>LNFM01003526.1_pt1 | contig 30600 bp, 24 predicted proteins | sample 596031 | NCBI WGS metagenome assembly LNFM01 (sample SAMN04254537, study PRJNA301005) | activated carbon metagenome | isolation source: dual media filters at the Ann Arbor, Michigan drinking water treatment plant | place: USA: Ann Arbor
CGCGGCGGCACCGACGAGATCCTCCTGACGTCGCCCGTGCGCGACGGCGAGGTGGTGCTCGGTAAGTACCTCGGCGTGCTCGGCATGTTCACCGTGTCGCTGGGCTTCTCGGTCGCGCACGTGGCCGTGCTCGCGTACCTCGGTGACCCCGACCCGGGCCTGATGGTCTCGACGTACCTCGGCTACTGGATGATGGGCGCGCTGTTCTGCGCGGTCGGTCTCGTGGCGTCGATGTTCACCACCAACGCGACGGTGGCGTTCATCCTCGGCGCGCTCGGCTGCGCAGGCCTCGTGTTCGCCGGCAGCGAGCCGTGGGCGGCCGGCATGCTCGGCACCGCGATCCTCGGCCTGCTGTTCGCGCTCGGCTGGTTCGTGGTCCGCAGCGGCGACATCGCTGGGGCGGCCTTCGCCGGCGGCCTCGGTGCCGTGGTCGGGCTCGCGTTCTGGCTCCCGTCGCTGCTCCCGTGGCTGCACGAGGAGGGCGGCGACAACCGCTTCGTCGACGCGTTCGAGTCGCTCGCCGTCGACGCCCACTTCGCCAGCTTCGGCGAGGGCATCGTCCGGCTCGGCGACGTCATCTACTTCGCCGGCGGCGCATCCGTGCTGCTGTATCTCTGCGCGTTCCTGCTCGGAAGGAGGCACTGGTAGTCATGGCGCTCCATGTCCGTCATCACCGCCTGATTCGTTTCTGCGCCCTGGCCGTCACCGTCGGCGCCCTGGGCTACGCGGCGACGCGCGCCCGGTCGCGCGCCGACATCACGTCCGAGGGCCTGTCCAAGCTGACGCCTGCGACCGAAGACCTCATCCGCAGCATCGCGGTCGAGCGCCCGGTGGTCGTGCACGCGTTCGTGTCGCGCGAGGTCCCGCGCGAGTACGTCGAGATCCGCCTGCGATTGCTGAACCTGCTGCGTGAGATGGAAGCGCAGGGCGGCCAGGGCCTCACCGTGCGCATCATCGAGCCCGAGCTCCACTCGCCCGAGGCCGAGGAGGCCATGGAGAAGTGGAACATCATGCCCCGGCCCCTGGTCGACCGCGAGGGCGGCCGGCTCGAGGAGCTGGAGACGTTCATGGGCCTGGCCTTCGTGTCGGGCCCACGCGAGGAGATCATCGGCTTCCTCGATCGCGGCCTGTCGGTCGAGTACGAGATCGCCCGGGCGCTGCGCGTCGTCACGCAGGACAAGAAGAAGGTCGTCGGCATCTGGCGCACGGATGCGACGATCATGGGCAACTTCGATCTGCAGAGTAAGAGCCAGCAGCCGGCGTGGCGCATCGTCGAGGAGCTGCGCAAGCAGTACGAGGTCCGCTCGCTCAACCCCAAGCAGCCGGTCCCCGAGGACGTCGACGTGCTGTTCGTGCCGCAGCTGCCGAGCTGCGCCCAGGACGAACTCGACAACGTCCGCGCCTACGTCGAGGCCGGACGCCCCGCGCTGCTCACCGTCGATCCGTTCCCGCTGTTCGACATCCGCACGTCGCCGAAGGAAGAGAAGCTCCCGCCGCCCGGCCAGCAGAACAACATGTTCGGCGGCGGCGGTGGTCCCCCGGCCGAGCCCAAGGGCGACTACGCCGGCTTCCTGCGCGACATCGGCGTCGACTGGGAGGACGAGAAGATCCTCTCGGACTCCTACAACCCGCACCCGACGCTCGAGCAGGTGCCCAAGCAGATCGTGTTCGTCGGCCCCCGGCAGGACGGCAGCAACAGCTTCGTCGGCAAGGATCCCTCGGTCGACGGCCTCACCGAGATCGTGCTGATGTTCGGCGGCGAGCTGAAGCCCGCGGCCGGCTGGCAGGACAAGTTCACGCCGCTGCTCGAGACCGGCCCGACCACCGGCTGGGCCCTGTTCGAGGCGATGGTGCAGCGGCACCCGCTGTTCGGCATCCAGGGGCCGATGCCGCCGCGCCCGGGCAAGCTCGAGGACGGCCGGCTCACGGTCGTGCCGCCCGACGGCAAGCCCAAGGTGATGGCCGCGCGGATCAAGGGCGGTGCCGACGGCGAGAAGAAGGACCGCAACGTCGTGGTCATCGCCGACCTCGATCTGTTCGGGAACAACTTCTACGCGATGCACGAGCGCGGCGGTGACGTCGACGCCGACGGCCTCGACGACGTGCGCTTCGACAACGTCACGTTCCTGCTGAACGTGGTCGACGGGCTCATCGGCGACGACCGCTTCGTCGAGCTGCGCAAGCGCAAGGCCAAGTACCGCCGGCTCGCCACGGTCGACGACCTCAAGAAGGAAGAGCGTGCCGCCCGCGAGGCCCAGACCGAGGAGGCCAACAAGTCCGCGGAGGCCGAGCTCGAGGAGGCGAAGAAGTCGCTCGAGGCGGCGGTCGACGCGATCGAGCAGCGCAGCGATCTCGACGAGACCACCAAGCAGATCATGCTGAAGAGCGCCGAGCAGGCCGAGAACCGGCGGCTGCAGGCGCGCACCGAGTCGATCGAGCGCGAGAAGGCCAAGGCCGTCGGCAAGGTCGAGACCCGCTATCAACGGCAGTCGCGCGAGATCGAGGACCGCATCCGCATCGCGTCGGTGCTGCTGCCGCCGGTGCCGGCGCTGCTGCTCGGTGGCTTCATCTACCTGCGCAAGCGCAGGCGCGAGCACGACGCGATCCCGACGACCCGGCGCAAGGGCGCCGCGGGCAAGGGCAAGGAAGGAGAGGGCGCATGAATCGCACAACCGTCATCATGGTCGCGCTGGCGCTCGGTTCGGTCGGCCTGGCGTGGAACATGCGGCCGCGGGATGTGGCCGCCGCCAGCTTCGAGGACACGGGCACACCGCTCTTCCCGGGCTTCACCGACCCGACCCTCGCGACCGCCCTCGAGGTGGTGAGCTGGGACGACAAGGCCGCCAAGGTCCTGCGGTTCGCCGTGGAGCAGAAGTCGGGTCGCTGGGTCATCCCCAGCCACAACGACTACCCGGCCGACGGCACCGAGCGCATGGGCAAGGCCGCGGCGTCGTTCATCGACGTCAACAAGGACCTCTACTACGGCGACAACGCGGCCGAGCACGGCCAGTACGGCGTGCTCGACCCCGAGTCGGCCGACGGCAAGGGCGACGAGAAGGGCAAGCACATCACCATCAAGGACGCCTCGGGCGCGACGTTGGTGGCCATCATCGTGGGCAAGGAGATCCCCGAGAAGCAGGGCTTCTTCTACGTGCGCTCGCCCGAGGAGAAGCGGGTCTACGGCGCGCGCCTCGAACTCGACATCTCGACCAACTTCACCGACTGGATCGAGAAGGACCTGCTCAAGGTCAAGCGCGACGAGATCATCACGATGCTCTACGACCCGTACACGGTCGACGAGCAGCAGGGCAAGGTCACCGGCAGCTCGCCGGTGCGCGCGAACCTGACGTCGGTCGACGGCAAGGACGAGTGGGTCGCGGAGCCGGGCGTCGAGGCCCCCGACGGCAAGATCGTCGACAGCGCCAAGGTCCGGCAGATGATCACCGCGATCTCGAGCATCAAGATCGTCGGCGTGCGTCCGCGGCCCAAGCCGCTCACGCTGCAGGCGCTGCAGTCCAAGGGCTTCTTCGTCACGCCCGACGGCGCGCGGCTGTTCGGCAACGAGGGCGAGGCGCGGGTCGTCACGAAGGACGGCATCGTGTTCAGCCTCTACTTCGGCGAGATCACCTACGAGTCGGGCCTGGCCCTGACCGCGGGCGCCGACGACGAGGCACCCGACGAGCCGACGACGCCCGAGCTCGACGGCGAGAAGGACGAGAAGGCCGCCAATCGCTACATGTTCGTCGAGGTCGCCTACGACCCGTCGATGGACAAGGGCGAGGAGGCGCCGGTCGAGGAGCCCGAGGACGGCAAGCCGGCGAAGCCCAGCGTGCGCGGGCAGGATCGGGCGAAGCAGCTGCAGGCCCGCTTCGGCGAGTGGTTCTATGTCATCTCGGACATGAGCTACAAGCAGATCCACAAGGACCGCAGCGAGCTCTTCAAGGGCGCCCCGGCCCCCAAGGAGTCGCCTGCGGCCCCGCCCGGCGGCACCACGCCGGCCCCCGGTGGCGCGGCGAAGGACAAGCCGGCGCCGGAGAAGGACAAGCCGGCGCCGAAGGCCCCGGCGAAGCCCGAGCCTCCGGCACCGCCCTCGCCGTGAGCCGAGCGCAGGCGCTGCGTGATCGGGCGGCGTGCCGAGGGCCCGCCGTCCGGTCCGCGCGCCGAGGGGGCGGTTGCGGGGATTCTCGCGCGGGTGCATAACCCGGCGCCGCGATGACCGAGTCGGCCGACACGGCAACGGAGCCCCCCCAACGCGCCAAGCTGAGCTGGCGTGAGGGGCTCTTCCTCGTCGGGCCCGACCCGCTGACCTCGCCGTACTACTCGTCCGGCGCGCTCATCGTCGCTGGCGTCGGATACACGACGCCGATCTTCCAGATCGGGCTGTACGCGCTGTTGTTCGTGCTCGCGCCGATCTACGTCGAAGCGGTGCTGCTGACGCTGTCGAACGGCGGCACGTACGTGATGACGCGCTATGCCCTCAGCCACCTCGGCAAGCTGGCGGTGGTCGCCGCGGCGTCGGTCGGCGTGACGATCTCGTTCTCGTACGTGGCGACGGCGATCGTCAGCCTGCTGTCGTTCAGCGACTACGTGCTCTCGCTCGTGGGCGGCGGACACGGCGGCCACACCGTGGCCGCGATCTGCCTCGCGACGCTGCCGGCGATCGGCTTCGCGATGTGGGTCATGCCGGGGCGCTGGCGCGCGACCATGCCGACGGTCCTGCTGACCACGCTCGCTGCGATCGCCCTGTCGCCGATCTTCCCGCGGGCGGTGGTCGTCATGCTGCCGCCGCTGGTCCTGTTGTTCTCGCTGAACAACTACGGGTTGCACGAGAGCGTGCAGGTCAGCAAGACCATCTTCCTCATCAACCTCGCGGTGATGGGCATCACCCTCGGCTTCGGCGTGATCTACGTGCTCATGCACGGCCTGGACGTCGACCTGTTCCTCCACGGCGCACCGCAGGTCGAGGCCGCGGCCCCGGCCGGCAGCCACGGCGCCCGTCACCTGCCGGGCTTCCTCACCCTCGGCGCCGCGCTGGTGCCCGTCGCCCTGGGCTCCTCGATCCTCGGCGCGTCCGGGGTCGAGTCGGTGATGAACATCCCCGAGGAGCTCGAGCGTCCGCGCCGCGACATCCGCAAGATCTACCGGGTGATGCTCCTGACCCTGCTCGTGGTCGGCGGGCTGACCTCGGTGCTGGTGTTCATGGTCCTGTCGCCGCAGCAGCTCCTCGGCGCCGCGGGCTACCTCGTCGCCGAGCTCGGCAAGACGGCGGTCGCGGGCGTGACCGGGGTCGAGCTGCTCGGCTCGATCTGGAGCGTGGTCATCGTCACCAGCGCGGCGCTGATGCTCATCGGCGCGACCAACACCGGCTTCGCCGGCGCCCGCGGCCTGTGGGTCACGATGGCCCGCGACAACCTGCTGCCGCGCGCGCTGCTCGACCCCAACGAGCGCGGGGTCTTCTCGCGCATCAACCTGATGTTCTTCGTGTCGATCTTCGCGCTGTGCTGGGAGGGCGAGGCGGACATCGAGGTGCTCGAGCGGTGGTACGGCGCGTCGTTCGGCCTGGTGATGTTCTCGGGCGTGGTCGCGTTCATCCTGCTGCGGAAGTTCAAGGCGAACGATCGTCGGGTCTATCGCGCGCCGTTCAACGTCACGATCGGCGGGGTCAGCCTGCCGCTGGCGGCCGTGTTCGGCCTCGCGTTCCTGTCGTTCGCGCTGCTCGGCCTGTACGACCGCTTCGGCGAGCAGATCCGCGACCTCCGGGCGTTGCTGGTCACGGCCGCGGTGGCCGTCGGCGCGATCCTCCTCGGCTACAACCACCGGCCGCTGCTCCGCGCGGCGCACTCGTACTTCCGGCGCGTGATCGACACCGTCGAGAGCGAGGCGCTGGAGACGGAGGACCGCACGATCGTGGTCGCGGTCGGTGGCGTGCGCATCGGACGGCTGCTGCACCACGCCGTCGAGATCGCCCGGGCCCAGAGCAAGGCCAGCGGCATCCCGTACCGACAGATCGTCGTCTTCCACATGACGCGCACCGTCCAGCGCGAGGCCGTCTACAAGGTCACGCGCGACTCGATCCGCCCGTCGTCGATCGAGGGCAACGTCATCCGCGTGCACACCGAGATCACCGAGATCGTGCCGCCCGACCTCACGATGTACCTCGCGCTCGTGCCGAACCGGCACACCGAGAAGGACACGCTGCACGCGGCGATGGACGAGCTGGTCGACTTCCACCAGCGCCACGGGTTCCGCGGGCACATCGTGCTCATCGGCGACTACGGGATCCAGGAGGCGGACAAAGAGGACCTGCAGCGCCGCCTGGTCGGCTCGACGCTGCTGCCGGTCCCCGTCTGACCGCGGTCGTCCCCGCGTCCGCGGCCGCGCGCGCGGTCCGACGGTGGCCGTGCTAGGGTCGTCGGGCGTGTCGGCCCGAACCCCGTCGATCGTTCTGCTCTCGGCGGTGCTCGCCGCCGTCGGCGCCTGTCAGGGTGGCGACCCCCCGCCCGGGAGCATCGGCGACGGCGACGACCTCGAGCTCTGCGTCGGCGAGGTCGAGGTCCCCGACGAGGCCCTGCGCGGGCTGTTGGAGGCGATCCTGCCCCAGCCCGAGCCGCCCGAGGACGCCGAGGAGGAGCCGCCCAAGGTCATCCTCGCCGAGGAGCTGCGCAAGCTGCCGGGCCTGCGCGCGCCGGACCTCGGCATCGCCGATCTGCGCGGGCTCGAGTGCGCGCAGAGCCTCCACAGCCTGGGCTTGAGCGGCAACGCGGTCACCGACCTCGAGCCGCTGCGCAACCTCCCGCTGCTCGAGGAGCTGCAGCTCAGCGGCAACGCGGTGACCGATCTGTCGGTGCTCGGCGAGCTCACCAGCCTGCGGATCCTCGTGCTCGACGACAATGGCATCGAGGACGTGTCACCGCTGGCGACCCTGACTGCGCTCGAGTTCCTCGACCTCGGCGCCAACAAGATCACCGACGTGTCGTCGCTGTCGACCCTGACGGCGCTGACCGGGATCGTGCTGCAGAAGAACGAGATCCGCTCGATCTCTGCGCTCGCCGAGATGACCGCGCTGTTCTCGGTCGACCTGTCGGACAACGAGATCGCGGATCTCGAGCCGCTGGCCGAGCACGAGGCGCTGCACTTCGCCGACGTCGAGGGCAACGCGATCGAGAGCCTGGCGCCGCTGCGCGCGGCCACCCAGATGGTCTCGATCGAGGCGTCGCGCAACGCCCTGGTCGATCTCGAGGGCATCGAGGGCATGCATGCCCTGGATCGCCTCGTCGCCCAGGAGAACGCGGTGACGACGACCGCGCCGGTCGACGGCCTCGCGATGCTCACCGTGCTCGACCTGGGCGGCAATCAGGTCCGGTCGCTCGCGGGCGTGGGGTCGCTGGTCAGCCTGCGCCGGCTCGCGCTGGCGAACAACGACGTCGACGATCTCTCGGCGGTCACCGGGCTGCCCGAGATGCGGGAGATCGACGTGCGCAACAACCCCGTCACGGACTTCGGGCCGGTCGGCACGCTGCCGCTGCTCGGCGCGCTCATCGTCGGTGGCACCGGCGTCGCGCTCGACCTCTCGCCGCTGGCCGGACGCTCGGTCTTCCGCCGCCTGTCGTTCGAGAAGGGCAGGGCGGACTCGCTGGCGTTCCTGGCCGATCTGCCCAGCATCGAGACCATCGAGCTCGACGACACCGTGCTCTCGGCGCAGGCGGTGGACGACCTCGGGCTGGCGCCGACGCTCCAGACGGTGACGATCAACCGCACGGGCGCGGCGGATCTCTCCGGGCTCGTGCCGCTGGTCCTGCTCGAGGTGCTGGAGGCGGAGGACAACGCGATCGCCTCGATCGCGGCGCTCGCGAGCTTCCCCGGGCTCTTGAAGGCCAAGCTCGCGGGCAATCCCCTGGCGTCGCTCGCGGGCGTCGAGACCCTCGAGATCCTCACGGACCTCGACGTCTCGCGGACGCTGATCGCGGATCTCGATCCCGTCGCGGCGAACGAGACGTTCCGGACCGACGACGTCGTCGATGCCCGCGAGACCAACCTCGGCCCGGACGACTGCTCCGCGATCGCGGTGATCGAGGAGCGGCTCGCGGTCGTCGTCCACGACGTCGACTGTCCCTGACGCCGCGGGATCCGGCGGGCAGATCTCGGCGTCGCTGCGGCGTCGGCGGGCACCGCCAGGAGTTGGCATCGCCGCCCGCGGTGGCGTACACCGTGGACATGCGCGCGGCCGCAGCGACGTACCTCGAGCACCTCCGCACCCAGCGGCGGCTCTCGCCGCACACGCTGCGGGCCTACGGCGGGGATCTCGAGGACTTCGCCCGGTTCGTCGACGAGCTGCGCGGCCGGCCCGCGGCCGTCGCCGATCTCGACCTCCGGACCGTGCGCGCGTGGTTGGCGGTCCGCCACCGCACGCTCGGATCGACGTCCATCGCGCGCAAGCTCTCGGCCATGCGGAGCTTCGGCGAGTGGCTCCGCCGCCAGGGCCTGCGCGCCGACAACGACGTGCAGCTGGTCGGTAGCCCCAAGCGCCGCAGCAAGCTCCCGGTCGCTCTGCCCCCCGGCGACGTCGGGCGCATGATCGACGAGCCGCAGCAGGAGGGCCCCTCGGGCGTGCGCGACCGGGCGCTGCTCGAGGTGATCTATGGCGCCGGGCTGCGCGTGAGCGAGGCGTGCGGGCTCGACCTCGATCACCTCGAGCGCGAGGGTGGGCAGCTGCGCGTGCGCGTCGTCGGGGGCAAGGGCGGCAAGGACCGCATCGTGCCGCTCGGCGCCCCGGCGCAGGCGGCCGTCGACGCCTGGCTCGCCGTGCGTCCAGCGCTCGTGCAGCCGAAGTCGCCGGCCAAGGCGCTGTGGATCGGCGACCGCGGCGGCCGCATCGGCGTGCGCATGGTCCGGGAGCTCGTGTACCGGCGCTGCGATGCCACCGGCGCGCGCGCCCGCATCGCGCCGCACGGCCTGCGCCACTCGTTCGCGACGCACCTGTTGGAGAGCGGCTGCGATCTGCGGACGATCCAGACGATGCTCGGCCACGCGAGCCTGTCGACCACGCAGCGGTACACCCATCTGACATTCGGCACGATGCTCGACGTCTACGAGCGCGCGCACCCGCGGGCGCTGCGGCGGCGCGACGATCCGCAGCCGCACTCGGCCGACGATCACAAGTCGACGAAGACGCGCGGGCCCGCGGCCTGATCGCGGCGGGCGACGCCCGCGGGCGGATCGTTGCTGAGCGCGTCGCCGCGGGTCGGCTCGTACATCTCGTGCCACGTGCCGTCCCGCCACACGTCGACGAACGGCGCGGGCAGGCCGATCTCACCGCCTCGACGACCGCGGGCCGACAGGTGGTAGTGCAGGTGCGGGCCGCTGCTGTGGCCGCTGTTGCCGGCCTGGGCGATCACCTGGCCGGGCGCGACCTCGTCGCCGACCTGCACGCGCACGCTGCCTGGGATCGCGTGCCACAGCGACGAGAACTCGCCGAAGCCGTGATCGATCACCACGCCGTTGCCGCCCTTCTCACCGGCTTGGCCGGGGATGTTCTCGCGGACGTCGTTGACCGCGAGCACCACGGTGCCCGCGGCGGGCGCCAGGATCTCGCGGCCGTAGCAGTAGTACGAGCGGTTGTCGGTGCTGGGGCTGCCGGGCTGTTTTCGGCGCCCGTTCTTCTTCACGACGATGTCGTAGGCGAAGCGCTGCACCACGGTCTTGTAGTGGTGGTTGGTCGACGTGCTGCGACCGCCGTGGCTGATCGTCCACTCGCCGGCGCCGGGGAAGTGCAGGCGGGCGACGGGGAGATAGCCCTCGGCGGGGCCCTTCAGGGTCTCGAGGAACCAATGCTCGCGGATGAGCAGGCGCGCGAGCTGGCGGCGCTCGTCGAGGGCGAACTGGTAGAGCACCGCGGTCACCACTGGCCGCTTGCCCTCGCGTCGGTGCACCCACAGCCCCGAGTACCAGAGCAACTTGCCCTCGTGGTGCGTGCGCTCCTCGAGCATGCCGATGGCCGGGCCGAACTCGCGGCCGAGGTGGGCCGCGGCCTCGTCGAGGGTCTCGACGCTCAGGCGGCTGCGCAGCTCCGGGGTCATCCACTGGCGGACGAGCGCGAGGTCCTGTCCGCCGATCGACTTGACCAGCAGATCGGCGTCGGCGAGCACGGCGCTGCTGGGCTGCACCTGCTCGGCGCGTGGCGGCACCGGCGGTGCCGTGGGGTGCTTGCACCCCGGCGCGGACAACGACGCTGCGAGGGCGCAGCCGGCGAGGGCGAGGCGAGACACGTGATCCGACGGCAGTATGGCAGATGCGCCGCGCCGAGCCCTGGCGCAACGCAATTCGCGGGCGCCGATCGATGCCCGCTGACTTCCGGGCCGGACCCGCCTAAGCTGGTGGGGATCGACGATGCCCTGGGACCCCTCTTCGCGCGTGGTGGCCGAGCCGTCGACGCCGCTGCACGAGCTGCCGCTCAGTCCCGGCGAGTTCTTCGTGCTCAGTCGCCTCGATGCGCCGGTGAAGGTCGCGGATCTGTTGCGCTCCTGCGGCCTGCCGCCCGTCGAGGCGGAGGCGGCCCTCGACAAGCTCGTCGGCCTCGGCGTCGTGAAGGTCCTCGCCGCGCTCCCCGAGCCGCCGCCACGGCCCCGCCCGCCCGCGAACGGGGCGGTCGCCGAGCGCAAGCGTCAGACGCTCGTCGCCCAGCTCGCCGCAGCCCGCATGCGCCCCGAGCCGACGCCGCCACCGTCGCCGCTGTCGCCGCCCTCGCCGACGCCCCAGGGCGCCGCCCCCGAGTCGAGCCGCGCCGACGAGATCGTGCAGACCGGCGGACCGCCGCCGCCGTGGCCCCGCGTCGGCGTCAAGGACCCCCGCCTGCAGCCCGCCCTCGCGATCTCCGTCGAGGAGCAGCAGCGCATCCTGGCCCTCGTCGACAAGCTCGAGGACCTCTCGCCCTACGAGATCCTCGGCATCTGGCCGACCCACGACATGCGCACGATCCGTCGCGCCTACCATGAGGTGAGCCGCGACTTCCACCCCGACTCGTACTTCGGGCAGGGCATCGGCGAGTTCAGTGAGCACCTCGCGGTCCTGTTCCGCCGCGCGACCCAGGCCCACGAGGCGCTGCGCGCCCCCGAAGTGCGGGCCCCGTTCGTCGACGCCGAGATCGCGAGGCGAGCCGAGCTCGCGCGTCGGGCGAAGCAGGTCGACGACGTCGTGCGCCAGCAGAACGAGCTGCGCGAGGCCCAGGCCGAGGCCGAGGCGGCCGCGCGTCGCCACGAACGGGCCACCCGTCGCGCCGCGCGGCAGCGCGAGGCCCTCGACGCCGCGATGCGGGTGCAGCTCGATGCCTACGTTCAGGAGGCGGTCGCCGCGGAGCAGGCGGGCAACCTCGCGCGCGCGGCGAACGCGTGGCGGATGGCGCTGCAGCTCGTCCCCCAGGACGCCACGCTGCGGGACAATTGGAACCGCTGCCTCGAGGTGGCGCGGTCGAAACGGGCCGCCCAGGCGTTCGAGCGCGCGATGACCCTGCGGGAGATCGGCCAAGCGGCCGAGGCCGTGCCGCTGTTGGTCGAGGCGGCCGTGGCCCATCCGACGGTCGACAACCTCGCCCACGCGGCCGAGGCCATCGCCCCGAAGGACAAGGCCCAGGCCCGGCAATTCGCCCTCGGTGCCCTCGAGGCGCTGCGGGCCGAGGACATCGCGGGGACCAACAAACGCCGTCCGACCGATCTCGCCCGCCTGCACGTCATGCTCGCGCGAGCCTTCCTCGCGGTGGGTCAACAGCACACCGCGCGGGAGCAGGCGAGCATCGCCGATCGGCACCGCCCGGGTGATCCGGAGATCCGCGCCCTTCTCAATTCCATCAAGTTACCCTAGCCTCTAGGACTGTCGCGCGGGGTGAAGCCGCGCCGAGAGACCTGCGAATGGACAACGTCGTCGGCATCGATCTGGGTACCACGAACACCTGCGTCGCCATCGTCGAGGACGGTGTGCCCACGGTGATCCCCAACAAGGGTGGCTACAAGACCACCCCGTCCATGGTCGCGCTCTCCGAGAGCGGCAAGCGGCTGGTCGGCCACATCGCCAAGCGCCAGGCCGTGACCAACGCGATGAACACGGTCTACGCGGCCAAGCGGCTGATCGGTCGGCGGTGGGACTCCCCCGCGGCCCGCGCCGTGCTGCAGTCGGCGCCGTTCTCCATCGTCGAGGGCCCGCACGGCGACGTGCGCATCAAGCTGCGCGACCAGGTCTACAGCGTCCCCGAGGTCAGCGCGTTCATCCTGCAGGAGATGAAGCTCATCGCCGAGCAGTACCTCGGCGGGACCGTCGAGCGCGCCGTCATCACGGTGCCGGCCTACTTCAACGACAACCAGCGTCAGGCGACCAAGGACGCCGGCCGCATCGCCGGGCTCGACGTCATCCGCATCATCAACGAGCCGACCGCGGCCGCGCTGGCGTACGGCTTCGGCAAGGACCTCGAGCGCCGCGTCGCGGTGTACGACCTCGGCGGCGGCACGTTCGACATCTCGGTGCTCGACATCGGCAAGGGCGTCTTCGAGGTGGTCTCCACCGCCGGCGACACCTTCCTCGGCGGCGAGGACTTCGACCTGCGCGTCATGGACCGGCTCACGCAGTCGTTCGAGGAGCGCACGGGCGTCCACGTCGGCGACGACCGCATGGCCATGCAGCGCATCAAGGACGCGGCCGAGAAGGGCCGCTGCGAGCTGTCGGTGGCCCGCGAGACGCTGATCGACCTGCCGTTCCTGTACACGACGCCGTCCGGCCAGACGTTCCACATGCAGGAGACGCTGACCCGCGATGAGCTCGAGGAGCTGACGCGGGACCTCGTCGATCGCACCATCATGATCTGCGAGAAGACCCTGCGCGAGGCGAGCATCGATCGCGGCGACCTCGACGACGTCATCCTCGTCGGAGGCATGACCCGCATGCCGCTGCTGCAGGCCCGCGTCGCCGAGTTCTTCGGCCTCGAGCCGTGCAAGGGCGTCCACCCCGACGAGGTGGTGGCGCTCGGCGCCGCGATCCAGGCGGCGGCGCTCGTCGACGAGAGCATCGACGTGCTGCTGCTCGACGTCACGCCGCACAGCCTCGGCATCATGATCGTCGGGGGCTACTTCCACAAACTCATCGAGCAGAACAGCACGGTGCCGACGTCCGCGTCGCACATCTTCACGACGGTCCGCGACTACCAGACGTCGGTGAAGATCCTCGTGCTGCAGGGCGAGAGCGACAAGGCCGCCGAGAACGAGCTGCTCGGCGAGTTCATCCTCTCGGGCCTGCGCAAGGCGCCGCGCGGCGAGGTCGAGGTCGAGGTGACGTTCTCGATCTCCGCCGACGGCCTGGTCAGCGTCTCGGCGAAGGACCTGGAGACCGGCCACGAGCAGAGCATCACCGTCACGGCGACCAGCGGCCTCACCGAGGACGAACTGCAGAAGCTCGTCGAGCACAGCCAGCACTACATGGTCGAGGTCCGGGCCTCCGAGGAGTTCGAGCGCCAGCGCCAGCAGGCCGAGCGCCTGATCGCCGAGGTCCGCGAGCTGTTCCCGCAGGTGCAGGGCATCATGAGCGGCACGAGCTTCGGCCGCGACGCGATCGCGAAGGCCGAGGGCGTGCTCAAGCGCGCCGACACCGAGATCCGGTCGCAGGACGCCCGCAGCCTCGAGGAGGTCATCGAGAGCCTCGAGCGCACGCTCAACATGTTCCGCGGCGTCGTGAGCAAGACCGGCCTCAGCTAGCGTCGCCCACCCGGGCCGCAGCCCCCGAGCGACTCGCCCCATGCGCCTGGTCGTCGTCACGTACAACGTGCACAAGTGCATCGGCGGCCTCGATCGGCGCTACCGGCCCGATCGCGTGTGCGAGACGCTGGGCCACTACAAGCCCGACTTCGTGCTGCTGCAGGAGGTCGACGAGGGGGCCAAGCGCTCGAACGGCCACCGCCAGGTCGACCTCATCGGTGACGCGCTCGGCCTGCGGCACCGGACGTGGTTCCCGAACCATTTCCTGCGCTCGGGCGGCGCCTACGGCAACGCGATCCTCAGCCGCTTCGCGATGACCGAGAGCAACAACGTCGACGTGACGGTGAAGGGCCGCAAGGCCCGCAGCGTGCTGCACGCCCGCTTCCGCGTGCCGGTGCGTGGCCGGCCGCGCACGGTCCACGTGTTCAACCTGCACCTCGGGTTGCTCGAGGGCGACCGCCGCAGCCAGCTGCAGCGGTTCCTCGGCGAGCACCCGTTCGCCGGCCTGCACGAGCGCACGCCGATCATCGTCGGCGGTGATTTCAATGACGTCTGGGGCACGCTGGGTCCGGCACTGCTCGCGCCGGTGGGGTTCCGCGGCGCCCCGGGGCGGCGGCTCACGTTCCCCGCGTACGCCCCGATTCGCGCCCTCGACGGGCTCTACGTCCGGGGTGACGTCGTCCTCGGCGACGTCATCGCCGGGCGCGTCGCCGCGGCGCGCCAGGCCTCGGACCACCTACCGCTGGTGGCCGAGGTCGAGTTGTAGCAGTCCTGCTACCCTCCGCATCGCCTGGCCCCGAACCCCAGCGACGAGGAGCTGATGGTGGCGCACGTTGCCGGCGACCGCACCGCCTTCGCGCGCCTGTTCGAGCGCTGGTCCCCGCGTCTGCGACAGCTCTTCGTCCGCGGTGGCCTGCGCAACGACGACGCCAACGACCTCGTGCAGCAGTCGTTCCTCCACCTGCATCGCGCCCGCGCCGATTTTCGCCCCGGCTCGGCGCTGCGTCCGTGGCTGTACACGATCGCGCTGAACCTCCGGCGTCAGTTCATGCGTCGGCTCGGTCGAAAACCCGAGCACGAGTTCGACGAGGCCGCGGTCGATCCGCCCGAGGTCGCGGACGCGGCCGACGGACTCGACGATCACCACGTACGCCGCGCGCTCGCGAGCCTGCCGGACTCCCAGCGCGAGGTGATCGTGCTGCATTGGTTCGAGGGCCTCACCTTCCGCGAGGTGGCCGAGGTCGTGGGGGCCACGCCGACCGCGGTGAAGGTGCGGGCCCATCGCGGGTATGCAAAGCTGCGCGCGCACCTCGACGGCGCCGGCGTAACCGTCCACACCGGGCCGTCGTACGGCCACGAGGAGAGCTAGGCGACGTGGATTGCGACGAGCTCCAGCGGCGCGTGGAATCCGGCGGAGACGTCGGAGGCGCCGACGCGGCCGCGCACCTCCGGGGTTGCCCGGCGTGTGCCGCGATGCTCGCGGCGGCGCCGGGGTTGCCCCGGGCGCCTGCGCCCACCGCCGGCGGTCCGTCCTGGTCCGATCTCGCGGCCGCGCTCGAGCGCGAGGACCGACCGGTCGCGCGCGCCCGCAGCTGGTCGACGCCGCGTCGACTCGCCGTCGGTCTGCTCGCCGCCGTCGCGGTGCCCCTGTCGGTGGTCCTCGCGATGCCCCGTCCGGACCTCGGGGTGTATCCGCGGCTGCGCGCGGTCATCGAGGTGCTCGCGCTCGCGCTCGCGATCGCAGGGGCGGCCGTGGTGACGCTGCGATCGCTGCACCGGCCGCGTCGCCCGGTGTCGTCGGTGGCGGCCGCGGTGCTCGCGGTGGTGGTGATCCTCGGGCTCGCCTCGCTCCCCGCGGCCCACCACGATCACGCCGCATCGCTCGTCGGTGCCGGGGCCGATCGCTTCGGATACGCCGCGGGGTGCCTCGTGTTCGGCACGCTGTGCGGGCTGCCGGCGTGGTTCGCACTGCGCTGGCTCGCGCGCGACGGCGATCGCTTGGGCGGGCGCGCCATCGTGGTCGCGGCCGCGAGCGCTGCCGTGGGCGCTGCGGGCACGTACCTGCACTGTCCGATCGTGCACCCCGTGCACCTGTGGCTCGGCCACGTCACGGTGCTGCTGCTGCCGGGCCTCTGGGCGCTGGGCGTGGCCCGGTCGCGCCGCGCATCCTCCCGCCGCTAGTCCGAGCTGCCGACGCGGACCCCGGCGTCCTTGCAGGTGTTGCGGACGCCACGGCGCTGGCCCAGCGGCAGGCGCTCGAAGTTCGCGCGGGCGACGTCCTGCCGGCCGAGCTTGCAGGCCGAGAGCACGACGATCCGCGCCGCGCGTGGGTCGTTGCGGGCCGCGAGGCTACGCTGGGCGTTGCGCAGCGCGGTGCCGTGGCGCCCCTCGGCGAAGGCCTTCTCGGCCTCGCGCAGCAGGGCGGCCGCGTCGAGGGCAGGGGCCGGGGTCGCGACCTTGGTCGATGTCTTCGCCGGCGTTGGCTTGGCCTGGCGGCGCTGCGCCTTGGACTTCGACTTGGCCTTCGATTTGGGCTTCGGCTTCGGTGTCGTCGTGGGCACCGGGTCGAGCTCGACGACCAGCGCTTCGTCGGGGTCCGCAGGGGCGGCGTTCTGCGCCGGGGTCGCGAGGGCGGTCGACGGGAGCGGCGACGCGACGACGGTCGACGCGACGATCTCTGGCGCGACGACCTCTGGCGCGACGACCTCTGGCGCGACGACCTCGGGCGCTGCAGGCATCGGTTCGGCGCGCGGCGGTGCGACGGCGATCGACGGGCTCGGCGCCACGGGGCCCGCGTCGGCGGGCTCGGAGTTCGCGACGCTCACCGCCCCCTGCAGGGCGCCGAGGCTCGCGTTCGCGGCCTGCGGGACCGGGGCGAGGGCCCACACCACCCCGACGACCCCCGCCGCCACCGCGGCGACGCCGAGCAGCCAGGGCGTCCGTCGTCGCCGAGGAGTGGGCGCCGAGGTCCGCACGACGGGGAGCGGACGATCGACGGGACGATCGATCGCGGGCACCGGGAGCGCCGGCATCGTGGGCTCGAACGCAGTGGGCTCGAGTGCGGTGGTGGTGACCTCGGGCGCGGGCGGCTCGACGTCGGGTGCGGCCCCCGGGTCGGGGCCCCGATCGATGGCGGGCGCCTCGGCGGCGAGGCACTCCGCGACCTCGAGTACGAGCGACGCGGTGTCGATCGTCGTCACCGGCCCGGGCACCGAGGACGCGCGCGCGACGGTCTCGACCGGGGTCTCGGCGGCGCGACGCGGCGCTGGGCGTGGGCCCTGGCGCAGGACGTCGGGCATCGGCAGCGGCGGACGGTGCAAGCGCGGGGGCCCCGGCATCGCACGCACGCTCGTCGGCGTCGGCGCGGCGAGCTCGATCGCGCCGCTCTCGTTCGGCAGCGCCGCGTCGGGCCCGGCCTCTGCGGAGACCTGGCGCCGCAGCGCCCGGGCCTCGACGGGTGGGAGCCGCAGCGTCGGCAGGAGCTCGTGGGGCTCGGCGGCGCGATGGCTCGGCCGCGGGCGGCGGGTCACCACCGTGCGATCCGGCGCCGCGACCAGCTCTGCGCTCGGCTCCGTGCGGGGCCCGACACCGGGTGGCGGTGGCACGCGGCCACGGGCCGGCGACTCACCGCGTGGCGCGGCGTCACGCGCCGCGGGATCGGGCGGTGGGCACATACGGATCGACCTCCACCGGCCACTCTATCAGTCGGGTGCGACGGTCGCACCCAGGCACTCCGCGATCACGGCTTCGTCGACGCCACGCGCCCGCAACCGCGCCTGCGTGTGGGCGCCGAGGGCTGGCGCAGCGGCGGATGGTGGGACCTCGAAGCTCGGGAGCGCCCGCACGGGGACCACGAGGTCTGCTCCGTCGGGCATCGGGATGTGCTCGGAGAGTGGCCCCAGCCACGGACTCGGCACGTCCGCGTCGTCGACATCGACGACGACGTCGACGGGGAGTCCCGCGGCCGCGCACGCGTCTCGCCAGGTGCGCGCCGGTGCACCCGCGAGGATCGTCGCGATGCGGGCGATGGCGTCGGCCCCGATCGCGTCGTCGCGCAGACCCACCGCGACGAGCTCGGGGACACCGAGCAGCTCGCAGAGCGTGCGCCAGAATTTGTGCTCGAGGCAGCCGACCGCGAGGCGTCGTCCGTCGCCGCAGCGATACACGCCGTACGCGGCGCAGCGCCCACCGATCAGGCGGTCGCTCGCCCCGATCGCGCCGGAGGCCTGGTGATCCGCCCACGGCCACACGACGAGGGGGAGCGCCCCGGCGCACAGCGGCTGCTCGATGTGCATGCCGACGCCGGTCGTGGCGCGCCGCAGCAGCGCGGCGAGCACGGCCTGCCCGGCGAGCAGCCCGGTGGTGACGTCGGCGATCTGCACGCGGGGTGTGTCGAGCCCGTCGCCGATGCGCGCGAGCAGGCCCGAGCGCGCGACCGCGTTGAGATCATGGGCGACGTCGTCGGCACCCTCGACACCGCCGGGGAACCCCGGCAGCGAGACCGTGACGAGGCGCGGTACGAGCTCACGCAGCGCCTCGGGACCGACGCCCCAGCGCGCGAGCGTGCCGGGCCGGAAGCTCTCGACGAACACGTCGGCGTCGGCCACGAGCGCGCGCAGGGCCGCGTTGCCGGCATCCGTGCCGAGCCGGGCGACGACCGAGTGCGCGCCGGCGTAGTACGTTGCGAAGCCGACCCCGATCCCCCCGCGCAGCGGCGGCATGGCGCGCATCGGATCGCCGCCGCGCGGATCCTCGAGCTTGATCACCTCGGCGCCCAGCGCCAGCAACGAGCGCGCGAGCACGGCGCCCGGGATCATGCGGGAGGCATCGACGACGCGGAGGCCGGCGAGGACCGGGGTCATTCGTCGTCCGCAGGCGCGGCGGGCGGGAAGCCGAACAGGCGCGCCGTGCCGCCGCTGGGCATCGGCTCGGCCGGCGCCCCGGTCTCGATCGCCACCGCAGGCGCGCGCGTCACCGCGGCGGTCGGGCGCAGCGGGCCGACGCGGAGGAACCGCGCGAGCAAGAACTCGACCTCGCGCCGGAGATCGTCGGGGCCGCCGTCGTTGACGATGACGTAGTCGGCGCGCTTGCGCTTGACGTCCTCGGGGAGCTGCACGGCCATGCGCGCGCGGACCTCGGCCTCGGTCACGCCGTCGCGGGCACACACGCGTTGGATGCGGATCGACTCGTCGGCGGTCACGAGGATCACTGCCTTCATGTCGCTCTGCAGGTTCTTCTCGAACAGCAGCGGGACCTCGTAGACGGCGACCGCGTGGCCCGACTTCTCGATCGCGTCGAGCACCTGCTCGAAGCGCTCGCGGATCCGCGGGTGCAGGATGCCCTCGAGCTGCTGGCGCTTGGCCGGGTCCTGGAAGACGATCGAGGCCATCTTGCGGCGATCGAGCTCGCCGCGATCGTCGAGCACGCCGTCGCCGAAGGCCTCGACGACGCGGGCGAGGCCCTCGCTGCCCCGGGCCACGACGACGCGCGCGAGCTCGTCGGCGGAGACCACCGGCACGCCATACTGCTCGAGCAAGTCCGCGACCGCGGACTTGCCGCTGCCGATGCCTCCGGTGAGTCCGTAGACGTCCACTGCCTGCGCGTCAGGCTACACGCCGGCGGCCGCTCGGTATAGTCTGCGGGCGGAAAGCCGGTTGGGCATGACACGTGAACACTGGCGGGTGACCGAGGCGCTGTTCGAGCGGAGCGCACCGACGCGCGCGGCCTTGCCGGCCGAGGGTCTCCCCGAATTCGCCGTCGCGGGGCGCTCGAACGTCGGCAAGTCGAGCCTCATCAACGCGCTCACCAACAGCAGCGCGCTCGCCCGCGTCAGCCGCTCGCCGGGCCGCACCCAACTGCTGAACGCGTTCACATGGAAGCTGCGCGGGCCCGAAGACGCGACGCTGGAGGCCCGCTGCGTCGATCTGCCGGGGTACGGGTTCGCCAAGGTCTCGCGCGACGTCCGCGAGAGCTTCGCCGAGATGGTCGAGGACTACTTGCTGCGCCGCGCGTCGTTGCGGCTCGCGTTGCTCCTCATCGACTCGCGTCGCGAGTTCGACGAGCGTGATCGGGCCCTCGTCGAGTTCCTGGCGGCCCGTCCCGCGGCGGTGCGCGTGATGGTCGTCGGCACCAAGGCCGACAAGCTGGGCGCGGCGACGCGCGGCCTGTGGGTCCAGCAAACCGCGGACGCCGCCGGGATCGCGCGTCGCGACGTCTTCCTCACGTCGACGCACGCGTCGCTCGGGCTGTTCGGGCCGCGGGGCGTGCTGGACACCATGGCCGCGACGCTGCAGCCGACATGACACCGCGGCTGCGGCCCGCCAGCGTCGCCGACCTCGACGGGATCGCCGCGGTGGAGGCCGCGAGCTTCGAGGCGCCGTGGTCGCGCGAGCTGTTCGCGCAGGAGCTCGAGCGGCCGATCGCCCGCGTGCTGGTGGCGGACGACGACGACGACGAGGTGCTCGGCTTCGCGTGCTGGTGGTCGGTCGTCGACGAGGCGCACCTGCTGCGGATCGCGGTCGACCCGCGGGCACGTCGCGCTGGACTCGGGGCGCGTCTGCTCGCGGCGGTGCTGCGCGACGCGACCGTCGGGGGGTGTGCGCGGGTCGAGCTCGAGGTCGGGCGGCGCAACGTCGCTGCGCTGCGTCTGTACATCGCGGCCGGCTTCGTCGAGGTCGGCGTCCGTCGCGGCTACTACCAGCATCCGCCCGACGACGCGGTGTTGCTGCGCGCCGAGCTCGTCGCCCCCGCGGGCGGCCCGCTCGCGGGGGGCTGACGGGCCTCACACGCGCCCGGCTGGACGAGCGGCCCGCCGGTCGTCTATGACTGCGCTCGCCTTGCCGTCGCAGTTCTCCGCGCGGGTCGACGTGAACCGAAGCCTCGGCGGCGGCTATGTCGTGCTCGAGTTCTCCGGGGTGTCCGGGGGCGCGCTCGGCGAGGTCGTCGCGGGCCAGTTCGTGATGCTCCGCGGCGAGTGGGGCCGCGAGCTGCTGAACCCGCGGGCGTTCAGTGTCCTGTGGTCCGAGCCCGACGGGCGCTTCGCCGTGCTGCTGAAGGCCTACGGCCAGGGGACGTCGCGCCTCGTCGCGAGCCCCGTGGGCGCGCGGGTCACCGTGACGGGACCGCTGGGCCGCGGGTTCCGGCCGACCGACGGCGCGGTCACCCAGCTGCTCGTCGCCGGCGGCGTGGGCCTCCCGCCGCTGCACCTGCAGGCGCGCCAGGCGAGCGCGCGCGGCCAGGCCGCGAGGCTCGAGCTGTTCTACGGCGGCCGCGACCGCGATGATCTCGTGCTCCTCGGCGACTTCGAGGCGTGGGGCGTGCGCTCGGTCCTCGCCACCGAGGACGGCAGCGTCGGTGCGCGTGGCTTCGTCACCGCGCCGCTCGAGCAGCGCCTCGTCGACGCGCGCGCCGCCGGCGAAGCCGTGGAGATCCTCTCGTGCGGACCCACGCCGATGCTCGCCGCGGTGCGCCACATCGGCCTTCGTCACGACGTCCCGACGTGGCTCTGCCTCGAGGAGGAGATGGCCTGCGGGTTCGGGGTCTGCCTCGGGTGCGCGGTGCCGGTCCACGGCGCGCGCCCGTATCAGTACTGCTGCAGCGACGGGCCCGTCTTCGAGGCCAAGCAGGTGCGCTGGCCATGACCGCGATTCCCCGCACGACTGCGATCGATCCGGCGAGCGTCGACCTGCGCACGCGCCTGGGCAAGCTCGAGCTGCCGCACCCGATCCTCGCCGCGTCGGGCTGCTTCGCGTACGGCCAGCAGTTCGCGGACTTCATGGATCTGCGGCGCCTCGCCGGCCTCTCGACCAAGGGCATCTCGCCCAAGCCGCGGTTCGGGAACCCGCTGCCGCGCATCTGCGAGACGTCGTCCGGGATGCTCAACTCCATCGGCCTCGAGAACGTCGGCGCCGAGGCGTTCCTGGCCGAGAAGCTGCCCTTCCTCGCCGAGCTCGGCATCAGCGTCTGGGTGAACTTCTTCGGCGAGGACTTCGCCAGCTACGTCGAATGCGCACGCTTGCTCGAGGCGGGCCGCGGTCACGGGATCGACGTGCTCGAGATGAACATCTCGTGCCCCAACATCAAGAAGGGCGGCATCGAGTTCGGCACCGTGCCCGAGGTCGCCCATCGGCTGACGCGCGCGTGCGTCGAGGTGACCGACCTGCCGATCGTCGTCAAGCTGACGCCGAACGTCGCCGACGTCGTGGCGATGGCCGACGCCGTGGCCCAGGCTGGGGCCGCGGGGGTGTCGCTCATCAACACGCTCACGGGGATGGCCATCGACGTCCGCACCCGCCGACCGCGGATCGCGACGATGTACGGCGGGCTGTCCGGCCCCGCGATCAAGCCCGTCGCCCTGCGGATGGTCCACCAGGTCGCGACGGCGCTGCCGCAGCTCCCGATCTGTGGGATGGGCGGGATCCTCGGCGGGGAGGATGCGCTGGAGTTCATCATGGCCGGGGCCTGCTGCGTGCAGGTCGGGACCGCGAACTTCGCCCGGCCCGACGCCGCGCTCGTGGTCCTCGACGAGCTGCGCGCCCGGATGGCGGACCTCGGCATCGGCTCCGTGTCGGAGGTGGTGGGCTGCATCCGCCCGCTCCCGCCCGAGGCGCCGCGGGTCGATCCCGCGGGCTGAGCCCGGTGGGTCCGCCGAGCGGCCCGTCAGATCGACCGTCGCTCGCACTTGCTCGGGCCGCCGCATCTCGGATAGGCTCACCTCGCAACTCATGGGCAATCGTGTCGATCCATGGCGTGCGCGGGTCGCTGCCGCAGTGATCGACGCGTCGCCGGACTACGCGGCGACGCTCGTCAGCCGCGCGATGGGACTGGCGGCGCGGATGCGCCTGCCGCCGAAGATGGGGCGCGTCGCCATCGGGGCGTACATGCGCTACTTCGGCGTGAACGACCGCGACATCGATCCGCTCGCGCTCGAAGACGGGTTCGAGAGCTTCGACGCGTTCTTCACCCGGCCGATGCGCAAGGGCGCGCGATCGATCGACCGCAGCGCGCGGACGCTGGTGTCCCCGTGCGACGGCGAGCTCCGCGAGTCCACCCCGATCGAGCGCGCCGACACGGTCGTCGTCGCGAAGGGGCAGGAGTTCACCATCGGTGAGCTGCTCGCCGACGAGGAGCTCGCCGAGCGGTTCGTCGGCGGCATCGCGTCGACGATCTACCTGCATCCGCGCGACTACCACCGCGTGCACGCGCCGTGCGACGCGCTCGCGCTGCGCGTGTCCCTGGTCCCGGGGCGCTTGCTGCCGGTGACGGCGGCCGCGGTTGCCCGCGTCCCTCGGTTGTTCGCGCTGAACGAGCGCATGGTCCACGTCTTCGAGACCGGGCACGGTCACGTCGCCGTCGTGATGGTGGCGGCCTTCGGCGTCGGGCACATGACGTGCTCGTATCACCGCTTCGTGCCCCATCCCCGCGAGCTCCAGGTGCACCGCTGCGATCCGCCGGCGCGTCTGCGCAAGGGCGACGAGATCGGGGTGTTCCACCTCGGGAGCACGGTCATCGTGCTGACCGAGCCCGGCGTCCACGCGGCGGAGACGGACATCCCCCTGTCGCTTCGCCTCGGGCAGGTCCTCCTGGAGGACGACGCCCCGTGAACCCGTGGACGACCTCACGGGAGCAGTGGGTGTCGTGGATCGAGGAGACGCGCGTCGTGGTGACGCCGCTCGCGGTGCTCGATGCGTGGGACGGGCAGTTCCACCAGGTCTTGAACGCGGCGGCGTTCGGGCAGTCGTCGGAGGCGACGACCGCGAGCGCGCTGGTCCTCGATCCACTGGCGACGTACGACAGCATGCCGACGATGATCCGCAGCGCGGACCTCGTCGGCGACGAGGACGTCGACGCCGCGCAGACGCTCGTGCACGGGACGAGGCCCGAGATCCTCGACGCCGACGATGCGCCGGACGCTTCCTCCGCGCTCGAGGTCAAGCTCGAGTCGGCCCAGGGCGCGCTGCAGATCGAACTCGACCCGCCGCCGACGGCGGGTGACTGGTACATCCCGCCGCTCACCGAGCGCAGCACCGTCGGGCCGGCACCGCAGCCGCCGCAACCGCCACCACCTCCAGCCGCGGCTGTGCCTGAACCGGTCCCGCCGACCGACTCTGCGCGCACGGTGATCTCCCCCGCTCCGAGCGCGCAGACCGTGGTGGCGCCATCGCCGATCGCCGCGGGCGACGCGGCCGTCCTCGGCCCGCCTCCGCCGTTCGATCAACCGATCAGCGCCGTGCCCCCCGTGGCGGTCCGAACCGGGACGACGCTGATCCCCACGGAGCCGGACGCCGCGAACACCCAGACCTCGGGTGAGATCGTCACCGTTGCCGACCTCGCACCCGAGGTACCGGCGCCGCGTCGCCCGAGCAAGATCGTCGTGGCGCCACCGCCCGACGCGGTCGCGGTGACCGACGCCGATCCGGAGCCCGATGTCCTCGAGTCGTCGGATCTCCTCGAGACCATGGAGCCGGTGGAGGCACCAGAGCCGGTCGGCGGCCCGCCGCGCCCGCCAGCGATGCGCCCGTTGGCGCCACCGCCGCCGCCCGACGCGGTCCGCGAGTCCACGGGTTCACGGTCGTCGGGGGAGATCCCGGCCTACATCACGGGCCAGACCCTGCCCCCGGCGGGGCCTCGCCACTGGTCGGAGTCCGTGTTCGCCGCCCACTTCGCGGCGCTGACCCGCGCCGGGGCCGACCGCGTCGCGCAGGCCGAGGTCGAATTCATCGCGTCCGTCACTGTGCTGCCCGTCGGTGCCAGCGTCGTGGATGTCGGCTGCGGGGAGGGCCGCCACGCCAACGCCTTCTCCGAGCGCGGCCACAGGACGGTGGGACTCGATGCCTCCGAGGCGCAGCTCCGCCTCGCGACCGACGTGCACGGCCCCTCGGTGCCCAAGCTCCGCTGGGTTTGCCAAGATGTCCGCGACCGCGGGTTGGGGGAGCAGTTCGACCTCGTCACGTGCCTCGGCACGACGCTGGGGATCTACGACGAGACCCAGAACCGGGCCGTACTCCAGGCGCTCCGTGATCTCTGCGCGCCCTCGGGCCGCGTCGTGTTGCATGTGTCGAATCGGGACTACGTCGTCCCGCGCTTGCCCGCACGGACGTGGTGGCAGGGGCAGGGGTGCCTCGTGCTCGACGAGGTCGACGTCCACGATCCGAGCAGTCGCATCAACGTGAAGCGCACGATCGTGTTCGAGGACGGCCGCCAGTTCGAGCACGTCTACGACGTGCGCCTGTATGCGGTGCACGAACTCGTGGCAGCATGCGAGGCCGTCGGCTTGACAGTGCTCGAGGTGTCGGGGAGCCGGCACACGCGCGCACGGTTCTTCGGTGCGACGTCGCCTGACATCTGGCTCGTCGCGCGTCGCTGACGGCTTGACAGCGCTGCACGGGCGTACGCGCGCCCACGAGGCAATTTGGCACTGACTGCCGTGTCGCGGTGTGACAACCCGCGTGCCGTGGTGAAACCGAAGTGCCCGCTCCGACGTTGTCTAGGAAGCCGCCGCGCTTGACGGCGAGGCGACGGTGCTCAACTTGCACCTTCACGGAACTCGACACCGCTGGAAATCGTTTACCCCCCTCGGGGAATACCCAAGGGAACACGAACGCTCCGGCGGCTGTCGAATCCCGAAGCGCCGTTTCCGCATCCAAGAGGTACGCCATGGCACGCAAAGTCACCCGCGGTTCACCGCCTCGACTCGCTCGCTCCCGCCCGCGGAGCTGGACGGCAGGGCGTTCTGCGCCCGCGGCGGCTCCCGCGGCGACGCCACCTCGCGAGGCCGCCCCGAGCGCCCCGAGCGCCCACACCGGCGGCGATGATGACGGCGACTCGACGCTCGGCGTGTACTTCCGCGAGATGTCGGGGCTCGGCGTCATGTCCCCCGAGCAGGAGCTTCGCGCGGCCACCCGCATCTCGGATCTGCGCACGGAGCATTGGCGCCGGATCCTCTCGTATCCCCCCTTCGCCGAGCCGATCGCCGATTTCGTCGCCGAGCAGGGCGTCGATGAGTCCAAGCCGACCGCAGAGCTCAGCGCGCTGCGTCACTCGGCGCGGGCGCTGCGTGATCGCGAGACGAAGGTCAACCGCGACACCTTCGAGCTCGACCGTCGCACGGCGGCGGTCGCCCTCGCGTTCTTCGACACGGACGGCATCCTCGCCGATCGCATCCTCGCGGATCTCCAGGTCCTCGAGGCCGGCGGTCGCGATGGGGTCAGCATGGCCGCGCGTCCGCCCCGTCGCGGCAGCAAGCCGTTCGAGGAGTACGTGGCGCGCGTCCGCCAGAGCGCGATGATGCTCCGGACCGCGAAGAACCAGTTCGTGAAGTCCAACCTCCGCCTGGTGGTGTCCATCGCGCGGCGCTTCAACCACGGGCGCATGCCGCTGCAGGACCTCATCCAGGAGGGCAACATCGGGCTCATGAAGGCGGTCGATCGCTTCGACCATCGCAAGGGCTTCCGCTTCTCGACGTACGGCAGCTGGTGGATCCGCCACGCGATCTCGCGCGCCATCGCCGACAAGGGCCGCGCCGTGCGGCTGCCGGTGCACATGATCGACGCGTATCACAAGGTCTCGAAGGCGCGACGCGAGCTCGAGACCCTCCAGGGCCGCGATCCGACGGCGGAGGAACTCGCGCGGCACACGGGACTGGCGGCCGCGAAGATCGAGAAGATGGACACGCTCCTGCTCGAGGCGCCCGTCAGCCTCGATCGCACGGTGTCCGAGGCCGACGGCCGGAAGGTGATCGACTTCATCGAGGACGAGGGCAACGTCCAGCCGGGCGAGACCCTCGAGGCCGACGCGCTGAGCGAGCAGGTGCGCGAGGTGATCGGCGCGCTCCGACCCATCGAGGCGGACATCCTGCGCAAGCGCTTCGGACTCGGCGCCGACGAGGAGCTGACGCTCAAGGAGATCGGCGAGCAGTATTCGCTGTCGCGTGAGCGGATCCGGCAGCTGCAGGAACAGGCTTTGGGCAAGATCCGGCGAGAACTGCAGCGCCGCGATCTCATCTAGCTCGAGCAGGCCGATGGTGGAGCGGCAGGTCTCCCCCTCCGCCGGGCAGTCGTCCGGCGGAGGTCTGGCGGGGTGACACGCACCCGCCAGTTCGCGTACTGTCGCGGTCGATGGACCTCCGCCGGACCAGCGCATTGGTGCTGTGGATCGTCGGGTGCGCGCCTGCGCCCGGCGTCACGCCTGCGGCTGGCCGGGGCTCTGGCGGCGAGCCGTTGCGCATCATCGGCGCGGGCTTTCGGTCCCACGGCGCACCGGTCGTGTACGTCGGCCCGAAGGCGGCCAAGGCCGTGGTGGTCGAGAGCGATCAGCTCATCACGGTGCTGACGCCGGAGGCGGACGGGCCGGGGCTCTTCGACGTTTCCGTGCGTTTCTCGGACGGTGAGGTGGTCGAGTACCCCGCCGCGTTCACGTACGGGGATCGTGCGGTCGTGTTGCAGCCCCGGGACCCCGAGGGGTGAGCCGCTTGCGGTGCTCGGTCGTCACGACGCGCAGCAGATCGTGACGGGGTCGGCAGGTGTCGCCGCGCCGGTGGCGACTGCAGGGCTCGCGACGCAGAACGCGTTGGGGAGGCCGACATCGAAGATCGCGCTCCGCGTGACCGACCCGGTCGAGCCGAGATCGCACTCACCGGTCGTGTCGAGCAACGTGGAGATCGGCGGGTTGCACACGTTGGCGAACATCGTGATGGTCGCCGTGTCGCAGAGTCCCACCGGATCGTCGCACGTGCACTCGGTGCAGCCGCGTGCGTCGTCGATCGTGCGGTGGACGAGCGTACGCTCGCCGTCGAACCCTGCGGGGCAGTCCGTGTCCCCGTCTTGCCAGACGCACAGGGACTCGCCGGTGGCCCGCGGCGCGCACACGTCTCCGCCTTCGCAGCCCTCGAGCAGCTCGGCGCCACCGCACGTCGACGCGAGCTCGCCGTACACCGCGGGGCCCACCACCGCGGTCTGCTGGGGCGCACACGAACCGCCGTCGACCTCGACCGGCTCGACCTGGAAGTAGGAGTTCGCAGGGAGGGTCGCGCCGAGGTCGTTGCAGACCGTCGTGAAGAGGTTGTACGACTGCAGCGGGGTGCCGTTGCTGCAGGTGGGATCGGTGCCCCAGTAGTGGACGGTCGTGGCCAGCGCGCACGTCGTGCCGTTGGCCTCACCACAGCTGCACCCGCACTCGGCGGTCGCCGCGGTGAGTTCGGCTCCTCCCACCGCCTCGAGCTCGGGGTAGCCGTCGGGGCACTCCGGCGTCGCCTCGGGATCCTCGGATTCGCGGAGCAGGACCGGCCCGGTCCAGCCCGGGGGCACCGCGACACAGCTGTGCGACGCCGGGCAGGCCGCCTCGCCCGTGGTGGCGTCCACGCCACCGCTCGAGGTCCCGTCCGCCGTCGTCGACGTGTCGGGATCCGGCGCGGAGGTTGCGGTGGTCGTCGTGAGGGTGCCGTCGGTCGCCGTCGGACCGCTGGACGCGCTGTCGGTCCCGCGCGAGTCCCCGGCAGATGAATCGTCACCGCAGCCGCCCACGGCGATGCACCCGACGATCAGCCGGCGACACCAGTTCCGATTCGACGAAGCCATGCCGTCAGTCTACCGCACAAGCCGCCCGACGCGGTCGCGCGCGCTTCATGGCGGCTACGCGCGCTCGAGCTGGAACAACTTCTGCCCGATGAGCACGAGGCTCCCGAACGGGACGACCTGGCCGGTCCGCACGCGCATGTAGGTGCCGTTCGAGCTGCCGAGGTCTTCGAGGTAGATGCCGTTGTCGTCGCCGATGATGCGGCAGTGCCGGCCCGAGACGTAGCCGTCCTGGGGGAACGTGATCTCGCCGACCTCGCGCCCGATGCCGATGCCCTCGCCGGCGATCGCGAACGCGCTCGCCGCCATCGCGGGATCGACCAGAATGCTCACGCGGCCCCAGTATCCGGGGTTGGGGCTGCCCATCCGCTCGGTGCCGTCCTCGGTCGGTGTCGGCTCGGGGAGTTCTTCGTAGGCGAGGAGCTCCTGGCCGACGCGGAACTGATCGCCGGTGCGGAGCTCCGTGCGCTGGGTCAGCTTCACGAACACGCCGTTGAGCGAGCCATGGTCCTCGATCAACACGCCGGCCTCGGCCGCGAGCATCGTGGCGTGGCGGGGATCGAGGTACGCGTCGTCGTCCCACGGGGGGCCTGCGTCGCGGCCGACGTCGATCGCCTCACCTGCGGCGAGGACCCGCTCGCCGATCGGCTGCCCGTCGGGCCCGAGCATGACGAGCCGCACGGGGACACCCGGGCTCGCGGGGATCGGCGAGGGCCCCAGCCCGCTCCCCGGAGCGGTCCCCGAGGAGCCGACGACGACGACCGGCGCCGCGACGCCGAGCTCGGCCGGGGCCTGCGGCGCGGGCGGCGGTTCTTCCACGATGGGGGGCACGGCGTCCATGACCCCGGTGCTCGCCATCGCGAGATCCCGCGCATTGCCCACGAACACGGTCTGCGCGGAGCCGACGTCCGGCGGAGGCGTTGCGGGTGCCGGAGCCGCGAGCGGCGTGCCACAGCGGCCGCAGAACGCGAAGCCGGGCGGGCTCTGGAAGCTGCACTGGCTGCAGACGCCCGCTGCCGCCGTGGGCTCGGGGGCACCGAACTGCATCGGCAGCGCGGCCGAGGGCGCCGGCGCCTGCGGCGTGGCCTGCTGCGGCATGGGCGGCTGCGGCATGGGCGGCTGCGGCATGGGCGGCTGCGGCATGGGCTGCTGCGGCATGGGCGGCTGCGGCATGGGCGGCTGCGGCATGGGCGGCTGCGGCATGGGCTGCTGCGGCATGGGCTGCTGCGGCAGAGGTGGCTGGGGCATCACGGGGCCCGGGGCGCCGAAGGGCGGGCCGCCGACCGGAGGTCCGGCGGGCGGAGGCGGCGTGAGGGGCACCTGCGATCGCGGGGCGCCGATCGGACCCGAGGGGGCGCCGCCGGGGACCATCGGATTGGCCGGGGCAGCGGTCGCCCGCGAGGCCGAGGGGGACGGTGGTGGCGGAGGGGGCGGTGGCGCGGCCGGGCGCTGCGGTGGGGGGCTCGGCGCGACCGAGCCGACCTGCGGCAGCTTCGACCCACAGCCCAGGCAGAACTTGTAGTGGTCCTGGTTTTCCTTCCCGCAGTTCGGACACGTGATCACGGATGTCGTCTCCTGGGGAACTCGTCAGGCGATCTCGACGCGCAGGAGCTGCTGCCCGACAAAGAGGTAGTCGCCATGGAAGAGTTCCTGCGCGCCGTCGATGCGGACGAAGGTCCCGTTGCGCGAGCCGGTGTCGGTGAGGACCACTTCGTCATGGTCCGACGCTGCGTCGAGCCGAGCGTGGTGGCCGGAGATGAAGCGGTCGTCGGGGAAGTTGAGCGTGTTGGCTTCGCGTCCCATCGAGAGCACGCCACCTTCGGCGGAGGCGATGCGTCCCTCGCCGCCGCCGGCGAGGCACTGGACGATGCGGAACGCGCCCGTCGGGCGGGGGCTGCCGTAGAAGTACGTGCCTGCGGCCGTCGGCGCGCCGTCGGAGAACGGCCGGCGGTCGAGCCGGAGCAACTGCTCACCGACCAGCATGTACGCGCCGTCGCGGACGGGCGTCGGCTTCTTGATGCGGAGGAACACCCCGTTCTGGCTGCCGAGGTCCTGGACGAAGAGCCGTCCGTTCTGGCTGCTGAAGCGGGCGTGCTGAGGGCTGAGGAACGGATCCTCGGCGAAGGTGATCTCGCCGACGGAGCGGCCGATGACCGTCGTCGTTCCCTGCAGGTGGTATGTGTTCCCGTCGCCGCCCTCGCCCTTGATGACGACCAGGCGCGGAACGACGGGCTGCTGCTGCAGCGCCCCGAAGAACATCGTGCGGGCCTGCGGCTGCTCCTCCGCCGCCTGGGCGTCGA
>LNFM01005743.1_pt1 | contig 30596 bp, 32 predicted proteins | sample 596031 | NCBI WGS metagenome assembly LNFM01 (sample SAMN04254537, study PRJNA301005) | activated carbon metagenome | isolation source: dual media filters at the Ann Arbor, Michigan drinking water treatment plant | place: USA: Ann Arbor
GTGGGTACGGACTGGAGACGCGACGTGGTGCGGCCGCGGGACCTCCACTGCCGAACGCAACCGTCCTCATCCTGAGGTGCGAGCGCAGCGAGCCTCGAAGGACGCACTAACCGTGGTGCAGCCCTGACGCCGCAGGGGACAAGCCGCAAGCCTGTCGCTAGTCTCGCGCAGCATCACTGAAGATCCTCATGACCCCCGCCGACACGCTCCTCGCCCTCGCCGGCCTCTGGTTCATCGCCGTCGTCACTCCCGGACCGAACATGATCCTGTTCATGGCGGTCGGCCTGTCCTCGCCCACCCCCTCGATCATCGCCACCGCCGCCGCGATCCTCATCGGAACCGCCTGCTGGGGCCTCGCCGGCCTCTTCGGCCTGTTCTGGCTGTTCGAACTCTTCCCCGCCGCCGCCATGGCGGTGAAGGTGGCCGGCGGGCTCTACCTCGCCTGGATGGGCTTCGGCCTCATCCGCCGCAACCTCTCGGCGCCGCCGGAGACCGCCCGGGCGCCCGCCGCCATGCTCACCCCCCGCCGTGCTTTCCTCACCGGCCTCGCCACGGCGCTGGGCAATCCGAAGAGCCTCGTCTTCGTCTCCTCGCTCTTCGCCGTGACGCGCCTCGCCGAGCAGCCGCTGGCCGTCGGCCTCGCCGGCGTCGGCGTGATGATCGCCATGTCGACGCTCTACTACGTCACCCTCGGCGTGGCGCTGAGGACCCTGCCCTTCGCCCGCAGGCCGGGCGCCACGGGCCGCGTTCTCGCCATGGGCACGGGCCTCGTCATGATGGCCTATGGCGGCAAAATGGCCTGGGAGCGCTAGGACGCGCCGATCAGCTCCGGCCGGTATTCGAAATGCATGGTGTCGTAGTGATACCACTTGCCCCCCCAGATGAAGCGCTGGGCCTCGAAGACCTCGGCGATCGCGTAGGGGATGCGGTTGCGGTAGGGGATGTCGCCGCGCGCCCGGGCCCAGGACCAGTAGTCGGAATGGGCGACGTTGAGGTCGATGGCCGCCGCATAGGCGTGCATGCTGAGAAGGCCGGTATCGGCCACCGACCGGCAGTTGAACGTGCCGGCCGAGGGCACGAGATAGGCCTTCAGCCGGTCCGGCAGGCCCTCGAGATCGGCGATGACGCGCTCCAGCCGGGACGCCACGTCGTTCACCGTCGTCACCGGCAGGGGCTGCGGCCGCGTCTTCGGCATCCAGGTGACGGTGCGGTGGCGGCCGGCGGCGCCGCCACGCCGGCAGTCGCCGTACATTGTGACGAAGAAGGCCGTATTCCGCAGCCGCCCCGGGCTGTGGTCACGGGCGGGCGGCCCCGATGGTGGGCCGGACGCATAGGTCTGCCGCACCTGGTCGGCGAGGGTCGCGTCGCGCAGCATCGTCTCGAAGGGCCGCTCCGGCCGGCCCGCGCCCGTCGGCATGCGCCTGCCGTCCCGCCAGATGAGATCGGCGCCGTCGATCCGGGCGAGATGGTCGGGATAGGCGGCGACGAGCCCGGCGAGGCGCTCGCCCTCCGCGGCCGCCGCGCGCCGCGGCACGAGGAGCGGCGCCGCCAGCGTGGCGAGGACGGTCCGGCGGGTCGGGCCCACCGCCGTCAGTCGGTGCAGCCGTTGAACCGTTCGGCGCGGATGATGGCCTGGATGATCCGGCGCTGGGTGTTCGACAGCGGCACGTCGCCCTGCCGGTCATAGGCGCAGCCGGCATTGCCGAAGGTGCGGACGGCGCGCGGCGTCGAGAAGCAGTAGCCGGCATCCTTGTAGATCTGGTTGCGCTCCATCCAGAGGTCGCGGCACGACCAGCCGTCGTAGTTCTGGGCGGCGACGCCGGCGGTGGTGGCGACGAGGAACAGGGCGGCTGTGGCGAACCTTGCGGTCATGGCGATCCTCGACGGTGTGAACGCGAACGCCGCCACCCTAGGGCAGCGGCGTGTCACAATCCATCGGGGATGCTGCGGAGCGCTTCAGCGCGCCGCGTGGGTGGCGCGCGACAGGTGGGCCGCCGCGCCGTCCGGAACGCCGCGGACCGGCATGCGGGCGCTGGCCTCGTGGGCGGTGATGAAGGTGGCGATGGCCTGGGTGCGCCGCTCGACGCCGAGCTTCCGCAGGATCGAGGAGACGTGCGACTTCACGGTCCCCTCGGAAATGCCGAGGTCGTAGGCGATCTGCTTGTTGAGGCGGCCGCGGCTCATCAGGTCGAGGACCTTGAACTGCTGGCCCGACAGCGCATCCAGCTTGCGGGAGGAGGAGAGGTCGCCCTCCGGGTCGATGGCGGTCACCACCGGCCACCAGCTGCGCTGGGCGAGTACGCTGCCGAGGGCGGCGCGCAGGTGGTCGGCCGGTAGGTCGAGCGGCAGGGCGGCCACGGCGCCGCGGGCGCGCGCTTCCTGCACCGGACGGCGATCGGCGTGGTCGATGAGGACGGCGACGCGGGCGCCCTCGGCGAGGTCGAGGGTGTCGAGGTCGGACAGGCTCGCGATCACCAGGCTCGCCTTGGCGGGATCGGTGGCGAGGGCGCCGGGATGGCTGGCGCGGACGAGCGCTTCGATGGTCTCGGCGACGATGGGGAAGGCGTGGCGGACGGCGAAGTGCAACGTCTCACGGACGGAAGTATCGGCAGTCATGTTCGGTTCCTCCAAGGGCCCTGTGGCGCGCCGGTTGATCCGATCTTGCTTGGCCGGGACGCTAGCACCGGGGTGGCCGGTGTCAAAATGCGAAATGTCATGCTGCGAAATTGCGAAATTTTTGCATCTACACCTTTAGGCCAATGTGGTTTAGGCTAGGACGAAAGAACAAGGCGGACGAGGGGTTCCATGTCGCGCAAGGTCTTCGTCGGTCCCGCGCTGCGCCGGCTGCGCGAGGAGACGCGCCTCACCCAGACGGCCTTTTCCCAGCGCCTGGGCCTGTCCGTCAGCTATCTCAACCAGATCGAGAACAACCAGCGGCCGGTGACGGCCAGCGTGCTCGTGGCCCTCGGCCAGACCTTCGGCGTCGACCTCGCCACCTTCGCCACCGACGACACCGACCGTCTCGTCACCGACCTGCGCGAAGCCGCCGCCGACCCGCTGCTGACCGATACGGCGCCGAGCCTTCAGGACCTGAAGCGCGTCGCCTCCGACAGCCCCGCCTTCGCCCGCGCCTTCCTGCGCATGCACCAGACCGCGCGCCGCCTCGGCGAGCGCCTGCAGGCGGCCGGCGACACGCCCATCCTGCCGCCCTCGGGCGAGGAGACGGCGGGCGCCCTGCTGCCCTACGAGGAGGTGCGCGACTATTTCCACTACGTCGACAACTATGTCGACGACCTCGACCGCGCCGCGGAGGACCTGGCGGAGCGCCTGGGCCTCGCCGCCGCCAGCGACCGCGTCCAGGTTCTCGCCGGCTATCTCGCCGCCCGCCACGGCCTCAACGTCGACGCCAATGCCAGCCTCGGCGACGACGTGCTGGAGCGCTACGAGGCGGGCCCGAACATCGTCGCTCTCGACGGCTCGCTCGATTCCTCGACCCGTGCCTTCCTGCTCGCCAACCGCATCGCCCGCCTGGAACAGGCCGACACCCTGGCGACCATCGTCTCGGCGGCCGGCTTCCGCTCGCGCGCGGCCGCGGACATCGGCCGCGTGGCGCTGGCCAACTATTTTGCCGGCGCGCTCCTGCTGCCCTACCGGCGCTTCCTCGCCGCCGCCAAGGAGACGCGCCACGACCTCGACTGGCTCGGCCGCATCTTCGGCGCCAGCCTCGAGCAGGTGTGCCACCGCCTCTCGACCCTGCAGCGCGCCGGCCAGCGCGGCATCCCCTTCTACTTCGTCAAGGTCGACCGCGCCGGCAACGTCATCAAGCGCCACTCGGCGACGCGCTTCCAGTTCGCGCGGTTCGGCGGCGCCTGTCCGCTCTGGAACGTGCACGAGGCCTTCGAGCAGGCCGGCCGCACCTTCGTCCAGGTTGCCGAGATGCCGGATGGCACGCGCTATCTCTCCCTCGCCCGCGCCGTCACCAAGGGCGCGGCCCACTGGCGCGCCCCGGTGCGCCGCTACGCCTTCGGCCTCGGCTGCGAGATCTCCTATGCCGGCGAGATCGTCTATTCCGAGGGGATCGACCTCAAGGCCGACGCCAACGTGGCGAAGATCGGCGTCTCCTGCCGCATCTGCGAGCGCGCCAACTGCCACCAGCGCGCCGTGCCGCCCATCGACCGGGAGATCCGGGTGCCGACCGACCGGCGCAAGGTCGTGCCCTTCGACCTGAGCTGAACGCGCTCCGGACCGCCCTTCCCGGCGGTTGGCACCCACCCCTCCGCGTCATGCCCGGCCTCGTGCCGGGCATCCACGACTTTGCTGCGAGCCGGGTGTTCAAGTCGTGGATGGCCGGGACGAGCCCGGCCATGACGGCGAGAGCGGTGACGGCCTTCGGCGCCTCACCGCCGGGTCAGCGTCCGCGCGACCGCGTCCTTCCAGCGGGCCAGCTTGTCCTCGCGCGTCGCGGCGTCCATGGCGGGCGAGAAGCGCCGATCGAGCGCCCAGCTCCGCGCGAACTCCTCAGGCTCCGGGCAGACACCCTGCGACAGGCCCGCGAGATAGGCCGCCCCCAGCGCCGTCGTCTCCAGCACCTTCGGACGGTCCACCGGCGCGTCGAGCAGGTCGGCGAGACGCTGCATCGTCCAGTCGGAGGCGACCATGCCCCCGTCGACCCTGAGCACCGTGCCGGAGGAGCCCGCCCCCGGCCAGTCCGCCTTCATGGCGCCGAGGAGGTCGGCGGTCTGGAAGCAGACGCTCTCCAGCGCGGCCCGCGCCATCTCCTTCGGCCCGGTGCCGCGCGTCAGGCCGAAGATGGCGCCGCGGCAGTCGGCGTCCCAGTAGGGCGCGCCGAGGCCGACGAAGGCCGGCACGAGGATGACCTCCTGGTTGGGGTCGGAGGCGGCGGCGAGCGCTCCGGTTTCTCCCGCCATCTTCACGATGCCGAGCCCGTCGCGCAGCCATTGCACCGCGGCCCCGGCGACGAAGATCGAACCTTCGAGGGCATAGGTGCGCTTGCCGCCGAGCTGGTAGGCGATGGTGGTGAGCAGCTTGTTGCGCGAGGTCACGGCCTCGGCGCCAGTGTTCAGCAGGGCGAAGCAGCCCGTGCCGTAGGTGGACTTCATCATGCCCGGCGCGAAGCAGGCCTGGCCCACGGTCGCCGCCTGCTGGTCGCCGGCGATGCCGCCCACCGCGATGGCGCCGCCGAACAGCGCGGGATCGGTGGCCCCGAAGGCGGCGGCGCTGTCCATCACCCTGGGCAGCATCGCCGCCGGCACGTGGAGCAGCCGGCACAGGTCCTCGTCCCAGACTCCGCGGTGGATGTCGAACAGCATGGTGCGCGCGGCGTTGGTGGCGTCTGTGGCATGCACCCGCCCGCCGGTGAGCCGCCACAGGAGGAAGCAGTCGATCGTGCCGAAGCAGAGCTCGCCGCGCTCCGCCCTCTCCCGGGCGCCCGGCACCGTGTCGAGGATCCATGCGAGCTTGGTGCCGGAGAAATAGGGGTCGATGACGAGGCCGGAGCGCGCCTGCACCAGGGCCTCGTGGCCCTCGGCCCGCAGCCTCGCGCAGGCGGCAGACGTGCGCCGGTCCTGCCAGACGATGGCGCGGTGAAGGGGCTCTCCGGTCGCCCGGTCCCAGACCACCACGGTCTCCCGCTGGTTGGTGATGCCGATGCCGGCGACGTCCGCAGCATCGACGCCGGCTTTGGCCAGCGCCTCGCGCGTCGTCCCCACCACGCTCGTCCAGATTTCCTCCGGATCGTGCTCGACCCAGCCGGAGGCGGGGAAGTGCTGGGTGAACTCGCGCTGGGCCACGGCCAGCACCTCCAGCCGGGTGCTGAAGACGATGGCGCGGGAGGAGGTCGTGCCCTGGTCGATGGCGACGATGACGGGTTGGTGCCGATCGGAGGGCATGCGCGTTTCCTCATGCAAGGCGCGGCTCGGCCGCTGCCGGATTGCGGCCATTGTGCCATCTCCCGGCCTTGCGGCGGAAGCCAAAAGGCGTCAGACGGAGGGCCGGACGCACGCGCGTGGGGAATGGCATGACCGAGACGACGGTCGACCTGCTGGTGGTCGGCGGAGGCATCAACGGGGCGGGCATCGCCCGTGACGCGGCGGGACGCGGCGCCTCCGTCATGCTGGTCGAGCAGGATGATCTGGCCAGCCACACCTCGTCCTGGTCCACCAAGCTGATCCACGGCGGCCTGCGCTATCTCGAGCACTACGAGTTCCGCCTGGTGCGCGAGGCGCTGATCGAGCGCGAGGTGCTCTGGGGCATCGCCCCGCACATCATCCGCCCCCTGCGCTTCGTCCTGCCGCACCACGAGGGGCTGCGTCCGGCCTGGCTGCTGCGCCTCGGCCTGTTCCTCTACGACCATCTCGGCGGCCGCAAGCGCCTCTGGCCGACCCGCACCCTCGACCTCGCGACGGACGCCGCCGGCAAGCCGCTGAAGGCCGGTTACGGCAAGGCCTTCGAGTATTCCGACTGCCGCGTCGACGATTCGCGCCTCGTGGTGCTGAACGCCCGCGACGCGGCCGACCGTGGCGCCACCGTCCGCACTCGCACCCGCGCGGTGGCGGCGCGCCGCGAGGGCGGCCTCTGGCACGTCACCCTCGAGGACCGCCTCCATGGCGGCACCGAGACCGTCACGACCCGTGCGCTGGTCAACGCCGCCGGCCCCTGGGTCGAGAGCTTCCTCACCGGCGCTGCGCAGACCACGCCGCCGGCGCGGGTCAGGCTCGTCCAGGGCTCGCACATCGTCGTGCGCAAGCTCTACGACCACGACCGCGCCTACATCTTCCAGAACGCCGACAACCGCATCATCTTCGCCATCCCCTACGAACGCGACTTCACGCTCATCGGCACCACCGACCAGGACTATGCGGGCGACCCCGCCGCGGTGAAGGCGAGCGAGGCCGAGATCGCCTATCTCTGCGCGGCGGCGAGCGAGTATTTCCGCGATCCCGTGACCCCCGCCGACGTCGTCTGGACCTATTCGGGCGTGCGCCCGCTCTACGACGACGGCGCCTCCGCCGCCCAGGAGGCGACCCGCGACTACGTGCTGCACAAGGACGGCGGCGGGGCCGTGCCGGCGCTGCTCTCCGTCTTCGGCGGCAAGATCACCACCTATCGCCGCCTCGCCATCAGCGCCCTCGCCGACCTCGCGGCTGACTTGCCGGCCCTGCGCGGCAAGGCCGACTGGACCGCCGGCGCGCCGCTCCCCGGCGGCGACATCGACCTCGACGCGCCGGTGGGCGCCGGCGAGAGCCTGTGGCGCAGCCATCCCTTCCTCGATCCTGCCGTCGCCAGCCGCCTCGCCGCCGCCTACGGCACCCGCGCCGGCCGGATCCTCGACGGTGCGCGGTCCATGGCCGATCTCGGCCTCGACTTCGGCGGCGGGCTCACCGAGGCCGAGATCGCCTACCTCAGGCGCGAGGAATGGGCGGTGACCGCGGAGGACGTGCTCTGGCGGCGCTCCAAGCTCGGCCTCCACCTCGATGCCGGGCAGCGGGCGGCCGTCGCGGCCCATTGCCGAGGATGACCCGGCCGGCGGTCGTCGTCGTCGGGGCGGGCCCCGCCGGCCTCTTCGCCGCCGAGCGCCTCGCCGCGGCGGGCGCCGCCGTCACCGTCTACGACCGCATGCCCTCGCCGGCCCGAAAGCTCCTCCTCGCCGGCCGCGGCGGCCTCAACCTCACCCATTCCGAACCGCGCCGGGCCTTCCTCGACCGCTATCCCTCCCTGCCGCCGGCCGTGGCGGAGGCCCTCGACGGCTTTCCGCCGGACGCGCTCCGGGCCTGGGCGGAGGGTCTCGGCGAGCCGACCTTCGTCGGCACGTCGGGGCGCGTCTTCCCGCGCGCCTTCAAGGCCTCGCCGCTGGTCCGCGCCTGGCTCGCCCGCCTGACCGGCCTCAGCGTCGGCCTCGTCATGCGGCACCGCCTCGTCGGCATCGCGCCGGGCCCTCTCCTCCGCTTCGACGGGCCGGAGGGACGGGTCGAGGTTCGCTGCGACGCAGCCCTCCTCGCCCTCGGCGGCGCGAGCTGGCCGCGCATGGGCTCCGACGGTGGCTGGACGACCCTGCTGAAAGGGGAGGGCGTCGCCGTCGCGCCCCTGCGCCCCGCCAACATGGGCGTCGAGATCGCCTGGACGGCGGATTTCGCCGGCCGCTTCGCCGGCCAGCCCCTCAAGGCCGTGACGATCGCCCTCGGCGACCGGATCGTGCGCGGGGAGGCGATGATCACCGCCGAGGGTCTCGAGGGCGGTGCGATCTACACGCTCTCCGCCGCGATCCGCGAGGCGCTCGCCACGGCCGGCGGCGCGCGGCTCGTCGTCGATCTGAAGCCCGACCTCCCCCTGGACGCGGTCGCGGCCCGGCTCGCCGGCGCCCGGCCGAAGGACTCGCTCTCCGCCGTGCTGAAGAAGCGCCTCGGCCTCGCCCCGCAGGCGGTCGCGCTGCTGCGCGAGACGGAGGGCGGCAGCTTGCCGCGCGAACCGCTGGCCCTCGCCGGCCGGATCAAGGCGGCGAGGCTCGTCGTCCCGGGCGTGAGGCCGCTCGACCGGGCGATCTCGACCGCCGGCGGCGTGCGCTTCGACGCGCTGGGGAAGGGGTTCGAGCTCGCCGCGATGCCGGGCGTCTTCGTCGCGGGCGAGATGCTCGACTGGGAGGCGCCGACCGGCGGCTATCTGCTGCAGGCGACCTTCGCCACCGCGGCCGCGGCCTCGGCCTGCATCGCCGCCCGCCTCGGCCTGCCCATGGCCGGGGACCCGGTCCCGGCCTGGTAGATCAGATGCAGCCGGAGCCCTGGCTCGGCGTGCGGCTGACGGATTCGCCGATGCGCGGCCGGGTGTAGAGCCGGTCGGACAGGAGGATCGAGCCGGAGATCAGATAGGCCACGGTCGGCGTGTAGCTGTACTTGATCTCGGCCAGCACCAGAAATCCCGTCGTGCCGAGCGTCGGCTTCAGCTCCGTCGGCACGCTCATCGTCTGGCCGCAGGTGTAGCGCGTGGCATTGCGCGCATCGCTCCACACCGCGCGCGACACGCCGAGGATGTCGGTCTGGATCCCGGTGACGACGATCTGCGCATTGCCGATGGCGAAGGGCGCGATGACGTCCGCCGTCGCGTCCAGGATGTTGCTCATGTCGGTGTTGGAGATGGTGGTGGCCTGCGAGGAGAGGTCCGACAGCGCGCGCGCCGCCAGCGACACCTTGCGGTCGGCCTGCAGGCCCTGGGTCGTCTCGACTGTGGCGAGGAACAGCGTCACCATCAGCGGCAGGACGAGGGCGAACTCGACCGCCGAGACGCCGCGGGCATCGCGTCGCAGCGCAAGCAGGCTGTCGCGGACCTTGTCGGCCGCGTGCCTGATCCGGCGGAGGGGCGAGGCGAAGGTCATCTCGGCTCCTCAGAAGGGCTCGTTGCGGAAGGCGGCCGTCGCCATCAGGAGACGCTTGCCGTTGGACAGGTCGCCGATGGTGAGGCCGAAGGTCGGCATCAGGACCGGCCACTCGTAGACGGCGCGGACCACCACGATGTCGCCGCCCGCGCCCTGGGTGTAGCCCATGCCGGAATAGTTGACCGCGCCGGAGGAGACGGGCTTCGAGGTGCTGGCGCCGCCGAAGCTCGTATAGGTCCTGACGTCGACGGCGATGCCCGCGCAATTCATCAGGGCGTTGGTCTTGGCGCAGATCTCGTTCTTGAACGCGGCCTGGTCGAAGTTCCGCGTCTGCGCCTGGCCGGTCATGATCAGGCGCGAGGCGCTGGCGGTCGCGGTCTCCAGGACCTGGCCGGCGAAGAACACCATGGCCATCTCGATGATGGCGAAGAGCAGGAACAGGAAGGGGCCGGCGACCAGGGCGAATTCGACCGCGGCCACGCCGTCATCCGCGCGGCGGAAGCGCCGCACGATGCGCGGCCGCACCATTGCGGCGCGCAGCAGCCCCGCCCAGCCCGACTTGCGCAAGCCGGCGCGACGACAGCTCACCGACGCAGCAGACATGCCCGAGCCTCCGTTCGTCCCGGACGCCCGTGGGACGTCCCGAAGGCCTGTCTTAGCGGAAACCCGTTGACGAACCCTTGCCCCGACGGCCGATTTTGTCGCCATGGACGGCGCGGGCGCACCCCGCCGTCAGCGCGGCGCCGCAGCCGCTCCGCCGGCGGCGCCACCCGCGGAGGCCGCGCCGTCGCGCGTGCGGGCGCTGTTGAGGGCCGTGTCGAAGAAAGCCTTTGAATCGCCCAGCGAGATCGTGCGCTCGCAGGTGGGCGCGCAGGAATAGGTCTCCCTCTCGACGCCGCGATAGACCTGCACGACCGCCTCGTTCTGCGGACGGACGCGGATCTGGATGGTCAGCAGCGGCTCCCCGCGCGCGTCCAGGGCGATGAGGTTCGTGGCTCCGACGCTCTTGCCGGTCAGCACCATGAGGCCGCCGCGCTGCACCGAGGCGTCGGCGATCAGCGGATTGCCGATGACCAGCGTGGCGACATGGGGGGGAAGGCGCATGATCCGCGCCTGATCCATGGTGACGGTCATCCCCTGGGCGACGGCGCCCGCGATATCGCCCGAGGTGGCGCCGGCGAGCGGCGTCTCGGTGGCGAGGGCGACGTTGAGGGGCAGCAGCACCGCCAGCACCGTGGCGGCGAGCGTGCCGGCCCGCGCGCGGGTTCCGGTCGTCGAGGCGGAGCTGATCGTCGTTGTCATCGAAACTCTCGTCGGCAAGACGGTGCTGTCTATGGGGCCGAGACAAACAGAAAATGGTGAATGAATTGCCAATGGCGGGCTGGCGGCGGTCCGCGGTCGTCCCCCACCTGCGCCGGCCGTGACTTCGCCTCGAACTGACGTTCCGCCCGCCCGTCGCAGACACCGGACCGCGCCCGATCCGGCGATCTTCTGACTCCGGTCCGCTCCCGTCACGTGTATCACAAGTCGAAAACTAAGTAATTACTCAGAATATCGTTGGGGGACTTTGGCCTGTATCCCGATGTATCCGCCGGTAATCCCGGGTATTAATGGAAATAAACTATACTTTTCCGCCCGAAATGCAATTTAAAATCTGCTTAAATGAGGCTTTAACCATATTAGATACGTTGCCGAAATTTGGCGTTTCACGAAGTTGATTTAACGAAGGGGCAAGGGGTGCTTGCTAGGGTCCAGTCAGTTCGAACGGATCATATTCAACGTGACCGGCGGACAGCGCCTCAAAGCCGAACGGCGCATCGTGGACATCTAGGAGTCAGCCATGAAGAACCTCTTCGCTCGTTTCGCCCAGGACACCTCGGGCGCGACCGCCATCGAATACGGCCTGATCGCCGCCGGCATCGCCGCCGTCGTCATCACCGCCGTCTACAACCTCGGCAGCACCGTCAACAACACCTTCACCAGCATCAACAACACGATGAAGGGTCAGTGACCTCGGCGAAATCTCGCCCTGCGATGGCCCGCCCCGCGGCGGGCCATCGGCATTCCCGAAGGCCCCATCGATGCACGCAGTGACGGGCCCACGCGCCCCGCGCCCGCCGGCCGATCGCCCGGCCCTCGACGGCACCGCTCTCGGCGATCTGCGCCAGGAGACGCGCCGCGACGTCCGCCTCGTGATCGCCGTCCTTCTGGTCGCCATCGCGACCTCGGTCGTCGGACTCGTCCATTCACTGTCCTGAAACCGGAACCGGTGCATCGTCCTCCGACCCCTGCGGAAGAGACACCATGTTCGAGCTCGCCATTCTCCTCATCTTTCCGGCGATGATGGCGTTCGCGGCGGCGAGCGATCTCTTCACCATGACCATCTCCAACCGCGTGTCGCTGATCCTGGTGGCCGGTTTCCTGGTCCTCGCAATTCTCACCGGCATGAGCTGGCAGGCGATCGGCCTGCACCTGGCCTCCGGTTTCCTCGTCCTCGCCATCTGCTTCGTCTGCTTCGCCTTCGGCTGGATGGGCGGCGGCGACGCCAAGCTCGCGGCCTCGACCGCCCTCTGGCTCGGCTGGACGCATCTTCTCGACTACGCCGTCTATGCCTCGCTCTTCGGCGGCCTCCTCACCGTCGCCCTCCTCGCCCTCCGCGGCGCGCCGCTGCACCCGCCCTTCCTCCTGCGCGAGGGCTGGTACGCCCGCATGACCGATGCGAAGACCGGCATTCCCTACGGCATCGCGCTCGCCGCCGCGGGCCTGCTCGTCTACCCCCAGAGCTTCTGGATGACCGGCGCCCTCCACTGATCCGGGGCCGCACGGCAGGTCATGATCCGTTAAGTCAATTTGCTCACCGGCGATTAACCATAAGTTGACCTTTCCCTGATGGAATCCGGATCGAGACAAGGCGGGTTGCGCCGTGTCGCGTCAGGGGTTCGTGGGATGCGTTTGAAGCCTGCACAGATGGTGGTCATCGCCGTGGCGCTCGGTGCGGGCGGCCTTGCGGCCATGATGATGGGGAGCCGCCGCCCCGCCGCCCCGCTGCCCCAGCAGGTGGCGGCACCCGCCCCCCAGATTCCGACCGTCGAGGTCCTGGTCGCCAATGTCGACCTGCCGCTCGGCAAGATCATCCTGCCCAACGACGTCACCTGGCGCCGCTGGCCCGAGGAGGCCGGCACCGGCAGCTTCGTCGTCAGGCGCAACGGCGACACGGGCTCGGCCGCCATGGACGAGGTCATCGGCTCCATCGTACGCACCACCTTCGTCCCAGGCGAGCCGATCCGGCCGAACCGGCTGGTCAAGGGCAATCGCGGCTTCATGTCCGCCATCCTCACCCCGGGCATGCGCGCCATCGCCGCGCCGATCGACGATCCCTCGCGCGGCGCCGGCGCCTTCATCCTGCCGAACGACCGGGTCGACGTGATCCTCGCGCGCCGCAACAGCGGCGCCGCCGCCGCGACCGAGGGTCTCACCCACACCACCGCCACCGTGCTGCGCAACGTGCGCGTCCTCGCCGTCGACCAGACGGTCGAGGAGCGCGGCGGCGAGAAGACGATCGTCGGCCGCACCGCCACGCTCGAACTCACCCCCGGACAGGCCGAGACGCTCGCTCTCGCCCGCGAACTGGGCACGCTCTCCCTGTCGCTGCGCAGCCTCGCCGATTCCGCCGTCTCCAATCTTGCCGGCGAGGGCGCGGGAACGGGCGATGCCCTGTTCGGCGCCACCGAGGGCCGCATCAGCATCGTCCGTCACGGCGTGCGCTCCATCGTCGGCGGCCAGGCACCGGAATGACCATGCAGCGCCAGACACTCCCCGTTCCGAAAGAGGCTTCCATGTTCGCCCGGATGCGCTGCTCGATCACGGCCGGCCGCCCCCTGGCCTTCGCCCTGGCCTCCCTCGCGGCTCTCGCCCTCGCCGCGCCGCCGGCCGCGGCCCAGCAGAGCCAGGTGCAGCGCCAGCAGCGCGCCGGCGCGGTCAACACCATCACGCTCGGTGTCGGCAAGTCGCTGCCCGTCGAACTGCCGCGCGATGCCCGTGACGTCATCGTCGCCAACCCGGCGATCGCCAACGCCGTGGTGCGCTCGGCCCGCCGCGCCTTCCTGATCGGCGTCGCGGTGGGGCAGACCAACGTCTTCTTCCTCGACGCCGAGGGCCGGCAGATCGCCTCCTACGACATCGAGGTCGGCCGCGACCTCGTCGGCCTGCGCCAGACCCTGCGCGCCGCCCTGCCGCACGCCGGCATCGACGTGCGCTCGGTCGCCGACGCCGTCGTCGTCTCCGGCCAGGTGATGACCCCGCTCGAGGCCCAGCAGGCCATCGACATCGCCACCAAGCTGGTCGGCGACGAGAAGAAGGTGGTCAACGCCATCGCCATCCGCGGCCGCGACCAGGTCCACCTCAAGGTCACCGTCTCCGAGGTCCAGCGCACCGCCATCAAGCAGCTCGGCGTCAACCTCTCGGCCTTCGACCCGACCTCCACCCTGACGGGCACCACCGGCAACCTCGGCAACGCCGGCGGTTTCGTCTACGGCCTCCTCACCTCCGGCAGCTACAATGCCAACGGCACGTCCCCGGCGAACTCCGCCGTGATCGGCACGCGCGTCGGCAACAACGTCTTCACGAGCACCATCCAGGCCTTCGAGGAGCATGGCCTCGTGCGCACCCTCGCCGAGCCGACGCTGACGGCCATCTCCGGCGAACAGGCGAAGTTCCTGGCCGGCGGCGAGTTCCCGGTGCCCACCGGCCGCGACCTCACCGGCAACGTCACCATCGAGTTCAAGCCCTTCGGCATCGGCCTCGCCTTCACGCCGGTGGTCCTTTCGGAGGGCCGCATCAGCCTGCGCGTCGGCGTCGAGGTCAGCGAGATCGACAACCAGCTGACCGTGCAGCTCTCCAACGTCACGGTGCGCGGCCTGCGCACCCGCCGGGCCGACACCACGATCGAACTGCCCTCCGGCGGCACCATGGTCATGGCCGGCCTGCTGCAGGAGCAGACGCGGCAGAACATCTCCGGCACGCCGGGTCTGCTCAACGTGCCGGTGCTCGGCGCCCTGTTCCGCTCGCGCGACTACCAGCGCGGCCAGACCGAGCTCGTGGTCATGGTCACGCCCTACATCGTGCGGCCGACCTCGGCCAACCAGCTCGCCCGGCCCGACGACAATCTGCAGGACGCCTCCGATCCGGCGGGCATCCTGATCGGTCGCCTGAACCGCATCTACGGCTCGGGCCAGCCGCCGGCCGCGGGTGGCCGCTTCAACGGCCCGGTGGGGTTCATCCGTGACTGACCGCGCGCACATCCAGAGGGGAAGCATCATGTCGTTCGGCACCACTGCGAAGCTGGCCCTCGTCGGCCTCGCTCTCGCGCTCGGCGGCTGCAAGTCGGTCGCCTCGATGCACGACCCCTATCCGCACGACTATCGCCTGCGCCATCCGATCGTGGTGGGGCCGCAGGGCGCCTACGTCACCTCCCAGTGCGGCCAGTGGCCCGAGGACATGGGCGCCGGCCCCGGCAACACCAGCGCCCTCAACCGGCCGAACTGGAACCACGGCTGCGCCACCCAGCACAACCTGGCCGCCATGGTCGCCAATCCCAACGACCTCCTGCATCCGCGCGCCGAGGGCCAGTCGGACGCCGCGCGCCGCCAGACGGTCATCGCTCGCTACCGGCGTGGCGACGCGCCCGGTCCCCACACCGTTCACACCCCGATCCAGCCGCTCACCGACATCAAGAGCGCCGTCCGGGGCGGAGGCTGAGGCCGTGGCAGACGACGTCATCCAGGTTGCAGACGGCGGCGCGGAACAGATCGCGCCGGTTCCCCGCATCTCGCTGCAGGCCTTCTGCGAGACGCCGGAACTCGCCTCCGTCATCGCCGACGCGGCCGAGGACCGGCGCATGGACAAGGCCCATGTGCGCGTGCAGATGGGCGGCGCCCCGGGCGCCGTCGAGGCCTATCGTTCGGCCCCGACCCCCAATGTCGTCATCCTCGAGACCGTCGGCCGCAAGGGCGAGATCATCGGCCATCTCGACGAGCTCGCCGAGGTCTGCGACGCCACGACCAAGGTCATCGTCGTCGGCCAGGTCAACGATATCGTCCTCTACCGCGAGCTGATGGCCCGCGGCGTCAGCGAATATCTGATCGGCGCGCCGGGCGTGCTCGACATCATCCGGTCGGTGTCCGGCCTCTATGCCAGCGAGGGCGCCAAGCCCGTCGGCCGCACCATCGCCGTCATCGGCGCCAAGGGCGGCGTCGGCGCCTCCACCATCGCCCACAACCTCGCCTGGGCCATCTCGCGCGACATCGGCGTCGACACCTGCATCGCCGACATGGACCTCGCCTTCGGCACCGGCGGCCTCGACTTCAACCAGGATCCGCCGCAGGGCATCGCCGACGCGGTGTTCTCGCCCGACCGCGTCGACACCGCCTTCGTCGACCGGCTGCTGTCGCGCTGCTCGGACAGGCTCTCGCTGCTCGCCGCGCCGGCGACGCTGGAGCGCGTCAGCGACCTCGGCCCCGAGGCCTTCGACCCGCTCTTCGACATTCTCAAGGCGAGCGTTCCCTCCATCGTCATGGACCTGCCGCACGCCTGGACCGGCTGGACGCGGCGCTGCCTGGTCACCGCCGACGACATCCTCGTCGTCGCCGCGCCGGACCTCGCCAACCTGCGCAACGCCAAGAACCTGATGGATCTCCTGCGCGCCTCCCGGCCCAACGACACGCCGCCGCGCTACATCCTCAACCAGGCGGGCCTCTCCAAGCGCCCGGAGATCAAGCCGGCCGACTTCGCCAAGGCCCTCGAGGCCGAGCCCATCGCCGTCATCGGCTTCGAGCCGCAGCTCTTCGGCACCGCCGCCAACAACGGCCAGATGATCGCCGAGATGGAGCCCGGACACCGGGTCGCCCAGCAGTTCACCGATCTCGCCCTGGCGCTGACCGGCCGTCATGACACCAGGCGGGCGCGACCCGGGCTTCTCGGCCCTCTCTCGCCTCTCCTCGAGAAGCTCACCCAGCTCCGCAAGAAGGCCTGAGGGTCGACCGCAATCATCTGAGGCAGCATGTTCGGCAAGCGCGGCAATTCAGGATCCGGCATCGGGCGGCAACCCCCTTCGGGCGGCGGCACGCTCGAACGCAGCCCGCCGCCGGCGGCCGCGCGCGCGCCCGAGCCGTCGCGCATGCCCTCCATGCCCTCGCCGCCGATGTCACCGGCGTCCTCGCTGCCGCCTGCCGAGGATCGCCAGCGCTCGTCCTCCTTCTACGAGACCAAGAGCCAGGTCTTCGGCGCCCTCATCGAGGCCATCGACCTCTCCCAGCTCGCCAAGCTCGACGCCCAGTCGGCGCGCGAGGAAATCCGCGACATCGTCAACGAGATCATCACGATCAAGAACATCGTGATGTCCATCGCCGAGCAGGAGGACCTGCTCGAGGACATCTGCAACGACGTCCTCGGCTACGGCCCGCTCGAGCCGCTGCTGGCCCGCGACGACATCGCCGACATCATGGTGAACGGCCCGAACACGGTCTACATCGAGGTCGCCGGCAAGATCTCGAAGACGGGCGTGCGCTTCCGCGACGGCTCGCAGCTGATGAACATCTGCCAGCGCATCGTCAGCCAGGTCGGCCGCCGCGTCGACGAATCCTCGCCCATCTGCGACGCGCGCCTGCCCGACGGCTCCCGCGTCAACGTCATCGCCCCGCCGCTGGCCATCGACGGCGCCGCCCTCACCATCCGTAAGTTCAAGAAGGACAAGCTGACCCTCGAGCAGCTGGTCAAGTACGGATCGATCTCGCCCGAAGGCGCCGAGATCTTGAAGATCATCGGCCGCGTCCGCTGCAACGTCGTCGTCTCCGGCGGCACCGGCTCCGGCAAGACGACGCTGCTCAACTGCCTCACCCGCTACATCGATTCCGACGAGCGCATCATCACCTGCGAGGACGCGGCGGAGCTTCAGCTGCAGCAGCCTCACGTGGTGCGCCTCGAAACGCGTCCGCCCAACCTCGAGGGCGAGGGCCGCGTCACCATGACCGACCTCGTCAAGAACTGCCTGCGTATGCGTCCCGAGCGGATCATCGTCGGCGAGGTCCGCGGGCCCGAGGTCTTCGACCTTCTGCAGGCGATGAACACGGGCCACGACGGCTCGATGGGAACGATCCACGCCAACTCGCCGCGCGAGTGCCTGTCGCGCATGGAATCCATGATCGCCATGGGCGGCTATTCGCTGCCCGCCAAGACCGTCCGCGAGATCATCGTCGGCTCCGTCGACGTCATCGTCCAGGCTGCGCGCCTGCGCGACGGTTCGCGCCGCATCACCCACATCACCGAGGTGCTCGGCCTCGAGGGCGAGACGCCCATCACGCAGGATCTCTTCGTCTACGAGATGGTCGGCGAGGACGAGGACGGCAAGATCGTCGGCCGCCACCGCTCCACCGGCATCGGCCGCCCGAAGTTCTGGGACCGCGCCCGCTACTACAACGAGGACAAGCGCCTGGCTGCCGCACTCGATGCGGCGGATGTCGGCGAGCCGATGAGGTGAGCCCATGCCGGAAATCGACACCCTCGCCATCATCGGGCTCGCCATCGTCTGCGCCGGCGGCCTCGCCTATGCGCTGATCTATCCGCTGCTCTCCGGCGAGGTGAAGGCCGAGCAGCGCCGCGAGGCGGTGGCGCAGGTCGCCGCCCGCCCGACCCGCGCCAAGGTCGAGGACACCTCCGCCAAGCGCGTCAGCGTCGAGGACACGCTGAAGGAGATCGAGCGTAAGCAGAAGAAGTCGTCGAAACCGCCGCTGCAGATCCGCATCGCCCAGGCCGGCCTGTCGTGGACGGCCAAGCAGTTCTACATCCTCTCCGGCGGACTGGCCCTCGGCGGGGTGCTCGCCACCCTGTTCATGGGCATGCCGCTGCTGGCGGTCCTCGCGGCCGCCGTCGTCTTCGGCCTCGGCCTGCCCCAGTGGATCCTCAACCATCTGAAGAAGCGCCGCATGGCGGCCTTCCTGAACGAGCTCGCCAATGCCGTCGACGTCATCGTCCGCGGCGTGAAGGCGGGTCTGCCGCTCGGCGACTGCATCCGCATCGTCGCCACCGAGGCCCAGGAGCCCGTGCGCACCGAATTCCGGCACATCATCGAGCAGACCGCCCTCGGCATTCCGCTGCACGAGGCGGTGATGAAGCTCTACGACCGCATGCCCGTGCCCGAGGCCAACTTCTTCTGCATCGTCGTCTCGATCCAGCAGAAGGCCGGCGGCAATCTCTCGGAGACCCTCGGCAACCTCTCCAAGGTGCTCCGCGACCGCAAGAAGATGAAGTCGAAGATCGTCGCGCTCTCGCAGGAGGCGAAGTCCTCGGCCGCCATCATCGCCTGCCTTCCGCCGGCGGTGATGTTCTTCGTCTACCTGTCGACGCCGCAATACATCTCGCTGCTGTGGACCACCGACATGGGCCGGCTGCTGCTGGCCGTCTGCCTGTTCTGGATGCTGACCGGCGTCCTGGTTATGCGCAAGATGATCAATTTCGACTTCTGATGGAGCGACGGACACCATGCTGAAGCTCGTCATCGAGAAGCTCCACGACCGGGACTTCATCATCCAGATGCTGATCGCCATCGCGGTCTGCGCCACGGTCCTCACCTTCGCCATGCCGCTGCTGGCGGGCGACAATCTCGGCCGGCGCATGAAGGCGGTCTCGGTCGAGCGCAACAAGATCCGCGAGCGCGAGCGGGCGCGACTGGCCAGCGGCGAGCGCATCGCCGTCCGGCGCACGCCCAAGGCCTGGGTGAAGTTCATCGTCGACGGGCTACAGCTCGGCAAGCACCTGGCGCAGGAGGAGGCGCGCGACAAGCTCGTCCAAGCGGGTTACCGCGGCCAGGCGCCCTACATCGTCTTCCTGCTGTTCCGCCTCATCGTGCCGATCATCAGCGTGCTGGCGGCGCTGGTCTATCTCTTCGGCGTCAACGATCTCGGGCAGCCGGCCATCGTCCGCGTCCTGCTGTCGCTGTTCGCCGCCTATATCGGCCTGCAGCTGCCGATGCTCTACCTCAAGAACAAGATCGAGCATCGCAAGACCTCGATCCGGCGCGCCTTTCCCGACTCCCTCGACCTGCTGCTCATCTGCGTCGAGAGCGGCATGTCGATCGAGATGGCCTTCAAGCGGGTGAGCCTCGAGGTCGGCACGCAGTCCATCGCGCTCGCCGAGGAACTGACCCTGACGACGGCCGAGCTGAGCTATCTGCAGGACCGCCGCATGGCCTACGAGAACCTCGCCAAGCGCACCGACCTCGACGGTGTCCGCGCGGTGACGATGGCGCTCATCCAGGCCGAGCGCTACGGCACGCCGCTCGCCAACACGCTCCGCGTCATGGCGCAGGAAAACCGCGACATGCGCATGTCGGAGGCCGAGAAGAAGGCGGCGTCGCTGCCGCCGAAGCTCACCGTGCCGATGATCGTCTTCTTCCTGCCCTGCCTCTTCGTCGTCATCATGGGCCCGGCCGCCATCCGCCTGACCGGCGCCAACTGAGCGGTCAGATCCGGTCGGCCGCGATCGGCATGGTGTCGATCGGCGCCACCTCGTCGGACTCCACCGTCCGCTCGCCCGGCTTCTCCGATTCCACCGTCGCGTCCTGCAGGCGCCGGTAGAGGTTGCGGGTCCGCCGCACGGGCCACCAGTCGTAGAACAGGATCTGCGCCGGGCGCCAGTTCGCCACCCAGCCGAACACCGAGATGCCGTCGCGCAGGCCCTCGCGCCAGCCGTCCGGCAGGGACGAGTTGTCGACGACCCGCGACAGCGCCGTGCAGAAGGCGAGCACGCAAAGGCCGATGCCGAGCGAGATCACGCCGGTGCGGATCAGCTGGCGGAGGTTCTGCTGCTCGCTGGCGGCCAGCCGCGTGAAGTGGACGCGCACCACCTCCTCGAGCTTGGCCGCGTCGCGCGCCGTGGCCGGCTTGCCGCGGATGCTCAGCGCGATGACGAAGCGGTTCCGGCGCGGGGCGTACCAGGCCTGCGAGGCGATGTACTGGGCGGCGGTGGCGTTGAGGCTGAAGTCGTGGAAAGGCGAGGGATCGAAGGTCGAGAACAGCTGCTCGACGTCGCGGACGTCGAGCGCGATGCGGGTCTTGTCGCTCATGAAAGTCCCCTCGGAACGGCCGTGCGGCAGGATGCGGCCTCGGCGCGCCTGCGTCGAGACCGGTCAGGCCTTCGCCAGCCGTTCGCGACGCATCAGAAGCCATCCAACGATGGCGAGGTTCACGAGGTTCCACAGGATGCCGTTGACGAAGGCGGCCTGGTAGGAGCGGGTGATGTCGTAGATGACGCCGGAGATCCAGCCGCCGAAGGCCATGCCGAGCAGCGTCGCCATCAGCGCGATCCCGACGCGCGTCCCGGCCTCGCCCGGCGCGAAGTACTCGCGCACGATGATGGCGTAGCTCGGCACGATGCCGCCCTGGAACAGGCCGAACAGGATCGAGAAGACGTAGAGCGGCGTCAGCGCGTCGGAGGTGAGGAACAGGACGAGGGCGAGGCCCTGCAGGGTCGACCCGAGGAGCAGCGTCGCCAGCCCCCCGATCCGGTCGGCGACGAAGCCCGAGGCGACGCGGCTGATGATGCCGAAGGCCAGCATCAGCGACAGCATCTCCGAGCCCCGCGCCACGCCGTAGCCGAGGTCGGCGCAATAGGCGACGATGTGGACCTGGGGCATCGACATGGCGACGCAGCAGGCGATGCCGGCAGCATGTTGGGCGAGAGCCCGAGCGCCGCCGGGCTGGCGGAGCGGGCGAGGGCGGTCGCGCCGACCTCGGCCACCGGCGGCCGCCGGCGCAGCAGCAGCGCGAGCGGCACCATCAGCACCACCACCGAGACGGCGATGACCAGATGGGTCGTTCGCCATCCCAGACTGTCGAGGCTGAACCGGACGATCTGCGGCCAGATGGCGCCGGCGAGGTAGTTGCCGGAGGCGGCGATGGCGACCGCGATGCCGCGCCGCCGGTCGAACCAGAACGAGACATGGGCGAGGAGGGGACCGAACACCGCCGCCGACCCGAGCCCGATGAGCAGCCCGTGGGCCAGCGCGAAGACGAGGATCGAGGGCGCGGCGGCGGCCAGCGCATAGCCGGTGGCGAGCAGCAGGCTGCCGCCGATCACCGGCGCCATGATGCCGAACCGGTCGGAGAGCCGCCCCATCAGCACGCCGCCGCCGGCGAACCCGAGCATGGCCAGCGTGTAGGGCAGGGACGCCTCGCCGCGTCCGACGCCGAAATCGGCCTGCACGGCCGGCATCACCACGACGACGGACCACATGCCGACGCCGCCGATGGTCCCCAGCGCGAGGGCGACCGCCAGGCGCAGCCATGCGGCGCGGCCGTCGATGTCGGCGGCGGGGGAATGGTAGCGGTCGTGGGGGATCTGCTGCACGGGGGACCTGCCTGCCGAAGGGAGAAGCAGGCTAGCACCGGCGATTTGCACAAAACAGCGGCACCGGCGCGCAGCTTCCGTGCAGGCGGCGCTGCCTCAGCCCTCGCGCCGGCCGCCGACGGCGCCGGCCAGCGCCACGCCGACCCAGGCGGCGATCATCACCATGCCGCCCACGGGCGCGGCCATGGGCAACAGCGCGGTGCCGGCGAAGCTGCGCATGGCGAGGTCGCCGCTGAACAGCGCGGTCCCGACGACGAGGCCCCAGGCGGCGATGCGCGCCGGCAGGTCGGCGAGCACCCCGCCCTTCCGGCCGATCGCCACGGCGATCACCGCCGGCGCGTGCAGCGACAGCATGGTCGCGGCGACCGACAGGCTCGTTCCCGCATAGGCGTGGCTGGCGAGGGCCGCGAAGGCGACCCCGGTGGCGCCCATCAGTCCGGCGGCGATGAGGAGGAGGCGGGTGGCGGTCATGGTGCGGGCTGTGGCAGCCGCCGGGGCCCGCGTCAATGGCCGTGGTTCAGCCGATCGCCACGGGGACCGCGGCGGGTTCGGCCGGCGGTCGTGCACCGGGCGCCCGCTTGGCGCCCTGGCCGCGCAGCAGCGCCAGCTCCGCGTCGATGTCCTTTTCCGTCAGCATCCGGTAGCGGCGCAGCAGCCCGCGTGGATCGGGCGCCGCCCGGCGCCAGCGGCGGCAGAACGATCCCACCAGCGAGACGAAGACGTTCTCGTCCAGCGCCACGGCGCGGGCCATGGCCTCGAAGGGCTCGATGCGCCCGCGCGCCAGCGCGGTGATCAGCGCCTCCCGCTCGATGCCGAGCGTCACCCCGAGAATCTCCAGGGCCGGGATCACCTGGTCGGTGGCCGCCAGCAGCGTCAGCGCCTCGGCCAGCGACTTGGTGCCGTCCCTGAGGCCGCGGCGCACGTCGTCGGCGCTCTCGGTGACGTCCTTGAGCAGGCGGATGCGCCGGACCTTGGCGATGATCGCCTCCGAGGCGAGCTTCTGCGCCTCCTGCACCGCGTCGCGGTCCAGCCGCTCGAAGAGCGAGGCCTTTAGGTTGTCCGGCACGACGAGCGCGAGGCGCAGCGCCTCCTCGGGGCCGAGCTCCGGCCGGTTGCAGAGCTGCTGCTGGAGCTGCGGATCGTGCGAGGCGCGCGTCACCATGCGCGAGACGGCTTTCGGCGACAGCGTGACGAACCGGTTCTCGGCGAGAATGCGCACGGTGCGGGCATCGCCCACCTCGGCCAGGGCCTCCGCGGCCTCGTCACTGAGATCCTCCCGGTCGGCCATGATGCGCGTGTCGACGTAGCGCCGCTGCTTGCCGAGGTTGAGGATGGTCGAGGGCTCGGGCGTCGCGTGGCCGAGCGAGATTTCCGCCACCAGCTCCTCGTCCTTGTCGATGGCCGCGAAGGTACGCGGCAGATCGAGGTCGAGGGCACCGAAGGCGCGAGCGAAATAGACGCGCCGGTCGATCGGCATGGGCGGCAGCAGGTGGGCGACGATCCGGTCGAGCCGCTCCTGGGCCTTCGGCGAGGGCCGCGGCCGGTCCGGGCCGAACTGGCCGAGAATGCCGGTGACCAGCGCCTGTTGTGCCGCCGGGGGCAACTGCTCCACCGCGGCGAGAACCTGTTCGACGGGATTTTCGAGCGAGGGAAGCATGGGGGCTCGCGCTGCCGGCTGAGGGGTATGACAATGCCGCCACTTCGATAACGTCACGTAAACGTTAAGCGCGGGAGGGGCGATCGCCGGCGCGAAAAACATTAAACCAGTCGGTTGACAATCGGCGTCCGGCATCAGATATTCAACCACATGGTTGAACAAAGCGCCGCCCCTCTCGACACCGTCTTCCGCGCCCTCGGCGACGGCACCCGCCGCCGCATGCTCCGCACCCTCGCGGACGGCGAACTGACCATCGGCCAGCTCGCCGCGCCCTTCGCCATGTCGCTCGCCGCAGCCTCCAAGCACGTCAGGGCTCTCGAGGATGCCGGCCTCGTCGCCCGCGAGGTTCGCGGGCGCACCCACTGGTGCCGTCTCGTCCCCGGCCCCCTCGCCGCCGCCCATGAATGGCTCGGCTTCTACGAGCGGTTCTGGACCGGCCGTCTCGACGTGCTCGAGCGCCTCCTGCGCGAGGACGATGCCCGCCGCCCTTCCACCCCGCCGACAGGAGATGAGACATGACAGACATCGCGACCCTCGACCGCTACGGCGCCCTCACCGAGCCGGCGACCCTCACCATCCGGCGGCTGCTGCCGGGCCCGGTGGACCGCGTCTGGGCCTATCTCGTCGACGGCGAGCTCCGGCGCAAATGGCTGGCCGCCGGGGCGATGGAGATGAAGGCGGGCTCGTCCTTCGAACTGGTCTGGCGCAACGGCGAGCTCGACGATCCGCCGGGCCAGCGCCCCGAGGGATTTTCCGAGGAGCACCGCATGGCGGGCCAGGTCCTGGAGATCGATCCGCCGCGCCGCCTCGTCATCACCTGGGGGACGGAAGGCGGTTCCGTCGCCTTCGACCTCGAGCCCCGGGGCGACAAGGTGCTGCTCACCGTCACCCACCGTCGCCTCGTCGACCGCAATTCCATGCTCAACGTCTCGGCCGGCTGGCACATGCATCTCGACGTGCTGGCGAGCCGCCTGACGGGAGAGCCGCGCGAGACCTTCTGGTCGGGCTGGCAGCGCCTCAGGGACGAATACGCCGGGCGCCTGCCCGCGTGATCCACGTCGCTACCGGGCGACCTGCGTCGCCCGGCTGCGCAGCGTCAGCGTCCGCCGGCGGCCCAGCCGGCGGGCGAGGGCGCTTTCGCTGTCCGGGCCCGGCCTGTGGCCGCCGAGCGCCCTGTAGTGGTCCCGCGACAGCAGCAGGCCCTGGTGCGGATCGGCGCCGCCGCCGAGCAGGAACTTGCAGCGCGCCAGCGCCAGCTGCGCCTTGGCCGCGAGGCCGTAGTCGTCGACGCCCAGCGTGAACGCCGCCGCCCGACGGTGCGCCTCGTGGCGGCGCGTCACCTGGTCCAGGAAACCGTGGACGTCGCGGATCCAGCCCTCGTCCAGCACCACGCCGGGGCGGATGAACATCAGCCAGGGCGCCTTCGCCCCGCTTGCCGCGGCCGCGAGCCGGCCGCCGGGATCGGCGGGGCCGCGCAGGAAGCGGCATCTCGCCACGTCCGCCACGGCCTCCGTCCCGTCCTCCGATCCGCCGTCGGCGATCACCGCCTCGATGACGATCCCGTCCGCCGCGCCCGACACCAGGGAGGCCAGTGTCGGCACCAGCCGGCGCTCGTCGTTGAGGGTGGGAATGATGACGCTGATCACGGCCGGGGAACAATCCTCTTGCGTCGCAGTATAATCGTGCCGCACTGCATTCATCCAGCCTTCATCGCAGCGTCATCAATGTCGCAGCGGACGGATGGGGGAGGCGCGGTTGAAATGGCACGCCGAAAGCGCCTAAAGAAACGCGCCGCAGCAATCGGCCCCGTCCGGCGTCGGTGCAGCGCATGACAAGTCCGGGAATTCGACCATGACGCAATGGGTCTTCACCTTCGGCGACGGCAAGGCTGAGGGACAGTCGAGCATGCGCGACCTGCTCGGCGGCAAGGGCGCGAACCTCGCCGAGATGTCCAACATGGGCCTGCCCGTGCCCCCCGGCTTCACCATCACCACCGAGGTCTGCACTTGGTACTACGCCAACGGCCGCTCCTACCCGGCCGAACTCAGGGACCAGGTCGAGGCCGGCCTCGCCCAGATCGGCGCCCTCACCGGCAAGCTCTTCGGCGACCCCGAGAACCCGCTGCTCGTCTCCGTCCGCTCCGGCGCCCGCGCGTCCATGCCGGGCATGATGGACACCATCCTCAATCTCGGCCTCAACGACGTCACCGTCGCCGCCCTCGGCAAGGGCTCGGGCGACGAGCGCTTCGCCTATGACAGCTATCGCCGCTTCATCCAGATGTATTCCAACGTCGTGCTCGACGTGGACCACCACAATTTCGAGGACCTCCTCGAGGTCTACAAGGAGCGCAAGGGCCTCACCCTCGACACCGACCTCTCCGCCGACGACTGGAAGCACCTGGTCGGCGAGTACAAGCGGCGTGTCGAGGAGGAGACCGGCGCTCCCTTCCCGCAGGACCCGCGCGAGCAGCTCTGGGGCGCGGTGGGCGCCGTCTTCTCGTCCTGGATGAACCAGCGCGCCATCACCTATCGCCGCCTGCACGCCATCCCCGAGAGCTGGGGCACGGCGGTGAACGTCCAGGCCATGGTCTTCGGCAACATGGGCGAGACCTCCGCCACCGGCGTCGCCTTCACCCGCAATCCCTCCACCGGCGCCAAGGAGCTCTACGGCGAGTTCCTCATCAACGCCCAGGGCGAGGACGTGGTCGCCGGCATCCGCACGCCGCAGAACATCACCGAGGTCGCCCGCATCGCCGCCGGCTCCGACAAGCCCTCGATGGAGACCGCCCTGCCCGAGGTCTACGGGCAGTTCATCGCCGTCGCGGCGACGCTGGAGAAGCACTACCGCGACATGCAGGACCTCGAGTTCACCGTCGAGCGCGGCAAGCTCTGGATGCTGCAGACGCGCAACGGCAAGCGCACCGCCAAGGCGAGCCTGCGCATCGCCGTGGAACTCGCGAACGAGGGCGTACTGACGCGGGAGGAGGCCGTCTCGCGCGTCGAGCCCGGCTCCCTCGACCAGCTCCTGCATCCCACCATCGACCCCAAGGCCGAGCGCCGCGTGCTCGCCACCGGCCTGCCGGCCTCCCCCGGCGCCGCCCAGGGCGAGATCGTCTTCAACTCCGACGAGGCCGAGGCCATGAAGGCCGGCGGCCACAAGGTCATCCTGGTGCGCGTCGAGACGAGCCCCGAGGACATCCACGGCATGCACGCCGCCGAAGGCATCCTCACCACCCGCGGCGGCATGACCAGCCACGCGGCGGTGGTCGCCCGCGGCATGGGCAAGCCCTGCGTCTCCGGTGCCGGCTCGTTGCGCGTCGACTATGCCGCGCAGACCATGTCGATCGCCGGCAAGGTGCTGAAGAAGGGCGACGTCATCACCATCGACGGGTCCACCGGCCAGGTCCTGCTCGGCGAGGTGGCGATGCTGCAGCCCGAGCTCTCCGGCGAGTTTGCCACCCTCATGAGCTGGGCCGACAAGGTCCGCCGCCTGAAGGTGCGGACCAATGCCGAGACCCCCGCCGACGCCCGCGTCGCGGTGGAGTTCGGCGCCGAGGGCATCGGCCTCTGCCGCACCGAGCACATGTTCTTCGACGAGGAGCGCATCGTCGCCATGCGCGAGATGATCCTCGCCGACGACGAGAAGGGCCGCCGCGCGGCGCTCGCCAAGCTGCTGCCGATGCAGCGCTCCGACTTCGTCGAGCTGTTCGAGATCATGGCGGGCCTGCCCGTCACCATCCGCCTGCTCGACCCGCCGCTGCACGAGTTCCTGCCCCATACCGAGGCCGAGATCGCCGAGGTCGCCGCCGCCATGGGCGCCGATCCGCGCAAGCTGAAGGCCCGCGCCGAGGAGCTGCACGAGTTCAACCCGATGCTCGGATTCCGCGGCTGCCGCCTGGCGGTGGCCTATCCGGAGATCGCCGAGATGCAGGCCCGCGCCATCTTCGAGGCGGCCGTGATCGCCGGACAGAAGAGCGGCAAGCCCGTCGTTCCCGAGGTCATGGTGCCCCTCGTCGCCACCAAGGCCGAGCTCGACCTCGTCAAGGCGCGCATCGTCGCCATGGCCGAGGCGGTCATCAAGGAGACGGGCGCCGGTCTCGACTACATCGTCGGCACCATGATCGAACTGCCGCGCGCCGCGCTCCAGGCGGGCAAGATCGCCGAGAGCGCCGAGTTCTTCTCCTTCGGCACCAACGACCTGACGCAGACGACCTTCGGCATCTCGCGCGACGACGCCGCGAGCTTCCTCAACCCCTACCTGGCCAAGGGCATCATCGAGGTCGATCCCTTCGTCTCCCTCGACCAGGAGGGCGTCGGCGAGCTCGTGCAGATCGCCGCCGAGCGCGGCCGCAAGACCCGCCCCGACATCAAGCTCGGCATCTGCGGCGAGCATGGCGGCGACCCCGCCTCGATCCACTTCTGCGAGATGGTCGGCCTCGACTACGTCTCCTGCTCGCCGTTCCGCGTGCCCATCGCCCGCCTCGCGGCGGCGCAGGCGGCCCTCGGCAAGGCGGCGGCGGGACAGGCCTGAGCCGGTTCCGCGCCCCGGTTGGCGGGGCGCGGGCTTCCGTGCGAGGCTCGGCCGGCATCCAGGAGACCCTTCGCGCGCGATGACCGACGTGACCCGCCCCAAACCGCCGCTCGCCGGCCTCGTCTTCGTCGCCGTCATGCTGGCGGCGGGCGTCGCCCTCGCCATCCTGTTCAAGGCCCAGCCGGCCCTCGCCCAGACGATTCCGGGGCTGATGTGGCTGCTCGGCGTCGCGCTCGTCTGCGACGTCGCCATCAACGTCCTGTCCATGCAGGGCCGCGCCGAGGGGCCCCTGCCGATGCCCTGGCGCTTCGGCGGCTTCTTCGCCGGCGCCATCCTCCACCTCGCCACCGTCTCCCTGCTCGGCTGAGACCATGGTTCCCGCATCCGTCGAGGCGGTCCGCACCGGTGGCAAGCGCGGGCTCGCCGCAGCCCTCGCCGCCATCGAGACCCGCGCCGGCAGCGAGGCGCTCGCCCGCTTTCTCGACGCCGCCTGTGCCGAGGCACGCGGCGCCACTCTGGGGCTGACCGGCCCGCCCGGCGTCGGCAAGTCGACCCTCACCAACGCCCTCGTCTCCGCCTGGCGCAGGGCGGGCGAGACCGTCGGCGTCATCGCCGTCGATCCCTCCTCGCGGCGCACCGGCGGGGCCCTCCTCGGCGACCGCGCCCGCATCGCCACCGATCCCGCCGACCGCGGCGTCTTCGTCCGCTCCATGGCGGCGCGCGACCGGCTCGGCGGCCTTTCCGACCAGACGGTCGCCGCCATGGTCGTCATGCGCGCCGTCTTCGACCGTGTGCTGGTCGAGAGCGTCGGGATCGGCCAGTCGGAGGCGGACGTCGCCATGGTGGCCGACACGGTGGTGCTTTGCATCCAGCCGGGCTCCGGCGACAGCCTGCAGTTCATGAAGGCCGGCGTCATGGAACTGCCGGACGTCATCGTCGTCACCAAGGCCGACATGGGCGCCCCCGCCCAGCGCGCCAAGGCGGACGTGGAGGGCGCCTTGACCCTCGTGGCCCGCGATGCCGGCGCCTGGGTCGCGCCGGTCGTGCTCGTCTCCTCGACGAGCGGCGAGGGCCTCGACGCGCTGGCCGCCGCGCTCGCCGCCCACCGCGCCTGGCTCGGAGGCGGACGCCTCGCCGCGCGCCGGGCGGCCCAGGAGAACCAGTGGGTCGAGGAGGCGCTGCGCGCCCGCTTCGGATCGGCCGGCCTCGCCGCCGCCGCTGGCCTGCCGGCTCCGGCCGCCGCCGGGCCCTTCCTGCGCGAGACGAGGCTCGCGGCCAATCTCCAGGCCCGTCTCGCCTGACGCGACGCGCCATTAACCCGCTCTCAACGTTACCCGGGCGATAAGGTTAGCGGTCGATGACTGCACTGTGCGGTCGCGGCGTGTTCGGTGGCGGTGCGCGTTTCGCATCCGCCGTGTGGCGTCAGTTGCGTTTGCGTGGAGTGCGTGCCTATGCGTGCGTTGCGTCGGCCTTCGTCGCCCGGCCTCAAGGCGGCCCTGCTCGTTCCCGGAGCGGCGGCGTCCTTTCTCCTCCTCTCCTCCCAGCCCGTCGCCTATCAGGATCTCGTCAGCCACATGGCGCGCCGCGCCGGTGTCGACCAGACCTGGCGGCGCCACGTGGCGAGCCTCGTGCGGCCGTCCACCACGGTCGCCGGCTTCGTCTTCAGCCGCCCCGTCGCCAGCGAGCCGGAGGCGCCGCGCCTCGTGCTCGCCAGCCTCTCCATGGCGCCCGCCACCGACCTCAGCCGCGCCGGTCCGCGTCCCGGCCCCGCCCTCGGCGTCGGCATGGACCGCGCCGTCATCTATCCGGTCCCCAACCGCGAGGCGAAGGGCGACCTGCTGCTCGAACGGCCGCGGCTGCGGCTCAGCATCGGCTCGCTGCAGAACGACCCGTCCATCCTCATGCCGCCCGCCGACCTCTCGGAGGTCTCGCGCTTCACTCCCGCCGCGCCCGACGAGGGATCGGACACCGAGCACTCCCCGCTCGCTATCGGCGGGCTCCAGCTCGCCGCGGTCTCGCCCTCCGTGACGCTCGACGACGCCCCGCCCGCCGCCCGCCTCGGGCTCGCGCCGCCGCCTCTGGACACGGCCGGCGAGGAGATCGCGGAGGGCCGGCGCTTCGCCGCCACCCTCGACGAGGACAAGGCCGGCATCGCCGTCGGCGGCGAGGGCCCGATCGCCCGCGCCGGCGCCGGCTTCGGTGCGCCGTCCATGCCGCTGGAGAGCGCCCCCTTCCGCGTCACCGCGACCCACGATGCCGTCCCCGGCTTCGATCCCGTTCTCGGCCCCTTCGCCACCGACACCCGCGGCGACCGCCCCGACAGCCTGCTCTCCCGCCTGCTCGCGCGTCCCGCCGCGCCGACCCTCGAGACCCCGTCGACCGACCGCTCGCCGCCGCGCATCGGCGCGGCCGTCCATCCCGCCATCGCCCTCGGTCTGTCCGGCCCGGCCCACGCCCGCGCCGAGCGCTGCCTCGCCGAGGCCATCTACTGGGAGGCGCGCTCCGAGCCCGAGCGCGGCCAGATGGCCGTCGCCCAGGTGGTGCTGAACCGCTCGGTCTCCGGCTTCTATCCGCGCGACGTCTGCGGCGTCGTCTACCAGAACGCCCACCGCTACCTCGCCTGCC
>LNFM01007717.1_pt1 | contig 30593 bp, 30 predicted proteins | sample 596031 | NCBI WGS metagenome assembly LNFM01 (sample SAMN04254537, study PRJNA301005) | activated carbon metagenome | isolation source: dual media filters at the Ann Arbor, Michigan drinking water treatment plant | place: USA: Ann Arbor
CGCACCTCCAACGGCTGAACGAATCCCGATGCCCACCGACATCCTCTGCCTTCGCCCCGAGTCCGACTTCACCCGCGTCGGCGTCGCCATCCCTGCCGGTCCGTCGATCGCCTTCCGTGCGCCCGACGCCGCCGACGTGCCCGACCTGATGAAGGAAGCGCGGGTGCTGGTGATCCCGGCGGTCGGGCCGAAGCTGGCGCCCGCGCTGTTCGAACCGGCGAAGTCGCTGAAGCTGGTGCAGATCACCGGCGCCGGCGTCGACCGGCTGGACCAGCCGACCCTGACCCGCCTCGGCATCCCGGTCTGCAACGTGCCCGGCGGCAGCAATGGCGCGCTGGCCGAGTACGCGGTCGGCCATGCCCTCGCGCTGCTGCGCCGGTTCAGCTGGGCGGACGCAGAGGTCAAGCAGGGCAACTATGTCGCGTTCCGCAGCCGGATGGTCGCCGACAACCTGTCCGGCCTGGACGGGATGCAGGTCGGCATCGTCGGCATGGGCACGATCGGCATCGCGGTCGCGCGTGCCTTCGCGGCGTTCGGCTCGCGCATCGCCTTCTTCGACCCGGCGCCGCGCGATCCGGCGGCCGTCGCACAGCTCGGGGCCACCTCGATGCCGCTGGATGCGCTGCTGTCCTCCAGCGACGTGGTTTCGCTGCACGTGCCGCTGCTGCCGCAGACGACCAACCTGATCGGTGCGCCGCAGCTCGCGCGGATGAAACCGACCGCCGTGCTGCTCAACGCCTCGCGCGGCGGCATCGTCGACGAGGCAGCGCTGGCGCAGGCCCTGTCCGAGGGGCGGCTGTTCGGCGCCGCGGTCGACGTCTACTCGACCGAGCCGGCACCGAAGGACAACCCCCTGCTCTCGCTCACCGGCGAGGGGGCGTCGCGGCTGCTGCTGACGCCGCACATCGCCGGCGTGAGCCGGCAGGCCTCGGCGACGCTGTTCAAGGTCGCGCTCGAGAACGCGATGCGCGTGCTGGCCGGCGAGGCCGCGCTGCACCGGGTGTACTGACCGGCGCTTGCGCTGGATCAACATCGTCGCCGGCTCCGGGCGGCACGATGTCCCTGTGGGTGCACTGCAAGGCACCCGAGGACAGGGAGGCACCATGATCAAGGAAGTAAGCGGAGACATCCTGCTGTCCGGCGCGCAGGCGATCGCGCACGGCGTCGCGCCAGGCGACCATTTCTCGAACGGGCTGGCGATGGCGCTGCGCGAACGCTGGCCGGCGATGTACAAGGACTTCCGGCACTACTGCCAGAACCACCATGCCGAACCCGGCGGCCTCTGGGCCTGGGGCGGCACCGGGGGCGCACGCATCGTCTCGCTGTTCACCCAGGAAGCGGCCCGGCATGAGCATGCCAATCCGGGCAAGGCGCATGTAGAGCACGTGAACCATGCACTGCGCGAACTGCACAAGCTGGTGCTCAAGGAGAAGTTCACCAGCCTCGCGCTGCCGCGCCTCGCCACCGGCGTAGGCGGGCTCGAGTGGCAGGCCGTCCGGCCGCTGATCGACACCCACCTGGGCGGCCTCGACATCCCGGTCATCGTCTACCGCACCTACCAGCCCGGCGTGAAGGCAGCCGAATAGCCGGGTACCCGGGCTGCATCCTTCAGGGCGTGCCCCGGGTCGGCGGCAGGCCGATCGCGGTGAAGTCCATCTCGCTGCCGAAGGGACGCGCGCGGCAAACGGCCGGAGCGTTTACGATCGGGCATCGATGCGCGAAGCGCACGCACGACTCACGGAGCAGCGCATGAATGACCCGAGGCAGGAAGCGGCAGCACCGGCACCGATCGACCGGCTGCCGTGGGTGGGCACGACCATCTTCACCGTGATGTCGGCGCTGGCGACGCAGCACCGCGCGATCAACCTCGGCCAGGGCTTTCCGGATTTCGACTGCGACCCGGCCCTGCAGCAGGCGGTGGCCGATGCGATGCGCGCCGGCCACAACCAGTATGCGGCGATGCCCGGGGTCCTGCCGCTGCGCGAGCGCATCGCGGCGAAGACCGCTGCACTGTACGGGCACCGCTACGACGTCGAACGCGAAGTCACCGTCACGGCGGGTGCCACGCAGGCGATCATGGCCGCGGTGGTGGCCCTGTGCGGCCCGGGCGATGAAGTCATCGTGCTGGAACCCTGCTACGACTCGTACCAGCCCTCGATCGACCTGGCCGGCGCGACCGCAGTACGCGTGCCGCTCGACGCCGCGCGCAACTATGCGGTCGACTGGGACCGGGTGCGCGCGGCGATCACGCCGAAGACCCGCCTGCTGATGGTGAACTTCCCGCACAACCCGACCGGGCAGGTGCTCGAGGCCGCGGACCTCGCGGCACTGGAGTCCATCGTCCAGGGCACCGGCATCATCGTCCTGTCGGACGAGGTGTATGAACACATCGTGTTCGACGGCCGCGAACACCAGGGCATCGCGCGCTCGCCGCTGCTCGCCTCGCGCAGCGTCCTGGTGTCGAGTTTCGGCAAGACCTTCCATGCCACGGGATGGAAGGTGGGCTACGCATGCGCGCCGGCTGCGCTGAGCGCGATGATCCGCAAGGTGCACCAGTTCATGGTGTTCTCCGTATCCACCCCGATGCAGCATGCGCTCGCCGCCTACCTCGACGACCCGCGGCCCTGGCGGGAACTGCCTGCGTTCTACCAGCGCAAGCGCGACCGCTTCTGTGCCGCGCTGGCCGGATCCCGATTCAGGCTGCTGCCATCGAATGGAACGTATTTCGTGCTGGCGGACTATTCGGCGATCAGCGGCGATGCGGAGGATGTCTTCGCCCGGCAGCTTGTCGAGCGCCACGGCGTCGCCGCGATCCCGGTATCGGCCTTCTATCGCGAACCGTTCGACAACCGGGTCGTGCGCTTCTGCTTCGCGAAGCGCGACGACACGCTCGACGCGGCGGTGGGTAGACTGCGCTCCATCTGAACCCGAGGACGATCCGATGCGCATCCCCCCTGCTGGTCGACGCCGCGATTCCTCCTGCGACAACGGCTTGCGTCGCCTCGTCGCGGCACTGCCGCTGATCCTCGCGGCGCTGTCGGCCTCGCCTGCCGGGGCCGAGGCACCCGGACAGCGGCAGGGCGATCAGCAGGTCCCGCAGGTGGTCGCCACCGGCATCGGCGAGATCCAGGCACTGCCAGACGTTGCCGTGATCCGCTTCGCGGTCGAGACCACCGGCGCGGATGCAGCGCGCACCGGGCAGGACAACGCCGTTCGCATGGCATCGCTGCGCCAGGCCCTGGAGAAGCTGGGCATCCCGGCCCAGGACATCGCGACCACCGGATACAGCATCCGCACCGACCTGCGCGGCACGGAGCGGCCGCCGAAGGAACGCGGCAGCGCCTTCGTCGCGCGCAATGGCATCCGGGTCACCCTGCGGGCGCTCGAACGCGTCGGCCCGACCCTCGATGCCGGCCTGGCCGGCGGGGCCAACCAGGTCGAAGACGTGGCGTTCAGGCTGGCCGACGACCGCGGGCTGCGGCAGAAGGCGCTGGCGCTGGCGGTCGAGCGCGCACGCACCCAGGCACAGACGATGGCGACCGCCGCCGGTGGCAGGCTCGGCCCGCTGATCGAACTGTCGTCCGGCACGGGACGCAGCGACGGCCCGCAGATGTTCGCGATGCGGGCGTCGGCAACCCCGGTCAGTGCCGGCGAGGTCACCGTGGTCGAACAGGTGGCCGCGCGCTGGCGCTTCGTCCCGGACGCGCCCTGACCCCCGGGGCGGATCGCCCGCGCTGCCGATTGCAGCCACGGCCACGCCGTCGAAGGCCGTTGGAATCGACCCGGCACGGGTTTACCATCGTGCCAACGACAACAACGCAGCAGGCCTGGAGGGGGTTCGATGGACAAGGTGGTCGCGTCGCCGCAGGAGGCGCTTGCAGACATGGAAGACGGGGCGACCGTGGCCATCGGCGGCTTCAGCGTCGGCCACCGCTTCGCGTTGAGCCTGATCACGGCGCTGCGCGACAAGGGCACGAAGGACCTCTGCCTGGTGTGCAATTCGATGGGTGCGGCGGGCGAACTGCGCGGCCAGATCCTCGCCGAGAACGGCCAGGTGCGAAAGCTGATCGCCGCCTTCACCGTCCGTCCCGGCATGCCGGCGGCGTCCGAAGAGCAGATCCGCGCCGGGCAGATGGAAGTGGAACTCGTGCCGCAGGGCACCCTGGTCGAACGCTGCCGTGCCGGCGGCGCCGACATCCCGGCCTTCTTCTCTGCCACCTGCGTCGGCACCGAGATCGCAGACGGCAAGGAGTCGCGCACGATCGACGGCCGCACCTACGTGCTCGAGACGGCGATCAAGGTCGACTACGCACTGCTGCGCGCCTGGCGCGCGGACCGTGCCGGCAACGTGCAGTTCCGCGGCGGAAGCCAGAACCTGAACCCGGCCTTCGCCAAGGCTGCGCGCATCGCGATCGTCGAGGTCGACGAGATCGTCGAGGTCGGCGGGATACCGCCCGAACTGATCAACCTGCCCGGCATCTTCATCGCCCGCGTGGTGAAGAGCACCAACCCCTTCGACGCGAAGCAGACGCCCCAGTCGAAGAAGCGGCCCGCGGACCAGCCCCGGCTGTATGGCGGCAAGCCGGCCCTCACCCGCGCCGGCATCGCGCAGCGCGCGGCGCGACTGGTGCGCGAGGGCAGCTACGTGAACCTCGGCGTGGGCATCCCGACCATGGTGTCGAACTACCTCGAGGGCCGTGACGTCGTGCTGCATGCCGAGAACGGCGTGCTCGGCTATGGCCGCATGGTCTCCGGCGACCAGGTCGACCCGGACATGTACAACGCGAGCGGACAGTACGTGGAACTGGTCCCCGGGGCCTCGTTCTTCGACTCGGTCACCTCCTTCGAGATGGCGCGCGGCGGGCGCATCGACACCGTGATCCTGGGCGCCTACGAAGTCGACGCGACCGGCAGCGTCGCCAACTGGAGCACCGAGAACGCCCGCCTGGGCGGCATCGGCGGCGCGATGGACCTGATCTCGGGTGGCAGCGAACTGATCATCGTGATGGAACACTGCGACAGCAAGGGTCGGCCCAAGCTGAAGCAGCAGTGCCGGTTCCCGCTGAGCGGGCGCCGCTGCGTCGACTGGGTGGTCACCGACCTCGCGCTGCTGCACTGGGACGACGCCGCCAGCCGGTTCGAGCTGATCGAGGTGGCACCCGGCTTCGAGGTGGAAGAGGTGCTTGCACTTACCGAGATGCCGGTGGCACCTGCGGCCAGCATCGGGACGATGGCCTGAGGCACGCCGGCGATTCTTGACCGGATGGAAATACTCATCGGATGAAACGCAGCTTCCCGCGGCCCGGGACGTTGCCTAGAATGGCTGACGCAGCGGGCATCGATGCCGGCAAGGGTGGCCAACCCCATGAACGGCACGGGCACGCGATCATCGGACGATGGAACCGGGGGGGAAGGCCATGAAGTTCGGGCTGTTCGGCGGCGGCAAGGTGGGGAGCGCGAATCCCCTGGGCGACAGCTACGGCTATCGGGATTTCATCCGCTACATCTGCGACGCCGAGGACCTCGGCTTCGAAAGCGCGTTCCTGGTCGAACACCACTTCACTGGCGTGGGGCAACTGTCCGCATCGCTCAACCTGCTTTCGTACATCGCCGCCAGGACCAGTCGCATCCGGCTCGGCACGGCCGTGGTCGTGCTGCCATGGCACAACCCGGTGCTGCTGGCGGAACAGATCGCCACGCTAGACGTGCTGTGCGAGGGCCGCTTCGACATGGGTGTCGGAAGGGGGTATCGCAGCGACGAGTTCAAGGCCTTCTGCATCCCGATGTCCGAGGCCCAGGAGCGCTACGGCGAATGCCTCGAACTGCTGCTGAAGTCGCTGTCGAGCAAGGAGCGCTTCTCCCACCACGGAAAGTACTGGAACTTCGAGAACATCGTGGTCGAACCCGCGCCCGTGCAGCAGCCGCATCCCCCGGTATGGATGGCCGCCGGGCGCCCCGAGGGCATCGCCTACGTGGCGAGCCAGGACTACAGCGTGCTGCTAGACCAGATCGGATCGGTCGAGGACACGATCGAGCGCGTGCAGGTGTTCCTCCAGGCCCAGCGCGCCGCCGGCATCGCGCCCGACGCCGCGCGCTGCGGCGTGACGCGCGCACTGCACATCGTGCACAACGACGAGGAGCGCCGGCAGGCCTACGCGCGGCGAATCGAGACGCTGAAGAAGATCGGTGAACTGGCGAAGAAGCCAATCAACCTCGAACCGGGCACCTTCGCCGATGCCGGCATCGCCGGCGACGACGCGGCGCTGATCGGCACGCCGGAAGAGATCGGCGAGCGCCTGCAGAAGCTCGCCGACGGCGGCGTCGAGTACGTGCTGCTGACCAATGCCACCGCCAGCCGGGAATCGCTGGTGACCTTCTCCGAGCAGATCATGCCGCACGTGCGCAGCCGCGCCCCTGCGAAGACGCTCGCCGCAGCCTGACCCGCACCCTGAGGACGCAACGATGAGCAGCAGCGCCGGCATGCCCGCCTTCCGGGACGGTTTCGTGCAGACCAATGGCCACGGCCGGATGCATTACCTGGAAGCCGGAAGCGGCGATCCGCTCGTCCTGATCCACACCAACGGCGGCTCGGCCCACCAGTATGCCGGCGTGATGGCCCGGCTCGCGCGAAGCTTCCGCGTGGTTGCCTGGGACATGCCCGGCCATGGCGACTCCGATCCGGTCACGCGCCACTACTCCATCGCGGACTACTGCGCTGCGCTGGCTGCCTTCATGGACAGCCTGTGCATCCCGGCTGCGCATGTTTCAGGCTGCTCCTGCGGCGGAACCGTCACCATCGGCTTTGCCGCCAGCCATGCGTCGCGCACGCTGTCGGCGGTGATCGTCGAGACGCCGTTCAGGACCTTCGACGAATGGGGCGCGCGCTGGGCGCACACCGAGGCGAACTTCTGCCTGCCCACGCAGGGCATCGAAGAGGTCCGGCGCCGGGTGGCGCGGGTCGACGACGAGGCCCTCGCACGCTGGAACATCGATCGCAACAAGGCCGGCGGCAAGCTGATGATCGACGTGATGTGGGCGATGCGCGAGTTCGACGCCGCGGCAGGGCTGGCCGCGATCACCCGCCCGGCGATGGTGCTGTACGGCGCGAACGGGCCGACCATCTCGATGCGCGAGCGTGCCGCGGCGGCTGCACCCCGCCTGCCGATCGAGTCGCTCGCCGGTTCCGGGCACTTTCCCATGCTGGACGAGCCCGATGCCTTTGCCGACACGCTGGCCCGCTTCTGCGGCGGCGCGGCGCGCTAGGCCGCCTGGCGCGGGGCGCGCACGCCGTGGTCGACGGGTGATGCCGCCAGCCCCGGGCATGGACCTCCGATGAACAAGCTGCTCGGCATGCAGGCGTTCGTCAACGTGGTCGAGTGCGGCGGATTCACCGGCGCGGCCAAGCGCCTCGGCGTTTCGGTGTCCTCGGTCACCAAGAACGTCAGCCGACTGGAGGGCGAACTGGGCACCCAGCTGCTCGCACGCACCACGCGCCGGATAAACATCACCGAGTTCGGCCGCGAGTACTACGCGAGCTGCCGGAAGGTGTTCGGGGAACTCGAGGGGGTCGAGAACGCATTGCGTCAATCGCAGGCGCATACCCGTGGCAAGGTGCACCTGCTCTGTCCTGCGTTCTTCGCGCGGGTCAACCTGCTGCCCAGGCTGAAGGAGTTCAACGCGCGCTACCCCGACATCGAGCTGGAAGTCACGCTCGGCGACCGGTATGCCGACCTGATCGATTCCGGCATCAACCTGGCGGTGGTGGTCGGTGACCTGAAGGACTCGCGCTTCGCCAGCCGTCCGCTCACCCGAGGGCCACGCGTGTGCTGCGCCACCCCCGACTACTTCCTGCGCCACGGCATGCCGCAGCGGATAGACGACGTGATGGCGCACAACTGCCTGGTGAGCCGCTCCGCGCTCTGGCAGTTCCGCGAAGGCGGGCGCACGGTCGAGGTGGCGGTGAAGGGAAACCTGGTGGTGCACAGCGGCGACGTGCTGCGCGAATCGACGCTGTGCGGGCTGGGCATCGCCCAGTCGAACTGGTGGCTGTTCCGCCAGGACCTGGCGGACGGCACGCTGGTCGAATGCCTGAAGAAGCACCGCGTGCCGGGGTTGTCGATGTCGGTGGTGTATCCGCCGACGCGCTTCGTGCCGCGCAAGGTCCGTGTCATGATCGATTTCCTGGTCGAGATCACGCGCGTCTGAACGCGTGGCAGGCCGGACGGCGGCGTCGCGCCGCCGGCAACCCTGAAGGAGGAGTCCACGATGTCCCGCACCCCTTGCGCCGCGGCGCTGGCCGGTTGCCTGCTGGCGGCCGCACTCTGCACAGGCGCTGCATCGGCGCAGTCCTTCCCTGCCCGCCCGCTGATGATCGTCAACGGCAATGCCGCTGGCGGGACGCCGGACATCCTCGCCCGGCAGATGGCCGAGGAACTCCGCCAGGCGTTCGGCCAGAGCGTGATCGTGGTCAACCGCACCGGTGCCAACGGTTCGATCGCCGCCGAATCGGTGCGCCGGGCGACGCCCGACGGCCACACGCTGCTGTTCGCCACGATGACCACGATGGCAGTCAACCCGCACCTGCAGAAGGATGCACGCTACAACGGTGCCCACGATTTCGAACCGATCGCGACACAGGTACTGCAGCCGCTGCTCTGGGCGACCACGGCCAGCCAGCCGTTCAAGTCGCTCCGGGACGTGGTCGACCAGGCCCGCGCCCACCCAGGCAAGATCATCGCATCGCGCCAGGGCTTCGGTGCCTCGTCGCACCTGACCGTGGCCGCGCTGGCCGGGCGCAACAAGATCGAGTTCAACCTGATCGGATACACCGGCTCGGCGGACACCTTCATGGCGCTTCGCCGCGGCGACGTGCAGCTGATGGTCGACCTGCCGCAGTCCATGCTGCCGCGCATCCAGAACGGCGACCTGGTCCCGCTCGCGGTCACCAGTGCGACGCGGATAAAGGCCCTGCCCAACGTGTCGACCTGGGTCGAACAGGGCGTGATGGATGCCGAACTGACAGCCTGGTACGTGTATGTCGCGCCGAAGGGCACGCCGGCCGCGATCGTCAACCAGCTCAACACCGAGATCAACCGGATCCTGGTGCAGCCACGGTTCCGCCAGCGGCTGGAGGAAGTGGGCGGCATCGTACGCACCCTGTCCCCGGCCGAACTGCGCAAGTTCATGGCCGAGGAGCATGTGCGCTGGGGCGCGCTGCTGAAGAACGCGAACATCCATCCGGACTGATGCAGCGCCCCGTTGCCGGCACAGGGGCTTGTAAAGCTGGCGACCGCCAAGCCACACTCCCGGGCACGACGAACAGGGGAGCCTGCTGATGGATGACAACGACTACATGGGCCTCGCGCTGGCGCAGGCCGAAGAGGCGTTCGCCCGGGGCGACTGGCCGGTGGGCGCGGTGGTGGTCAACGAGGGACGGATCCTCGCCCTTGGCCAGAACCGGCAGAACACGATGTGCGATGTCACGGTGCACGCGGAGACGGATGCGCTGCGCCGCGCGCAAGGCGCGCATGGCCTGCCGGCGATCGCCGGCAGCACGCTCTACTGCACGATGGAGCCCTGTCCCATGTGCGCCTGGGCACTCAAGCTGGCGGGCGTGCGGCGGCTGGTGCTCGGGCTTCGCCATGCCACCCTCGACCGGGTCGACATGGGCGGCTACTCGATCGAGGCGTTCTGCACCATGGTGGGATTCGACACGCTGCAGCTGACCACCCGCGTGAGGACCGAAGAATGCCTGGAGATCCGTCGCCGCTGGGGCAAGGACCAGGTGCGCACGGCGCCACCCGACGCTGGCGGCACTGCAAATCGCTGAGCCCGGCGTCTGCCTTCAGACACGCAAGGTGCTGGCACGTCGATTGCATGAGCCTGTCGCGGGTTCCGCCTCCCTGTCGACGAAAGGTCACTGCTCATGCCGAAGCTTCCCGTCTCGAATGTCCGCCGCCACCTGCTCGGGTCCGCCGGGGCCCTGACGGTACTCAACCTGTCCGGCGCTGCGCCGCTGGCCTTCGCCCAGTCGCGGTCGCTCGCCGCCAGCACGTTTCCGGGCGCCTGGGAGACCGCGCACCGGGCGACGCTGCTGCCGGCCGTGCAGAAAGCCAGCGGCGTCAAGGACATCACGCTGACGCCGCTGCTGCCGCTCGAGAAGATCTCGCGGCTGGTCGCTTCGAAATCCAATCCCGCGTTCGACGTGATCATCATGGACGACGGTGGCTTCGTCCCCGGACTCAACAACGACCTGTTCGATCCGCTGCCGCCGCTCGCCAACCTCAAGGACATCCCGAAACGCTTCCAGTTCGTGAAGAACCTGGGCGTCGGCGTATCGCTGCAGGTGTTCGGCATCGGCTACAACACCGAACGCATCAAGACGCCGCCCACCTCGTGGAACGACCTGCTTCGCCCCGAGTACAAGGGGCGGGTCGGACTGGTGCAGATCGGCTCGACGCTCGGCGGCGCCTGGATGGTCGAGATCGCGCGCATGAATGGCGGCAGCGAAGAGAACATGGATCCGGCCTTCGCATGGCTGAAGAAGGTCATGCCGAACGTATCGGCCATTGCGCCCTCGCCCGGAGCGCTGTCCACGCTGCTCGGCCAGGGCCAGGTCGACATCACGGTGCTCTACAGCAACAACCTCGCCGACCTGCAGGGCAAGGGGCTGCCGATCGCACTCGCCCGGCCCGACTCCGGCTGGGGCGTGGTGCGCAGCGGCATGCACATCATCAGGAATGGCCGGAATCCGGATCTCGCCGCCGCATACATCAACTAGGCGATCTCGGTCGACGTGCAGCGCGCGCTGGCGGAGATGCCCTATGCGCTGATCCCGACCAACACCCGCGTGCCGATGTCCAGGCCGCTGCTGCAGTACGCCAAGTCGGTGGCCGATGTCGAGAGCTTCAACCAGCCGGACTGGGTGCGCTACAGCCCGCTGCGGCAGGGCTACATCGACCGCTTCAACCGCGAGGTGAAGGCCGGCGCCTGAAGAGCGTCGCGCCTGGGATGACTGGCACTGGGCGCGCAATGTGCTTATGCTGCGCGTGAAGCGCCACGGAGGATCATCGCCTTGCCAGCGTCCCAGCCCCAGCAGCCCGAGCCCGGGCACTACCTCGACCGCATCCTGAACCCGCGCTCGATCCTGATCGTCGGTGCCTCGAAGGATCCGGTCAAGCGCGGCAACCGGGCGATCCAGTCGCTCGTGTCGGACCACTACGCCGGCACGATCATCCCGATCAACCCGCGCGAGAAGGAGATCCTCGGCTTCCCCTGCCATCCGTCGATCACCGATGCACCGGGAGAACTCGACCTGGCGGTGGTCTGCACCGCGGCGCACACGGTCAAGGCCGTGATCGAGGAATGCGGGCGGCGCAAGGTCAAGGGGGCGATCCTCCTCGCCGCCGGGTTCAGCGAAATCGGCGAGCAGGGACGCATCCTCGAGGACGAGGTGGTCGCGCTCGCGCGGCTCCACGGCGTGCGCCTGATCGGCCCGAACACCAACGGCATGTTCAGCGCGCGCCTCGGCTGCAACGCCTGGGGCCTGCCCGACATCCCCCGCGGCCCGCTCGGCCTGCTGTCGAACTCGGCCAACTGCGTCACCTCCATCGTGATGCAGGCGCGCACGCATGGCTTCATGGGCATCAACACGATGCTCAGCGTGGGCAACCAGGCGGATATCGAGTTCCACGAGTACCTGGAATGCCTGGGCGAGGATCCAGCCGTGTCGGCCGTGATGCTCTACCTCGAAGGTTTCAGGAATGCCGCGGCGTTCCGGGAGGTCGCCCGCCGCACCACGCAGAAGAAGCCGGTGGTGATGTACGTCGCGGGGCGCACCAGCGAAGGCAAGCGTGCAGCGAAATCGCACAGCGGCTCGCTGGCCGGGGCCTATGCGGTCAACCGCGGTGCCCTCAGGCAGTCGGGCGTGACCGTGGTCGAGCGCCTGTACCACCTTTATCCGGTGGCCGAGGCCCTGAGCCTGTTCCCGCCGATGCGAGGCCGGCGCGTCGCCGTGGTGTCCGAGGGCGGCGGGCCGCTGACGGTCGCAGCCGATGCGCTGGTCGAGCAGGGGCTGGTGCTGGCGCAACTGTCGCAGCAGACCCAGGCGCGCATCCACGCCGTGGTCCCGAACGCAACCGCGATCGACAACCCGGTCGATGCCGGCGGCGGCACCGATCCGCGCGCCGAGTACTACGGGCCGATCGTGCGCGCGATCCTGGAAGATCCGGCGATCGACGCGGTGCTGATCGTCGGCCTGCTCGGCGGCTATGCCGACCGGTTCGGCGAGCAGGCGGCACCGGCCGAACATGCGGTCTGCGCCGAACTCGGCGCGATGATGCGCGAGTACGGCAAGCCGGTGATCGTGCAGAGCCACTACGCCGAACTGAAGACGCAGTCGTTGCGGATCCTGCGCGAGGCGGGCGTGCCGTTCCAGCGCCATGTCGAAGTCGCCGTGCAGTGCCTTGCCTGCGCGGCCGATGCGTCGGCTGCGCGCGCGCGCAATGCGCTGCCGCGGGCGCCGACGTCCGTGCAACGGACGGAAGCGGCTGCCGTGCGCATGATCGACGACGCCCTCGCCGCGGGCCGCGACCTGCTGGAGACCGAGGCACGCGACCTGCTGCAGATGTACGGCGTCGAGATGCCCGACTACCGCCTGGCGCGCAGCGCACTCGAGGCGGCCGATGTCGCGGCGCATTTCGGCGCGCAGCGCCTGGCGATGAAGGTGGTGTCGGCCGACATCCTGCACAAGTCGGAAGCCCAGGGCGTGCTGCTCGGCCTGCAGGGGCCCGATGCGCTGCGCGACGGCTGGACCCGGATCGCGGCGAGCGCAGAGGCCTGGCGCCCCGGCGCGCGCATCGAAGGCGTGCTGGTGACGCCGATGGCGCCGCGCGGCACCGAGTTCATCATCGGCATCACCGACGACCCCCAGCATGGCCCCGTGATGCTGTTCGGCCTGGGCGGCGTGTTCGTCGAGGTGATCGGCGATGTCGTGTTCCGCGCGCTGCCGCTGACCGAGGCCGATGCGCTGGACATGATCGGCAGCCTGAAGCATGCCTCCGTGCTCGACGGCGTGCGCGGCGCGCCCCCGGTCGACCGCGCAGCACTCGCCGACCTCCTCGTGCGCCTTTCGCGCATCCGCGAACTGCATCCGCAGGTCGCCGAGATCGACCTCAATCCCGTGATCGCACATGCCGGCGGCCAGTCCGTCGTCGATGCGCGTGTCGTGCTGCACAGGAACGCCCCCACCCAAGCCTGAGAGGTCCGCGAACATGAACGAGTGCCGCAAGCGCCTGGTGCACCTGATGCCCCTGCTGTTCGTCGCTGCGTCGGCCGGCACGGCCGCGCAGCAGTACCCGGTCAAGCCGGTTCGCGTGGTGATCGGCTTCGCCGCCGGCGGCAGCGTCGACCTGGTCGGGCGCACCGTCTCGCAGGCCCTCAGCAATGCCTACGGGCGACCGGTGGTGGTCGACAACCGGCCGGGCGCGGCCAGCCATATCGCGGGGGCGCTCGTCGCCGCGTCGATCCCGGACGGCTACACCCTGCTGGTGAGCAGCCAGGGTGGCCTGGGCACCAACCTCGCGCTGTACACGAAGATGCCCTACAACCCGCTGAAGGACCTGACCCCGGTCACGCTGCTGGTGTTCCAGCCACAGATCATCCTGGTCAACCCGAAGGTGGAGGCGCGCAACATCAAGGAGCTGATCGCGCTGGCGAAGGCGAAGCCCGGCGGCCTCAACTACGGGTCGGCCGGCTCCGGGGGCGTGCTGCACCTGGCCGCGGAACTGTTCAGCAGCATGACCGGCACGAAGATGACGCACATCGCCTACAAGGGTGGTGCGCCGGCACTGGTCGACCTGATCAGCGGGCAGATCGACCTCACCTTCCAGCCGCTGCCGGAGGCACTGCCGCACCTGAAGAGCGGCCGCGTCCGTCCGCTGGCGATGACCAGCGCGAAGCGCTCGGCCTCGGCGCCGGACATCCCGACGGTGATCGAATCGGGACTGCCCGGGTTCACCTTCACCAGCTGGATGGGCACCGCCGGCCCGGCCGGCATGCCTGCGGCACTGACCGCGCAGATCAGTGCCGACTGGAACAAGGCACTGAACTCGCCGGAGGTGCGCCCGCGGCTGATAGAGGCCGGGCTGGACATCGCCGGCGGCACGCCCGAACAGTTCGCCGCGCACATGCGCAGCGAGGTCGAAAGCATGATCAGGCTGGTCAAGGAATCGGGCATACCGCCGGTGGAGTGACCACCGCCTTCCAGCAGGCCCCGACACCGATGACCCTCCCGACCCATCGCGGCGTCCACCTCGCCGCCCCGCTCGACCAGTACATGCAGGCCTGGATGCTCGGCACCGGCAGCCCTTCGCTGTCGGTCGCCCGCCACGGCATCTCGACGCTGGTCCGTGCAAATGGCCGGTGGCTGCTGTTCGACACCGGGCGCGCGACCCTGCAGCGCATGTACGAATGCGGGATACCGATCCCGGAAGTCACCGACATCTTCTACACGCACCTGCACTCGGACCATATCTGCGGCCTGCCCGACCTGTGGATGACCGGCTGGTTCGTTCTGCACCGGAAACGCCCGCTCCGCATCTCGGGGCCACCCGGCACCGTGCGCACGATCGACGGCCTGCGCGAGATGCACCACTTCGACATCAGCGTGCGCTCGAAGTACGAAACCGCAGAGCCGGCCGGGCGGGCGATCGAGGTGGACGAGTTCGCCGCCGGCACCGTGTTCGACGAGGACGGCGTGCGGGTGGTCGCGTTCCCGGTCGACCACGGCCCGGACGTGCGTCCCGCGTTCGGCTTCCGCATCGAATGCAACGGCCGATCGATCGTGCTGTCGGGCGACACCACGATCTGCGACGGCGTGCTCGAACATGCCGCGGGGTGTGACCTCCTGGTGCACGAGATCGCCGGCGCATCGAGCGCACAGCTGGCAGCCAACGAGATCACCCGCCGCATCATCTCGATCCATACCGACCCGGCGCAGATGAACGAGATCTGCCGCCGCACGCGTCCCCGCCTGACGCTGCTCAACCATGTCAGCGTCTGGCGCATCACGCAGTACGACATCCTGGCACGCGTGCGGGCCGGGCACGACGTACCGGTCGAACTGGCGGAGGACCGGATGGAAGTGCTCGTCGGCCCCGAGGTGCGCGTGTTCCCGCCGGTGCCGCCACGCACCGGTGAAGACCTGATCGTCAGCGACAGCCCGCGCGCGAAGGACTGAGCGCCAGCCCGGGCGCTGCGCCCGGGCGCCCGACGATCAGCCGTAGTGGACGATCGCCCTGCCCTGCACCTTGCCGTCGACCGACCGGGTGCAGTGCTCGATCACCTGGTCGAGGGCGATCGGGAAGCCGACCCGGTCGAGGTGCCTCGGCTTCAGGTCGGTCGACACCCGGCCCCAGACCTGCTGCCGCACCGCCATCGTCGCGTTCGAGTTCACGCCGATCAGGCGCACGCCGCGCAGGATGAACGGGAACACCGAAGTCGCGAGGTCCACGCCGCCGGCATTGCCGAACGCGCCGATCACGCCGTTCTCCATCATCGATCGGGTCAGCCATGACAACTGTTCGCCGCCGACCGAATCGAGCGCGCCGGCGAACTGCGACTTCTCCAGCGGCTTCCTGCCCATCTCGAACTCTCCGCGTACCAGCACCTCGGACGCGCCGAGTTCCATCAGGTAGTCGCGCGATTCGGGCTTTCCGGTAAGCGCGACCACCTGGTAGCCGCGCCGTGCCAGCATGTCGATGCCGATGCTGCCGCAACCGCCCGTTGCCCCGTTCACCAGGACCTTGCCGTTCCCGGGCGCGAGGCCGTTGAGTTCCATCAGGTGGATCGCCAGCGCAGCGGTGAAGCCCGCCACGCCCATCGTGCCCACGTCGAGGAGCGTCATGCCCTGCGGCACGGGGATCACCCAGTCGGCGGGCACGCGCACCCGCTCGGAGAAGCCGCCGTCGTGGGCGACCCCGAGGCCGAACCCGTTCACGAACACCGGGTCTCCCGCCTTGAAGCGCGCATCGGCGGACGACTCGACCACGCCGGCGACATCGATGCCGGCGATGCACGGGAACCGCGTCATGATGCGGCCGCGCCCGGTGACCGCAAGCGCATCCTTGTAGTTGATGCTGGCGAAGCGCGAAGCGATCACCACATCGCCGGCGGAGAGTTCATCGACCGTCGTGTCGACCAGCGCGCTGGAAGTGGCCTTGGCGCCGTCCTGGCTGACCCGTACTGCCTTGAATGTGGACATGGTTCTCTCCAGTAGTTGGAATCGGCCGCTGCAGGCGCGGGCGCGATCAGCCCGGGGGCCAGGCGAAGGGCCGGCCGCCCAGGATGTGCAGGTGGAGGTGGAAGACGCTCTGGCCGACGGCCTCGCCATTGTTGACGTTCAGGCGGAACGCGCCGCCCACCCCGAGCTTCTCCGCGATCGCAGGTGCGACCAGCATCAGGTGGCCGAGCAGCGCCTGGTCCGCGGGCGCTGCATCGGCCAGGTTGACGATCGGCTTCTTGGGGATGAGCAGCACGTGCACCGGCGCCTGCGGGTTGATGTCCCGGAACGCGAGGCACAGGTCGTCTTCATGCACGATGTCCGCGGGAATCTCGCGGGCGATGATCTTGTCGAAAATGGTCGCCATGGAATCCTTGCGCTTGCGCCGTGGCGGAAGGTACCGCAAACCTGCGCGACGTACAGCCGGGGACTTCCACCGCCTGGCCTGGTGCATGCATCGGAAGGTCAGCCCGGCGTCGCCGGCCGGGGCACGGCCCCCGCCAGCCATTCGACCAGCGCTTCGACCAGGTCGTTGCCGGTGGCGGCCAGCGCAGCCGCGCCGCCGGCCGCATCGGCAGTGGGCGCCGGCCGCTCGAACGCGAATGCACGCTGTGCGATCGTCGTGCGGCGCGCGCCACCGATCAGCGTGGCCCGCGCGCGCAGCACGCCGCGCGACACGACCGGACCGTCGAACACCTGGCTGAACTCCTCCAGTTCGATGCGCACCACGTACTCGCCCGCGACGCCGTCGCGCGAGGAGGCAAGCCCCGGCTCGACGACGCGGGCCAGGCGCGAACGCAGCCGCGCGCCGATCAGTTCGGCGGGCGGCGCAGCCCAGCGGCTCAAGCTGTAGACGCGCGGCTGGCCGCCATCGGCGTGGACGAAGCGATAGATCATCGCCGTCGTGTCGAGCCAGCCGGGCGCGCTCGGGTCAGGCACCGCGAGCAGCGCCCGCAGGCGCACCGACTGTGCCGCCTGCTCGGGCAGCAGCCCGAAATCATGCAGGGCAGACGGCGGCCGGGGCGACGGCCCCAGGGCGCATCCCGCCGACAGTACCGCGACCACCACCAGCAGGCCGGCGATCAGGGCGGGTGCCGGGTGCCGCAGGGGAGCAGGGACGTGCGTCGGGGTGTGCATCTCAGCGCGCCTCCTGGGGTGCGACGAAGCCCGCCTCGCCCGGGCCGGGCGGCGCGGTCGAGCGCCCGAACACCACGCTCTGCGGGTTCTCGTGGAATTCGTTGAGCGCGCGATCGAGTGCGCGCGAGTTTCTGGACAGGTCGTCGAGCAGGTCGCCGAGCTTCGGCAGCGCGACACCCACCACCGACTCGCCGAAGGCCCGGCTCACGTCGCCGAGCTGCTCGGCGCTGCGGGTGATGCGATCGAGCGAGTCGAGTCGCTGGCCCAGCTGCAGCGCCAGCGCATCGATGTTGTCGACCATGCGGTCGGTGCGCCGCACCAGCCCGCCGGCATCGATGGCAACGGCTTCGGCCGCCTTCAGCACCGGGCCGAAGCGGGCGACCGCCGGCGCCGCCTGGTCGGCCAGCGCCCCGAGGCGATCGGCCAGCTGCGCGAGACGCAGGCTCGCCTCGTGCACGCCGGCGAGCGTATCGCCGACGCGCCCGACGTTGCCGTCCGACATCAGCAGGGACGCGCGGCGCAACGCCTCGTCGACCCGGGCGAACAGCGCCGGCCCGACGGCGTAGAGCTGCTCGACCAGGGAGGCATCGACGGCGATGCGCGGGGGGGACCCGGTGAGCGGTGCAGGGTCGGCACCGTCGTCGGACAGTTCCACGAAGGCGATCCCCGTCACCCCCTGGAAACGGAGCTGCGCCCGCGTACCCCGGGTCAGCGGCGCATCGCGATCGACCAGCACGGTGATCAGGATGGCCTTCGGATCGGCGGGATCGAAGCGGATGTTCTCGACCCGTCCGACCTCGACGCCGCGCAGGCGAACGGCCGCCTGCAGGTTCAGGCCCGACACCGACGTGGTCGCGACCAGCACCACCGGATCGCGCACCGTCGTGTCCTGGCGGAACCAGAGCGCGGCCGCGACCATCGCGGCCACGAGGAGCAGCGTGAACAGGCCTGCGGCCAGTGCATGCGATCTGTTTTCCATCGATCAGGTACCTCCAGGCGGGACGGCGCCCCCGCGGGCGAGCAGCGCGCGCCGGCCGCGCGCGCCGCGGAAGAAGTCGTGCACGAAGGGATCGTCGAGCGCGACCGTCTCGTCCAGCGTGGCGACCGACACCAGCCGGCTGTGCGCGAGGATCGCCACCCGGTCGGACAGCGAGACCAGGGTGTCGAGATCGTGGGTCACCATCACCACCGTCATCCGCAGTGCCGCGCGCAGCGAGATCACCATCTGCACGAAGCCCTCGCTGCGGTCAGGATCCAGCCCGGCGGTGGGTTCGTCGAGGAAAAGGAGTTCAGGATCGAGCGCGATCGCCCGGGCGAACGCGATCCGCTTGACCATCCCGCCCGAGAGTTCGGACGGCATCTTGCCGGCATGCTTCGGCTCGATGCCCACCATCTGCAGCTTGAGCATGACCAGGTCGTGCACCATGCCCTCGTCCAGCCGCTTCAGTTCGCGCAGGGGCAGCGCCACGTTGTCGAACACGTTCAGCGCCGAGAAAAGCGCGCCGCCCTGGAACAGCATGCCCCAGCGGCTGCGGATGGATTCCAGCCCGGACGCCGTCGCCCGCGCGAGGTCGGTGCCGAACACCTTCACCGTGCCTGCCGCCGGCCGCTCGAGGCCGAGCATCTGCCGCAGCAGCGTGGTCTTGCCGCTTCCCGAGCCGCCCACCAGGGTCAACACCTCGCCCTGGAACACGACGAGATCGATGTCGCGATGGACCACCTGCCGTCCGTAACGGGTGGACAGCCCGGCGATCTCGATCACCGCGGCGGGCGCGCTCATTCCATCAGCCCGACATCGGAGAAGAGCACCGCGAACACCGCATCGGCGATGATGACGACCGTGATCGCGCTGACCACCGACGCGGTGACGCCGCGCCCGAGGCTCTCGGTGTTCGGGCGGATGCGCAGCCCGTAATGGCAGGCGATCAACGCGATCAGCACGCCGAACACGACGCCCTTGCCCAGCCCCAGCCAGTAGTTCGCGATCGGCACGGCGGTACGCAGGCTTTCGATGAAATAGACATGCGAGAGTCCCATCTGCACTTCGGCGGCCACCATGCCGCCGACCAGCGCGAGCGCGCTGGTCCACAGGCAGAGCAGCGGCATCGCGATCGCCAGCGCGACCACCTTCGGCAGGACCAGGCGGCGGCCATGCGGGATGCCCATCACCGTCATCGCGTCCAGCTCCTGCGTCACCCGCATCACGCCGATCTGCGCCGTCATCGCCGAACCGGACCGGCCGGCCACCAGGATCGCCGCAAGCACCGGACCCAGTTCGCGGATCACCGCGATGCCCAGCAGGTCGACGATGTAGATGTCGGCGCCGAACGTGCGCAACTGCTGGCCCGACAGGTAGGACAGCACCACGCCGATCAGGAAGCCGACCAGCGCGGTGACCCCCAGTGCCTGCGACCCCGTGCGATAGACGTTCGCCGAGATCTCCTTCAGCGGGATGCGCGCCGGGTGGAGCGCGATATCGACCCCGTCGATCGCGAGTTGTCCGAGCAGGCGCAACAGCGCGACCGCATGGTCGGCCATGCTGTCCAGCCAGCGTCCGAGGCCCACCAGTGGCGCGAGCATGCCGGCTCCACCGTCGGCGGGCACCGGCTGGTCCGACGCCGCGAGGTGCCGGAACACCGTCTCGTGTTCCGGACGCACCTCGATCCGCGCGGGCAGCTTGCGGCCCCAGGCGCGCCAGAGCAGGACGGCACCTGCGTCGTCCAGCCGATCGATGCCGCGCAGGTCCCAGGCAAGCGCAGGATCGCCAGCGAGCCGGGCGACATCGGCATCGATGCCGTCCGGGACCCGGGTGATCGCCTCCAGGCTCCAGGTTCCTGCGAGGGACACCGCCCGCGCGGCCCCGGCCGCGCCTGCGGCACTGGATACCGTCCATCGGGGCTCGACTGCAGCCATCAGGTGACATCCGTCGCAAGGTCGGTCAATCGGGCGTCCTCGCATGCCGTGGCCATCGCAACCGACATGCCCGCTGCAGGGCAGCATGATTCGCCCCCGGCACCCACGCTTTTCTCTTGCAAGGGCTTGACATCCGGGCGCACGGCCCTTAGATTGTCGTTGTGCGACGCAACAAAACACCCGACGCACACGTTCCAGCAGCACGTTTCATCATCTTACCGCGCGGCCACCGCGCCGGTCGCGATGTCAGCCAAAAGGCAGACAAAAAGTCGTGATGACGGTCTTGGCGGTCGACTGCAGTCGAATTCCTTGAATTCCCTCGGACGGGCATGGCGGCGTTGCCAGCAGGCCGCCCTGCAGCGTTTGTTGCCTACTTCCCCTCAGGAGACTCACCATGATCCAGGTTCCGGAACAAGTTGCTGCAGTTACCAAAGCCCAGGTCGAAGGCGCGACCAAGTTCGCGGCGTTCGGACTCGAAATGACCGAAAAGTTCGTCGCGTTCCAGCTCGCCTACGCCAAATCGGCCTTCGGCGATGCAGTGACCAGCGCCAAGGCGATGGCCGACATGAAAGAGCCGGCCGCGCTGCCGGACATCAAGGCCAGCGTCGAGCCGACGGTCGAGAAGATGACCGCCTACGCGAAAGGACTGTACGAGCTTTCCGCGACCAGCCAGGCGCAGTTCTCCAAGCTGGTCGAAGAGCAGATGAACACGGTCAACACCCAGATGCTGTCGATGCTCGACACCGCCGCGAAGAACGGTCCCGCCGGAACCGAACTCGCCGTCTCGGCGATCAAGTCGGCGCTCGCCGCGGCCAACTCCGCCTATGACAACATCTCGAAGGCGACCAAGCAGGCGACCGACATGGCGGAAGCGAACCTCGCGACCGTCACCAAGAAGAAAGCTGCCTGATCACCTGACGGGCACGCGGCCGGAAGCCCGCTTCCGGCCTGGACGAACCCCCGCTGCGGCCACGGCTGCAGCGGGGGTTTTTCTTGGTGCGACCGATCAAGGACGCTAACCGGCGGCGGCTTCCGAAGCGGCGCCCTTCGCCGGATCGAGCACGGTCATCGCAAGGTGCACCCGGTTGCGGCCCGCGCCTTTCGCCGCTTCCAGCGCGTCTTCGGCGAGCCGGACCAGCGATTCCGGCGTGCGCACCGAATCGTCGCGGGATGCAACGCCGATGGAGAGGGTCAACGGACCGTCCGGCGACCGGGGGAACAGGCCTTCCCGTCCGAGCCGCTGCTCGGCCACGGCGCGCAGGCGCCCGGCCGCCTTCACCGCTGCGGTGCGGTCGGCATCCGGGCAGATCACCAGGAACTCCTCGCCGCCGATGCGGCAGATGACGTCACTCGCCCGCGCCGACTCGCGCAGGATCGCCGCCACCATGCCCAGCACCTTGTCGCCGACGGCATGCCCCGCCAGCGCGTTCACGCGCTTGAAATGGTCCACGTCGATCGCCAGGCAGGACAGCGGGCGCCGCTGGCGCGTCGCTGCAGCCCATTCCTGTTCGAGTCGTTCGAAGGCATAGCGGCGGTTCGGAAGGCCGGTCAGCGCATCGGTGAGTGCCGATCGCTGCAGCCGGCGATTGGCCGTTGCAAGCTCGGCCGCGATGCGTCGAAGGTCGTCCTGTTCATGCTGCAGGGCCGCGCGCAATGCAAGCACCCGCCGGGCCGCCCGCACGCGAAGCTCGAGCATCCCGGAGTCGACCGGCTTGAAGAGGAAATCGTCGGGACCGGCACACGAGCCACTGGTCGGGCCGGCGTCGGGGCACGACACCGGTTCCGACAACCTGCCTGCATCGGGCTGCTGCACCAGGGTGCTGATGATGTACATCCGCTGCCCGATCGACGTCGCACGCAGCGAGGCACACAGCCCTGAACCGTCCGCGCGGTCACCGTCCAGGTCGAGGACCATCATGTCGGGCGGATCGGCCAGCGCCGCCGCCAGCGCCGCATCGGCCCCTGCGAATCCGGCCACGACATGGCCGGATCCCGTGAGCAGATCGCGCAATCGAACGCCGCTGAACCGGTCGTCGCTCACCACGTGCACCCGCAGCCCGGGAAGCCTGGCGGTCTCTGCCATCGCCGGCGCTGGAACGCCGGTGCCCGCGGATGCGGCGCCGGTCGGGGGCGCCGCGGGGGCGGGCTGAACGGGCGGCGCTGTGCCGACCCCGGCAGTCGAGTCCGCATCGGCGACGAGGCCCAGCGATTCGGCCAGGATGCACGGGTCCAGCTTCGGTGCCACGCCGGTGGCCAGGCCCAGAACCCCGCCCCAGCGCTGCCAGCCTTCGCCGACGGCGTCGCACATCTGTGCCAGTGCCTCCGAATCGACGCCGATGCGCGCCGCGCGCAGTAGCATGATCGGCGCGATACGCTTTCGGGCTTCGAGGTCGGCAACGAAGTACTCGCCGATGCGGCGCGACAGCGACATCAGTTCGCACAGCATCTGCGGCCGCGAGGACGCGTCGAATCCGGTCTGTTCCGGCATCTCGCTGTGGAACACCGCATCGACACAGATCTTGGGCAGGCGCCAGTCCTCGAGGAGCGCTGCGCCGAACTCGAGATGGTCGGCACCGAACGCTTCGCGTTCGACCGCAGACCGGTCCGGGCCCGACGCGCCACTGGCCAGCACCTCGCTGAAGCGGTCCGGGTACAGCGACGCGAGCGCCAGCGAGCCGATGTCCGCCAGCAGCCCGCAGGTAAAGCTCTCTTCAGGCGCAAGCACCCGCACCCGGATGCACAAGGCCTGTGCGGCAAGCGCCGTGGCGAGGGAGCGCGACCAGTAGCGCGGGTAGTCGAACCCGGCGCATCCGCCGGTGCGGTTCGCATTGAGCACGGAAAAGCCGAGCGACAACTGGCGCACGACGGCGAATCCGAGCAGCTTCACGGCATCGCTGATCGCCACCACCGGGCGCGTGGCGCCGCCCTGGGTCGAGTTGGCGAACTTCACCAGTCGCCCGGACAGCGCCGGATCCGCCTGCAGCACGTGCGCGAGCTGGGCAATCGTCGCGTCCTCGCTCTGGCTGAGGCGCAGTATCTCCAGCGCCACGCCATTGGGGCTCGGCAAGGCGCCAGTCGCCTTCAGCTGCTCGAATCGGGAAAAGACATAACTCACGGATCGGTTCTCGGGACGGATGAAGTCATCGGGCCGGACAGAGGTTCCGCCCTGATGGCTTAACGACGCCAGCCGGGCCTACTTGAGCGTGCCTCCCGGCGCCGGCCCGGCCGCCGCCGGTGCGATCAGGGCTCGGCCGACAGCGCCGGGGGCAACGGGTGCCCGGGCCAGGCCTTGCGAAAGGCGGCCAGCGACTCGGCCGCTTCCTGCATCCGGCCCGCGCGGCGCATGTCGAGGATCTGCTCCAGCCAGCGATCGGGCGGCATCGGTGGCTGCACGGCGGCCCGGGACTGCGCAGGCACCGCGACTGCAGCCGGCGCGGGCGATGCCGGTTGCGGTGCGGGCGCCGGGGGCACGGCGTCGGCGCTCGCCGGTACCGGCGCGGGTGCGGGTGCGGGTGCGGGGGCGGCCCCGGGCCCGGGCGCGGCTTGCGGGATCGATGCCGTCGCAGGGGCCGTCGCAGGGGCGCGGGCAGCAGCCTCGCCCTGCATTGCGTCGGCACGCCGCTGCGCCAGGCCGGACGCAGGCGTGCGATCCGGCGCCGGCGGCACGGCCGTCGATGCTTCGGCCGCCGCGCGGCCGACCGTCGCTTCTGCTGCCGGGAGCGCGGACGGCGGTACGGCTGCCGGGGGCGCGGACGGCGGTACTGCTGCCGGCGCGTTCGCGGCAGTCTCGAAGGCCTGCTGCTCGCGATCGACCAGCAGCGTGACTGAAACCGTCAGGACCAGCATGGCGGCCGCGGCCATCGGCACGCGCGCGGCCTGCCACCAGGGCCGCCGACGGGCCACGCCGGCAGCCCCCGCAGCGCCTGCCAGCGGCTGCGGCCCGGCCGCGACAGCCCGCCGGGCTGCGGCCCGGATCGCGGCATCGACCGCCGGCGGCGGCACTGCCGCTGGATCGGACGTGCTGCGCAACAGGCCTGACAGCGACGAACGCCGCTCGATCAGCGCCTCGAGTTCGGCCTCGCCAGGGCGCCCCGGGACGGCGCCCTCGAGTGCCTCGGGGCCGGGCGGCAGGCGGCCGTCGCTCACGAGCGTCCCCCGCCGGCCACTGCGGCCGCCTCGGCCGCCGCGAAATGGGCGCGCAACCGCGCCAGTGCATAGCGCAGCCGGCTCTTCACGGTTTCGCGCTGCGCGCCGGTCAGGGCTGCGATTTCGTCCAGGGACAACCCGCCGTCCTCATGCAGCAGGAGTGCCTCGCGCTGGACGAACGGCAGCATCGCGATCGCGTCCCGCAATTCCTGCGCTGCAGCGCCGCGCTCGACGATCGCCTGTGGCTCGAGCGCCGGCGCCGCCGGCAACCGGTCAGCCAGGGTCGTGCCGGTGCCACCGTGATCGTCATCGATCGACAGCATGCGATCGTCCCGGGATCGACGGACGATGTCGATCACGCGATTGCGCGCGATCTGGAACAGGAAGGTGCGGAACTTCGCGCTCGGCTGGTAGCGCGCGCGCGCATTGATCAGGTTCATCCACACGTCCTGGAAGATCTCGTCGACCTCACCCCGGTGCGGGCACTGCCGCAGGATGAACCGGTACAGGCCGGTGCGATGGCGCTCGTACAGCAGGTCGAATGCGGTGGCATCCCCGTCGCGGTAGCGCAGCATCAGGTCCTCGTCCGAAGCCGGCGCCTGCTGCGCCGATGCCGGTACACCGGCCGCATCGGCCACCGGCAGCAAGGCAGGCGCTGCCGTGCACGCGCCCGGCAGCAGTTCGGAAGTGTCGACCGCCCGGATCATGCGAGGCAGTGTAGCCGACAGGTCAGCGCGGGGGCGGATCGGGTACGAACCCCGGGAACGGCTGTGGCGCCCGCGCGACCGGCGGCAGGGGCGCCGGCAGGATGCCGCGCGCCACCAGGTTCGCGCGGCTGTCATAGAAGATCGTGACCACTTCGTCCGGTACGGATGACGCGCGTTCGAACTGTGCATGGCGCACCGGCGAATGCTCGGTCCGGCCGTGGCCGGTGCCGAGCGGCGCGCTCGGTGCCGCCGCAGCTTCCGCGGCACTGGCGCTGCCTGCACTGGCCGCATCCGGACGCTGGCGTGCCATCGTCTCGCCGCTGTCCGAAGCACCCGCCCTGGCCGGATGCCTGGGCGCGATGGCCAGCGCCGGCGGCGTGGCGGCACGGAACACGGCGACGCCGATCACACCGACATCATCCGGCCGGCCGGTGCGCGCGGCATAGGAGTCCGGCAGCGTCGTGAAGTGGAAAGCCGCGGTGCGCTGCAGGTCCTTGCGCCAGCCGCGGATCTCGGCCTGCTGCCGCGGGCGCAGCACATAGCCGGTCTGGTCGGGACGGGCCGTCTCGCCGGACACGGCATTCACGCCATCGACCGACAGCACGGCGAGCAGGTCGCCAGCGGCGCGGCTGCGCAGCATCACCGAATACTCGGTGCCTGGCGTGCCGGCCACGTACAGTTGCCCCTGGTGACGTATCACCGGCAACTCGACGTTGCGTGCACGGTCGATCACCCGCACGTCGAGCAGGTGGCCGCTGGCTGCGGCTGTCGACGGCATCCCTGCGGCGGCCACCGCCAGGACGAATGCCGCGGTGGCGGCAGCTGAAACACAAGCCCGAAGGGCCATGGTCGTATCCTCCATCAGTCAGTGATGGAGACTTGAACGCCGGGGCTGCCGGAACGGGGTTAACCGCGGGGTCGCCCCCGCCACGGCAGGCGCGGCCGGCGGCGTTGACGCGTCAGTCGAGGGCGAGCGTCACGCGCGGCTCGAAGGCAAAGCCGCCCGCTGCCACGCCGTCGCGCAGGAAGGCGAGCCCCTCCGCGGCCAGGGCGGCCTCGCCGCGCACGCCCAGTTCTATGTACGGGCGTTCTGCAATGCGCGGCAGGCTGAACAGCTTGAGCGCAGGATATCGCCCGACGCAGGTGTTCATCAGGTCGATCAGCTGGCTTTCACCGGCCCCATAGACCAGGATCGCGATGTCGACTTCCGGCACCCGAGCCAGGTGCGGGTAGAGCGTGTCGAGCACCCAGTCGAGCATCGGCCAGGCCATCTGCGGAAAGCCGGGGAAGAAGTGCACGTTGCGGAAGGTGAACCCGGGGATGCGGTTGTACGGATTCGGAATGATCGAACTGCCGGCCGGAAACGTGCCCATCGCCAGCCGGTGCGGCGTGACCTCGTCGCCCCAGCGGCCGCGGATCTCGCGCTCGGCGTCCGGATGAAGTTCCAGGGCTGCCCCGCCCGCGGCAGCGGCACATTGCCGCGTGTGGTCATCGGGCGTCGCACCGATGCCGCCAAACGAGAACACGATGTCGTCGGAGGCCAGCGCCTGCGCCAGCGCCCCCGTGATGCGCGCCGGTTCGTCCTGGAGGTAGGTAGACCAGGACAGTTCAAGCCCGCGCTTGCCCAGTGCAGCGACCACGGTGCTGAAGTGCTTGTCCTGCCGCTTGCCGGTGAGGATCTCGTCACCGATGATGATGCTTCCGAATGCCATTGCCTTGCGTCCCTCGGGTGCGCCGCAGCGCGGCGTCACGTCATTATGTAGCTTTCCAGCTGCGCGATCTGGAACTGCTGTTCCGAAATCGTCTCCTTGACCAGGTCGCCGATCGACAGCACGCCGATCACCCGTGCATCCTCGAGCACCGGCAGGTGGCGGCAGCGCTTCTCGGTCATCACCGCCATGCACTGGTCGATCGTCTGGTCGGGTCCGACGCAGACTACCTTGTGGGTCATGATCTCGGACACCCGGATGTCCCGCGACGATTTGCCGAGCAGGATCACCTTGCGAGCATAGTCACGCTCGGACAACATGCCGGCGAGCACCGGTCCGTCCAGCACCACCAGCGCGCCGATGTCGTGCCTCGCCATCAGTTCGAGCGCGGCGAAGACGCTCTCGTGTGGCGCGATCGACAGGATGCCCGGCTTCTCTTCGATCAACTGCCTGGCTGTCTTCATGGCTCTTCCCCCTTGCAACCGGCCTCGGGCCGGGCGCTCCGTGGCGATCCCGGCGCCCGCACGGGAAGTATGAGCGCCCGGTGAGCCGCTGCCAATAGCCGACGATCGCCGGCACGAGGCCGGCAGGAGGGCCTGCAGGCGATTCCCGAAACGAAGACGGCAGCCGAGGCTGCCGTCTTCGATCGGGTTGCCCATCGCCGTCGCCGGCGATGGGGTACCGGCGTTACTTCGGCGGGTGGCCTGCTTCGCGCGGCGGGATCTTCAGGCTCAGGATCATGGAAGCCGTCAGCACCGTGATCACGACGCCGAGCGAGGCCCAGACCGGGATCTTGTAGATGTCGAGCAGCAGCATCTTGGTGCCGATGAAGACCAGGATGATCGCCAGCCCGTAGCTCAGCAGGTGGAACTTGTCCTTCATGTTGGCCAGCAGGAAGTACATCGCCCGCAGGCCGAGGATGGCGAAGATGTTCGAGGTCAGCACGATGAACGGATCGAGCGTGATCGCGAAGATCGCCGGGATCGAGTCGACCGCGAAGACCACGTCGATCACGCCGATCATGATCAGCACGATGAACATCGGCGTGGCGTACTTCACGCCGTCCTTGATCACGAAGAACTTCTCTTCGGCGTACTCGCGGGTGATCTTCATCCGGCTGCGCAGGAACTTCAGGACCGGGTTCTTTTCCAGGTCCGGTTCATCGCTGGCATGCGACCACATCTTGTAGCCGGTGTAGACCAGGAACGCGCCGAACACGTACAGGATCCAGTGGAAGTGCTGGATCAGCCAGACGCCCACCAGGATCATGATCGCGCGCAGGATGATCGCACCGATGATCCCGTAGATCAGCGCACGCCGCTGGTACTCGGGCGGCGTCGCGAAGAACGTGAAGATCATCAGGAACACGAAGATGTTGTCGACGGCGAGCGACTTCTCGATCAGGTAGCCGGCCAGGAACTCGAGCGACTTCTCCCACGCGACCAGCCAGCCGAAGTCGGCGCCGAACTTCGCGACGTACTCGGGCGCGCTGTACTTGTCCCACAGGTAGAAGAACAGCAGGCCATTGAACACGAACGACAGCGCGACCCAGAGGATCGACCAGTTGAGGGCCTCCTTGAAGCTGACCGCCTTCGAACCCTTGCGTTCCAGCAGCAGGATGTCGACCGCCAGCGCGATCACGACGAACAGCGCGAACGCGCCCCACATCCAGGGTTCCCCCACCTGGATCTCGAAAACTGCTGCCTGTTCTGGATTCATTTTTCTCGCTCTTTGCGCCCGGTCCGGTCATCCGCTCGCCCGACCGCGCGACCGGCGATCAGGGGCGGCGACCGCTCCGGGGTCGCTCGTTCTTGTAGACGCCAATGGCGTACGGGGTTGCAGGATACGGGCCATGATCGCAGATTTGACCCATGGTGTTTGACAAGTTCTGTCGGGAAAGTTTCACCTTCTCCAACATTTCTTTTTGCGGCGGGCTGGAAATCCGCGTGACTTCCCGTGCAGCGAGTCAACCCGCCGCAACGATCGCAGCGGCGCGCGCGATCACCTGCTCGGCCTGCCGGATGCTGACGATATCGAGCATCCGGCCGTCCAGCGAGACTGCGCCCTTGCCCTCGGCAGCGGCCGCCTCCATGGCCTGGATGATCCGGCGGGCCAGCGCCACCTCTTCGTCGCGCGGACTGAATACCTCGTTGACCGGTCCGATCTGCGCGGGATGGATGCACATCTTCCCCTCGAACCCGAGGGCTGCCGCCCGATGCGCACTGGCCAGCAGGCCGTCCGCGTCACGGAAATCGGCGAACGGACCGTCGAGCGGGCGCAGGCTCCATGCTCGTGCCGCGACGACCAGCCGGGCGTGCACCGCATGCCAGGGGTCGCCCCAGTGGAACGCACGGGGTCCGCCCGGCTGGCCCGCCGCAGCGTCGGCCAGCACGCCGTAGTGCGGGCTGACGCCCCCGATCGAGGTCGTGCGCATGCGGGTGGAGGCCGCGAAGTCGCCGCTGCCGAAGGTGATGCCCTCGAGACGCGAGCCCTGCTGCGCAGCCATCGCCGCGATCGCCTCGATGTTGGCGATTCCGGACGCGCTCTCGACCAGCGCGACCAGGCCGGTCCGCGCCGAGCGACCCGACTCCATCTCGACCTGCCCGACCAGCATGTCCACTGCGTGCAGGTCGGCCGGAACGCCGATCTTGGGCACGATCAGCAGGTCGATGCGTGGGCAGCGCCCGACGATCTCGATCACGTCGCGGAACATGAACGGGGTGTCGAGGCCGTTCACGCGCACCTCGACCGTCTTCCGGCCCCAGTCGATGCCGTTCAGGGCATCGACGACGTTGGCCCGCGCGCTCGCCTTGTCGTCGAAGGCGACCGCATCCTCGAGGTCGAGGTAGACCGCGTCGGCGGCAGAGCGCGCCGCCTTCTCGAACATCTTCGGCTGAGAACCGGGCACCGCCAGCTCGCTGCGGAAGAGCCGGGTCGGGCGCACGACAGGCGGAACGGACATCATTGGACGGGCAATCGTGGATCCTGGAGACGGCGCGATTATATCGAGTGCGCCGCAGCCGCGCGGGACCGGCTAAAGATAGCGGGCGCACGAACGTTAATATGGGAACCATGACCCTCCTCGCGCACCGACGGCTGCAGGCCGTCGCCACCGGCATAGCCACGCTGCTCCTCGGCGCCGGCTGCAGCACCACGCCGACCGAGCTGGCCAACCGCGTGCTGCCGACCAGCGCGCTGGTGCCCGATTACTCGATCCCGGTCTCCCGCTCGTTGAGCATCCCGCTCGAGTCGGCTATCGCCGCGGCGGTGGTCTTCTGGTACGTCGATCCGCTCGGCCCGAACTGGGAGGTCGCCGAACGCCGGATGTCGCCGACGCTGGTCCATCTGTCGCTGCGCAAGAAGCGCATCGCCACCGGCGGCGATGGCGAGCCACCGCAGATCGTCCGTCGGCGGGCGACCGAACTGGCGATCAAGGCCGGCATGCGCGGCTACCAGATCCTCGAGTACAGCGAATCGACCGAATCCGAGACCATGGGCGCGCGGCGCGTCACGACCGCCCTGGTGAAGCTCACCGACGCCGGGACGGTACGCATTCCCTGAACGCGGCGTTCAGTCGCGGCGCACGATGCGGACGATCGCCGACGAGTCGAGCCGCTCTCCGCCGGCCTTCTGCAACGCGCTGAAGGTCTGCGTGGCGATCGCCGCGCCGGGCAGCGCGACCCCGGCACGCCGCGCGGCATC
>LNFM01003527.1_pt1 | contig 30591 bp, 23 predicted proteins | sample 596031 | NCBI WGS metagenome assembly LNFM01 (sample SAMN04254537, study PRJNA301005) | activated carbon metagenome | isolation source: dual media filters at the Ann Arbor, Michigan drinking water treatment plant | place: USA: Ann Arbor
CAGCCAGAATCACCAGGCCCGGAATCAGGAAGATCCAGCCCGGCATGACAGGCACGATGAGGCCAATCACGCCGACGATGACGAGGCCGATGCCGGAAGCGATGCGGAGGATAGCGCGCAAAGGTGACCCTCTTGAGATTGTACCAACCCGGTCGTTGACGGTATTTTTGGGCGCTCTCCTAGGATAAATCCTATAAAGGTACTGAACCTTTAGTAGTAAGGCTCTGGGACTCGGTCTATTGACCGTTCTAGGCAATTAGCCTTAGTCTGTAACAGTCGTGAGCGAACAACGGAAAACCAAGAGATTCGAAATCCAGTTGCCCCTTGAACTGGTACGCACCGGGAGCGAGCCCGTCTCGCGAGCGGGCGAGACGCGCAATATGAGTTCTGGCGGCGTGTTATTCACGTCAGAGGCGGAGATGCCAGTGGGCGATCCCATCGAGTATTTGGTCACCCTGCCGAGTGCGCTTTCGGGCGCTCCCGTGCGGCTACGGTGCATGGGGAAGGTGATTCGCAGTCAGGGCGTGCAGGCGTCCGAGCAGACGACGGCGCGGCGGCCGTTTGCGATTGCCGCTACGCTCGAACGCTACGAGTTTATTCGCAGCAAATAAACGACTTGTTTCCCTCCGTGGTTTCGGCGAAACTAAAGCGAAACCGCGGCGTATGAACTTAACCTTAGGCTTTCCCGATCCCACCGCCTCGCTCAACCGCCCCACCGGCCTTGACGGGGCGGTGATTCGTTTTCAGGAGTGGATGGAGGCGGAAAATTCGCCGATCCGCTCGATTCAGCACCAGCCCGCCAAGGAGCCGGTGACGGTGCCTTTGCCAGAAGAGGTAACGCCGGAGCTGCAGAAGGGATTGGCGCAGCGGGGGATCAAGGATCTGTATTCCCATCAGGCCGAAGCCTTCGCCCACGTGGCGGCCGGCCGCAATGTGGTGGTGGTGACGCCCACGGCGTCAGGCAAGACGCTTTGCTACAACTTGCCTGTGCTGAACCGTCTCGCGCTCGAGCCGGGCGCCCGGGCGATGTATCTGTTCCCCACCAAGGCCTTGGCCGAGGATCAGCTGCAGGAGTTCCAGCGGACGGTGGACGCGATGGAGTTACCGATCAAGGCGTTCACCTACGACGGGGATACGCCGTCGGACGCCCGGCGGGCGATCCGGGAGCGCGCCAACGTCGTCTTTACGAACCCGGACATGCTTCACAGCGGGATTTTGCCGCACCACACCAAGTGGGCCAAGGCGTTTGAGAACCTGCGCTACTTCGTGATCGACGAGTTGCACTACTATCGCGGCGTCTATGGGTCACACCTTGGCAACATTTTGCGCCGGCTGCGCCGCATTTGCGAGTTCTACGGTTCCACGCCGCAGTTCATTTGTTGTTCGGCCACGATCGCCAACCCTCGGGAATTGGCCGAGGCGCTGGGCGAAGTTCCTTTTTCCCTGGTCGACCAGAACGGTGCGCCGCAGGCGGAAAAGTACTTCGTGTTCTATAACCCGCCGGTGGTGAACCGCGAGTTGGGTATCCGCCGGAGCTATCTGCACGAATCGCGCCGGATCGCGCTGGAGTTTTTGGACCGTGGTCAGCAGACGCTCGTTTTCACGAACAACCGGCTGGCGACGGAGGTTTTGACCAAGTATCTGAAGGACGCGGCGGAGAAGCTACCCGCGTTGCGCGGCAAAATCAGCGGATACCGGGGGGGGTACCTGCCGAAGGAGCGCCGGGAGATCGAGAAGCAGATTCGTTCAGGGGAGGTGCAGGGGGTAGTCGCCACGAACGCGCTGGAGCTGGGCGTCGATATCGGCTCGCTCGACGCAATCGTGATGGCCGGATATCCAGGCACCATCGCTTCGACATGGCAGCGCGCCGGGCGGGCTGGGCGCCGGGGCCGGTTGTCGATGGCCGTGCTGGTGGCCTCGAGTGCGCCGCTCGATCAATACATCGTGGAGCATCCGGAGTATTTTTTTGGACGGCCGCCGGAGTCGGCCCACATCAATCCGAACAATCTGGAGATTCTGCTCAGCCACATGAAGTGTGCGGCCTTCGAACTTCCCATTCGCGATGGGGAGAAGTTTGGCGCGCTGGAGACCGGGGAGATGTGCCGCTTTCTCGAGGAGCTGGGCTTGCTGCATCATTCTGGCGAGAACTGGCATTGGACCTCCGATACCTACCCGGCCGACGCTGTCTCCTTGCGCGCGGTGACGAGTGACAATTTCGTTGTCATCGACATGACGCGCCAGAACACGGTGATTGCGGAGGTCGATTTCCCCTCCGCGCTGACGACGCTGCACGAGAAGGCCATTTATCTTCACGACGCTCGCCAGTATCAGGTTGAGAAGTTCGACTACGATGGCCGGAAGGCTTACGTCCGGGCCGTCGATTGCGACTATTTCACAGACGCGATCGACTACACGCAGGTCAAGATTCTGAGCGAGTTCGGCCAGGCGGGGCAGGCGGTATGGGGCGAGGTCCGGGTGAATCGGCAGATTGTCGGGTTCAAAAAGGTGAAGTTCTATACGCTCGAAAACGTCGGCGCCGGCAATCTTTCAATGCCGGAGCAGGAGATGCATACAACGTCGTTCTGGCTGCGCTTCCCGGCGGTATTCCTGGCGCGCTTTGCCGAGTACACCCCCACCGAGAAGCAGAACGGCCTGGTTGGTCTTGGCAACGCCTTGCGCGCGGTCGGGGCGCTGCTGCTGATGTGCGATCCGCGAGACCTGGCGGTAACCCTGACGGAGGATGCTACCGGCGGTCTCCGGGAGTGGGAGCCGAACCTGTACCTCTACGACAACTACCCGGGGGGTATGGGAGGCAGTGAACCGTTATTCCGGCAGCACGTGCGGCTGGTGCAGACGGCGGCCGACTTGGTTGGCGCTTGCCCCTGCGAGTCCGGATGCCCGAGTTGCGTGGGTCCGGCCGGGGAGGTTGGCGAGAAGGGCAAGGAGGTGGCTCTGCGGATCGCGGCGGCGCTGCTTGCCGGTTGCCGGGAGATCCCTGCCGCCTAATAAGGCGACTTTTTCTTGCGGGTACAAATCAGCAGGCGTTGCCCAGGAGAATCCAACGCCTGCTGCATTTCCACATGGAACCAGGGACGAAGAAGAGATTCAACGTCGTTATTGGGGACGGTGAGAAGGAGAAGCCCACCGGGACGCAGTACCCGTGCGATCTCCGCCACTAATACTTCAGGGGAATCACACTGGTCCAGTTGACGAAAACACGAGACCGAATCAACACTACCGAAGCCCTCTCTCAACGGAAGCGCGATCGGTTGTGTAATTGCCAGTCTGGCTTGCCTCACGGCTAACTTCTCCTGCCCCCAATGTAAGCAGGTCTCATGCCAAACCGTAAGTTATTGAAAAGAATAGAGCCCTCAAACAGCAACTGCGCGCTGCCGGGCAGTGGCAGCGCGCAGTGGAGCAAATGAGCCAGTTTACTTGGACAAACGGCTGGAGTACTTGTTGAGCGCAGCGAGGAACCTGGCGGCGGCCGCGGGAGCGGGCGTCTTCCCGTAGATGATCTGCTCGTTCTTCATCTTCTTATTGCCATAGAGGTCGCCAATGGCTTCGTCATCGCCCCGAATCGTCCCGCCTTTCAGAGAGACGCCCGCAAAGGCGCCGCGCGAACGGGAGTAGGTCAACATTTCAGCGCGCATGGTGGCATCGGTTTCGGCGGAACTCGTACGGCCAACCGGGCCGGCCGCGGCCGAAGCCTCGCCGCCAACGGAGAACTTGCTGCTCTTGATCAGCTTTTCCGCGCCGCGGGCGTTCATTATCAGCATGACGAAGTCAGTTTCCGCGCCACCGATCTGAAAGCCGATCGACCCGCCTTCCACCCGCATGGGAGCCGGCGCGGTCCAACCCGTGCCGTCGGCCTGGCGGCAGGAGAGAAAACCGCGTCCGAATCGCCCACCAACAATGAAGGCACCCTTCTTGAGACCGGGGACGACGAGGGCGCATTGCGCTTTATCGAGCAGTTCCTGGGGAATGCTCTTTTCCTTGACGGCCATAATCTCGTCGAGCACCGCAGCCGCTTCGTTGAGCCGTTCGGCGTGAGGCGAGGCCGCTTGCCCAAAACTCAGGCCGCAGACGGCCAACGTGGAGAACAGAATTCGCACATTCATCATGCAACTAAGATGGCATGGAATCTATTGCTGTTACAGTGAAAAAATCGGACACTCTCCGGCGGGCAGCGACAGCTAGTCTTTGATGTTGACGATTTTGGCGATCATGATCTTATCGCCCTTGATTTCGCCGGAAATCATGACCTTGCCGTCGACGTGCTTTTTGGCGAGTTCGGCATCGGAGACTTGGTAGACCTTATTTTCTTTCTCGGTCACGAACACTGGCGCTGCGCCATTCTTAATGCAGCGGTCGGCGCATTCGCGCTCGGCCTTGCCGGAGCCGGCATTGCCCGCGCCGCAGGTGGAGTCGCTGATCCAACCCTTAAAATCGGCTGCCGAAGCGCCAACCGTCAACGAGGCCGCCAAAGCGAGAATTGAGAAATACCGTTTCGTCATGATCGCAGTTCACTCCTGGAGACATTGTGCCATTAATCGGCTACGGAATCATCCGGGCTCACGAATCGCTCAAGGTGCGGAAGATTTCGCCGATAGATCTGATAGGAGTCCGGTTATCCGGGATCAACTATGAGTATCGAACCCCTGCGCTTTTCCGGCGTCAGCAGCTATTCGGCGGATTTTCAGAAGATTCTCGACCGGACGGTGGCCATCGGCGCCCAGCCGATCAATGCGTTGCAGCGGGACCAGACGAAGTTACTGCAGCAGAGGGCTTTGGCCGTGGGCCTGCAGACGTCGGCGGAGGGATTGAATACGGCGATCAAGGGGTTGGCCGACGTGGGCCAGTCGCGCGCGGTGGGCGGGTCGTCGTCGAACTCGTCGAAAGTCAGCATTGGCAACGTTACAGCAAAGACCCCGGCCACTTACACCATTTCGGAAATCACCTCACTGGCGCGTTCGGCTTCGGCCACTTCTGCCGGGTACGCGGCCTCGACCTCCGGAACCGTTTCGACCACCGGTTCGGTTCGCCTCGGCTTTGGCGGCACCAATTACGATATCGCCCTGACTCCGGAGGAAAACACGCTCACCGGCTTGCGCGACAAGATCAATAATTTGGGCATTGGAGTCACCGCGTCGATCCTGACCACGGGTTCCGGCGCGACGCCGTACTACCTCTCGCTCACTTCGACCACGGCCGGAGAAAAGCCGATCACGCTGGTGGACGATCCGACAGGAGCGAGCACCGATTTGCTGGTGACCAAGGACAACGGGTCCAATGCCAACTTCAAAATCAACGGGGTGGCGGTTTCAAAGAGCAGCAATCTGGTCAATGACGTGGTGAGTGGGGTGACGTTTACGCTGACGGGGACCACGGCAGTAGATGAGACCGTTAGCCTGACACTTTCGAGCAACCGAAATACGCTCGCGTCCCGGATTGAGAGCTTCGTCAACGCCTATAACGGTACGCTGGAGCAGGTGGATGCGCAGATCGGTTCCGCTGCGGGCTTGTTGACGGGTAGCTTCCTGGTCCGCGAAACGGGCAGCCTGCTGCGCCAGATCTCCGGCTATGAGGGCACCGGCAGCATCAAGAGCTTGCCGAACCTTGGTGTTACGTTCGGCCGGGACGGCAAGGCAACCTTCGACCGGACGATCTTTGACGGTCTCAGCGAAACGGATCTCCAAGACGCCTTTGCGTTTCTGGGGACCTCCAGCACGGGGTTTGGCGCGCTGCAGTCGAAAGTGAGGCAAATCAGCGACCCGGTGACAGGGCTGATCGCCAACGAAACGGCGCGGATGGACGAGACGGACAAACGGCTGGCGGCTCAGGTGGAGACTTTGACGACGCGTCTCGAGCTCATGCAGCGCGTGGCCGCCGAGCGCCTGCAGGCGGTGGACGCGATTCTCGGCAGCCTCGATTCGCAGAAAAGCATCGTCGATGCCAGCGTGAAGAGCCTCCAGTTGGTGACGTTCGGGAAGAACGAGGGCTAATCGGGAATGACCGCCCTTTTTGATCAAGTCGCCGCCATTGATGAGCGCCTCCTCGACATTCCGTTTGGCTCTGAGCCCGAAGCGCTGGCGTTGATTGCTGTGCGCGGCCAACTGATCGCTACACTCGAGAGTTCGCCGGTCCCGGCGGAGTGCGCCTCCGCTCTGTTCGCCCTGCAGGCGTCGACGGCCGCTCTCGAACAGCGGTACTCCCATTTTCGGCGGCGCCTCTCCACGGAAGTTGGTGAGTCGGGCGCCCACCGGCAGTTCCTCGAGACGCTCGCGGACTCTCTAGAGCCGCCCGCCCAGTATGGTCGAATCCTCGCATAGTAGTACCTGCACAGAATAGTACCAAACTACCCCTCCGCCAAAACTCGTTCACAACCTATTCGAGAAAACCGAAGATTCCCCGCAACTCATTCCACCAGTGAGTCTTAGGCCATTGCCGCGGCCCCCGCAAAACGAACCCATAGTTCGGAATCGAGCCTTTGATTGCTACATTCGGGGCGTGATGAAACACGACCACACCACACCAGCGCAGCCGCTCAATCTGCCCATGGCTCAATCGGGGGCGCCGTCCCCCTCGTTCGTTAGCTCCTGGGGCGACATCCCTCCCGGAATCCTAGGGGAACGCCAGCCTTCCCCTCTCCAGATGGGTCCGCCCGCCACCTCGGCAACGGATCTGGCCTTGCAACTCCTAAATCACGCAGTCTTCAACCAGCCGCTGCCTGCCCCTTGCAACGCCCATCCACGGATGGGGGGCCTGTTCGGCGATCCGGAGCCCCGCGAATGGTATCCCCGCTCCGGCTGGGCGGCCGCACCCTCGGAGCGAGGCGCCAAGTATGCTGTCGTCTACTCCCGCGCATCGATCGCCCTGCAGGTCGCGATGCGCGAGTGGATACCCTCTCTTTACTTCGATGGCGTGGATCGTTTTGACGATCTCGATATGGCGCAAGGGATGATCGCTTGGCGCGCTTCCCGTCCTGCGGTCGGCGAACACGTTGACCGGCTTAGCTACGACATTCTCGATCCTGCGATGATGTCCCGCTGCTTCTTCTGGGTCGAGCGAAACATTCGGCCTCTCTTGAGCTCGCTGCTGCCCATCACCGATCAATTCGAATCCAGCCGGCGCAGCTTCTTCGACCCTCGACACACCAACCGGATCCTCCTGCGCCTGCGCCGGGCGCAGCGCGGCTTCCAGATGATTCTGAAAGTCGAAGAAGACATCATCACCCAACTGGTCAAGCTCGTTGCCTCCACGCCGAAACTCCAGACCAAGGCGAAGGGTCAACCTCGCGCCGTGGCCACCGAGGTCGAGCGGAGTGTCGAGCGGACGTTCGCCACCGTTGAAAGCCGCCTCCGCCGCATCATCCCCCATGGCGATGTGGAAACCGTGATGCGGATGCTGGTCATCGTGCTTACGAAGTCCTTAGAGCAGTCGCAGACCGATGCCGCCGACCGGGCGGCTTGACACTCCCATGCCTGATCTGCGATACCAGAGGGTCTTTCCCAGGAGGTCTTGCCATGATGAATGCCGCCGAATTTGCCAATATCGCCAAGGCGGAAAACGCCTTCTGGTGGTACCGCGGCATGCGGCAGATCATGTTCGGCCTGCTTGATCAAACCGCCCGCGACCGGCAGTTTCGCCGGGTCGCCGAGATCGGCGCCGGTACGGGCCATTTCGCTCTGGCGCTGCAGGAGCGCTACGGTTGGCCGATGTTCCCGCTCGACCTCGGCTGGGAAGGCCTGGAGTTTGGCAAGACGCTTGGCGTGGAGCGGATGGTCCAGGCCGATATGTGCCGGCTGCCCTACCGCGATCAGGCGTTTGACGCCGTGGTTTCGATGGACGTCATCGTCCACCTGCCCCGCGGTAAAGAGGACGAGCCGATGGCCGAGTTTGCCCGGGTATTGCCCTCCGGCGGATTCCTGGCCCTGCGAGTTTCGGCGCTCGACATCCTGCGCAGTCACCATTCGGCTTTCGCGCACGAACGGCAGCGCTTCACCAAAAGCCGGCTGCTCGCCCTGGCTGAACGCCACGGCTTTTGCGCGCTGCGCTGTTCCTACGCCAACTCGCTACTGATGCCTGTCGCCCTGTTCAAGTTCCGGGTCGTCGAACCGCTGCTCGGCGGCGAACCTTCGAGCGGGGTGGAACCGGTCGCCCCTTGGCTCGACCGGATGCTCTACGCTCCGCTGGCCGCCGAAGCAAGCTTGCTCGCCAGCGGCGTTAACCTTCCGCTTGGCCAATCGCTGATTCTGCTGGCCGAGAAGCGGTAAACGCCCACTCGCGCCAAGTCCCATCGAGCGGGTAGAACAGGCCGAGCCGGATGGGACGATCCTCCATGGCCGCCAACAGTTCGCCATATCGCTGCAGCTGTTGCTCATAGTCCGCCATCGCCGTTCCTGTCTTATAGTCGATGATCCACCGCGTCCCGGCCTCATCGACGAATGTCCGGTCCAGGATGCCGCTCACCCGCTGTCCGCCCACCAGGCCCGTCAACGCCCACTCATGGCGCGCCTCGGCGTGCGGATGCAAGATCCAACGCCCGCGTTCGCTCGCTAGAGTCGCACGCAGCGCCGCGAGGCACTTCGCTACGCCATCTTCCGGTAAATGCGCCCGCAGAAAGGGTACGGCGTCCGTCAAGCGAGCCACCGGCCACGCGGCCAACCCTTCCCGCGCAATCCGCTGCAACATGCGATGCGCCAAGGTCCCGACGGCTCGCACCTCCCAGCTTCCGGTTTCCTCGCCGGCGTCCTCGACATCGTCGATCTCGTCCACCTTTGGCCAGGCCATTTCCGGTGGCGGCGCCGGGGTGACCCACGACGCGGGCAACCTTCGTAAAAGCTGTCGCGAAGGCCGGTCCTCTGTTTTTTCGACCGTTTGCAGCACCGGCGCCAAAGTCGCTTCCAGCAGATGCCCCAGGGTGCCCCGCTTCGGCTTTCCCTGCACGAACAGATACAGCCGCCGCTTCGCGCGCGTGCAGGCGACATAGAGCAACCGGGCCATTTCGTGGCTAGTGCGCGTCTTGTCGTGCTCGCGCAGATACTCATAGACCGGGTCCCGTTCGGCGCCCGTCTCGCGAATGCAGCCGAGCAGAAGTTCGCCCTCCGCCATCCGCCAGCGCAGCAGGCTGGGCTGATCGTTCCCGCTCGTCCGGTGCAACTCGGGCAGAATGACGACGTCGAACTCGAGCCCCTTGGCCTTGTGCATCGACAAGATTTGAATCCGCCCGTCGGCCAACGGGTCCGGCCGGGCGAATAAGCCCCGCAGTGCCGCGGTTAAGTCCGAAGCCGGGTCGAACGTATCGAGCAGTTCGAAGAAGGCCGCCGTATCCGCCCATTCCTCTTCCGTCGTTAGCGTGGCGGGTCCGCCCAGGGTTAGCCACAGATGCTCCACCTGACGCCGCAGGGGGCCGCGCTGCCGTTCGCGCCGCGCCGCCTCGAGCGCCGAGACGACGCGTTCCGGCAGTTCCCCGGCGGCCAACTGCACCAGGGTGGCCCCGGCCCACGGCGCCCGGCAAACCGCCAAGAACGCCGTCCGGTCTTCCGGGTGCAGAAGCGCCCGCGTTAAGGCTTCCAGATCCCGCACCGCGCTCCGCTCGCCGAGTTGGTCCAGTTCCACCGCTTGGAACCGGATGCCCCGGCGCTGCAACTCCGCCATCACCGGCGAGGCGTGACTTTTATTCCGCACGAGAATAGCGATCGTCTGTTCCGGATGCGCTTCGACTACATTGGCGATCTCCGGCGCCCCGCCCCATTGCGGTTCGACGCGGCATTCCGGATACTCCCGCGTCGCCTCGCTGGCGGCATAGGGCACCGCCCCGGTCTCCATCTCGACTTCGGGCGCCAGCACCGACGGAAACACCGCGTTGAACCAGCCGATCAGCTCGCGATCCGAGCGGAAGTTCCGGTTCAGTTGGACGAACTCCAATGGCAGATGGCCCAACCCTTCGGCGGCCGCCCGCAGGAACAAGCCCACGTCAGCCTCGCGGAATCCGTAGATGGACTGCATTGGGTCGCCCACCAGAAATAGCGTCCGGCCATCGCCCGGGACCCACTCCGCCGTCAGCCGCCGCAGGATTTCGTACTGCGATGCCGACGTATCCTGGAACTCGTCCACCAGCAGGTGTTCGATCTTGTAGTAAAGCGCCTCGGCCAGGGGGGTGGGCGCTTCCGGCGAACCGAGCGCCTGGATGGCGGCCAGCGGCACTTCGGCGTAGTCGGTCTCCCGCCGCTCCTGAAACAGCAGCTTCAATTCGGCGGCCGCCAACTTCATCACGTCCAGGATGGATGCGATGACCTCCCATTGGGCATCGGTCAAGGCGGCGGGCGGCAGCGGCTTGGCGATCAACTCCTCGAACTCTTCCGAGGGGCCGAACGCCTTGGCCCACTTCCGGCTGACGGTGCCGGACTTGGTGAGCGCCGCGGCTTGGATCGCCGCCCAGTCGCCCGTCACTCCGCTGGGCGCTTTGGCTGCCAGCTTGGCTGCATGCCGGTCAGCTAGAACGCGGAGCGCCCGTTCCACACTGTCCCGGTCCACGTGCAGGTGCCGCAACCATTGGTCCCGCTTCGCCAGCATCTCGGCCAGCTTTTCGGCCACGCGGCTGAATTGATTGTCGAGGTGCGACAGGAGCCGCGCCACGGCGGGATCTCCCCGTTCGACGGCGCGCACGGCCGCCAAGGCTGCCGAATAATGCAGGCTATTGGTATCCTCGGCAATTTGCGGGGGCGCCCCCAACCGGCTCAGCCACGGCATCTGCTCCGTCAAGGAGCGGCAGAAGCTGTCGAAGGTTTGGATCCGCAGCCGCGCCGGATTGTCCATGAGATCCCAGCCCCGGCGGTTCACCGCTTCGGCTAGCGCCCAGGTCTGGCGCTTGTGGGTCTCCTCGGGCTCCGGGCTCTGCGCCATTTCGAGGGCATGCACCAGACGAGCCCGCATCTCGCCAGCAGCCTTTTTCGTAAAGGTAATCGCGACGACGGCCTCGGGATGCTCCACGCGAGCCAGCAAGGCCAGAAACCGCTGGGTCAACAGCTCCGTCTTGCCCGATCCCGCTGGGGCCTGCACTAGAAATGAGCCTTCCGGGTCCAGCACCCGGCGGCGGACGGCATCAGGCACTCGTCACCTCGGCCACGCGGCACAACGTCTGCAGGTGGCAGAATTCGCACGGTCTCCCGCCATCCTTCGGGTCCACCGTGGCCCGGCCCTCGCGCAGCTCCTGCGCCAGATTGCTAATCACCTCGCGCCAATCTTCCACCGGTACGGGTGCCGCCACCCATTGGCAATCGCCGCGCCGCACCTGGGCAAAGGCCACGGCAGCTGGCGTGGGCTCGGCGGTTACCGCGTAGATGGGCAACTGCGGCTCATCGGGACGTTCGCCGTCCCAGCTCTTCTTGGAGACAAGGCCCGTTTTGTAGTCGACGATTACGGTGCTGCCGTCCGCCATCCGGTCGATGCGGTCGGCTCGCGTGGCAAAGCGCAGGCCCGCGAAGTGAGGGGTGAGCTGCGTTTCCAAGTGGGCCACGCGAAACGGCTCGCGCGCCGCTTCCACCGCCAGCCACTCCTGCAGCAGGAGCAACAGCCGGTCGCGCTCTAAATCGCGCATCGCCCCGGTTAATCCCTCCACTGCCTCATCCACGGCCAACTCCAACCACTCGGTCCAGTCGGCGGAGACCAGGGTGGCGTGGTCCTGGCATTCGCGCCAAAACCGTTCGAGCGCCCGATGCAGCATGGTCCCCCGGTCCCGCAGATCGATGCCCTCTTCGGGTTGCTCCAGGGGCTCCGCCCGCAGCTGTGTCCGGGCGAAGGCCTGGAAGGGGCACTGCGCCTGCCACTTGATGGCTTGGGTTCCGGCTCGGACGGCCACGCCCTCCGGCAGCGCCGGTCCTTGCGCGTCTTCAAACGTCTCGCACTCCGCCGCGGCGCGGATGGCGGCGGCCCACGTCGGATAGGTCTTCAACTCCTGGGAGAACGCTGGCAGATGCCGGATCAGCCGGCTGGGGCGCAGCTCCATCTCCTCTTCCCGCCGCGCATAGCTGAAGACCACCTGCGGCGCCGTCTGCTGCAACCGGACCAAAATCTTCCGGCTGAACTCCAACTCTCGCTCCGCCGAAGAGTGCGGCAGCCCGCGTTCCCGCTGCACCCGGTAGGGCAAAAACGGATTCGGCCGCGCCGCGGCGGGCCACGCCCGGTCGTCCACCCCTTGTACCCAGAGGGCGTCGAACTGCGCGCCGGCCGCTTGCAGGGCTTCGAGGATCTGCACCGGCAGCATGGCGGACTCCGGCTGGAACACCTCTTCTTCGAGCAGCCGCTGCAACAGATGCAGCGCGGCGCTCGCTCCCAGTCTGCCCGTTAACGGGTCGAGATCGGAGAACGCGCCCAGCACTTTCTGCCATCGCCGTTCGGTCTGCCGTTCCTCGCTCGTCAGCGTGCGCTCGCCGGGCCATCCGGCGCCGCCCAAGAGCTTGAGGAACGTCGCGGCCCAGGCCGAAGGCGCCTGCGCTCCTTCCGGCGCGCGCAGTTCCTGGAACGCGTCCGCCAACCGCGGGCAGTCTTCGCTCTGCAGTTCCGCGATGGCCACGCGCAGCCGCTTCTGCCGGCGCAGCTGCCCATCGAGCCGCGCGCGCATCCGATACTCGGCCTCGCCGCCCAGTAGAAACGGCGAGAGCAGCAACTGCCCTGCTTCCGTGAGCGAAAGGGGGCCTAGCGAGAGCCTCAGCAACCGCAGCGCCGCGGCCACCAGCGGATAATCCGTCAACGGTTTCCCGAGCGATACGTTCGCCAGGGCGCCGCCCAGCGTCTCCCGGAAGATGGCGTCGACCATCGACTGCCGGGCGGCGAGATCCTGCACGACGACGCCGACCGAGGTGGCGCCCCGCTCCTCAATCGCTTGGCGCGCCCAGGCGGCCGCGGCCCGCAGCTCCGCGGCGGCATCGGGATAGGCACCTACCGCCGCATCCCCGGTAACGCCCGCCGGACCATCAGCGGTAAAGTACGGCCGGTCCCTCCGCTCGAGCAGGGCCTGTTGCTGCGGCGTCAGTTCGTCAAAGCCCGTGAGCCACAACTCGGCGGCCACCGGGTCCACCGTATCGGCGAGGGTTGCCGGCGATAGCCATCCGCGCTGCGTGCACTGCCGTTCAAAGGTCCGTGCCCATCCGGCAAAGGCCGCCGCGTCTTCGGTATCCCGGAAGGCCGGGTGGTCCAGCGGTACCCGCCAGGCGCACAAGAGCGCGTAGGCCTGCGACGCCATCTTCGCCGTAGCCGGGCGGTCGAGCAGCACCTCGTCGGGAATGATTTGCTCCCAGAGGTAGCGTTCAGCAAAATCGCTCAGCAGCAATCGCGGAGAGAAGGTGTCGTCGTGGGCCTGCAGCAGCCAGTCGTCCCAGCTCACAATCGCTGGCGTCGGCCATGCCCGCTGGCCTGCCGCCTGCTGCGCGGCGTCAAAATCCGCGCGCCACTTCCGCCGCAGCCGCCGGTTCGCGGTCACCAAGGTGGCGCCCAACGCCAGCGCCGATAAAACTCGTTCTCTCATCGCGGGGACTCTCCATTGTAAACTGGGGCCCATGCGCACACTCCTCCTGGCCCTTGTGGCCACCGCGGTAGCGAGCCTGGCTCAGACGCCCGCTCCCTCTCCCTCCCTGAAGAAAGAAGCCACTTGCTACGAGTTGCGGACATATGTCGCCGCGCCGGGTAAGATGGAGGACCTCCACAACCGGTTCCGCAACCACACGATGAAGTTGTTCGCCAAGCACGGTATCAACGTGATCGGCTTCTGGGGCCCCACCGATAAGGAGAAAGGCGCCGACAACACCCTCGTCTACGTCCTGAAGTACCCGAGCCGCGAAGCGCGGGAGAAGGCCTGGAAGGCGTTCGGTGCTGACCCGGAGTGGGTGGCCGCCCGCAAGGCGAGCGAAGTGAACGGGAAACTGACGGATAAGGTTGAGTCCGTCATGATGGGCGAAGTGAATTACTTTACAGCCAAATAGGTCATGCCTGAATTTCGCGCTCTTCTCCTCTCTGAAGCTGGCGGCAAACTGGCCTGGCTCCAAACGGACGAACTCCCGCCCGGCGAAGTCCTGGTTCAGGTCAGCCACTCCAGCCTGAATTACAAAGACGCATTGGCTATCGCTGGCCGGCCGGGGGTCGTACGCAAGTTCCCGATGATCGCGGGCATTGATTTGGCCGGTGTCGTTGTGGAGTCGAGCGCGACGGATCTTCCCGCCGGTACCGAGGTCGCCGTCACCGGCTGCGGCCTCGGCGAAAGGCACTGGGGCGGCTACGCGGGATACGCCCGGGTGCAAGCGGAATGGTGTGTTCCCATCCCGGCACCGTTTACCGCTCGCCAGGCGATGGCGATTGGGACCGCCGGATTTACGGCCATGCAGTGCGTCGACGCCCTGGAGCGCCACGGGGCGCGGCCGGACGGCCCGGAGATCGTGGTCACCGGCGCAGCCGGGGGAGTCGGCAGCCTGGCGATCGCGTTGCTCGCCGCGCGCGGCTTCCGCGTGACGGCATCCACCGGGCGCCCGGCCTTGGGCGACTATCTCCGCGGTCTCGGCGCGACCGAGATCATTGAACGGCAGGTGCTGAGCGCTGAGTCGGCCAAGCCGCTCGAGAAGGAGCACTGGGGCGGGGCGGTCGATACAGTAGGAGGGGCTACGCTGGCGGGCATCATTCGGCAACTGCGCGCCAGTGCCTCCGTTGCGGCTTGCGGCCTGGCTGGCGGGACCGACCTCTCCACGACGGTGCTGCCGTTTATCCTACGCGGCGTTAACTTACTCGGCATCAACTCGGTTGAAGTGCCGAACGGGGAGCGGCGCCGAATCTGGCGGCGCTTGGCCGAAACAATGCCGATTGATAAGCTCGACAGATTGACCGCTGAGATTGCTCTCGAGCGGGTCCCTCTTTACGCGCCGGCGATCCTGGAAGGCGATGTGCAGGGACGAATCGTGATTGTCATTTGATTTTCACTTCTTGTTCATCCTTGCGTTACCTGCAGTTGATATCGCTAGGAGGCATGAAAAAATCATTACTTTTGCTGGCTCTGGCCAGCGTTGCGTTCGCGCAGGAATTTACGGTTAACAAGGTAGGCGGCTATTCCACCAACCTCTTCAACCAGGCGGGCGCGGAGATTGCCGCGTACGACGCCGGAACCAAGCGCCTTTTCTTTGTCAACGCGCAGGCCAATGTCATTGAGGGGCTCGACGTCTCGACCCCCAGCCGCCCTCGTCCGCTGTTCCGTCTCTTTATCTCGTCGCTCTATGGCGCCGCCGTCAATAGCGTTGCGGTCGGTAATGGGGTAATCGCCGCGGCGGTCGAAGCCAATCCCAAAACGGATCCCGGCTCGGTGGTTTTCTATGATCTCAACGGCAACTTCTTGAGCGCGGTGAAGGTCGGCGCCCTGCCGGACATGCTGATCTTCACTCCGGATGGCAAGAAGTTACTCGTGGCCAACGAAGGCGAACCCAACGCCGATTACTCGGTTGACCCTGAAGGCAGCGTCTCCATTATCGATATCAGCAAGGGCATTGCCAACGTGACACAGGCCGACGTTCGCACCGCCGATTTCAAGGCCTTCAATGGCACGACGCTCGATCCCAGTGTGCGCATTTATGGGCCCCGCGCCACCGTGGCACAGGACGTCGAACCGGAATACATCGCGATCTCTCCCGATTCGAAGACCGCGTGGGTGACGCTGCAGGAAGCGAACGCCATCGGCGTCGTTGATATTGACCAGGCCCGCATTACGCGCATCGTCGGACTCGGCTTCAAGGACCACAGCCTTGCCGGCAACGGCCTCGACGCCAGCGACCGCGACAATCGGATCAACATCGCCAACTGGCCGGTGTTCGGCATGTATCAGCCGGACGCCATTGCCGCTTTCCAAGCCAAGGGCAAGACCTGGCTCATCACCGCCAATGAAGGCGATGCCCGCGAATACACCACCTTCGCCGAGGAAGCCCGCGTCAGCACGCTCCGCCTTGACCCGACCAAGTTCCCCACCGCTTCCACCCTCCAGCAGGCCGGCAACCTGGGACGCCTGACGGTTACCCGCTCCACCGGCGACACCGACGGCGACGGCGACTTTGATGCCCTCTACGTTCTCGGTGGCCGCAGCTTCTCCATTTGGGACACCACCGGCAAGCTTGTCTTCGATAGCGGCGACCAGTTCGAACAGATCACGTCTCGCCTGTTCCCCGACTACTTCAACGCCAGCAACGCCAACAACACCCGCGACGACCGCAGCGATAACAAGGGTCCGGAGCCGGAAGGCGTGACGGTTACCGAGTTGAATGGCCGTCTGTATGCCTTCATCGGTCTCGAGCGCATCGGCGGCGTGATGGTATACGACATCACCGACCCCGAAAAGCCGGTCTACGTCGCCTATACCAACTCGCGCGACTTCAAGGGCAACCCGGAAGCTGGCACGGCGGGTGACCTCGGACCCGAAGGCGTACTCGCTCTCACCGCCGCGCAGAGCCCGAACGGCAAGCCGCTCCTGATCACCTCGAACGAGACCAGCGGTTCGATTGCGCTCTACGAGATGAACGTTCCTGCCCCGGCCGTGACCGTCGCCGCGAAGATTGTGGCCCAGGGTCGCGACTCCTTCGCCCGCGAGATGGGTCTCGACGGCAGCACGTCCACGGGCGTGGCTCCGCTGACGTACCAGTGGCGCTCCACTGGCCCGACGGCGGCTCTGTTCCCCGCCGCTGCCAACACCCCGAAAGTCACGGTGCAGTTCGGCCAGGGCCAAGGCGCTTACACCTTCGAACTCACCGTCACCGATGCCACCGGCGCGAAGAGTTCGTCGACGGTTTCGATCAACTATTTCGGGCGGTAGCGGCGGCTTTCGCCACATCCACACGACTTAACAAAACGAAGCCAATCACAAAGAAGACCACCAGGGAGAGAATTGCCGTTCGATAGCTCCCGGTGCTCTGCAGAGCCAGCGCGAAGATAAGGGGACCGAGCCAACTGGTCCCCTTATCGCTGATCTCATACACGCTGAAGTACTCGGCCTCTTTGCCGACGGGGATCATCAGCGAGAACAACGAACGGCTCAACGCCTGCGTGCCGCCCATCACCATGCCGACGATGAACGACATGATGAAGAACTCCTCGTGCGTCTTCACAGCGACGTAGATGTATCCCAACGTCATGGCCCAGATGACGAGAGCGAGCATGATCGTCTTCTGTGCGCCGATCTTCGAGGCGATGAAGCCGAACAGCATGGCGCCGAAGAAGGCCACGAACTGCACCATGAGAATTGCCATGGTCAGTTTCGACATCGGCATTTTGAGTTCGTCACTGCCGAACTGGCCGGCCAGCGCGATCACCGTCTGAATGGCATCGTTGTAGATGAGGTAGCCAACCAGGTAGATCATCGTCTGCGGATAGTGCCGCAGTTCTTTCACTGTGTGAAGAAACTGCCGGAACCCCACGGAGATGATACTTTCGCCGGGCGGCAACGCCTGCGGGGTTCCGCGGTTTTTTAGCCCCGCCAGCGGGATCAACGTGAACCCGGCCCACCAGATACCGGCCGAGCAAAGACTGACCCGCACCGCGAACCCCTCGCTAAACCCCAGCGCCTCCGCGTTCGAAAAGAAGAGCAGGTTTAAGAGCAGCAACAAGCCGCCGCCGAGATAACCAAAGCCCCACCCGCGGGAACTGACGGCGTCCCGCTCCTCCGGGGTCGAAAGCTCCGATAGGAACGAGTTCGACACCACGTTCGCCGCGCCGAAGGCGATATTGGCAAAGATAAACAGGCCGCCGCCCAGCAGATACAAATCCCCTTGCACGAAGAACATCGCCATAGTGGCGATGGCGCCCAAGTACGCGAATACGGCTAGGAACTCGCGCTTGTTCCGCTTGTAGTCCGCCAGGGCGCCTACCAGCGGCAGCACGACCACTTGGCCGATTACGGAGAGCGAAACGCAGTATCCCCAAAACGCCCGCGGATCGATATTCAATCCGAACGGATGCACCATGCCGTCGGTGCCCGCGGCGTTCTTGGCGATCGAGGTCAGGTAGGGCCCGAGGAAAAGCGTCAGGACCGTGGAGGCGAAGGCCGAGTTCGCCCAGTCGTAGAAGTACCAGGCGCGTTGTTCCTTCTTCCGCGCTATTTCCGCAAGTGTTGCCTGAGAAAGGTCCATGCAATGTCTCCCCGCCATTCGTGGCCACCGTCAAATTCCTGATAATCGAGCGTGGGGTGATAGACCCGCGCCTCCGCCAACGTCCGGCGCACGCTTTCGATGGGCGCCGCCGGATCCTTCACCCCGGTCTGAATCTGCAAGGGCCGTGGCGCGATGAGCGCCACCTGCTGCGGCGAGGTGAGGTCGATCGGCCGGCCGCCCATCACCGTTTCCCGGACGAGCGGGGCTTCGCGAAAACATCCCGACGCCACCACCGCCGTGATGCGCGGGTCGAGCGCGGCGATGTACAGCGAGTAGTAGCCGCCGAAGGAGAGGCCGATCATCGCCACCCGGCTCGCGTCCACCTCCGGGCGCGTCAGCACCGCGTCGAGCGACCGGATGACTTTCATCGACTCGACGGCCATCAGGCTGGTGCCGGCGTTCCGCAGCTTCAGATCCAATTCTGCGCGCACTTCGGCCGGGATCGGCGTGCCCGTGTCCCGGTCCCGGTACGGGTACATAACGAACTGCGGAGCCCAGACGACGTAGCCTTCCCGAACGGCTCCGCGGATCTGGTCGTGATAGTTGGCGCCGCCCTTGAACAGCGCCATTTCCGGGAACCCGCCACCGCCGTGCAACGAGACCACCAGCGGCACCGGTCCCTGCCGGTTCTTCGGCACGAGATACAGGCCATACGTCTCTAACCCCGCCGCCACCGTCACCCAGCAGCGCGAATAGGTGGCGATGGCATCCTCGCCCATGGCCTCACATCGCATGGCGGGCTTCTCCGTGAAACCCGCGGGTGGGAAGCCGATCCGGGTCCGGAACTGTTGTCGCAGCGTCTCGGCCGCTGGCAACCGCTTCACGTAGTCTTCAAGCTGGCGGTGGCCCTGTTCGCGGAATGGCCGCGACTTCTGGACGTCCTCTTCAAACAACGGAACCTGCGCCCAGAGGGCAGCGGGAAACAAGAGTACCGCGAGGCGAACCATATGGATTAGAGTAAACGATACCGCCATGCTGAAACTCTGCTTTTCTCTTGCGTTCTTACTCTTGCCGGCCCTGGCGCAACCCGTCGACGAGTCCCGCCGCCTTTCGATGACCAACCGGACCAAGGCGGAGGTGATTCCGAAAGCGCTGCTGGGGAAATCCTTCATGCCGGGCGGCACCCTGGCCACTTACAAGAAAGGAACCAAGGAGTATCGCGTCTTCGTGGCGAAGTTGAAGGACCCCACGACGGCGGCGATTCTCCTGCTCGACTGGAAGAAGGCCCTGCAGGGCGCGAAGCTGGTTCCCAGCTTTGGCGGGTATTTCGGAATGGACGGCGGCCAGCCGGTCTTCGTCTTCACCAAGGGGCAATGGATGGCAGGCACGGTAGGCCTGACCGAGAAAGAGGCCGACGCCGAAGCTCGCGTGCTGGCCACACGGCTGAACTAAGTGAGTCCGGCGGGCCACCCGGACTCCGCGGCGATGGCATCGAATATGCGGCTGACGAGCGGCGCGCCGTTATCGGAGTTGGTCATTACAGCAGCGCCGTGCGAGCCGTCTCGCGCGGCCCAAAGCCGGCAGCGGTAGCCCGCGTTCGAACCGCCGTGGCCGAACCAGCCGGGCCGGGTCTCGAAGCCGAGACCATAGGAGCCGATGTGCGGGGTCACCATCCACTCCGCGGCAGCCTTATCGATGACTTTATTCGACTTGCCGGCCAGCGCGTTCTGCACCTCGATGGCGAATTTCGCCAAGTCTATCGGCGTCGTCCACAGCCCGGCTGCCGCCATCTCCGGATAGGTGTGCCATCCGCCCGTATAGCTCCGGCCGTTCTCATGAAATCCCACCGCCGCCCGGGCGGCTAGCTCCGCCGGCAGCGGCTGCTCGAACGTGCTGGTGTAGAGCGAGAGGCGCTGGAGAACGATACGCCGCATCAGTTCCGGAAACGCCTTGCCGAAGCGGTCTTCGAGCAGAACCTGGAGCACGGTGTAGCCGCCTCCGGAGTAGCGGAACTTGGTGGCGGGTTGTTGGTCCACGCGGACCGGCAGGGTGCGGGCGGGCAGCTTGCCGTCCAAAATCTCGAGCACGCTGGGCACGTCGTCATCTTCGTCGTAGCCGGGAAAGCCGTGCACCGTAAGCCCCGCCGTGTGGCTGAGGATGCCGCGCAGCGTGACTTTGGCCGACGCCGTGAATTCGTTGTCCGGCACCTGCCAGCTTTTCAGCTTTCCGTTCACGTCCTCGTCGAGCGTGAAGTTGCCGTACTGCGCCATGTGGAGCGCGGCCATGGCGGCGAGGGGCTTGGAGACGGAAGCAGCCTGGAACAGAGTGCCGGTTGTCGTGGCCACGCCGTAGGCGCGAGCCCATTCGATATGCGCGTCTCGGAAGACGGCGATGCTGACCGCCGGGACGCGTTCGCCAGCCATGGACGTGACGGGTAGCCAGCGCTGCTCAATCCGGCGGATGCGGTCTTCAAGCGGCCCCGCATAGAGGCTGGCGCCCGCACCGAGAAGCAGAAAGGACCGGCGGCGCACCCGGCCTTAGCCTCCGATGATCACGGTCGATTCGCCCTTGGCGATCTTGTTCGGCCCGCCGATTGCTTCGAGTACCGTATCGCCCATCCGGCAGGCCGGAAGCTTGTCGATTAGAACCGTCGCGGAACCGTCGATGACCACGCCGGGGCCATGGGGAGGCACTGGAAGGGGCGTAACGCACATGTGAATGTCCGCGCCCGCTGCTGCGCTCGTGATCGTGCTGCTCATCTGGGCCAACATCGCCGCCTTGGTAGCCTCTTCGGCCACCTTAAGGCCTGGCATCGCAGGCGTACCCGAAGCGGCCTGGGTTGCAGCCTTGGCGATCTCGATCGTCGTGTGAGCAATCTTTTGCGCGGCTTGCACCGCCGCCGCGGCAGCCAGCGGCATCCCGCGCCAAGCTGGCAGAAAACCAATCAAGCACGTCGATGATCCCGGCCCCGGCGACAGCATAGGCGGAAGAGGATGAGATACGTTATCCATGATTCGAGCAGCTGGACCTTTGGGCATGACGATTCTCCTTAAATGCTAACGCGAAATCTCTACGGTTGATTTCCAGCGCCGGGGTATTTATGGTTCCCCTTCACTTCGTTATACGCGGCCAACTTAATCTTCTCGGCACTCCCCGCATTCAGTCTGGCAGTCAACGGGAAAAAGGCGACCACGGTGGGCTTGGCGGGCACCATATCGGGCGGCAAGTCTGACTCCCAATCGTCCTTGAACCCGGTGAGATTTTGCCCGCCGCTGCCGGCTTGCAGACCCTGGCTCGACGCCCGGTCCTTGATCTTCTTCAGCCGCATGGCGGTCTCGCGGCCCTCGTCCACCTTCTCCTTCGCCGCGGCCATCGCATCCTTGGCCTTCTTCACGACGTCTCCGAGGGGTCCGCTCACCTTCCCATAGGTATTGTCCATGATTAGGTCCCAGACCGGGAAGAAGGTGTTGCGGAAGTTCAGGGCCAGAAGCCAGGGGAACATGCCGAGGTAGACTTCCATGGCGATGGCATTTTCTTTGACCGCCTGCTGACGGGCCCCTTCGAGCTTGTCGACGAGTTCGCCCATGGTCAGTTGCAGGGCGACATTCATGTGCCGCAAGACCTCATCGTTCAGCTCGTCCTGCCCGGCTTCGAGTAGGGCCGCCCCCGGGGCCACCGACTTGCCCTGGACGTTAACGGCGAACTCCTTGGCGCGCTGCAGAAACCCGATGTTTTCCATCACCAGCGCCACCAGCTTATCCAGCATCCGCGCCCGCGCGGCCCGGTACATCGCCGCTTCCTGAATCGGCTCAACGGCCGGCCGCTCCATCAGCTTGAGATAGACTTCGCGTAGAAATTCGTTGTTCATCAGCGTCACTTCGCTGATCACGCGTTCAATAAAGCCAGGCATGCTCGACATGCCTAGCGCGCCCTTGAACCCATTGACGATCGTGGCGGTCACCTCTTTGGGCGGCGCAGGTTCAATCTGCAGGGACTGGTCGAGGTACGCGGCGCCCGGCGGCGGCTCCCCCGGCGTTGCCGCGCTGAGAAAATCCGTTACCTCATCCACAGTGTTCTCCACCGTGGCTCGCGCCTCGTCGAACTTCTTCTTGGCTTCGTCCAGGAAACCGATGCCGCTGCCGTCCGGCGCATCCCCCATGGGCGGCACCGGCGGCGACTCCGGCTTCGGGTACCACAGGTAGAATACTGGGCTGTGCTGTTCGAGAATGGCCTTCACGCTGTACTGCCGCACGGCCTTTTCAATCACCGGCTCTAGATCCTTGGCCAGCCGGACGTAGAAGCCCAGATACACATCCATCGGCTTGAAGGCCAAGCCTTGAATGAAGTTGAAGATGTCCTTTACCGCCGGCGGAATCCCGGGAATCATCGAGATCGAATTGCTCAATCCGCCCATGAGCCCGCCCGCCGGATCGTTGGCCGGAGGCGCCAGCAGCTTCTCCAGAAAGGCCCGGTAGTTCGCCCGCGCCTGGTGGAGATCGATGCCGGCTTTGTGCACGTTCTTGTAAGTAATCACCGCCGCGTTCACCGGTGTTACAGCCGACTTGACGGCCTCACCGAACGCATTGACGTCGGCGGCTTTCGGCGCGGCGGTGCCGCCGCCTCCGCCGATGAGATCGGCGCCCATCGCCATCAATTCCCCGGCGCCGCCCTTTGTCTTTTCAAGATCCGCCATCACCGACTGCGTGGCCGACATAAAGCTCGAAAGCAGCAACGCTTCCCGTTCGAGCGCGGCGCGGAACATGATGCCGTGCGACTTAGCCGCAGGGCCAAACTCCAGGTTGGTATCGTCCTTCAGGGAAGGGTGATCAAAATTGAGCGAGGTATCCGGATGGGCGTAGCCCATATGGATGAACTCGATCGGCGCGCCGCCATCGCGCGGGCGAACCTCGTTCGGCGACTGAAATCCGGGGGCCTCCTCGGCGGTCTCTCCCACCGTTTCGCCCTTGGTGAACTTCATCTCCGCCGGGCCGCCGGGCGCCCCAGGCACCGCGCCGCCGAGCGCGGTGCTAGCGGCATCAAGGCCAGAACTGACTGCGTCTAACATGTTGCCGTCTCCAAAAACTGGTTAAGGGTGCAGGGATTGCAGCTTGCTGCGGGTGGCGTCGTCGATCTCGCCGGTCTTCGGCAAGCCGTGCGCGCCTTGAAATTGCGAGAGGGCGACCTTCGTCGCGTCGTCCACTTCGTCACCGTCGCCGCAGTAGAAGCCAAGATTACTCAGCCGCTGCCGTACTCCGGAAATCGTGTCGATCGGGTTGAGGTGACCCAGCGAGATGGGAATCTCTTCTCCCGTGTTCGTCAAGATCAGCTTACCGCCGGGGCAGTTCGGACGGATGAACGCTTCGAGGAAGCCATCTCCGTCCGTGGTGCCTTCAATGGTTTTGTCGTCGAGGATCAGGGTGTAGGGCTCGTTCTTCCGGGGCTCCCCGAGCATCATCAACTGCATCCGGATTTTCGCAGGCACGCCTTTCCGTTCAAACTTGTGGGTGGTGTCCGTGCCCTTGCTGACATTCTTCAAGCGCAGTTCGGGAATGAACACTTCGTCGCCAGGGTTGAGAATATTCGGGGTCTTGCGCAGGGCTTTGAGTTCGGCGTTCTGCGGATGGTTCCATAACGTTTCCCAGAAGTGGCCATTGTCGTGGGCGAGGCTCGGGATGCTGTCGCCGCGGTTGACTGTGTGCATGGGCATGGGCTACTTCTCCTTCCAGGCGTCTTGGTCCAGGTTGGGGAACGTAACGGTACAGTTGCCGGGATCGATTCCATCCACCCGGTATTTGCCCTTCTCGTTCGTGGTCCCTTCCGCCACGGTGCCATCCGGCAGCGTGATGCGAACCGTTTCGTTCGGGACATCCGCGCCGGACTCATCCACCAGGTGGACCTCCACCCAGTTCTTCTTCTCTTTGTTCTCTTCAGACTCGGGTTTGTGCTTCTGCGCGGAGTCCACCGGCGGAGCTTGTGAACTGGCGGCGGCCAAGGCAGCGGCCGCGCCGCCACCGCCGGACATTACCTTGGGCAGCGCCGTGGTTCCCGGTTCGAGCGGAGCCGTGGGCGCCTGCGGAGCCGTCGGCGAGAGGGCCGATACCGCGGAGGCGCTCATGGCCGCGCCGCCGGAATTGATCAGCACCATGGTTCCCTTGATGGAAACGCCACTTGGGTCCACGGTCACGAAATTGCCGCCGCATTTCAGGGTCACCCCGGCCGGACTGGTAATTTCGATGGCGCCCGAGCCGTCGATCTTGATTGTCCCCGACGCCTTGATATGAGTATTGCCGCCCGATTGATACAGCGAGTCCGAGCCCACTTTCAGTGTATGGCCACCCGAGATGTCGGTAGCCGACTTGCCCTTGATCTTCAAACTGTAGTCGGCGCCTATTTCGGTGGAGCTGTTCACCCCGATCTTGGAGTCGAAGTTCGTGTCGTAGGCGATCTTAACGTCGCCGACCACCTTCTCATGGAAGTCGTGACCGATGTTGGACTTGTAGTCGTTCTTAGTGCGGAAGTCGACGTCCTTCTCTCCGTTGAGAAAGATCATCTCCTCGCCTTTCTTATCTTCAAACCGCAACTCGTTCAAGTTATCGCTGCCGGCTTGGGGCGAACTCCGCGTCTTGATGCCCGACATCGTCTTGTTGTCCGGCAGCAGGTGAGGCGGCATGCAGTCGGCGTTGTAGACCGAGCCCACGATGATCGGCCGGTCCGGGTCGCCCTCTTCAAACGCGACCACCACTTCCATGCCAATCCGAGGGATGAAGACGGTCCCGAAGTTCTTCCCGGCCCACAAGGTGGCCACCCGAACCCAACACGAACTGCTTCCGTCGTACTTTCCTTGCCGGTCCCAATGGAACTGCACCTTCACCCGCCCGTATTTGTCGGTGAAGACCTCTTCGCCGCTCGGACCGGTGACCACGGCCGTCTGGGTGCCATGAATCACGGGTTTCGGGGTCAACTGCAGCGGCCGGTACGGCAGCGCCGACGGGATGCAGCGGAAACTCACCTCCTCGAAGTGTTCCTCCGCGCCGTCTCCTCCCGACACGTAATCGCTGCCCTGACTGAAGTTCAGGTCCGCTTCCGTCACCACGTAGTCGCCATCGTCACTGAAGTGCTGGGCCAGTTTGAACTTATGCCCCGCCGTAATGCCGCCGAAGTTTGTGCGCGCCTGCAGCACCAGCCCCGGCAACGCCTCCTGCTGCATGCGAATACCAACGGTGCGGGCATTATCCTGGAAGATCTTCTGGATCTCGCTCGCCTGTTCTCCGCCACCCGGCGAAATGCCGTCGTACCGCTGTGCGTAGGCCCCCGGATAGTCGAAGATTTCGAGCTTATCGTTGGCGACATTCAACTTGTGGGAAACGCCACCTACGCTCACGGTCTCGATGATCGTATCTTCCGTCTCCAGGTGTTTATGCGGCAGCTCAAAGCAATGGTCCCAAAGGGTCACCTTGCCGCTGCGCAGCTCCTGGACCTTTTCCCAGTAGAGGATCCGTTCGTGAACGTCGGTCCCACCGGTGACTTCGTCGTAGGTCAACTCGTTCATGTGGGGCATGTCGACGTGCGCCGATGCCGCATCCGCCACCACCATCTTGTGCGCCCCGTCGGAAAACTTAAAGTAGTAGAAGATTCCCTCTTCTTCCATCAGCCGCGAGGCAAACGCAAAATCCGTCTCCCGGTACTGAACACAATAGTCGCGGGGCTCGTAGGTCCCTTGCGTCTCATACGAAACGTCGACCCCGATCAAGACTTTCTTCAGAATGTCCGGCACCGACATCTGCTGGAAGATCCGGCTCTGCTGAATCTTCGTCAACAGCCACAACGTCGGCACGATTTCGAACCGGTAAGCCGTATAGTCGAATCCACGCGCCCCACGGGCACACCGGATCACAATCCCATTCAAATAGCGCAGACCTTCGTTGTCCAGTGCGATCGAAACAGTCATCGACTTGCCGATGAGCTTCGAAAAGTCAACGTCCGTAGCATTGCCCGTAAACGCTTCAATCTCGTAAGAGAACAACGACGACACCGCTTCGCGCCCCCGCACCGAGCGGATTAACAGCACATCCTCGCCGAGGGGAGTTGTCAAAACAAGGCGACGATCTTTCTGTGTTAATTGAGGCATACCAATTCTTCCGTTCTCACAAGTTAGCGCGCAAATCAGCCTGGAAATACATCAGGCAGGAGCCGCTCAAGCGACCCCTGCCTGTTGTTTTACCGCATTAGGAATAGAGGAAGGCGCCGTCGTCACCAATGGTGACGTGGATCGCCTCTTTGTGCTCGCCAGCCGCCATCATCGACAGGATCTGGTTCGAGATATCTGGCAGCAGAGAGTTCGTCAGAATATTGTCCACATTGCGGGCGCCGCTTTCGACTTCGGTACAACGCGCGGCCACGGAATCCAGCACCTTTTCGTCATAATGCAGGGCCATCGCGTGATTCTCCTTGAGCCGCCGCTGGATCTTGCCCAGCTTCAACCGGATAATCTGCTTGAGCGCCGCATCGCGAACCGGGTAGTACGGGATGATCACCATACGACCCAGGAAGGCTGGCTTGAACACCTTATCCAGCTCCGGCTTGATCGTCTTCACGATTCCGGTGGGCGTCGGGGCTGTCTCCATGTCCGCCGTCAGCTTCATAATCTGATCGGTCGCCGCGTTCGTGGTCAGGATGATGATCGTGTTCTTGAAGTCGATCTCCCGGCCTTCGCCGTCTTCCATCTGTCCCTTGTCGAACACCTGGAAGAACAGCTCCAACACGTCCGGATGCGCCTTTTCGACTTCATCGAGCAGCACCACCGAGTACGGCCGGCGCCGCACCGCTTCCGTCAACACGCCGCCTTCGCCATAGCCCACGTATCCGGGAGGCGAACCTTTCAACGTCGAGACCGTATGCGCTTCCTGGAACTCGCTCATGTTGATGGTGATCATGTTCCGCTCACCGCCATAAAGCAGATCGGCCAGCGTCAACGCCGTCTCGGTCTTACCGACACCCGACGGGCCCACCAGCATGAACACGCCAATCGGCTTGTTCGGATCTTCCATCTTCGCCTTGGTGACTTTGATGCGCTGCGCGATGGTATCGAGCGCATGGTCCTGGCCAATCACCCGCTGCGTCAATTGCGCCGTGAGATTGAGCGTGTTCTCGATCTCGTCCTTCAGCATTTTGCCAACAGGAATACCGGTCCACGACGAGATGATTTCGCTGACGGCCTGCCCATCCAGGCAGACACCCATCAGCGGGGTTTCGCCCTGGAGCGCCTTCAATTCGTCGTCGAGCTTGGCGAGTTCCTCGCGCATCGGCCCCAGTTCTGCCGCTGCGTTCTCCTCATGCGCCTTCTCTTCGATCTGGCCGCGCAGTTCGCGCAGCTTCGTCACTAATCCCGCCTCTTTCTCAAAGCGCGCCTTCAAGGCCTCGACATCCACCTTGGACTTCGCGAGCTCCTCTTCAATCGCCGCCAACCGCTTGGCGTGATCGGTACCGACGGCCTGTTCGCGCGTCAGCACCCGCTTCTGCACTTCGAGGTCGTCAATCCGGCGGGTCAAATCTTCAATCGCCGCCGGGGTCGAGTTCTGGCCCAGGGCCAACTTCGCGCAGGCGGTATCGAGCACGCTGACGGCCTTATCCGGCAACTGGCGTCCCGCCACGTACCGATGCGACAAGCGCACGGCGGCTTCCAAGCCTTCATCGAGGATGCGCACCTGATGATGCTTTTCGAGCATGCCGACGATGCCGCGCATCATCACCATGCAAACATCTTCGGTCGGCTCTTCAACCTTCACCACCTGGAAGCGCCGCGCCAGGGCCGGATCTTTCTCGAAGTACTTTTTGTACTCGCTCCAGGTCGTCGCCGCCACCGTCCGCATTTCGCCGCGCGCCAGCGCCGGCTTCAACAGATTCGCCGCGTCGCCCTGGCCAGCCTGGCCACCGGCACCAATCATGGTGTGCGCTTCGTCGATGAACAGGATGATCGGCTTCGGGCTCGACTTCACCTCTTCAATGAGTCCCTTCAGCCGGTTTTCGAACTCGCCCTTGATGCCCGCGCCGGCCTGCAACAGCGCGAGGTCCAGCGAGTGGAGTTCGACGTTCTTCAGCGGCCCGGGCACATCGCCCTGAGCAATCCGCAGCGCAAAGCCTTCGACGACCGCCGTCTTGCCGACGCCCGGTTCGCCCGTGAGAATCGGGTTGTTCTGCCGCCGCCGCAGCAGGATGTCGATCACCTGCCGGATCTCGCCATCGCGGCCGAGCACGGGGTCAATCTTGCCCTTCCGCGCCTTTTCGGTCAGGTTCTCGGTGTAGGCATCCAGGTTCGGCTGTTTGCCGCTGCCGGCCTTGGCCGGGCCACCGGCGCCGCCACCGCTCGAAGGACCGGCTGCCGCCAGCGGCGCCACGGACTCGTTCGAGGCGTCGGCAATCGCCGAAAACTCTTTCTTCAGGCCGTCGGCATTGATCTTCTGCAGCTCTTTCGAAATATCCCGCACCATGCGGGCGAGTTCCTCGTTGCTGAGCAACGCCAGCAGCGAAAGCCCGGTACGGATCTGCCCGTCACCGAACTCGATCGAGCCGATGGTCCACGCCTCGGTGAACATCTTCAGCAAGGAAGGAGAGATGGCCGGGGTCCGGGCGTTGCCCGTCTTGAGACGGTCCAAGCTCCGGTCCAACTCCTGCGTCAGCCGCGACGCATCGACGCCGAAGTGCCGCATGATGTGCGCGGCATCGCTGTCGGTGGCATCGAGCAACTTCCGCAGAAAGTGCTCAATCTCAATGTCGTAGTGGGTCCGCGACAGCGCCAAGCCGGCGGCGCCTTCGAGCGCGGCGCGGGTGGTCTGGTTTAATTTGCCTATCAGGCTCTTTAGATTTACGCTCATGTGCTCACCTAGAAACGAAGTATTGCATCAGCCGCATCGGCATGGCGCGGCGCTGTCTTGACCCAAGAGGTCCATCCCAATTGGATGTTCTCGAGGGTGAACTCTTCTTCCTCGCGGACGGCAGGCGGCCGGGGGCCGATATGGCATTCCGGCACCTCATCCTTCGCGAGAATTAGCTTCACTTCAAAATCGATCGTCGGACCGCCAAACAACCGGGCCAGCGCCTTTAACGGCTCATGGCCGACGCCATTTGGTAGAAAACCACAGTACTGCTCCAGCGACAAGGGGCCCAGCACGATTCGCACCGCCGATTGCTGGTCATACACCTCGTCTCCCACCACCGCGCCGAATCCCAACTGCTCGGAGATGGTGAAATCTTCGGCGTCAAGACAACACTGGGTGTCTTCAATCAGCGGATACCACCCGCCGATAAACTGCTCCACTTCACACTGCACATCAAAGTAGTCCGCCACCAGATTCCGCAATGCCGAAGCCGACCGCGCGTGCTGGCTCAGCAGGCCGGTATAAAAAATCAGCGAGTCATCCGGCAGCGGCTGCCGGTTCTCCAGCCCCTTTGTTCCCAGGCCGATGAGGTCGAGCAGATGATGCGAGAACCGGTCGCGGTCCCCCCGCTCATAGGCAATCGGGAACCGGTACTTCTCCCACGCCTGATAGAAGAGGGAGATCATCCGGTGGTTGAAGATGTCGAGGAACGAGACGGCGGAGTGGTCCCGCGCCCGGAGCCGCTCCCGCATCAGTTCCGTGTAGTAGAGCGGCAGCACGCCCTGGGGCCCGGTCAACCCCATGAAGTTCACCTTCACCCGCGCTGGCTGTCCCTCTACGAACTCAATACCTTCAATCGGGCTAGCCGGGAACCCCATCTCCTGGTTGACTTCAAAACGCGCCACTTCCGTGGCCGGCACGCTGAACCGCCCGACTGGCGCGCGATTCGGCGACAGCCGTTCGAGCAGACGCACCGCTTGAAAGAACTCGAAGTCGTAGCCCCGGTCCGCCAACCGCTGCTGCAGCAGCGCCATGCCCGGACGATACGCGGGCGGCGCTTCCATCGGCGGCGGGTCTAGAGCAGGATCTGGTGGCCGGTTCTCGGAGGCCATGCGCCTAGTACCTCCTTCCGCTGCTTGGTCCGCACCGTTAACTGGCTAAAGCTGTTCATGGTCACATAAAGCGCCAGGAACCGGTCCATCATGCTCGCGAACAGATACGCGCCGGCGCCGACGAACTGCTCCTCGTCCAACTCGACTTCAATTTTCAATCCCCGGGCGAACGAGATGCCGTTTTCAGAGACCAGCCGGGCAAAATGGCGTTGGCTCGTGATCGATGAGATGCCCAGAATCTGCTTCTGCAACGCCGGCGAGTTTTCGAAATCGTAAAGCCGCAGAATCTCCTGGAAGCTCTCCCTGCCATCCTCGACGAGCGACAGATAGTTCAACGAAAGGTGCGAGATCAGACGCCACAGCGCCCCCTTGCCGACCGGAGGCCGCACCGGCGCGGTCAACTTACGCAGCACCGTCACCTTGCGGATCGGCGCCAGACCCTGCGGCTCCAGGTCGCCCATCTCGTTGCCAATCGGCATGCGTGAAGGCAGGTCC
>LNFM01004878.1_pt1 | contig 30586 bp, 26 predicted proteins | sample 596031 | NCBI WGS metagenome assembly LNFM01 (sample SAMN04254537, study PRJNA301005) | activated carbon metagenome | isolation source: dual media filters at the Ann Arbor, Michigan drinking water treatment plant | place: USA: Ann Arbor
GACACCTCGCTTGTCGTCATCAGCGAAAAAGTCTTGTCAATTCGATAACATGGTGAGCGGCGCGGATCATAGCTGTTGCCTCGAAAAGCAGGGTGCTTTGGCCTCAGTCCCTGCGCGGGGGTCAGCCCCACGGCTGAACGGAAAGACGGGTCGGGGTGATTACCGGGTCGGTCAATCCGGGCCATCGCCGACCCGACTGCCTTCCACGCCCTCCACTGGCATCCTCCCACTCATGTCGATCCACGCACCGCCCACGATCCTCACCTTCTCGGCCTCCGACCCCACCGGCGCCGGCGGCGTGCTTGCCGATGCGCTCACCTGCGCGTCGATGGGCTGCCACGCCGCCTGCGCCATCACCGCAGTGGCAGTGCAGGACAGCACGCGCAATGAAGACGCGCTCTTGATCGATGACGAGTGGCTCGACGACCAGGCGCGCGCAGTGCTGCAGGACATGCCGGTGTCGGCGATCAAGGTCGGTGCGGTCGGCTCCAGCGATAACGCGCAGGCGATCGCCGAGATCCTGTCCGACTATCCGGAGCTGCCGGTGGTTTTCGATCCGCTGCCCGCGGTGCGCGCCAGCAGCAGTGGCTCGCAGGAGCAGGCCGACGCCGAGCTGATGACCGTGCTGCGCGAACTGATCGTGCCGCAGACCACGGTGCTGACACTGTCGCTGGAGCAGGCGCGCCGCTGGCTGGCGCTGGCCGCCGACGACGAGGCGCCGGAAGACTGGGACGCCGGCCGCTGTGCGCACGAACTGCTCGAATGGGGCGCGCAGTTCGTGCTGATCACCTCGGCCGAGACGGTCGGCCAGCTGATCGTCAACCGGCTCTACGGCCCCGAGCAGAGCGTGCAGAACGAGAGCATCGAGCATGTCGACCTGCGCTTTCGCGGCGCCGGCGACACGCTGTCGGCGGCCATCGCGGCGCTGCTGGCACAGGGCATCGAGGTGGGCGACGCGGTACGCGAGGCCAACGAGTTTCTGGCGCAGGCGCTCGCCGGCGGCTTTCGCCTCGGCATGGGCGACGCCATGCCCGACCGCCTGTTCTGGGCGGGCGATGACGGCAGCGAGGAGCCGGCGGCAGACGAGGTTGTCGAGGACAGCGAAGCAGATGATGCCGGGGCCGGTGGTCCCGGCGGGCGCGATGACGACGGAGCCTCCGGGCCGTCGCGCTCTTGAACCCTGACAGACGAACAACAAGGACCACGGACAGCATGAGCACCGGCAACGACAGCAACCAGCAACTCTTCGACCGCGCCCAGCGCAGCATTCCCGGCGGCGTGAACTCGCCGGTGCGCGCTTTCCGTTCGGTGGGTGGCACGCCGCGCTTCATCGAGCGCGCCCTCGGGCCGCACATCTGGGACGCCAACGGCACCCGCTACATCGACTACATCGGCTCGTGGGGGCCGATGATCGTCGGCCACACCCATCCCGACGTGGTGGCGGCGATGCATGCGGCGATTGCGCGCGGCCTGTCGTATGGCGCGCCCACCGCGGGCGAGGTCGAGATGGCCGAGGAGATCATCCGGCTTGTCCCATCAATCGAGCAGGTGCGACTGGTGTCATCGGGGACGGAGGCGGCGATGAGCGCGCTGCGCCTGGCGCGCGGTGCCGCCGGCGACGGCAAGGGACGGCGCAAGATCATCAAGTTCGAAGGCTGCTACCACGGCCATGCCGACAGCCTGCTGGTGAAGGCGGGCTCCGGACTGCTCACGTTCGGCAACCCGAGCAGCGCCGGCGTGCCGGCAGAGATCACCCAGCACACGCTGGTGCTCGACTACAACGACTGCGAGCAGCTGGAAGACGCGTTCAAGACGCACGGCGACGACATCGCTTGCGTGATGGTGGAGGTGATCGCCGGCAACATGAACCTGGTGCGCGCCACGCCCGAGTTCATCCAGACGATGCGCAAGCTGTGCACCAAGCACGGCGCCATTCTGGTGTTCGACGAGGTGATGACGGGCTTTCGCGTGGCCCTGGGCGGGGCGCAGTCGCTGTACGGCGTGCAGCCCGACCTCACCGTGCTGGGCAAGGTGATCGGCGGTGGCATGCCGGTGGCGGCCTTCGGCGGCCGGCGCGAGGTGATGAAGCACCTGGCGCCGCTCGGCGGCGTCTACCAGGCCGGCACGCTGTCGGGCAATCCGGTCGCGGTGAGCTGCGGCCTGGCCACGCTCAAGCTGATCCAGGCGCCCGGCTTCTATGAACGGCTCACGGCGCAGACCGGCAAGCTGATCGACGGCCTGGTGGCAGCGGCGCAGATGCACGGCCTGCCGTTTTGCGGCGACTTCGTCGGCGGCATGTTCGGCATCTACTTCGCGCCCAGCGTGCCGCAGAGCTACGCGCAGATCATGGCGACCGACAAGGAGCGCTTCAACCGCTTCTTTCACGCGATGCTCGACCGCGGCGTGTACCTGGCGCCATCGGCCTACGAGGCGGGCTTCGTCTCGGCCGCGCATGATGACGAGGTGATTTCGCAGACCCTGGCGGCGGCCGGCAAGGCCTTTGCGGCGGTCGTCGCGGCATCGCCCCGTTAGCTGATCTGAACTTCGCCGGTTTCCGGGGATATCGCCGTCCCGGGGAACCCGACTGCGTGCACGAGGACAAAGGCTCCATGGCTTCCCGGATGAATGTGTGGCGTCGCGCGGCCTTCCTGGCTGGATGCGGCGCGGTGGCGTGGCTGGCGGCGTTGACCGTCCAGGCGCAGCCCGTCAAGGTCGATCACGCCGAGGCAGAGCTGGTGACTGCCACCAACGCCGTGGTGCCGGGCCAGCCGCTGCAGGCAGGATTACGCATCAAGCACGACCTGCACTGGCACACCTACTGGCAGGTGCCCGGCGACTCGGGCCTGCCCACGCAGATCAAGTGGGCATTGCCGGAGGGCTGGACCGCCGGCGCCATCGAATGGCCGGTGCCCAAGCGACTGCCGGTCGGGCCGTTGATGAACTTCGGCTACGAAGGCGAAGTGCTGCTGCCGGTGCGCCTGACGCCTCCGCCCGGTGTCGTCGCCGGACAGACGATCGATCTGGTGGCGCGTGCCGACTGGCTGATCTGCAGCGATGTCTGCATTCCCGGCGGCGCGGACCTGAAGCTGACCCTGCCGGTGCGTGACAGTGCCGGACCATCGAACTTCACCGCGCTGTTTGCCGCCACGCGTCAGCTGATTCCGCAGCCGATCACGCTTGATGGCGGCAGCGCCGCGATCGAGGACAACCGCATCCGCCTGACGTTCGCGCCCAAGGCGGCGGTTACCGACCTGCAGTTCTTTCCGTTGCACGATGGCCGTCTGGAAGCGGCCGCGCCGCAGGTGTTGCAGCAGCAGGACGGCAAGGCGAACCTTTACCTGACCGCGGCGCAGCCAGTGGCGCCGGAGTTCACGGCGCTCAATGGCGTGCTGGTGGTCAACGGCGGCCCGGCGCGTGCAGACGTGGGTGGCTGGGCAGGGGTCGTGACGCTGCCGCTGGTGGCCGGGCCGGTATCGGCGACCGTCGCCGCCGCCGCGCAGGCCACGAGCATCACCTATGCCGACGAGCAGGTGTCGATCGGCTTGATCGGCGCACTGATCGGCGCCTTCATCGGCGGCCTGATCCTGAATCTCATGCCCTGCGTGTTCCCGGTGTTGTCGCTCAAGCTGCTGTCGCTGATGCAGCATCAGCGCGCCGACACGGCCGCTCACGCACGCCATGCATCGTTGCGTACGCACGGGCTGGTGTTCACGGCCGGGGTGGTGGCGAGCTTCGTGCTGCTGGCGGGGCTGCTGGTGGCGTTGCGCGCCGGGGGCGCCCAGCTCGGCTGGGGCTTCCAGCTGCAGACGCCTTGGGTGGTGGCGGCCCTGGCGCTGCTGTTTTTCGTCATCGGGCTGAACCTGCTGGGCGCGTTCGAGTTCACCTTCGGCGGCAGCATGGCCAGCAGCAACCTGGCGCAGCGCCTGCAGAGCGATCGCGTGTCGGGCAGCTTCTGGACCGGCGTGCTGGCGGTGGTGGTAGCCGCGCCCTGCACCGCGCCGTTCATGGGCGCGGCGCTGGGCTTCGCCGCCACGCAGCCGGCGCCGTTGGCGTTGACCGTGTTCGCCGTGCTCGGCCTTGGCATGGCTGCACCGTACCTGTTGCTCACGCTGTTTCCGGCGCTGCTGGCGCGGCTGCCTCGCCCGGGGGCGTGGATGGAGCGCTTCAAGCAGGCGATGGCGTTTCCGATGTTCGCCACCGCAGCGTGGCTGCTGTGGGTGCTGGCGCAGCAGGTCGATGCCAACAGCGTCGGCCTCGCGCTGGCGGCGCTGGTGCTGCTGGGCATGGCAGGCTGGGCTCTCGGCGTTGCGCAGCGGGGCGGGCGCGGCTTTCGCTGGCTCGCGTTGGGCACTGCGGGACTGGCCGCGTATGCGGTGCTGAGCGCCACCGGCATCGAGTCCACCGGTAGCGCGCAGGCCAATACCACCGCTGGTGGCAAGGCGAGCGTGGCCGGCTGGGGCAATTGGTCGAAGGCCGAGAACGACCGCCTGCTGGCCTCCGGCACGCCGGTATTCGTCGACTTCACCGCGGCCTGGTGCGTGACCTGCCAGGCCAACAAGCGCCTGGTGCTGAACAACGATGCCGTCAACCGCGCCTTCGAGCAGAAGGGCGTGGTGCGCTTGCGCGCCGACTGGACCAACCGCGACGAGGAGATCACGCGCGAGCTGGCGCGCTTCAAGCGCAACGGCGTGCCGCTTTACGTGCTGTACGACAGCAAGGGGCAGGTGCGGGTGCTGCCCGAACTGCTCACCGAAGGCAAGGTGCTGCAGGCGCTCGATCAGCTGTAGCCGAGGCACCGACGGATCCACCGACCGAACCACGCCACCAACACAGGATGACGATGATGATGAAGCGATCCCTCACCACCACCGCCCGGTCCGCCTTCGGCACGCTTGCGCTGGCCGCCACCTTCGCCCTCGGCGCAGCCAGCGTCCAGGCGCAGGCACTTCCGGGCCAGCCGGCGCCGGCGTTCACCCTGACGGCGGTCGATGGCAAGCCAGTCAACCTGGCCGACTTTCGTGGTCGCTACGTGGTGCTGGAGTGGAACAACCCGCACTGTCCATTCGTCGTCAAGCACTACGGCAGCGGCAACATGCAGTCGCTGCAGAAGCGCTTTACCGCGGACAACGTGGCCTGGCTGGTGATCAACTCCACCAACGCCGGCCACAGCGAATACATGGCGCCGGCGGCGCTGGCCGCCTGGATGAAGGAGCAGGGGGCGACCCCCACCGCGGTGATGCTCGACGCCGACGGCAAGACTGGCCGGGCCTACGGCGCGCGTGCCACGCCGCACATGTACGTGATCGATCCGAAAGGCACGTTGGTCTATGCGGGGGCGATCGACGACAAGCGCTCGGCCAATCAGGCCGACGTCAAGACCGCCAACAACTTCGTGGTGCAGGCGCTCACACAGGCGCGCGCCGGCCAGCCGCTGACGTCTGCCAGCACGACCGCCTACGGCTGCTCGATCAAGTACTGACCGGTCTGCGCCGATGCCGCGGCGCAACCGACCGGTGACGCCGGCTCAGCGTGAACGCTCGGCTTCGCTCTCGGCAATCTTCTTGGAGAACCAGCGCGAGAACCACAGCCCCATGAAGATCGTGAAGGCGATCACGCCGAGCGACATCAGGCCGACGTCAGAGGTGAACAGCAGTTTCAGCGCATCCATGCGGCAGTCTCCAGGGCTTCGTTGCGGGCCGGCTCAGGCAAGGGTGCCGGCCGAGTCGAGGTGATGCGGGCGGTCGACCTGTTCGAAATAGCGGCGCGCATGCGCCAACAGGTGATCGGCGACGGTCGGTGCAACGCGTTGCACGTCGAAGATGCGGGCGCGCTGGGCCGGCGAGACGCGCTGCACCCAGGCGGCAAAGGCGACGCTCGTGTCATCCGGGCCGGCCACGAGGATCTCCTCGGCGGCGGCAGCGGCGGTCGCGATGGTGTCGAACCAGGCGTCCGGCGGGCAGGTGCCGCGGGCAATCACCAGCGATTCGGCGTGGCGACCGTCGAAGTGGACCACCCGCGCCAGATGAGCGTCGATCCAGATGATGGCGTGGTTGAAGGCCATGGTCGGGACGGCGGTGGTAGCGGTCAGGTGCCCAGCAGGCGCAAGCGCGCCTGGCGGCGCTCGATCAACTGCTGGCATTCGGCGCAGCGCAAGGCCGCCGGGTTGACATTCAGGCGCGCCGTTTCTATCGGTTCGCCGCATTCGGCGCACTCGCCCAGCTCACCCTCGGCGGCGCGTCGCAGCACGGCGTCGAGCTGCGCCAGTTCGCTCGTCATGCGGGCCAGGTCGGTGAGATCGCGCTCGCGTTGGGTCTCGGCGGCCGCATCGTCATCAGTCTCTTCGGCCCGTCGCGGCAGGCCAGCTTCGGCATGTTCCTCTTGCCCGTCGTGGTGCAGCCGGGCGCTCAGCGCCGCCGCCAGCTCCTCGCGGCGCTGGCGCAGGCGTGCCGGCAGCTGCGCAAGAACAGCTTCGCGCGGGTCCGCGGCACCGGGGTCGGGCACGCTCATGACGAACTCCCACCTACAGCGGACAAGGTCCGCCTCTCGAATTGAGGGTAGGTCCGCGGGGTGATCGTCCGATTGACTCGGGTCAACCGGGGTTATTTAGAGGATGGCCACGTTGCGGTGACGCCCGCAGCTCGCTACTGTTGCACTGCGTCAAAGACGTGCGCGGGGGTGCTGCATCGCCTCGCACGTCTGTGTTGCCCGCCAAGCCCGGACAACCCGGTGCCGCGGCACAGTCATGCGCTTCGGCGTCCACCCGGCCGGATCGCAGTTGAGGAAGCATGTTCACGTCGCATTACCTGCGCAGCGCGCTGGCACCCCGATCGATTGCCGTGGTTGGCGCCACCGAGCGCGCTGACGCCCTGGGCGCGCACGTCTTCACCAATATCGCCGAGGGCGGCTTCAAGGGGACCGTGTATCCGGTCAATCCCAAGCACGCCCAAGTGAAGGGCCTGAAGTGCTACCCGTCGCTGGCGGCATTGCCGACCGCGCCGGAATTGGCCGTGATCGTGACCCCGGCCCGCACCGTGCCGCGTCTGATCGACGATGCCGGCGCGCGCGGTATCCGCTCGGTGCTGGTGCTATCGGCCGGCTTCGCGGAGGTCGGTCCCGAGGGCAAGCGCCTGCAGGAACTGTCGCTGGCGCGCGCTCGCGCGCTGGGCATCCGCCTGTTCGGGCCGAACTGCCTGGGCATCATGCGGCCGGAGATCGGCCTGAATGCCACGTTCTCGCGCGCGCCGGCGCGCCCTGGTTCGGTCGCGCTGGTGTCGCAATCGGGTGCGGTCGTCGCGGCCTTGCTCGACTATGCCTGGACCGCCGGCTTCGGCTTCTCGTCGGTGGTGAGCACCGGCGGCGGCTCGGACGTCGAGTTCTCCGAGATCCTCGACTACCTAGCGCTCGATCCAGCCACGCGCAGCATCGTGCTGTACATCGAAGGCGTGCACGATGCACGCGCGTTCATGAGCAGCGTTCGGGCAGCGGCTTCGGTCAAGCCGGTGGTGGTGCTCAAGGTCGGGCGCCACATGACCAGCCAGCAGGCGGCGATGAGCCACACCGGCGCGCTGGTCGGCAACGACGCCGTGTTCGACATCGCGTTGAAGCGCGGCGGCGCGATCCGCGTCGATGCCTTCAACCAGATGTTCGCCGCCGCCGAGGCGTTGGCGACCGGCCGTCTGCCGCGCGGCATGCCCGGCAATCGCCTGGCGATCCTGACCAACGGGGGTGGCCCGGGCGTGCTGGCGGCCGATGCCACCGTGGACGCCGACGTCACCCTGGCCAAGCTGTCGCCCGAGACCCTCGACAAACTCAACGAGACGCTGCCGGTCACCTGGTCGAAGGGCAATCCGGTGGACATCATCGGCGACGCCGACGCCGGCCGCCTGGCCGAGGCGATGAAGGTTCTGCTCGGCGATCCGGCCAACGACGGTGTGCTGCTTCTCTTTACGCCGACCATCCGGCTCGGCTCGGAAGAGACGGCGCAGGCGCTGCTGCCGGTGATCAAGGCGGCGGAAAAGCCCGTGGTCACGGTGTTCCTGGGCGAGTCCGACGCGGTCAAGGGCCGCAACCTGATGAAGGCCGCCGGCGTGCCGGCGCTGATCAGCCCCGAGCGCGGCGTGCAGTCGTTCTCGTACCTGTCGCGTTTCGTGCGCAACCGCGAACTGCGACTGCAGACGCCGCCACCGCAGGTCGACGCGTTCGACACCGACGTCGTCGGCGCCCGCCGCATCGTCGAACGTGCGTTGCTGGCCGGCCGCGCAGTGCTCGACGAGCATGAGTCCAAGCTGCTGCTCAAGCTGATGGGCATTCCCTCCGCCCGCACGGCGATTGCCACCAGCGCCGACGAAGCGGTGGCGCTGGCCGCCGAGATCGGCTACCCGGTCGTGCTCAAGGTCGTCGCCCAAGGCATCCTGCACAAGAGCGAGGTCGGCGGCGTGCTGCTGTCGCTGCAGGCGCCGGAGGATGTGCGCCATGGCTTCGACACGATTGCCGCACGCGTGGCGGAACGTGCGCCAGGCGCCAAGTTCATCGGCGTCAACGTGCAGCAGATGATCCGTCGCCCGCACGGGCGCGAGTTGATCGTGGGCCTGGGGCGCGATCCGACGTTCGGTCCGGTGATCACCTTCGGCATGGGCGGCATCGCGGTCGAGGTGTTCCGCGACAACGCGGTGGCGCTGCCGCCGCTGAACCGTTTCCTCGCGCTCGAAATGATCTCGCGCACGCGCGTGGCCAAGCTGCTCGACAGCTTCCGTGGCCTGCCGGCGATCGACCTCGATGCGCTGGTCGACACCTTGCTGAAGATCTCCGATCTGGCCTGCGAGATCCCCTGCATCCAGGAACTGGACATCAACCCGCTGCTGGCCGACGAGCATGGCGTGATCGCGCTCGACGCTCGCGTGCTTCTGGGAGATGGTGCGCTGGCGCCGGACGCCACCTACTCGCACCTGGCGATCCACCCCTACCCAAAGCGGCTGGCGCGCGCTACGCGGCTGAAGACCGGCGAGACGGTGCTGCTGCGGCCGATCCGGCCCGAGGACCTCGAGGCCGAGCGTCGCTTCATCGCGCGCCTGTCGCAGAAGACGATGTACATGCGCTTTCATGCGCCACTGCGCGAGCTGACCATGGAGCGCCTGGTGCGCTACACGCAGATCGACTACGACCGCGAAATGGCGTTCGTCGCGATCGACGCCAACGCCGAGCACCCGGACGGTGAGATCCGCGGTGTGGCGCGCTACACCCGCAACCCGGATGGCAGCACCTGCGAGTTCGGCGTGGTCATCGAGGACGCCTGGCAGGGCCGCGGGCTCGGGCATGCGCTGATGAATGCGCTGGAAAGCTGCGCGCGCGACCGTGGCATCAGCGAGATCGTCGGCTACGTGCTCAGCGAGAACGACGAGATGGGCACCTTGATGCGCGCGCGCGGCTACGACGCGCGGCGTGACGAAGACGAAGCCGGCGTGCTGCGCTTCGGCAAACCGCTGCAGGCGCTGGCGTCGGCCAACCTGATGGCCGGTCCGGCCCGTCAGGGCGACGCCACCGCGCAGGCCTGAGTGCGGGTGGCTCGGTATGACGGCGAAGTACCTGCCGGGCGGCTAACCGCTTGCCGCGCGCGTGGGTGGCGACCTGCACCCACCTCGCCGGCGCCTCGATGATCGAGCGCGCCCGCCGCTTGCGGCAGCACATGCTGCGCGCCGCGATCGCCCCCACGCCACGCGATCGCGCCTGGGCCGCCGCGCTGGTGCTGTTCATCATGGCCAATCTTTTCTATCACGGGGCGCAGCCCTACGCGGTCGGTGCGATCCCGGCGCCGTGGGACAAGCCTGTGCACGTCCTGGTGTTCTTCGTGCTCGGTGCGCTGGCCTGGGTCGCGTTTGCCGGGCGGCGCTTCTGGCTGGTCTTTGTCGTCTGCGCGATGGTCGCCGGCACCGACGAACTGGCGCAGTTGCTCAATCCCGGGCGCGACGTCGCGCTCTCGGACTGGCTGGCCGATGTCACCGGCGTTACGCTGGCCGGCGTGCTGATGACATGGCTGCGCAGCGCGGCCTTGGCACGCGTGCCGCGCTAGAGGCGGGGTGCGTTTCGGTTGTCATTCGACTGCGTTAGCGCCCTCGCGACCAGCTGCCGGCAAGGCGCCGCATAGAATCGTTCGACCATTTTGCCGATCGCCTCGCCGCGTCGCTCCCCCATGTCATCGCTCGTCGCCCGGCTCGCCGCCGCGCTCACTGTTCTGTTCTTCTCGATCGTGGGCGCGCCACCGGCGGCGGCTCAGTCGGCCGCCGCGCCGTCGACCCGCGGTTTCATGTGGGAGGCGACCAAGGGCAATGCGCGCGTGCTGCTGCTCGGCACCATCCATGTGGGCCGCGACGGCCAGACCGAGCTGACGCCCGCACAGACCGCGCGCGTGCGTGGCGCCGCTGCGATTGCCGTCGAGGCCGACGTCTTCGATGCGCAGCGCACCCTGGCGGCGCTACAGCGCTACGCGATCATCGCGGCCGACGCCCCCGGTCTCGACCAGCGCCTGCCACCCGCGCTGCGTGAACGCATCGAGCGGGTGCTGCCGCGCTACGGTCTGACCGCCGCTGCCGTGTGGCGCCTGAAGCCCTGGGCGCTCGCCAACAACCTCGTCGTGCTGGAAGCCAGTCGACTCGGCTTCAGTCCGGCACTGTCGACCGAGGCGCAGCTGTTCGCGCTCGCGCGTGGCGCCGGCATTGCGCTGGTGGAGATCGAGAGTGTGGAGAAACAGCTCGCGCTGTTCGACTCTGCGCCCGCCGACCTGCAACTTGCCTATCTGGATCAGGCGCTGACGAGTGTGGAAAGCGGTGCCGGCGAACGCGAGATCCGCCTGCTGGTCGAGGCATGGCGCACGTCGGACGCGGTGGCAATGCGCCAGCGGCTGATGACGATGCGCCAGTCGACCAACGCCGGAGAACGCTGGATCACCGAGCAGGTGATCGACGGCCGGCACGACGCCATGCTGGCGGCGATCGACCGCTATGCAGCGAGCGGCCGCCTGCACGTGGTGGCAGTCGGCACGCTGCACTTCTTCGGTCCCACGGGCCTGCTCGATGGCCTGCGCGCACGCGGTTACGCCATCGCGGCGCTGCCTTGACCCTGCCTTGACCGTTTCGCTGGTGTGATGAACGGGTTGTCACGATGACTACTGCCCCGCCGCTGGATCGCGTGGTCATTGAACTGCCCGCGCCCGACGGCGCCGCGCCGGTGCCGGCCGAACTGCTAGCCGGCCGCGCGCTGCTGCTGCCGGCCGCACACGCGTTGGTGGTCGCCGACGTGCACTTCGGCAAGGCCGCCACGTTCCGTGCGCGCGGTGTGCCGGTGCCGCAGGGGACCACCACCGACAACCTGCAGCGGCTGGAGCGACTGCTGGCGGCCACCGCTGCTACGTCGCTCGTCTTCCTGGGCGATCTCTTCCATGCACGCGAGGCGCACGCAAGCGACACGCTGGCCGCGCTGCGCGTGTGGCGCGCACGTCATCCGCGGATCGACATGGTGCTGGTCGAAGGCAACCACGACCGCCACGCCGGCGCGCCGCCGCCTAACCTGGACCTGCGCGTCGAGCAGGAGCCGTGGCTGTTCGCCGACCTCGCGCTGTGCCACCACCCGCAGCGCGTGGCGGGCCACCACGTGCTCGCCGGTCACCTGCACCCCTGCGTGCGCCTGCATGGGGGTGCCTATGACAGCGTGCGCCTGCCGTGCTTCTGGGTGCGGCCGTCGATGACGCTGCTGCCGGCCTTCGGTGAGTTCACCGGCGGCGCGCCGATCGTGCGCGAGCCGGGTGATCGTGTGGTCGCGCTGGCTGACGATCGGCTGTTTCCGTTGCCAGCGCTGGCTGACGATCGAGCGGCATGAACCGCGCGATCGGCCTGCATGTGCGCCTGGCGAGCGTCGCGGACGCCGCCGCGGCGTGCGAGTGCGTGCGTCGATCGATCACCGAACTGTGCACGGCAGATCATCGCGACGACGCCGCAACGCTGGACGCGTGGCTGCGCAACAAGACGCCGGAGAACTTCGCGCGCTGGATCCGCGCCGCACCGGAGCTGTGTTGGATCGCGCAGGTGGAGGGTGAGGTCGAGCGGATCGCCGGCTACGCGCAGTGCGAACTGCGCCCTGACCGGTACGGCCACGTGCTGCTGCTGTACGTCGACCCGCAGCGGCGCGGATGCGGCGTGAGCTCGGCACTCCTGGCGGCGATGGAAGCGGCGGCGTGCGATCGCGGTGCGATCGCGCTCACGCTGCAGAGCACGCAGACTGCGCTGCCGTTCTACTTGGCGCGCGGCTTTGCGCTGGCGGGTCCGGCGCGTCCGGGCTTTGGCATCTCGACAGGCCAACCGCTGTTGAAGGCGCTTGGCACGGTCGTCGCGGTCGACAGCGTCACGCCGCCGGCGTGAACACGTAGGCGTCCATCGCCAGCACCTGCGCTTCGGTGCCGAGGTCGATGCGCTCGACGTCTGCGCCCGGCCCGGCCGCGCCACGCGCGACCAACAGCGGCAGCAGGTGCTCGGGGCTCGGATGGGCGCGGCGTGCCTGCGGCGCGCGCTCTTCCCAGGCGGACAGATCGTCGAGCGTGTCGTCGCGCAGTGCGCGGTCGATCCAGGTGCGGAACGCCTCGACGTAAGGCGCGGCAGGTGTCTCCTCGCCGAACTGCACGCTGCCCTGGCGCAACAGCTGCATCACTTCGGACAGGTTGTGCGTCATGTGGCCGGAACCGATGATCAGCACGTTCTCGTCCGCCAGCGGCGCCAGCGCCGCACCCAGTCGCAGGTGATGCGCGCTGCCCAGTTCAGGCTGCAGCGCCACCTGTACCACCGGCACGTCGGCCTGCGGGTACATGTGGCGCAGCGGCACCCAGGCGCCGTGATCCAGACCGCGGCAGGCGTTGGTGCTGGCGGCGAGTCCGGCCTGCTGCATGAGGTCGATCGCCTGCTTCGCCACCTGCGGTGCGCCGGCGGCCGGATAGCGCAGCTGGTACAGGTCGGGCGGAAAGCCGCCGAAGTCGTGGATCGTCTCGGGCTGCGTGGCAGCAGCCACCATCGGCAGTTCGGTCTCCCAGTGCGCCGACGCAATGACCACCGCGCGCGGCCGCGGCAGGCGCTGGGCCAGCGCCGCCCAGCCGGCGCTGGCGCGCGAGCCGCCGCGCGCGTGCAGCGGCGATCCATGCGAGATGAACAGAGTCGGCAGGCTCATGACTTGGTCTCCGCGGTGCGGCCAGAGGCTTTCAAGTTTGGCGCTTGCGCCCGACCGCGAGTCGGGCGCAGGCCCATCATCATCACGCGGCTTGCAGTGCGCGTGCCGAGCGCGGCGACCGCGCGCGCAGCGCAAACGCGCCATCACCCAGCAGCGCCTGCACGAACAGCGTCACGGTCCAGAACGCCGGGTATTCCCAGCCGCCTTTCGGTGCGCTAAACAGCCAGCCGTTGCCGGCATGGACCCAGGTCGCGCCGAGCATGATCGGAACGAGGGCCAACGCGACCACGCGCGTCTGCACGCCGAGCACCAGCAGCACGCCGCCGATCAGTTCAGCGGCAACGGTGACGTAGGCGAGCGCGGCGGGCAGACCGAGCGACGCGAAGAACTGCACGGTGCCAGGCATCGTGAACACCATCACCTTGAGCAGGGCGTGGGCGATGAACATCGTGCCGAGCGCCACGCGCAACGCGAGGGCGGCATACGGGGCGGAGCGAGTATCGATCATGGCGATCTCCAGTTGAGTGTCTTCGACGGGTCCGCCGCCAAGCGGGCAGCGCATGGATGGGACTCTATTGAGTGGATCTAGTCGGATAAAGAGCTGATCTTCTGAATGTTTGTTCGGCTATGCCGGATAATCCGGCGTTCGTAAGGAGTGGAGCGGGGGCAGGCATGGACCGGCTGGCAGGCATCGAGGCGTTCGTGCGCGTGGTCGAAAGCGGCAGCTTCGTGCGCGCCGCCGAGCGCATGGGGCTGTCGACGTCGGCGCTGTCGCAGCGCGTTGCCGATCTCGAAGTCCACCTGGGCACGCGCCTGCTCAACCGCACCACGCGGCGCCTGTCGCTGACCGAGAGCGGGCAGGCGTTCTTCGAGCGTGGCGTTGCGCTGCTGGCCGACCTGGACGAGGCAGAAGCGCTCGCCGCCTCCAGCACCGCGCGGCCGCGCGGCACGCTCAAGATCACCTGCGCCCATGCGGTGGGCGTGCAGCGACTGGCGCCGGCGATCGCGCACTTCCAGCGCCTGCACCCTGACCTGCGCTTCGACGTCGTGACCGCCGAGCGGATGCTCGATCTGGTCGACGAGGGGATCGATCTGGCGATCCGCATCGGTGCCGTGGGCAGCGACCAGCTGGTCGCGCGCAGGCTCGGCACCATGCATCTCGTGTTGTGCGCCGCGCCGGCGTACCTCAAACGGCGCGGCACACCACGCCACGCGGCGGAACTGGCCGCGCACGACCTTCTGACTTACGCCCACGCCCGCACGCCGCGCCTGTGGACGCTGCGCGGTCCGGACGGCGCCGCGATCGAAGTGAAGGCCAACGGCAGCCTGCATGCGAACAGCGGCGAGGTGCTGGTCGCCGCGGCCGTGGCTGGCCAGGGCATCGTGCTGGAGACCGATTTCCATGTCGCCCAGGCGCTGGCCAGCGGTCAATTGGTGCGGGTGCTTCCGGACCACGAAGGCGGCAGCGGCGACATCTGGGCCGTCTATCCGAGCCGCCGCCACCTGTCGGCGAAGGTCAGGCTGTTCGTCGATCACCTGGCGGCTGAGTTCGAGCCGGCCGCCGCGCCGGCGCAAGCCCCAGCCCGGGCTCGCCGGAGTCGCTAGCCCCGACCGCGCGGGCGACGGCCTGCCTATTGGCCGGCGGGTCAGCCGGCGACCTGCCGGTCAATCTCCGCGCAGCGCCCGCTGCGGCTGACACGTACTTGAGACGCATCGGACGATGCGACGCATCCCGATCAGCCTGTCGTTACCGCCAGCCGCCGTCGCCCGAACCGCATTGGATCCGCATTGCATCCGCATTGCATCAATAGGCCGCCCGCTCTAAATCCCGATTTGACAGTCTCGCCCATGTCGGAAATAGTACGAGCGTTCGCTTTTATCGAACGTCCGTGAACTTATTGCCGGCTCGGCCACTGCCTTGCCCTGTTGCCCTGTTGAATGGAACCCATGCATTTAGGCTCGACGCTCCGCTCGCTGACCGCGCCCCTGCGACTGCGCAAGGGCGATGCCACGCGGGCGGCGATCGTCGACGCGGCGCTCGCCATGGCGCGGCGCGAGGGACTCGAAGGCCTCACCATCGGTGCCCTGGCCGACGCGATGTCGATGAGCAAGAGCGGCGTGTTCGCCCACTTCGGCTCGCGCGAGGAGCTGCAGCTGGCAGTGCTCAACGAGTACACCGCACGCTTCGTCGACGATGTGCTGCGCCCGGCGGTGAAGAAGCCGCGCGGCGTGCCGCGGCTGCAGGCGCTGCTGGAGAACTGGCTGCGCCTGCTGGCACGCGAAATCGAGCAGGGCTGCCTGCTGATCGCCGGCGCCAGCGAGTACGACGACCGCCCCGGCCCGCTGCATGACGCAATGGTGCGCATCGTCACCGACTGGAAGCGCGAGCTGCTGCGCGCCATCGAGCAGGCGCGCGAGGAAGGTCATGTCGATCGCGACGTCGATGCCGCGCAGCTCGTCTTCGAGATCTACGGGTTGATGCTGGTGACGCACCAGGATGCACGCCTGCTGCGCTCGCGCGACAGCCTGGCGCGCGCCCGCACGGCACTTGCCCGACTGCTCGCCTCGGCCGGCGTCGCCAACGCGCCGGCCAAGACACGAGCCAGGAAGAAACCCGCAACCGCGGTGACGCGCAGCCCGAGCGCGTCCCGCAAGCAAACCAAGCCGGCGCGCGCGTCGGGCGCGGTCAGAGCCGCGTCCGCGGCCCAGCCCAAGCGCGCGCCGGCGCGAGGCACGGCCTCGCGTAATCGAGTCACGAAGTAGCCAGGAGTCTCAACATGCCGATCTACACCCCGCCCCTGCGCGACCAGCAGTTCGTGATTCACGAACTGCTCGGTGCCGCCGACACGCTCAAGGCGATGCCGCGCTACAAGGACATCGACGCCGACACGATCAACCACGTGGTCGAGGAGGCAGGCAAGTTCTGCGCGGAAGTGCTGCTGCCGACCAACCAGGTCGGCGACGAGGAAGGCTGCACCTACGACCCGGTCACGCATGAGGTAAAGACGCCGACCGGCTTCAAGGCGGCGTTCGATGCCTTCCGCGAGGCTGGCTGGCAGGGCCTCGCGGCGGAAGAGGAGTACGGCGGCCAGGCGCTGCCGCACCTGCTGCAGATCATCTTCTACGAGATGCAGTACTCGACCAACCAGGCGTGGGCGATGTATCCGGGCCTCACCATCGGTGCCTACGAGTGCCTGCTGGTGCATGGCTCGAAGGAGCAGAAGGATCTTTATCTGCCCAAGCTCACCAGCGGCCAGTGGACCGGCACCATGTGCCTGACCGAGCCGCACTGCGGCACCGACCTCGGCATGCTGCGCACCAAGGCCGAGCCGCAGGTCGACGGAAGCTACCGGATCACCGGCAACAAGATCTTCATCTCGTCCGGCGAGCACGACATGGCGGAGAACATCGTGCACCTGGTGCTCGCGCGCCTGCCCGATGCGCCACAGGGCACCAAGGGCATCTCGCTGTTCATCGTGCCGAAGTTCGTTCCCGAAGGCAGCGGGGCCGACGCCACCAAGGGCACGCGCAACGGCATCCATTGCGGCGGCATCGAACACAAGATGGGCATTAACGGCAACAGCACCTGCCAGATGGTGCTCGACGGCGCCACCGGCTGGCTCGTGGGCGAGCCCAACAAGGGCCTGAACGCGATGTTCGTGATGATGAACGGCGCGCGGCTCGGCGTCGGTGTGCAGGGCCTGGGCATCGGCGAGGTCGCCTACCAGAATGCCGCCGCGTACGCGAAGGAGCGCATCCAGGGCCGCTCGCTGTCGGGCGTGAAGGCGGCCGACCAGCAGGCCGATCCGATCATCTTCCACGCCGACGTGCGCAAGATGCTGCTGACCGCCCGTGCTTACAACGAGGGCGCTCGCGCCTTCGCCTACTGGGTGGCGCTGATGGCCGACCAGCAGCTGTCGGGTGCGACCGAGGAGGACCGCAAGTTCGGCGCCGACATGATGGCGCTGATGACGCCGGTGGTGAAGGCGTTCATGACCGACAACGGCTTCCGTACCGCGTCGGACTGTCTGCAGGTGTTCGGCGGCCATGGCTACATCCGCGCGGCCGGCATGGAGCAGTTCGTGCGGGACTCGCGCATCAACATGATCTACGAGGGCACCAACACGATCCAGTCACTCGATCTCCTCGGCCGCAAGGTGCTGATGGACAACGGCGCCAAGCTCAAGAAGTTCGGCGCGATGATCGCCAGCTTCATCGAGGAGTACGGCACGCGCCCCGACATGAACGAGTTCATCTCGCCGTTGGCGGATCTGGGCGACAAGGTCACCAAGCTCACCACCGAGCTGGGGATGAAGGCGTTCGGCAACCAGGACGAGGCGGGCGCCGCGGCGGTGGATTACCTGCGCGTGGTCGGTCACCTGATCTACGGCTACTTCTGGGCCAAGATGGCGCGCATCGCGCTGGATCGCGTGAAGGCCGATGGTGACAAGGTGGACCCGTTTTACACCAGCAAGCTCGCGGTGGCGCGCTTTTACTTCCAGCGGCTGCTGCCCGAGACCGCGTATCACATCCGCTCGGCGCGCTCGGGTGCAAAGAACCTGATGGAACTGCCGGTCGAGGCGTTCTAGAACGTCGCCGACCAACGAATAGAACAACACAGGAGAGAGACGTGAGCAATTTTGTCGTCCGCAAAGTCGCCGTGCTCGGCGCCGGCGTCATGGGTGCGCAGATCGCCGCGCATTGCGTCAACGCCAAGGTCCCGGTGGTGCTGTTCGACCTGCCGGCGAAAGAAGGTCCGAAGAACGGCATCGTCCTCAAGGCCATCGAGGGCTTGAAGAAGCTCAACCCGGCGCCGCTGGGTGACGTGGCCGACGCCCAGTACATCGAGGCCGCCAACTACGAAGAGCATCTGGAATTGCTGCGCGGCTGCGACGTCATCATCGAGGCGATTGCCGAGCGGATGGACTGGAAGCACGACTTGTATCGCAAGGTGGCGGCGTTCGTGCGTGAGGACGCGATCTTCGCGTCGAACACCTCGGGCCTGCCGATCGAGAAACTGAGCGAGGTCATGGACGCCGGTCTGAAGGCGCGCTTCTGCGGCGTGCACTTCTTCAATCCGCCGCGCTACATGCACCTGGTCGAACTGATTCCCACGCCCGCCACGCAGCCCAAGATCCTCGACGACCTTGAGACCTTCCTCACCAGCACGCTTGGCAAGGGCGTGGTGCGCGCGAAGGACACGCCCAATTTCATTGCCAACCGCGTCGGCATCTTCGGCATGCTGGCCACGATCAAGGAAGCCGAGAAGTACGGCATCCCGTATGACGTGGTCGATGATCTGACCGGTTCCAAGCTCGGTCGCGCCAAGAGCGCCACGTTCCGCACCGCCGACGTGGTGGGTCTGGACACGATGGCGCACGTGATCAAGACGATGCAGGACACGTTGCCGGCGTCGATCGATCCGTTTGCCGAGCACTTCGCCACGCCGCCGGTGCTGAAGGCACTGGTCGAGAAGGGCGCGCTCGGGCAGAAAAGCGGCGCCGGCTTCTTCCGCAAGGACGGCAAGGCGATCAAGGTGCTCGACCCCGCCAAGGGCGAGTACGTGGACAGCGCCGGCAAGGCCGACGAACTGATCGCCCGCATCCTGAAGAAGAAGGAACCGGCCGAGCGCCTGAAGCTGCTGCGCGAGACCGACCATCCGCAGGCCAAGTTCCTGTGGGCGATCTTCCGCGACGCGTTCCATTACATCGCCGTGCATCTGGAGTCGATTGCCGACACGGCGCGCGATGTCGACTTCGCACTGCGCTGGGGCTTCGGCTGGAGCACCGGCCCGTTCGAGACCTGGCAGGCCGCTGGCTGGAAGCAGGTCGCCGAGTGGGTGAAGGCGGATATCGATGCCGGCGAGGCGCTGAGCAAAGCACCGTTGCCCGGGTGGGTCTTCACCGGGCCGGTCGCCGACAACAACGGCGTGCACAGCGCACAGGGCTCCTGGAGCCCGCAGAAGAAGGCCTTCGTGCCGCGCTCCACGCTGCCGGTGTACGCGCGCCAGGTGGTGCGCGCCACGCTGCTGGGCGAGGGGGCTGCCACTGGTCACACGATCGGCACCACGGTCCACGAGGACGCCGATGGCCGCGTGTGGACGGTGGGCGAGGGCGCGGCTGCCGAGGTGCTGGTGTTCTCGATCAAGAGCAAGATGCACGCGATCGGGCCGGGCGTGATCGCCAATCTGCTGAAGGCGATCGACCTGGCCGAACGGCAGTACCGCGGTCTCGTGATCTGGTCGCCGGACGAGCCGTTCTCCGCCGGCGCCGATCTGAACGCCATGCTGCCGGTATTCATGTCCGGCGGCGTCAAGGCGATCGGCGACGAAGAGAAGAAGCTGCAGGACGCGCTGATGCGCCTGAAGTACGCGGCAGTGCCGACGGTGGCCGCGGTCAGCGGCATGGCGCTCGGCGGCGGCTGTGAACTCGCGCTGCACACCTCGCGGCGCGTGGCTAACCTGGAGAGCTACATCGGCCTGGTGGAAGTGGGCGTGGGTCTGATCCCCGGCGCCGGGGGCCTGAAGGAAGGCGCGGTACATGCAGCACGCCTGGCGCAGCAGGCTGGCAGCACCGACGTCTTCCCGTTCCTGAAGGGCTGGTTCCAGAACGCCGCCACCGCCAATGTGTCGCGCAGCGCGTTGCAGGCGCAGCAGATGGGCTATCTGAAACCCGACGACGTCATCGTCTTCAACAGCCATGAGCTGTTGTGGACGGCGATCGGCACCGCGTTCGCGATGCAGGCCTCGGGCTATCGGCCGCCACACAAGCTCAAGAGCATTCCGGTCGCCGGCGAAGACGGCATCGCCACGATCCAGGCGCAGCTCGTCAACATGCGCGACGGCGGCTTCATCAGCCAGCACGACTTCTTCATCGCCAGCTGCATCGCCGAAGTCATGTGCGGCGGCCGCGTCGAGCCGGGTTCGCTGGTCGACGAGCAGTGGTTCCTCGACCTGGAGCGCAAGTTCTTCATGCAGCTGGTGTCGAATCCGAAGTCGCAGGAACGGATGATGGGAATGATGCAGACGGGCAAGCCGGTCAGGAACTGACGAGCTTGCCGGCGCGAGCGCGCCGCGCGCGCTCGTGTCGGTCCTTCGGACAAGGCACCGGTGCAGCAGGACAGGACGGACACAGGAGACGATGATGAGACAAGTTCAAGACGTATACGTGGTCGCTGCCACCCGCAGCCCGATCGGCAAGGCGCCGAAGGGTGCCCTGCGCAACATGCGGCCGGACGATCTGCTGGTCCACGTGATCCGCGCGGCGATGGCGCAGGTGCCGTCGCTCGATCCGGCGGCCGTGGAAGACGCGATCGTCGGTTGCGCGATGCCGGAAGGCGAGCAGGGGTTCAACGTGGCGCGCATCGGCGTGCTGCTGGCGGGCCTGCCCAACACCACCGGCGGTGTGACCGTGAACCGCTTCTGCGCCAGCGGCATCACCGCGGTGCAGATGGCGGCCGACCGCATCCGCTGCGGCGAGAGCGACGTCATGTTGGCCGGCGGCACCGAGTCGATGAGCATGGTGCCGATGACCGGCAACAAGCCGTCGTTCAACCCGCACGTGTTCGAGCGTGACGAAAACATCGGCATTGCCTACGGCATGGGGATCACTGCCGAGAAGGTGGCAGCCAAGTGGAAGGTGAGCCGCGAGGATCAGGACGCCTTCGCCCTGGCGTCGCACCAGAAGGCGCTCGCGGCGCAGAAGTCCGGCGAGTTCAACGACGAGATCACGCCGGTCGAGATCATCGAGAAGCTGCCCAACCTCGCTTCGCACGAGATCGACATCAAGACGCGCACGATGGCACTGGACGAGGGTCCGCGTGCCGACACCAGCCTCGAGACGCTCGGCAAACTGCGCGCTGTGTTCATGAACAAGGGCTCGGTCACCGCCGGCAACAGCTCGCAGACCTCCGATGGCGCCGGCGCGCTGCTGCTGGTGAGCGAGCGTGCGCTCAAGCAGTTCAACCTGACGCCGCTCGCCAAGTTCAAGAGCTTTGCTATCAAGGGCGTGCCGCCCGAGGTGATGGGCATCGGCCCGCGTGAGGCGATTCCGGTGGCGCTCAAGCACGCGGGCATCCACCAGGACGATCTGGACTGGATCGAGCTGAACGAGGCCTTCGCCGCGCAGGCACTGGCCGTGGTGCGCGAACTGGGGCTCAACCCGGACAAGGTCAATCCGATGGGCGGTGCGATCGCGCTCGGCCATCCGCTCGGCGCCACCGGCGCGATCCGCGCCGCCACCGTGGTGCACGCGCTGCGCCGTCGCAACCTCAAGTACGGCATGGTGACGATGTGCGTCGGCACTGGGATGGGGGCGGCGGGGATATTCGAGAGGGTGTGAGCGCTTTCGGTGTACGCGATCGGCTGCGCCGATCGCACGTGCACCGAAAGCGGAGTGATCAGTTCGACTTCATCGGCGGAGCCGGATGAAGTCGAAGGGGGTGGCCGGCTGCGCGTTGCTGCGCCGGCCACGGACGAGGTGCATGCGACGCGGCTGGGGCCGCTTGGCACGGCACCAACTCGAAGCTCGGCTACGCCGTCGTCCCCGCGCAGGCGGGGACCCAGTGTCTTTCGATTGGCCAGTGTGAGTGTGCCGCGTATGTCGCGCGGACGTGGTTGGTGCGAGCAAGAGATCGCCCCTCTCGCTCGCGCCACTTTCCGATGTGCCTTTTGCCTGTCCCAGGTGAAACCGCCATGAAGCAGATCACCCTGACGACCTCCGACGCCTTCACGCTGCACGCCACCACGTTCGGCGATCCGCACACCGCCCGCGCCGGCGTGCTGATCGCCTCCGCCATGGGGGTGGAGCAGCACTACTACGCGGCGTTTTCGCAGTGGCTGGCGGCGCAGGGGTTCTGGGTCGTCACGTTCGACTATCGCGGCATGGGCCAGTCGCGACCGGCGCAGTTCCGGCGCTCGTTGCGCGGCTTCGAGGCGGACGTGTTCACCTGGGGCGAGCGCGACTGCGCGACGCTGGTGGACTTTGCCGCCGACCGGCTCGGCGATCGGCCGCTGCTGTGGATCGGTCACTCGCTCGGCGGCCAGATCCTGGGCCTGGTGCCCAATCGCGCCCGTGTGGCGGCGATGGTCACCGTCGCTGCCGGCAGCGGCTACTGGCTGGAAAGTGCGCCGCAGCTGCGCAGCTACGTCTGGTGGCTGTGGTACGTGGCGGCGCCGGCGGCGATGGGGCTGTTCGGCTACTTTCCCGGCCGCCGCCTGAAGAAAGTCGGCGACCTGCCGCTGGGCGTGATGCGACAGTGGCGCGCGTGGTGCCTGGATCGCAACTATCTGGTCGGGGTCGAGGGCGCACCGGTGGCGGACCGGTTCGCCTCGGTCACCGCACCGATCCTGTCGCTGTCGTTCACCGACGACGAGTACATGTCGGCACGCAATACCGAGTCGCTGCATGGCTTCTACCGCGCCGCGCCGCGGGAGATGAAGCGCATTGCGCCGCAGTCGGTCGGCGCAACCGCTATCGGTCACTTTGGCTTCTTCCGCCGTCGTTTTGCCGACACGCTGTGGCCTCACGCAGGTGAGTGGCTGCGCCGGCACGCTGCGCAGGCATGATCCGGCCCTTCACCGACAACAACAATGAGCCGAGACGATGAGTGTGGCCGAACGCTTCTACGATGCCTTCGCCCTGGGCGACTGGCACACGATGGGTCTGCTGTACGCGCAACACGCAACCTTCAGCGACCCGGCGTTCCCCGCGCTCAATGCCGACGAGGTGCGGGCGATGTGGCAGATGCTGCTGTCGCGCGCGCAGGACTTCAGCCTCAACTACAACGTGGTGGCCGAGAGCGACAGCGGCGCCCGCGTGGTGTGGGTAGCGCACTACACGTTCGGCGCCACCGGGCGGCCGGTGACCAACCGCATCGTCACCGAGATGCGCTTTGCCGCCGGGCGCATCGTGCAGCAGGTCGATCGCTTCAACTTCTGGCGCTGGTCGCGGCAGGCACTCGGCCTGCCCGGCCTGTTGCTCGGCTGGACGCCGATGCTGCAGGCCAAGGTCAGCAAGCAGGCGATGAGCGGACTGCACAAGTTCATGCAACAGGAGCGTCAGCGCGGGCGCTGAACGCTTTTACGACACCGGAGACCGAATGACCATCCGCACCACCACCGTCGACGGCATCTGCACGATCGAGATTGCCCGTCCGGAAAAGAAGAACGCGCTGACTGTCGCGATGTACCAGCAGATGGCCGATGCCATCGCCGCCGCGCACGACGACGGCAGCGTGCGCGTGATCCTGATCCACGGCCAGCCCGAAATCTTCACCGCCGGCAACGACCTGGAAGACTTCATGAAGAACCCGCCGGCCGATGAAAAGGCGCCGGTGTTTCAGTTCATGGCGGCGCTGGGCTACGCAGAGAAGCCGGTGGTGGTCGCCGTCAACGGGGCGGCGGTCGGCATTGGCACCACGATGCTGCTGCACGCCGATCTCGTCTACTGCGCCGACAACGCCATGTTCTCGATGCCGTTCGTCAACCTCGGCCTGTGCTCGGAATTTGCTTCCAGTTTGCTGGTGCCGCTGGCGGCCGGCTACCACAAGGCGGCCGAGAAGCTGCTGCTCGGCGAGCCGATGAGTGCCGAAGAAGCGCTGGAGATGAAGATCGTCAACCGCATCCTGCCGCCGGGCGAGGTGCTCGACTACGCGAAGAAGCAGGCAGCGCGCTTCACGCTGTTGCCGCCGGCCAGCGTGCGCGAGACCAAGCGCCTGATGAAGGCAGGCTTTCGCACCATCACCGAGAAGATCATCCAGGACGAGGCCAAGAGCTTCGCCCGCATGTTGCGCACCGACGAAGCGAAGGAGGCGTTCTCCGCCTTCTTCGAGCGTTTGCCTGACCGGTGTCACGATGAAACGCCGAGCCGACGTCAGCCTCGACGACCTGCAGGCGCGTGCCGTCACCTGCCTGCCGCTCCTGTTCGGGCTGCAGATGGTGCGGCTGGACGACGCCGAGCTGGTGATGAAAATGGCGATCCAGCCGCAGTTCCTCGCCCCCAATGGCTTCCTCCATGCCGCCAGCGTGATTGCGCTGGCCGACACCGCCTGCGGGTTCGCCACCATCGCGCATATGCCCCAGGGTGCGGAAAATTTCACCACGATCGAGCTGAAGTCGAACTTCCTCGGCACGGCACGCGAGGGCGTGCTGCATGCGGTGGCGCGCGGCGTCCATATCGGCCGCACCACCCAGGTGTGGGATGCCACCGTGCTCGACGCCGGCTCCGGCAAGACGATCGCGTTGTTTCGCTGCACTCAGATGATCCTGTGGCCAAAGGCTTCCTCCTGACCCGACGATGCTGCACGTCGCCGCCAAGTACGCACTCGCGCCCCTGCTGTACCGGCAGGCGGGCAGGCTCAAGCGCACCGCGGTCGAACTGCCCGAGCCGCATGGAGAGCGCAGCGGCGTGGCCGGTGACGGCGCGCCGCGCTTGCGCGTGCTGGTGGCCGGCGACTCCAGCGCGGCCGGGGTCGGTGCCCGCACACAGGACGACGCGCTTGCCGCACCGCTGGCACGCAATCTGGCGCGGCGGCTCAATGGCGTCGTCCGGTGGCAGCTCGTCGCGCAGTCCGGCCTGACCTCCGAGGGGGTGCTGCACAAGCTGATGCATGGTCATGTGCAGCCGGCCGACATCGCCGTCGTGATCTGCGGTGTCAACGACATCACCAAGGAGCAACCGGCCAGCTTTGCGCTGCGAAAGCGACGCCAGATCGCCGAGTGGGTGTGCGCCCATGCCGGCGTGCGGCACGTGCTGTTTCCGGGGCTGCCGGAAATGGAACTGTTCCCGGCGATTCCGCAGCCGCTCGCCTGGTGGGCCGGCCAGGCCGCCCGCCGCAACAACCGGCTGCAGGCACGCTGGGCGCGCGACTTCGACTTCATCAGCCACGTGCCGATGGACGGCCTCACCCACCCGTCGCTGTTCTGCGAAGACGGGTTTCATCCTGCGCCCGGGCTGTACGCGCGGGTCGCCGATCGCCTGGCCGAACTGATCGCGGGCCAGGTGCTGCCGCGCCTGCAGGCGCAGCGCGCTGATCTACTCCAACCGGACCGCCCATGAGCCTCGCAGGCAAGACCCTTTTCATCTCCGGCGCCTCGCGCGGCATCGGCCTGGCGATTGCCACACGCTGCGCCGCCGACGGCGCCAACGTCGCCATTGCCGCCAAGACGGCCGACCCGAACCCCAAGCTGCCCGGCACCATCTTCACCGCCGCCCGCGAAATCGAAGAAGCCGGCGGCCGCTGCCTGCCGCTGCAGGTCGACATCCGCGAGGAGGCGCAGGTGGCGGACGCCGCCCGGCAGTGCGCGGAGAAGTTCGGCGGCATCGACATCGTCATCAACAACGCCAGCGCGATCAACCTCACGCCGACTGACGCCACGCCGATCAAGCGCTTCGACCTGATGATGGGCGTGAACGCGCGCGGCACCTACCTCGTGACGCAAGCCTGCCTGCCGTACCTGAAGCGCAGCGCGCAGGCGGGTCGCAACCCGCACGTGCTCACGCTGTCGCCGCCGCTGAACATGGACGCCAAGTGGTTTGCGCCGCACGTGGCCTACACGATGGCCAAGTACGGCATGAGCATGTGCGTGCTCGGCCATGCAGAGGAGTTCAAGCCGCTGGGCATTGCCGTCAACGCCCTGTGGCCGCGCACCGTGATCCAGACCGCCGCGCTGGCGATGATCCCCGGTGTGAAGCCCGAGCATTGCCGCACGCCCGACATCATGGCCGACGCCGCCTACGCCATCCTCACGATGCCGACCTCTGTCACCGGCAACTTCTTTATCGACGACGAGGTGCTGGCGAAGGTGGGCATCACCGATCTTGCGAAGTATTCGGTGGTGCCGGGCAGCACGCAACTGATGCCGGATTTGTTTCTATAGCTTCGGTGCGGATGATCAGCGTTCTGCAGGTCCGCTTTAAGCGGACGCTCTAGAGGACCGAGTACGACCCCAAGCGGCCCTACGCGGAGCTGGAAAGCAGCCGTTGACCCCGCCTCGAAGCTGCCCTCCGCACTGTACCGGATGGCCGTCCTGTTCACGGTGGCGACAAGGCCGACGCCCCGACATCTCCGCTCCGAACCGCAGCGTCCCAGGCATGCGAGGCAACTTCGCGGTCGCGGTGCGATACGTATACCGTGGGCGCGGGGGCAATCCGCCGCTCGTTGAATGCTCGATTGACCTCCGCGTGAGCCTCTGAGTAGCGTCCAGCCTAGTCAAGCCGTCACGGATCGCGTCGCAGCCTCGGCGCAACCGTTTTGACCTTGGCATTTCGGAGGAGAGATGGACTCTGACCTACGCCACGTGGTTGCGCTCGTCGCTCTCGGCCTTCTCGCGGCGGTGCCGAACTTCGCGTCTGCGCAGAATTGCATTCAGCGGGGCAACCTTCCGGAAGGAGGGGCGATCAACTGCACCGCTCACGTCTTGACTCAGGAGACCTACCTTCTCGGCCAGATCTCGTGGGGAGCGACTGCAACCTGTGCCGAGGCCCAGACCGAACAAGCGCTCTTCGATTGCGCTGCTGCTCAGATTCAGAGATCCGGCGGTGTGGCGAGCAAGTGCTTCGTTCGCCATGAACCTGCAGGCGACTGGTTCATGTACCGGAATGGCGGCCGTGCAGGGTGGGCACCCGGTAACGACTCGAGCAGAGTCTCCCGACTGTTCGGCAAGAACTGGCAATCGGTGTTCGATGGCTACGACGCGAATCTCGGTCGCTGCGATCCCCTTCTGCCAAAGCGCATTCAAGGCTGGGAAATCCGTCGGCGACAAGTCGCTGAGTGTCCAACGGGACGCGCCTACTACTTCGAGGAAGTCGATGGAACCTGGGTGTGTGGCGATCCCATCAAGCTGCAATGCCCTCGCCCCGGTAATCCGATCGACCTCGCGACGGGTAGCAAGCACGCAACCGAAGTCCAGATTGCCGATGCGCACACAGGCCTGCAACTGGTGTGGCACTACGACTCGCAACGGCAGCAGTTCATTGGCGCGACCACCCCCGTTTCGACCGCACCGCCAGGCATCCTTGCATTCGCTGATCGCGTCTGGCGCCACAACTTCGACAAGGTCCTACTGCACGAGGCTTCCGCTGCACGCGCCAGCGTTCGCATCGTCCGGCCGGAAGGGGATGTCTACTTCGCGCGCAGTGGTAGTGCGTGGGTTAGGTCCCGCTACGTCCGCACCGACAGTCTGACCGAGCAGGCTAACAGCCTCGAAGCACGTTGGGTTTATCTGAGCGAACAGGGCTCGGTTGAAACCTACAACAGCGCGGGGCTGTTGGTGCGCGTCGCGCAACCCAACGGGCGCACGCTGAGTCTCGACTACGTCAATGGGCACCTTGAACGGGTTCGCGACGCTGCTGGGCGCTATCTGCGGTTTGAGCACGAGGCCGATGGTCGAATGTCGGCCATCGTCACCTCGGCCGGCGACCGCTACACGACTCTTTTCGACCCTTCCACGCGGACGCTGCAGTTCATCGGCTTTCCCGACGGATCGCGCCGGTCGTACCTCTACGAGGCCAGCTATCGACAACTGTTGACGGGCGTGATCGACGAACTCGGCCACCGCATCGCGACGTATTCCTACGATTCGACCCAGCGCCCGATCAGCACTGAACGCGCGAACGGTGCCGATCGTTTCGTTGTTGGCTACACGAGTTCGAGCAACGGCGCCCCGATGACGGTCACCGGACCAAATGCAGCTACGGCCACGGTCAATTGGCGCCCTGCCGGCGCGCAGCTGTTCCCGTGGTACTACTCGCCCGCGGCCGAGACACTTTCCGGAGTGTCTGCTGCCGTTCCCGGCCTGGAGCACTGGTGGCAGCAGTCCGAGAGCGACGTCAACGGCAATATCATGATGCGTCGAGGCTTCGACGGTACGGTCACCCGCTCTTCGTTCAAACTCGCGCGCAATCTGGAAACGGCGCGCGTAACCGAGGGCGTCAGCGGAGGCGCCAACTCATGCCCCAGTGGCGCGATCTACTACTCGGCGACGTACGGCAGCAACTGCGTCGGCGGTACGTGCTGGGCGCAGTCGCCGTTCGCTGGCAGCGTGAGCGGTGCCTCACTCGGCTACAGCGGCTGGTATTACGCCTGCCCGATTCCGCCGGCCACCGCGTTGATCGAGAGCCGCACCTGGCACCCCGATTGGAACCTGCAGATTCAGACGGCTCGCTCGAACGCGATCACCACCATCCTGTACAACGGTCAGACCCACAACGGTCAAGCCATCTCCTGCGCACCCAGCACCGCACAACTCGCCGGCAAGCCGCTGCCGCTGGCCTGCTGGGTCATCGAGCAGCCGACCGCAGATGCGAACGGCAGCCAGGGCTTCAACGCAGCGCCGAGCGGTGATGCGACCGTCACGCGCGCAACCTACAACGCCAATGGGCAGGTGCTGCTGCACGAGCGCTACGACAACGTGACGCCAGTTGCCTCCGCAACGCCGACGGCGCTTCCCGGCATGCAGGCTCCGGCACTGCGTCGAACCTACGCCTATGCCGCTGCGACGGACGCAAGTTTCACGCGCGATGACTTACAGACGTTGACATTGGAGTGGCCGAGCCAGTCGCCTCCGCCGCCTGCGCAGACCACGAGCTTCCGGAAATACAACAAGCGTGGTCAGGTGCTCGAGTTCCAGAGCCCCGATGGAAGCGTTAGCACGCTGACTTACCACGCACGCGGTTGGCTGAACCAGTACAGCGTACTGCCGGCGGGCGGGAACCTGCAAACAACGCGCTACGCGTACGACGCGGCGGGGCAGTTGAAGAAGGCGACGCTGCCGGATGGTTCGTTCGTCAGCTTTGGGTATGACGGGGCGCAGCGATTGACCCTCGTGGCGGATAGCAGCGGTAACAGCATCACTTATACGTTGAACAACGCAAGTCGGCTAACTGGCGTAGCCACCATCGGTTCGTACGAGACACTCGTTGCACGCCAATCGAAAGCGCTGGATCCGTACAGTGCCGCAGCGGTTGACGCTCTTCGCCGTGCAGAGGGGCTGCCCCCACTTGCAAGCCAACAAAGCATCGCGTTTGCATTACAGGCGCTTGCGGAGAGGCTTCTCTCTGTGCTCCTAGCGGCGGCGCACGCTCAGTCAACCCTAGACCTACCCGCGCCGACGTCGCCACGCCCCGCGCTTCCTGGACCGTTCGACATCCTGTTCCCCGGGACGCCGACGAATCAGCGCTTCGTCGATGCCACCACACGGCTCATTGACAAAATCTGCCGCAATCTTCAAGGGCCAGAGCATCGCGGGCGCATCCAGGCGCAGGGCGGTGGATATGAAGACTCGGAGCCTTGGGGCTGGGATCGGCCGCCGACTGCGGCCGAAGGCGAAGCGATGCTGAATTCACTTGTGGCACGAATGCTTCCGAGGGAGTATCGAGCAAGGAGAATCGCAATTGATGACGCGCGAATCTGGATTCGGCGCGCTGGAGCGGCAGGAGGCGTGAGGGCTGAAGTTCGGCAAACCTTCAACGAACCTGGCGCGCGCGCCGGCGAAAGAATCGACGTTGAAGTTAGAAAGGGAATCGCGTTTGTTCCATAAGACTGGACCTGTAATGGAACGAGTTTTCACTGCTTGGGGACGTCTTGGCGACGAGTTGCCCCACACCCTCGTACAGGGCGATGGCCCCCCTGTTTTCGCGAACGGCACGCTTCAGCCAAACTGCGAGAGGCAGTTCTGGCGAATTGTCGTCGGCAGCTACGAAGAAGCGGCAGCGATCTTCAATCTCCGCCGCGGTTATGAGCCTTATCGAGCCGAGGGTCTTCCTGCGGCCTGTCCGAACTGCGGAGCGTTGTTCTATCCGCACGGCAGCGGGCAGTGCTGGCGATGTGACTTCATCGGATGAGTTCTTCCTCCCGCATGGCTTGTCGCTCGACGACAATCACCGCGCTGTCATGGAGCAAGACCCCTTCGCTCCATCTCGCTTCGTCAGCGAGTTCGATGCAGGTTGCCATGGCAACCGTCGAAGCCGCCACCAGTGCGAAACTGACAACCGTTTTGACACGGAACATCACGTAACCGCTGCTTCGTCCAGCGTTTGATAAGTCAAAGTGACCTGCTCCCCATCGTGCGGTACCGATTCAAGGTTCGCAGCGACCGGTTTTCGGAAGATTCAGCCGACAAGTCGATCGTCCGGGTTTGGCCGGTCTATGCGGTCATCAGATCGCCTTGGAACGGACATTCCAGCCGATTCCAGTTCGCTCGTCCAGTGGGACTTGTTGCCCTTTGGGGCGTTATCAGGAGCCCGTGCTCAGAGCGAAGGCCCATGCTCCCCGGTCTTCTGAATTGCCGCCGAAGTTCGGTCCTTTAGCCGTCGAGGTCGCTTGGCCTGGCGTTTACGCTTCCGGGCATGCAAGAGCCCGTACAACAGTAGCTGCGAACCATGGC
>LNFM01003529.1_pt1 | contig 30585 bp, 30 predicted proteins | sample 596031 | NCBI WGS metagenome assembly LNFM01 (sample SAMN04254537, study PRJNA301005) | activated carbon metagenome | isolation source: dual media filters at the Ann Arbor, Michigan drinking water treatment plant | place: USA: Ann Arbor
AGGTCGATTGGGCGGACCTGCTGGGGGATGAAGATGCAAGGCATTCACCTGACTGGCGATCTGTTCGACTGCGGATGCAGCGCCAGCCTGTTCATTGATCTCGAAGCGCTTTCGTCGTTGTGCCGCAAGGCCACGCTCGATGCCGGCTTGACGATCGTCGACGAGAAATACCATGTCTTTCCCGAGTGGCAGGGCGAGCCAGGTGGCATCACCGGCGCCGTGTTGCTGGCCGAGTCGCACTTGGCAATTCACACTTGGCCCGAGCGGCGCGGCGTGACGTTGGACGTGTACGTCTGCAATTTCACCTGTGACAACGAAGCGAAGGCGAGGCAGTTGTTCGACACGCTGATGCTGGCGTTTCGACCTCGTGACCAGGTGGTCAACCGGATCGTGCGCGGTGATGTTGCTGCAGGCACGCCGGTGGTGACGAGCGAATCGGCTGGACCTGGCGCCTCGGACGAATCACAGCAGCGCGATGCGCTGGTGTTCGATTGGCTCAACGCCCATGCCGGTTACGGCTATACCGCCAAGAAGCAACTGGCGGCGTTTGACTCGAAGTATCAACGCGTCGAGGTCTACGACACGCACCAGTTCGGCAAGCTGTTTCGCCTCGATGGTCGCCTGATGACCTCGGAAGGTGACGAATTTTTCTATCACGAGTGCATGACGCATCCGGCCCTGCTGGCCCATCCGAACCCGCAGTCCGTGCTGGTGATCGGTGGCGGCGACGGAGGCTCTTCAGAGGAGATCTTCAAGCACCCGAGCGTCAAGCGGATCGTCATGGCCGAGCTCGATCCCGCGGTCATCGAGGTTTCTCGTGAACACTTGCGCGAGATCCACCGCGGGTCCCTGGACGACCCGCGCCTGTCGATCAAGATCGGCGATGGCTTCGAGTTCGTCGAGCACTGCGACGAGAAGTTCGATCTTGTGGTGCTGGACCTGACGGACCCGGATACGCCGGCATTTCATCTGTACACCGAGCAGTTCTTTCGCATGTGCAAGCGCCTGCTCAATCCAGGCGGGCTGATGACGATGCACCTGGGCTCACCGGTGTACCAGCCGGCCACGGTGAAAAAGAACGCGGCCGCACTGCACTCGGTGTTCAAGCAGGTGCAGCCGTTGTCGCTGTTCATCCCGCTGTACGGTTCGCTGTGGTGCCTGGCCGTTGCCAGTGACACGGTGAACCCGCGCACCGTCAATGTAGAGACGATCTCCCAGCGGATGCGCGAAAGGCGCCTGGCTGGCTTGCGCTATTACAACGCGGAGATGCACTCGGCACTGTTTGCGCTGCCCACGTTCGTGCGTGAACTGACTGATCCGGTGGCACCCGTGGTACCTGCCAAGCGGGCTGCCTGATGGCGGCGATGCACCAGTTTTGCTGAGTCCGGCGCTGGCCGGGTGGGTCACGGCCGCAGCGCGTGCCCGCCAATGAGCCTGCCTCGCTTTTTCGTCGACACCGAACTTGCGGTCGGCCAGTCACTGGTCTTGACCGATGCAGTTGCGCATCACGCACTGCGGGTGCTGCGCCTGACGACCGGCTCACCGATGGTGCTGTTCAATGGTCGCGGCGGAGAGTTTTATTCGCGATTGCAGGACACCGGCCAACGAGCGACCGCGCTGATCGAGCGATTCGAGTCCGTCGAGCGGGAGTCACCTCTGTCCGTCACGCTGGTGCAGGCCTGGGTCGCCACCGACAAGCTGGACTGGATTGTCGAAAAGGCGGTCGAACTCGGTGTCGCGCGCGTGGTGCTGCTGCCGGCGACGCGCAGTGTCGTCCGCCTCGACGCCGAGCGGCTGGCCAAGCGTCTGACACATCTGCGGCAGCTAACCATCGCAGCCTGCGCGCAATGTGGTCGCAACCGCGTGCCGTCCCTGATGGCCGCCCGCGACATCACAGAAGCCCTTGCGCATCTTGATGGCGAGCGCTTCTTGCTGAGACCCGACGGACCCGGTTTGCTGCAGATGACGCAACGCGACGCCTGCGCGGCGGCGGTCGTGGTCGGGCCTGAGGGCGGCTTCGATGAAGATGAAGTGCGCGCTGCCGAACGACTCGGTTGTCGGTCCGCGCGCCTGGGGCCGCGCGTGCTGCGCACCGAGACCGCCGGCCTGGCGGCTCTGGCTGCGTTGCAGACAGCGGCGGGGGACTTTGGCCACTGATGTCCTGGGGCGTCATTGCTGGACTTCGGATCGATGCCCGCTTTCTGCATAGGCAGCGGATGCGCTACCAAAACCACGCCAGCGGGTTACGCTGTCGCGTGTGCTTCAAGTTCTTTGGCTGGGCACCTTTCACAAATCCATAACGGAGCGATTCCATGCTCGACAAACTGATTACCGGCGCAATTCAGGGGATGAGCAGCGGCCAAGCCAACGGCACCAATCCGCTGATGCAGATCGTGGGCGCGTTGCTGAGCAATGGCGGCCCCTACGGCGGGTTGGCGGGGCTGATGCAACAGTTTCAGCAGGCAGGGCTGGGACAGCAGGCAGGCTCGTGGGTGTCGACGGGCGAGAACATGCCCATTTCCGCGGACCAACTCACCAAGGTCTTTGGCAGTTCGCAGATCGAGCAGATGGCGTCGAACGTCGGCATGGATGCGTCGCAGTTCGGCGGACAACTCTCGCAGTTGCTCCCGCAGCTGATCGATCAACTCACTCCCAATGGACAGGTGCCGACCGGCGGTGTCGAGGAGCCCTTGGCCGCGCTGTCGAAGTTCTTCGGCCGCTGATCGCTCATGCCGCTGCGGGCATGAACGCAGGCGCCGCAGCTAGACCGAGTACAGCACGCGCAGGCCGACGCCGACATCGGCAAAGGCGTCTGCCGCATCCTTGAAGACGTCCAGCAGCGCAGCGCGTTGCTCGTCGTCGAACTGCTTTGTGCTGGGCAGGTGTGTCAGCACAATCAGCCACGCGCCGATGCTGGCGCGCTCCGGAAGGTCGGTCAGGCAGTCATACAACGCGTCCAGATTGGCCCCGTACCAGGCCGGGAACTGCAGCTGACGACCGATAGCGCTCAGGATCGCCTTCTTGTCCCGCGCAGTGGTCAGATCGATTTCGACGAAATGCTGACGAGTCTGTTCGGCCCAGCGGGCCAGCGCCTGCACGTTGTGCGTGCCGAGCGGCCGGACACAATGCGATGGCAGGTTTGCGAAAGGGCTGTCAGCAGCTTCGGTCACCATCGGTCGCCCCTTGATCGTGCAGAACCGTTCCTCGCACAGCACTATTCGCGGATGCGTCGGAACGACTCATAGTGGTCATCGGTGTAGTAGTACTCGCCGCTGGAGGCGGCCTGACCGGTCTCGCCCTTGCCTGCGACGATGCGGCGGGCACCGCGGTCGCGGCTGCCGGGCGTTCGAACCGTGTACTCCGTGTAGTAACCCCGAGGCTGCCGCGGCAGTCGTTTTTCGCGGTTCTGAAACGTGCTGCCGTCCTTGCGATAGGGAAACGGCCCACCGCGTTTGATCAAGGCCAGTGTCTCGCGCGCCTGTGCCGGCAAGTCGGCAAGCGCGATCTGGCCCATGGGCGGGGGCTGGCGTTCGTCACGGGCGAAGGCGCCGCCGACCGCCAGCGACAGCACGGCCAGCAGCAGCACTACAGCGTTAGACCACGACCACCTTGGGCTCATGCACGGGCTCGGGTTCACGGCGCTCGGTCAGGAAGTCGATCACTGCCTGGCGGCGCATCATGGTGTCATTGAAGCCCAAATCTATCAGCACGCGCGTATACGGCGCTTCAAACATCAGGTAGCTCGCCAGCGCCGCTCCGTTGCCATTGGCAGCGCCCAGCCCTTCGAGCAGCGCGCGCACTGGCCGCGGCAAACAGCGCATGTGCTGTGCCGCGATCCCGTCGAGCCGTTCGCTGGGCGAAATCACGAGGGATGTCACGAGTCTCAGGTTGAGCGTGCGCCGCTGCGCGGGCGTCATCTCCTCGGCGACACGATTCATCCGCTCAAGCCGCTCGATGTCGGAGGCCAGCGCATCAAGGAAGATGCTGGCAAGCGCGTGTCCGGCGATCTGCGCCAGCGATGGATACGCGGCCGGATCGACTTGCCGCAATACACCGGGTTGACCTAGCTGCCCGGCGCCGATCACCAGCACGCGCTCGGCACCCAGTTGCAGCGCAGGACTGATCGGGTTCACCTGGCGCATTGATCCGTCACCGTAGTGCTCGCTGGAGGCACCGACCGACAGCGGTACCGCGGGGAACACGAACGGGATCGCGCTGGACGCCAGCAGGTGCTGGCGCGTGATGCGGGCATGCACATACTCGCGCTGCAGACGTGCTGGAAACTGGTGATCGTTGAGCGACTGATAGAAAGTGACGTGGCGCCCTGAGCTGTAACCTGACGCCGTCACTGCCAGCGCTCGCAAGTGGCCGGTCTCGAGCGCCCGCTGTACACGCGCTGGATCGATTACGCCGTCGATCAGGCCGGCGAGGGGTTCGTTGTCCAGCAGTGCGCGCGGCCGCAGCCGCATCGATTTGCGGACCATCCAACCGATCGACAGCAGGGTCAACCAACGCGCCCCGGTGCGCACTACGCCGAGGACATCGGAGCGATACACGTGCTCCGCGTGGATGTTCTCCCACACGTGGACCAGGTGTGCGACCGCCTCCTGAAAATTGTCGGCGTGCGCCGCCAGCGTCGCAGCGTTAATGGCCCCAGCCGAGGTACCGACGATGATCGGAAATGGGTTCTGCCCGCGTGCGATGGCAGGGTCCTGGTCGCGACGCAGGTCGCGCAGCACGGCCGCCAGCCCCTTGAGCACGCCGACCTGATACGCCGCGCGGGCGCCCCCGCCCATCAGCACCAGCCCGGCAGGCGTGGTGCGCAACTGCAGGCGATGGCGCGGATCAAGCATTGTCGTCAGACCGCAGCAGGCGCATCCGAAGACGAACCCGGCCTGTCGGTCACGCCAGCGGCAGGCTGGGTTGGCGCGCGGTGTTGGCGTCGAGCACCACCAGCGCTGTCATGTTGACGATTCGCCGAACCGTCGCCGACGAGGTCAGGATGTGCAGCGGACGTGCCGCACCCAGCAGGATCGGCCCGATGGCCACGTTATTCCCGGCTGTTGCCTTGAGCAGGTTGTAGCTGATGTTGGCGGCGTCGATGCCTGGACACACCAGCAGGTTCGCTTCGCCGGTCAGGGTCGAGTAAGGCATGATCGTCTTGCGCATCGCTTCGTCGACCGCGCAATCGGCGTGCATTTCGCCGTCGACCGGCAGCTCCGGCGCCTGCTCTCGCAGAAGTGCGAGCGCGTTGCGCATCTTGATCGCGCTGGGCGCGTCGCTCGACCCGAAGTTCGAGTGCGACAGCAGGGCAACGCGCGGTGCCACCCCCAGGCGACGCATCTGCTCTGCCGCCATGATCGTGAGTTCGGCGAGCTGCTCGGCGGTCGGATCGACGTTCACGTGCGTATCGATGATCGCGATCTGACGCCCGGAAAGCATCAGGATGTTCATCGCGCCATAGACACTGGCCCCCGTGCGACGGCCAATCACCTGATCGACATAGCGCAGGTGCAGGCCATGGGTACCGAAGGTGCCGCAGATCATGCCGTCAGCCTCGCCCTTGTGGATCATCATCGAGCCGATCAACGAATGGCGGCGGCGCATCTCGATGCGCGCGTATTGCTCGGTGACACCCTTGCGCGCCGTCATCTGGTGATAGGTCTGCCAGAAATCGCGGTAGCGCGGATCGAGCTCGGGGTTGACCAGATCGAAGTCCTGTCCGCTGCGCATCCGCAAGCCGTACTTCTCCAGCCGGCGAGCAACCACGCTCGGACGACCGATCAGCGTCGGGCGAGCCAGTCCTTCGTCAATCACCACCTGCGCCGCACGCAACACCCGTTCATCCTCGCCTTCGGCATAGACGATCCGCGTGCGGCCCCCGTTGCGGTGGGCCGCTTTCGCCGTGGTGAAGATCGGCTTCATGAAGGTGCCGGAATGCCAGACGAACTGCTGCAACTGCGTCTGGTAGGCGTCCAGATCGGTGATCGGGCGGGTGGCCACGCCGCTGCGCATGGCCGCCTGCGCCACTGCAGGGGCGATCCTCATCATCAGGCGCGGGTCGAACGGCCGCGGGATCAGGTACTCCGGACCGAACGACAGGTCGGCAACCCCATAGGCGGTGGCCACGATGTCGCTCTGTTCCTCCTGCGCCAGCGCGGCGATCGCATGCACGGCCGCGATCTCCATTTCCTGCGTGATCGTCGTCGCGCCGACATCGAGCGCGCCGCGGAAGATGAATGGAAAGCACAGGACATTGTTGACCTGGTTCGGATAGTCCGAGCGGCCGGTGGCGATCACCGCATCGCTGCGAACGCTCTTTACGTCCTCGGGCAGGATTTCGGGATTGGGATTAGCCAGTGCGAGGATCAGCGGCCGGTCCGCCATCTTGGCGACCATCTCCTTCTTGAGGACGCCGCCGGCTGAAAGACCGAGGAACAGGTCCGCACCGTCAATGACATCGATCAGCTTGCGGGCCGTGGTCTTCTGCGCAAAGCGTGCCTTCTCGTCGTCCATCAGGACTTCACGTCCTTCGTAGACCACGCCCTCGATGTCCGTGACCCAGATGTGCTCGCGCGGCAATCCAAGCAGTTCGAGCAGCCCCAGGCAGGCCAGGGCGGCAGCGCCGGCGCCGCTGACCACGAGCTTGACGTCGCGAATGTCCTTGCCGACGACTTTCAGGCCGTTCAAGACCGCGGCACCGACGATGATCGCCGTTCCATGCTGATCATCATGGAACACCGGGATCTTCATCCGCTCGCGCAGCTTGCGCTCGATGTAGAAGCACTCGGGCGCCTTGATGTCTTCGAGGTTGATCCCGCCAAAGGTCGGCTCCAGCGCCGCGATGATGTCCACCAGCTTGTCGGGATCGAGTTCACCGATCTCGATGTCGAACACATCGATGCCGGCGAACTTCTTGAACAGCACCGCCTTGCCTTCCATGACAGGCTTGGCGGCCAAAGGTCCGATGTTTCCGAGTCCGAGTACGGCGGTGCCGTTCGTCACGACGCCGACCAGGTTGCCGCGTGCGGTGTAGCGCACGACACTGGCGGGCTCATCGCGGATGGCCTCACTGGCCGCTGCCACGCCGGGTGAGTACGCAAGGGCCAAGTCCCGCTGGTTGATGAGCTGCTTGGTGGGCGTGACGGCGATCTTGCCGGGTCGCGGCAGCTCGTGATACTCGAGTGCAGCGCGTCGAAGATCGACTGAATCCTGGGGAGAAGCCATACGAGGGCCTTTAGCAGCGGGGCGACGATTATGCGCGACACCCCCTTCGTCGACGTCGTCGAACGAGCCATTCCCGGCGGTGGCCATGGCAATTAAGGGGCGGCACGTGTGCAACCAGTCTCGACGTTCTGCCCAGAATCTGGGCAGAGCCGACATTGCAACATCGATCCATGCACTGTCTATCCGTTGTTTGCGGGCCTGGCCTAAGCTTGAGCGCAGCACAAGCCTGAGTCGGTGACTCTGCGGATTCTCTCCTCGGCCGAGTTTGAGAATTAGGCTAGGCGACGGGCCTGTTCTTTTGGCCTGCTTGCCCTTTGATGTAATCGCTAACGTCGTCAGTGAACGAAGGTCGCTCGATGCGCGAACCCGCTGCACATACCGCGCTGATTGCCCCGTTTTATGTGATGGAGATCGTCAAGGCGGCTGCGCGGCTGCAAGCCGAAGGCCGCTCGATCATCCATATGAGCATTGGCGAGCCGGATTTCTCGGCGCCCGAGCCCGTTCAGGAAGCCGCAATCGCCGCGATCTCGCGCGGAGCGACCCGTTACTCCCCTGCGCTCGGCTTGGACACGCTGCGGCAAAACATCGCCGCGCATTACGACCGGGCCTATGGTCTGGCGTTGGACCCGGCGAGGATTGTCGTCACAGCGGGCGCCTCCGGCGCGCTCCTGCTGGCGCTTGCAGCGTTGCTCGAGCGGGACGCTGAAGTTCTAATGCCCGATCCAAGTTATCCGTGCAACCGGCACTTCGTGACCGCCTTGGGGGGGCGAGCCACGCTGGTGCCCTGCGGCCCGCAGGACAGGTTTCAGTTGACTGAAGACTCAGTGGCGGCGCACTGGTCCAAGCGCAGCGCGGGCGTCATGCTCGCGTCGCCTTCCAATCCCACCGGAACTTCAATCACCCCTGCCGCTCTGGCGGCCGTCTTGTCCGCTGTGCGCGAGCGCGATGGCTTTGCCATCGTCGACGAGATCTACCAGGGACTCAATTACGACCACGGTCCGCGCAGCGCGCTGGCTTTTGCGGACGACGCGATCGTCATCAACAGCTTCTCGAAGTACTTCGGCATGACGGGATGGCGACTCGGCTGGCTCGTGCTGCCGCACGCTCTAATCCCTGTGGTCGAAAAACTGGCCCAGAACCTGTTCATTTGCGCCTCGACCGTGGCACAGCATGCAGCTGTCGCCTGTTTCCAGCCGCATGCGCTCACCATTTTCGAGTCGCGCCGTCAGCAATTCCAGCAGCGCCGCGACTTCCTTGTTCCGGCGCTGCGACAGCTGGGACTGGAGATTCCGGTCACGCCGGATGGCGCCTTCTATATGTATGCCGACGTCAGCCGCTTCTGCGCCGACAGTTGGCGATTCGCGTTCGACCTGCTGGAAGAGACAGGCGTGTGCGTGGTGCCGGGGCGGGACTTCGGCTTCAACGCACCTGAGCGCTACGTGCGGATTTCCTACGCCACTTCGCTGCCGCAACTGAAGGAGGCTGTCGCGCGGCTGCAGCCTTTCCTGGCCGCCCGTCGAGACGGCCAGGCGACATGATCAAGGCACTGGGCAGCCAAGCCGAGACTTGCGATGCCGCTGCGGCGTCAGGCGGGCCGATCGCCGCTCGACTCCACCTGAACCGACGGCACCGCGTTGGAGACCGGCGCCACCGCTCCGGACGAGGCCGCCGGGGCCACCACCGGGGCGGTGATCCGCGTGGCATCGGCGCGCAGACCGGCGTTCAAGGCGCCGTCGACCTTGCCCGACGCGGCCAGCTGGATGCGCGTGCGCTCGGCCATGACACGGCTGCCGTAGCCACCATCGTCCGGTAGATTGCCCGCACCAACATACAGCTGCAGACCCCTTTCGACCGAGCCGCCGCGGCGGACCAGATCCTTGAGAATTGCCGATCCCACATAGATGTTGGCAATCGGATCCAGGGCAGCATGTTCGCCACCGTGCGCCTCGAACTTGTCTGTGTGGACTCGGGTCATCACCTGCATCAAACCCTGTGCACCGACGGCACTCTGAGCAAACGGATTCATGCTCGACTCGACCGCCATGACTGCCAGGATCAACAGCGGATCGAGCGCCTGCTCGTCGCCGGCTCGGTAAGCGGCTGCTACCAGACGCCGAACCGCTTCGTCCGCCACCCGGTATCGCCGCGCCAGATACTGGGTGATGTGCTGTTGTTCCGGCTCGAAGCGCGCCTCAACCAACGTGGACTGCGGGGTGGTAGTCGGGCCGGCATCGCCCGTGGCCGTTGCGACCGGAATGGCTGGCACCAGCCAGTGCCCGACCAAGGCGGGGGCGTGCTCGCTGAATCGCGCGCGGGCCGCATCGTTGGAAACGATGGCGGCCGCACCCAGCATCGTCACGCAACCGACGAACGTGACGATGAAGCGCGACATCGACATGAAGCCATGAAAGACATCCAGTCCAACGATGGCCAGTCGATCCAGGACACGATTGGCTGCACGGTTGGCGGCATGATTCACCGTCAGACCCGCTTGCAGCGCAGAATTCAAGGCTTGCGCCATGGTTCCTCCTTATGTTGAGCGGCCGTCGGACCGGATGGCCCTTGGGTCGTCACTCACAGGTTGGACGATGAGCCTGTCGCAGAAAATGCGACGCTGGCTCGCTTCTTTCGCCGTGGACCGACGGGGTTGTCGATGCCACCAGCGGTGTTTCGTCGGAAAGGGCTGCTGCCCTGTTGGAGCGTTGTGGTCCGGGCCGACACCCGGAAAGATCTTCGTCTGACTCGTCCGCCCGGCGTCCGGGCCGGCGGGCTCGTGGGACACGCTATCCCAAACGGCTGGCGCAGTTTAGTGGGTGACGGACTGCTAGCAATCCGTGGGTCGCCGGAATCTGCCTCATTTGAAAGGCCGAATTGTCGCGACCGACAATGTCGGATCCGGGATGACAGGAAGCTTCCTTCATAATTTTCAACAACTTGCATCCGAATGACTTTGGCCGGAGAGCCTAATCTCGGTTGCTGCGACGCAACAAAAACCGATGAAATACTCTGACTTGCGTGACTTTTTGGCACAACTGGAAAAACTGGGCGAGCTCAAGCAGATTGACGCGCCGATCTCACCCACCCTCGAAATGACGGAGTTGGGCGATCGCCTGTTGCGCGCGGGCGGGCCCGCTGTCCTGGTCAAGCGACCCCGCGGCCATACGATCCCTGTCATTGCCAATCTCTTCGGCACGCCCAGGCGCGTGGCGCTTGGCATGGGGGCCGATAGCGTCGGTGCGCTCAGGGATGTCGGCGAACTGCTGGCATCGCTCAAGGAGCCTGAAGCGCCCAAAGGGATCAAGGACGCCCTGAGCAAGGTAGCGATGCTCAAAAGCGCGCTGTGGGACATGGCGCCCAAGCAGGTCAGCGGCGCCAACTGCCAACAGGTGGTGTGGGAGGCCGGCGAAGTCGACCTCGCCAAGTTGCCGATCCAGACCTGCTGGCCAGGCGATGCCGGGCCGTTGATCACCTGGGGACTAACGGTCACGCGCGGCCCGCACAAGAAGCGCCAGAACCTAGGCATCTACCGGCAGCAAGTCATCGGACCGAACAAGTTGATCATGCGCTGGCTGGCCCACCGAGGCGGCGCGCTTGACTTCCGTGATCACCGATTGGCGCATCCGGGCAAGCCGTTTCCGATCGCGGTGGCCTTGGGCGCGGATCCGGCCACCATTCTCGGCGCGGTGACGCCTGTTCCCGATCATCTGTCCGAGTACCAGTTCGCTGGACTGCTGCGCGGCGGCCGGACAGAAACCACCCGCTGCATTGGCCATGACTTGTCGGTGCCGGCGTCGGCCGAAATCGTCCTCGAGGGTCACATTTACCCATGCGCCCACCCATCACCTGTCCCAGCCGGAGCGCCCCCCCGACCCGCGAGCGACTATGAATTGGCGCTCGAAGGCCCGTTTGGCGATCACACCGGGTACTACAACGAGTGCGACTGGTTCCCGGTATTCACGGTCGATCGCATCACGATGCGGCGCGACCCGATCTATCACTCGACCTACACCGGCAAACCGCCGGATGAGCCAGCTGTCCTGGGGGTCGCGCTGAACGAGGTGTTCGTGCCGATCCTGCGACGCACGTTCCCCGAGATCGTCGACTTCTACCTGCCGCCTGAAGGCTGCAGCTACCGCATGGCGGTGGTGTCGATGCGCAAGCAGTACCCCGGTCACGCCAAGCGCGTGATGATGGGCGTGTGGAGTTTCTTGAGGCAGTTCATGTACACCAAGTTCATCGTCGTGGTCGACGAGGACGTGGATGCCCGTGACTGGAAGGAAGTGATCTGGGCGATCACGACCCGCGTCGATCCGGCGCGCGACACGGTGCTGGTGGAAAACACGCCGATCGATTACCTCGACTTCGCCTCGCCAGTCAGCGGCCTGGGCAGCAAGATGGGCATTGACGCCACCAATAAGATGCCCGGCGAGACGCAGCGCGAATGGGGCCGTCCGATCGCGATGGACGATGCCGTCAAGCGCCGCATCGACGAGTTGTGGCCGCAGTTGGGCCTGTAGCGGCTACCGATCGAGAGGATGAGCATGGCAATCGAACGCAAACCCATCCGCCGCGGCGGCATCAAGTCGGCCGGCTATGACCGCAGCAACCGCGTACTGGAGATTGAATTCGACACGGGCTCGGTGATCCAGCATATCGCCGTGGGCGAGGAGATCGCCCGTCGCTTCATCGGCGCGAGCAGCCCGGCCAGCGTCTACAAGGACACGATCCAGGAAGAGTTCACCATCAAGCGGATCAAGTGAGGCGGCAGGCCACTCGACACCGCCCGTGCGTCACAGGAAGAACAGCGTCGCCAGTCCGAGGAAGATGAACACGCCCATGCTGTCGGTGGTGAAGGTCAGCAGCACCGACGATCCCATCGCCGGATCGCGCCCGAAACGCACCAGCAGCAGGGGCACGAACATGCCAACCAGCGCGCCAACGAGCATGTTCAGCACCATGGCGACCGTCATCGTCACCCCGATCAGCCAGCCCTGCGGCGAGTCGACGTAGATCCAGAATGCCAGCAGGCCCGCGATACCGCCCCACACCACGCCGTTCAACGCTGCGACCGCCAACTCCTTGTAAATCAGGCGACGCGCATTGCCGCCGGTGACCTGCCCCAGCGCAAGCGAGCGGATCATCAGCGTCATCGTCTGGTTACCGGAGTTGCCGGCGATGCCCATCACGATCGTCATCAGCGTCGCCAGCGCGACGACCTGCTGGATGGTGCCTTCGAAGGCCCCAATCACGCGCGATGCAAAGAACGCCGTGCACAAGTTGAGCGCCAGCCAGAGCCAGCGGTTCTTCGCCGAGTTCCAGACGCTGGCGAATAGATCCTCCTCCTCTCTCAGACCGGCCTGCGCCAATGCCGTCTCTTCCGACTCTTCGCGGATGACATCGACGACTTCGTCCACCGTGAGGCGACCGATCAGACGACCGTTGGCGTCGACCACCGGCGCAGACACCAGGTCATAGCGCTCGAACGCCTGTGCCGCCTCGCCGGCGTCATCAAACGGCGCCAGCGTGAGCAGGTCGGTCGTCATTACCGATGCAACCTCGGTCTCCGGCTCGTTGATGAGAAGCCGGTCCAACGGCAATGCGCCCTTGAGCACATCGTCCCGGTCGACCACGAAGACCTGGTCGGTATGGTCAGGCAGTGCGTCAAATCGGCGCAGGTAGCGAAGAACCACCTCGAGCGTCACGTCGTCGCGGATGGTGACCATCTCGAAGTCCATCCGCGCCCCGACCGAATCCTCCGGATAGCTCATCGCCGCGCGCAGCTGAGCCCGCTCCTCGATCGTCAGCGACTGCTTGACCTGCTCGACGACGTCGTCGGGCAGGTTGTCGGCGATGGCGGCGATCTCGTCGGCCTCGAGCTTGCTGATCGCGGCGATCAGTTCGCCGCGGTCCATTGCCTCGATCAGCGTCTCGCGGACGCCCTCGCCCACCTCAAGCAGGATCGCACCGTCGGAATCAGCCTTGACGCTGTCCCAAACGACCATCCGGTCGTCCCGCGGCAGCGCCTCGAGGACGTAGGCGATGTCCGCCGGATGCAGGCGATCGATGATCGCCTTGAGTTCCGCCAGATGCTGACGGTGGACCAGACCCTCGACCAGCGGCTTCCTGTCGTCGGCCGGCGTCTGCTCCCGATGCACCAGCAGTTCGACCCGCCGCTGACGATCCAGCAAGGCCTGGACGCGCGCCAACGCACGCTGCGCCTCTTCGGGGTCGCGCGCCGGTACGCTGACGGCAGGCTCCGTCGGCCGCTGTACGGCTGGGTCGGTGGTTGGATCCATTGGGGCGCAGATTCTAGGCGCGCCCTCGCGCTGCCAGCCCCGTACGTTCAGGGGAGTTGCGCCGAAGGCATGTAGCGAAGGATGGCGGCGGTGCGGCCGTCCAGATAGCGACCGCTGCGAATGCGGCCATAGCGCTTCGGACTCGGCAGGAAGGCCGCCAGACGCGCCGCCTGCTCCGGTTCGACCTGGTTCGCGCCCACGCCGAAGTAATGACGTGCGGCGGCCTCGGCACCGAAGATGCCCTCGCCCCATTCGACCACGTTCAGGTACACCTCAAGAATGCGGCGCTTGTCCCACAGCCACTCGAGCATCGTCGTGATCACCAGTTCCTGAGCCTTGCGGACATAGCTGCGTTCTCCCGACAGGAACAGGTTCTTCGCCAGCTGCTGCGAGATCGTGCTGCCGCCCTTGACCGGGCGGCCACGCTTCAAATTTTCCTCGTACGCTTTCTGGACCGCTTCCCAGTCGACACCTTCATGCTCGACAAAGCGGGCGTCCTCGGACGTGATCACGGCGCGCTTCAGATGGTTGCCGATGCGCTCGTACGGCAACCACTGATGGCGCAACTGCGCCTTGGGATGGCGTGCCTGCAGGCGCTCCAACTCGCGCTGCATGAAAGCGGTTTGTCGCGGGTTCTCATATTTCCAGTAGGCGATCCAGCCGAAGAACCACAGTTGCACGGCGAGTACGCCGAGCACCGCGAGGAGGAGAAGCCGCCACGTCCAGCGCAGGACGTGACGCAGGACCGTCATCGCTGGATGACGGGCGACGGCGGCAGTGCATCCAGCCGACGCCGCAACTCCTGATAGACCGCCTTGGTTTCCGGCCGCAAGCCACGCCACGCCAGAAACGCCTCGGCGGCCTGTTCAACGAGCATGCCCAGGCCGTCGGCGACCTGCAAGGCGCCGCCCTCTTGGGCCAGTTGCATGAACGGCGTCGGATGGGCGTCGTACACGAGATCGTAGGCGAGCGTGCAGTCGTCGAAGGTTTCGGGATCGATCTTCGGCGCCGCGTTGCTCAGGCTGCTTGCCGTTCCATTGATCACAAGGTCGAAGTGCTCGGCCGGTACCTCGTCGAAGTGAATCGCCTCGACGCCGAACTCCTCTGCCAGTTCCACCGCGCGCTCGTGACTGCGATTGGCCACCGCGATCCACTTGGGCTTTTCTTCGAGCAGCGAGCCGATCAGTCCGCGCACGCCGCCGCCGGCACCCAGGATCAGGATGGCGGACTGCTCGATCTTGAAATTCAGCCGCACCGTGACATCGCGCACGAAGCCCACGCCGTCGGTGTTGTCGCCGTAAATCGTGTCGCCGTCGAACTTGAGCGTATTGACGGCGCCTGCCAGGCGGGCGCGCGCCGACAACTCGTCGGCGAGCTTGGCCGCATCGATCTTGAACGGGATCGTGACATTCAGGCCGAGATATCCGGCGTCGCGCAGCCCCAGTGCAAATTCCTCGAAGCCATCGATTGGCGCGAGCAGTTTCTCGTAGAGCAGGTTCTGCCGGGTCTGGCGCGCGAAGTGCTCATGGATCTCGGGCGACAGGCTGTGAGAGATCGGATTACCGACCACCGCATAGCGATCGGCCTGGCCCGGTGCGGCCGCGTGTTTTGCGCTTGCTGTCTTGCTGCTCGTCATTTGCCTGAGGTGCTACCCGCGGTTGTGCGGGTAGCAAACTGATCGTTGGTGAACATCCAGGTGCGGGTGATTTCGAGGATATCAGTGTCACGCGCGATGTCCGGGGGAAATGGCGGAAAAGGTGCGGCAAGCTTGATGATCTTGCGCGCCGCGCGGTCCAGCACGGGAGAACCCGAGGGGTTCTCGATGATCGCCTCGGCCAGGCTGCCGTCCTTGCGGATCGAAACCGTCATGCGCAGCGCGCCATAGACGCGGCCACGCGCGTCCTCGGGATAATGATCGTTGCCGATCTTCTCCACCCGTGCGCGCCAGTCCTCGACATAGCGCGCATAGCGGTACTCCGAGGTGCTGGGCATGTAATGGTGCTTGCGCGGTCGCTTCTGATAATCGGACACCTGCCGCGCGATCTCGGCTTGCGCGCGAGCGAGCTTGGCCCGCGTCTCTTCGGCACTGCCGGCTGCACTCTTGTTCTGCCGCGTTTCCGGCGCGGGAACGGGCAAAGGCACTTCACCGCCGGTCAGGCTGGTCAGCAGCTTGCGCTGCTCCAGTTCGAGTTGCTCCACCATCCGGCGAGCCGACTCAAGCGTATCGCCATCGCGCATCTGCAGGCTCTCAGGCAACGGCGACGTGCGCCGGCCCTGGTCATTGGCCCCCCCGCCATCGAGGTTCGCCTGTGCCAGAGCTTGCGCCTTGGTGGGCTTTGACTCACTGCGCGCGTTGACCAGAATGATCTCCAGCGGCGGGTCGCTCGAGCGCACGCGCAAAAACTCCGGGTCGACGAATCGCACGGCAAGCACGGCTGCATGCAGGCCGATGGACACCGCGAACGCAGCGGTCAACACCTTGTTGGCGAACATCCCGCCCAAGATCGAGGACGACACACCCGACGCCGCACCGAGCGCCATCACGCGTTCTCCCGTCCTCGAGAAAATCGATGCAAGCGTGGCACTCCCCAAAATCGATGTGACGATTGTAGCCACGCATCCCGCGGGCGTAGCGACGCATTGCGGGTGCCGGTCACGAGCAGCGCAGAGGATTAGCCCGCGGGCGGTATCGCTTCGGCGGGCGGCGCATCCGTTGGCGCGATCGCCGTCGGGACCAACGCAGCGACTTCATCGTCGGGTAGGTCGGTCGCAACGACCGCGATGTCCTGCAGTTCGTCTTCGTCGACGGGCGCAGTCGCCTGCTCGGTGAAGACCTGATGCAGACGCGCATGCAGCGACAGTTCGATCTCGTCGCAGCCGAGCACATCGATCTCGATGCGCTGGCCACGCGGTAATGTCGGCAGGCCCGGCAGCCGCGTGAGCATCGGCAAACCTTCCAGGCGCAGCAGGTCTTCCTTGACGACCGTCGCGGCGATCCGCTTGATGCCTTCCTGTCGCAGCCAGCGCAGGCACCAGTAGCGCTCCAGCTTGGCCTGGAACTCGGCGTAACTGCCGTAAGCGGCATCAAACCCCGACACGATGCCGAAGATGTCGGCATCGTTGGCCACGTATGCCGGCGAGCGTCCCTGCGCGGCCGCGATCAGCTGCCGCTGGTTGACGAGATCGACGTAGCGCCGCAGTGGCGACGTGCTCCATGCATAGTGACTGACGCCGATGCCCTCGTGCGGGGCCGGCGTGGTGCTCATCTTCACGCGGCTGACACCGTAGGCGCGCTGCTGAGATCGGTAGATGCCGACGACGCGCTGTTGTGCAAGCCAGCCGCCCCAATGGCTATTGGCGAGGATCATCAACTCGGCGACGATCAGGTCGAGCGGCGCACCGCGTCGGCGCGGCTTGATCGACACATGCGCCTGCTCGTCCGGCTCGGCACCGGCGAAGTCGAGCTCGAAACCGTAATCCACGCGGCCGATCGGCTCGGGCTTGCCGCGTACCGCTTCGCGGCGCGCGAGCAGGGCGCGCGCCAGGTGCCACAGCCGCACCAGTTCCGCGCCGAAGGGGGTATCGACGGCGCCGCTTTCAATGGCGGCATCCGTGACAACTTCGTCAAGCAGATCGTGCCGCAGGTTCGCGGCAATGCGCACCCGCTCGACGCGTGTCTCGAAACCGTGGATCTGGTGTTCGGCATCGACGTCGACGTACAGCGACAGGACCGGCAAGACACGGCCTTGCTGCAGGGTGAAGGCATCGATCCAGCCCGGCGGCAGCATGGTGATCTTCAGACCCGGCGCATACACGGTGGACATGCGCGCCCGTGCCACCGCGTCCAGCGCGTCGCCGCGCTCGATCGCCGTGCCCGGCGCCGCAATGTGAATACCGACCCGCGTGAGTTCGCCGACCGACTGCAGCGAGAAGGCATCATCGATCTCGGTGGTCGTTGAATCGTCGATCGAGAACACGTTGAGCTCGACGAATGGCAAATCATCCGGCACCGTCGGCGCGGGCAGGTCGGCGAACCCGATCCCCCGCGGAAACGTCGCCACGAGAAAGCTATCCACATGCCAGCGATACGGTGAGCGGATCGCGCCACGCGCCAGCAGCAATGCCAGTGGCGACATCTGCAACTGCTCCGCCGCCGCTTCAACCGCCTTGTATTCGATGCTGTTCTTGTCGGGGCGCACCGCCAGCATCACGCCCTGCGCGGCGATCGGTTCGGGCAGGTCGCCCGCCTTGAGCGCATCGACGTAGGTCTGCTTGAGCAATTCCTGCTGGCGCTTGCGTTCGACCGCCGCCAGCGCCTGCCGCAGGATCTCCGGCGGTGCCGGCCGATAGCGTCCACGGCCCTTGCGGTGGAAGTAGACCGGCGCGCCATGCAGGCGCAACAAGATAGTCGCAGCCTCGACCGCGTCGGGGGCATGACCGTGATATTCGCGCGCCAGTTCTTCGAAGCCGAAATCGCTCTGCGGCGCGCACTCCCACAGGAAGTCGAGGTCGATCTCGTCGGCCGCAGTTTGCGCGCGCGACAGCAGTTGCGCAGGCGCCGGCTGCTCGAAGCGCAACAAGACGTGCGAGCCCTTTACCTTGGTGCGCTTCCCAGTCGGCAATTCGACCTGGAAGGACGCCTCCGCGCCCGAGAGCACCGTGCCGGCGCGAAACAGGCCGTCTTCTTCGAATAGCAGATTCATCGGGCGAGCTTAGCGTGCACCGGCAGCAAGCCGGTCGGCCCGGCGACACCCACTCGCGCCGACGATCAGGCGCAGACAGCAAGCTCAGTGCCGCCGCTTGCGCGCAGCAGATCGGCCGGTGCGATCGCGAAGACACAATGCGGCGTGCCAGCGGCGGCCCACACGGTGTCGAATCGGCGCAGTGATGCGTCGACGAAAGTCACAATCGGTCCTGCGTGTGCAACGGGGGGTACGCCGCCGATGGCAAAGCCAGACGCTTCGCGCACGAAGGCGGGCTCGGCACGCGCGATCGGCTCGCCCAGGTGCCCCTCGATGCGCGACTCATCGACGCGCCGGTCGCCTGCGGCAATGACAAGGATCGCCCGCCCGGAATCAGCGCCGCGAAAGATCAGCGACTTTGCAATCTGGCCCACCATGATGCCGAGCGCGTCGGCTGCCTGCTGCGCGGTGCGGGCGGCAACCGCAAGCTCGATCACCTGGCAGCCGAGCCCGAGCGCGTCAAGTGCGTGCTGGACACGCTGGGCGGAGACCGGCAACGGTCGAGCAGCCGCGCTCATGCCTGTGCTACCCGGGTCCGTCAGACCGTGAGACCGCCGGCGACCTCGATGACCGCGCCGTTGATATAGGCGGCCTCGTCGGACGCGAGAAACGCATACACGTTGGCGACCTCTTCAGGCTTGCCCAGTCGCTTCATCGGCACCCGGTCCGTCATCTGTGCCATCACCTTGTCCGGGATCGTATGCAGGATCGGCGTGGCGATGAAGCCCGGGGCCACCGCATTGCATCGGATCCCCTTGGGACCCAGCTCGCGCGCCCAGGTCTTCGCCAGGCCGATCACGGCGAACTTGCTGGCTGCGTAGTTGCTCTGGCCGAAATTGCCGTAGATGCCGACCACGCTCGACGCGTTGACAATCGCGCCGCTGCCCTGCTCGATCATCGTCTCGATCACCGCCTGGGCGCAGTGGTACGTGCCCTTGAGGTTCACGTCGATCACCTTGTCGAACTGCGCCTCGGTCATTTTCTGCAGGCGTGCGTCCAGCGTGATGCCGGCGTTGTTCACCAGGGCATCGATGCGTCCGTACTTCGCCTTGACGGCGGCCACCATGGCATCTACCTGCGGCCGCTTGGTGACATCGACAACGAAGCCGTCCGCGACTGTTTCAGGGGTCTCGCGCAGTTGTGCGACTGCGGCGTCGACCGCATCCTGGCGCAGGTCGCAGACGATGACGATCGCCCCTTCAACGGCGAACTTCACGGCCGTGGCCAGGCCGATGCCCTGCGCTCCACCGGTGATGATGCTGACCTTGTTCTTCAATCGCACGATGCCCGCCCCCTCAATAGTCCGCCTGAACCGCGGCACGCATTGTTGTTTATTCAATGCCGCAAAACTGCAGCACCTCGTGAAGGTACTGCGCAAAGTCATGAATCTGGTGATCCGAACCGGCAATCACCCGCTGCCGGGCGCCAGCGTACTTGGCCACCATGGCGCGGTAGTCGATCACCTCATCGCCGGTGGCAGCCAACAGGAAGTAGCGTGCTGGCTGCTTGATCCGCGGCGTATCGAGCGCATGCAGTTGATCCAGGTAGGCCGGCTTCATGTCGATCTCGTCACTCGAGAAAAACACCGACTGCGGCCCGATGTGCGCCTTGAGGTCCTCGTACGGCGTGATCGCCGGGTTGAGCAGCGCGGCACGGCATCCAAGCTGCTCAGCCAGCCAGGTCGCGTAGTACCCGCCCAGTGACGAGCCGATGAGCGACAGTCGCGCAGGATCTTCCCCTCTGACAGCCCGTTGCACCAGCTCGATCGCGTCGCGCGGCGAAGCGGGCAACTGCGGGCAGAGGTAGTCGTTGGCTCGTCCGCGGGCCGTCAACGCCGCCTTGATCTGCTGCGCCTTGCGCGATTGCGGCGACGAGCGAAAGCCGTGCAGATACAAGATCATGTCAGTTGGACGACTGAGCACCGAGGTCGATCGAACCGCGCGCGGCCAGCGCATCCAGCAGGCGGCCATGCACCCCGCCGAAGCCGCCGTTGCTCATCACCAGCACGTGGTCGCCCGGCCGGGTGGCGGCGACCACCGCGCTCACCAGCGCGCCGATGTCATCGAAGCTGCGGGCTCGATCACCCATGGCCTGCAACGCTTCGGCCGGATCCCACCCGAGCGCGCCCTTGCCTGCGCGCGCGCCGAAGCAAAACACCAGATCGGCATCGCGCAACGAAGCCGGCAGCGCCGCCTTCATCGTGCCGAGCTTCATCGTGTTCGAGCGCGGCTCCAGCACCGCCAGGATGCGGGCCGCACCCACGCGACGACGCAAGCCGTCAAGCGTCAGCGCAATGGCCGTGGGGTGGTGGGCAAAGTCGTCGTACACGGCAACGCCGTGCTGCGTGCCGCGCAGTTCGAGTCGACGCTTGACGCCTTCGAACTGCGCCAGCGCCTCGATTGCCAGCGCGGGCGCGACGCCGACATGACGGGCGGCGGCGATCGCCGCAATCGCGTTGCTGCGATTGTGGCTGCCGGCGGCTGGCAGTCGCAGCCGGCCGAAGCGTGTCCCGCCAAAGGCCACATCGAACTCGTGGACCGCGCCCTCATTGACGTCCGCCGCGTGCCAACCCGCCTCGACGTCGAACAGTTCTACCTCCGACCAGCAGCCGCGTTCAATAACGCGCCGCAGCGACGCCGGCTCGCCGTTGACGACCAGGCGTCCCGACCGCGGCACGCAGCGCACCAAGTGATGAAACTGCGTCTCGATCGCGCCCAGGTCGGCAAAGATGTCCGCATGGTCGTACTCGAGGTTGTTGAGAATCGCCGTACGTGGGAAGTAGTGGACGAACTTGCTGCGCTTGTCGAAAAAAGCGGTGTCGTATTCGTCTGCCTCGATGACGAAAAAGTCGCTGCTGCCGGTGCGCGCGGAGACACCGAAGTCTTGTGGCACGCCGCCGATCAGGAAGCCCGGCGCCAGGCCCGCGTGGTCGAGAATTTTGGCCAGCATCGCACTGGTCGTGGTCTTGCCGTGCGTGCCAGCGACTGCCAAGGACCACTTGCCGCGCAGCAAGTGCTCACCGATCCATTGCGGACCTGAGGTGAGCGGCACGCCCGCCTCGAGGATGGCCTCCATCAGCGGATTGCCGCGAACAACGACGTTGCCGATGACGAACAGATCGGGCTTGAAAGCCATCTGCGCGGCGTCAAAACCCTCAACCAACTCGATCCCGGCGGCGGCCAGTTGATCGGACATCGGCGGATAGACATTGAGGTCACACCCGGTCACGCGATGCCCGGCGGTCCGCGCAAGTTGAGCCAGACCACCCATGAAGGTGCCGCAGATGCCGAGAATATGAAGGTGCAAGGGGACCGTCCGACGCGTGTCGGCCCGCATTGCATGCCTGGCCGGCAAAGGTCGCGATTCTAGGGAAACACCGATGCCTGTGCGCCGACGTGGGCATGCGCAGGCGGCAGGCGCGCGCCTCGCTACACTGATTCGACGCTTCCTGTCGCCCGTAGCGATGTCCGTTGCCGGTGTCCCATGCCCGCCGAACACAGAAACGATCTGCAGACCGAGATCGCCGCCGCCGCCGCCCGACTGATCGCGGAAGACGGCTACGACTACGCAACCGCCAAGCGCAAAGCGGCGGCTGAGATTGTCGGCGAGTCGGGTGCGCGACGCGCGTTGCCCGACAATGCCGTCGTCGAGCACGAGTTGCGTCGCTATCTGCATACATTTGAAGGTGACGAGTACAGACGGCGATTGGCCGCCCTGCGCCAGCTGGCGCTGCAGCTAATGCAGCGGTTCGCAGATTTCAACCCGCACCTTGTCGGTGCGGTACTCAACGGCACCGCTACCGTGCATTCAAACATCCATCTGCATCTTTTCACCGACAGCGCCAAGGACGTCGAGATCTTCCTGATGAACGAAGGCATCGAGTTTGAAGCCGAGCAACCCGGCGGCCGCGGGGAGGCCGGCGCTGCGTTGGAGGAACTGCAGTTCGTTATCGGCACGGATCAGCAAGCGCTGCCGCATCGCGTCGGTGTGGTGCTGTCGGTCCATGACACCAATGCCATCCGGGTCGCGCCGCGGTTCCGCTCAACCGCCGCAGACTTGCACCCGGTCGAGGCGGCGGGCCGCGCCAGTGCGACTGCACTGACGGGCATGTTGCGCCAAATGGAATCCGTCCGATGACGCGCCGCCAATTGTTGCTAGGCGCGATCACCGCTGTTGGCGCGGCAGGCCTCGGCGCCTGGGTCTCACACCGACGTTTGCAGCCGTCGACGGCAGCCATCGATGCAGCTGACGCCGTCTTCGCACAGACGTTTCCCGATCCGGAGGGCACGCCGCAACCCATGACGCAGTGGCGCGGTCAGTTGCTCGTGTTGAACTTCTGGGCCACGTGGTGCCCACCGTGCGTTGAAGAGATGCCCGTCTTGCAGGCAGTTCGCAACGCTTATCGCTCCAAGGGTGTCGAAATTGTCGGCATCGCCATCGACAATCCGGAAAAAGTTCGTAGCTTCAGGGAAAAGATGTCCTTGACTCTGCCTCTCCTGGTGGCCGGAGCGGGTGGCTCCGACTTGGGGCGCCTGCTTGGCAACCTGGCCGGTGCTCTCCCCTATACTGTTCTGGTTGACCGTTCCGGGCAGGTGGTCCAGCGCAAGCTGGGTCAGATTCATGCGCCGGAGCTGCGCGGATGGCTCGACGCGCAGCTTGATTAATCGCACAAGCCACGTCCCAGCTGCTGGACAACGACGCCGACTCGGGCCCACAATCCTCGCCTTCGTATTCCTTTGGTGCGTTATCTGCGCCATTTGCTCCTAAATTGCTTTCGCTAGACCTTGCGGGCGACTGCAAGGCGACAGGAATCCCGGCAGTGGCGACGCGCATTTTGGTCTTGAACGGCCCGAATCTGAATTTGCTCGGTGTGCGTGAGCCGTCGATCTATGGGTCCGCGACGCTGGCCGATATCGAGCGCCGCCTGACCGATCAGGCGGCCGAGCAGCATGGCTCGATCGCCTTCTTTCAGAGCAATCACGAAGGGGCGCTCATTGACCGGATCCATGCCAGCCGCACTGACGGCACGGACTTCATCATCATCAATGCCGGCGCGCTCACCCACACCAGCGTCGCGCTGCGCGATGCGCTGGCGGCGGTGGCCATCCCGTTCATCGAGGTGCACCTGTCCAACGTGCACGCGCGCGAGCCGTTCAGGCACCACTCGTATCTGAGCGATCTGGCATGCGGTTGCATCGTCGGCCTCGGCCCGGCCGGCTATCGCTTTGCTCTCGAATTTGCATTGACCGCGCACACGTCCTGACGGACGACTGTCGCCAAGGAAAACCATGGACCTGCGAAAGCTGAAGACCTTGATTGATTTGGTGGCCGAGTCCGGCATCGCCGAGATCGAGGTCACCGAGGGTGAGGACAAGGTGCGAATCGTCAAGCACGCGCCCACTCCCCAGACGGTGACCATGGCTGCGCCGGCCACATACCTTGCGCCACCGCCGCCGCCCCTGTCAGCGGCCCCAGCGCCCGCGGCCGCTTTGCCCGCCGTCGTTGTGCCGGAGGAAGTGAAGGGTACGGTCGTCAAGTCGCCGATGGTCGGCACTTTTTATCGGTCGCCCAGCCCGGGCGCCAAGTCCTTTGTCGAACTCGGCCAAGCGATCAAGCCGGGCGACACGTTGTGCATCATCGAAGCGATGAAATTGCTCAACGAGATCGAGGCGGAGGTCGCTGGTGAAGTCATTGAAGTCCTGGTCGAAAACGGCCAGGCGGTCGAGTACGGTCAGCCGCTGTTCGTGATCGGCTGACACCGTGCTTCATCAGAGCGCGCTGATCGCTCCGTCTGCCCCTGCTGGCTCGCAGAATGCGTTCACCCGTCCGATTTGCGTTGCCTTCGACTGAGGCGCGAGCACCCATGTTTGGAAAGATCCTGATTGCCAACCGCGGAGAGATCGCGCTGCGGATCCAGCGCGCTTGCCGCGAGATGGGCATCCGCACCGTGGTCGTGCACTCGACCGCCGACACGGATGCGAAGTACGTCAAGCTCGCCGACGAGTCGGTCTGCATCGGGCCCCCGCCTTCCAGGGAGAGCTACCTGAACGTGCCGGCAATCATCAGCGCAGCCGAAGTCACCGACGCCGAAGCGATCCACCCCGGCTACGGTTTCCTGTCTGAGAACGCCGATTTCGCTGAGCGCGTCGAAAAATCCGGCTTCGTGTTCATCGGACCTCGCCCTGAGTCGATCCGCCTGATGGGCGACAAGGTGTCCGCCAAGCAGGCGATGATCGCCGCCGGCGTCCCGTGCGTGCCCGGCTCCGAGGGCGCGCTGCCCGAGGAGCCGCGCGAGATCGTCAAGATCGCGCGGGCAGTCGGCTATCCGGTGATCATCAAGGCCTCTGGCGGCGGCGGCGGGCGCGGCATGCGGGTTGTCCACACTGAAGCGGCGCTGGTCAATGCGGTGAACATGACACGCCAGGAAGCCCTGACAGCGTTCGGCAACGCAGCCGTCTACATGGAGAAGTTTCTCGAAAACCCGAGGCATATCGAGATCCAGGTCCTGGCGGATCAACATCGCAATGCCGTGTGGCTGGGCGAGCGCGACTGCTCGATGCAGCGCCGCCATCAGAAGATCATCGAGGAAGCACCGGCACCCGGGATCCCGCGCAAGCTGATCGAGAAGATCGGCGATCGCTGCGCTGATGCATGCCGCCGGATCAGCTACCGGGGCGCCGGCACCTTTGAGTTCCTGTACGAAAACGGCGAATTCTTTTTCATCGAGATGAACACGCGGGTGCAGGTCGAGCATCCGGTCACCGAGATGGTGACCGGCATCGATATCGTTCAGCAGCAAATCCATATCGCCGCTGGCGAAAAGCTCACTCTGAGACAGCGCGACATCCCCACCCGCGGCGCGGCGGTGGAATGCAGGATCAATGCGGAGGACCCCTACAAGTTCACGCCGAGCCCTGGCCGCATCACTGCGTGGCACGCACCCGGCGGCCCTGGCGTGCGGGTCGACTCGCATGCGTACGCCGGCTACTTCGTCCCGCCCAATTACGACAGCATGATCGGCAAGGTGATCTGCTATGGCGACACGCGTGAGCAGGCCATGGCAAGAATGCGCATCGCGCTGTCGGAAATGGTGGTCGAGGGCATCCTCACGAACATTCCGCTGCACCGAGAGCTGCTGCTGGACGAAAAGTTCATGCTTGGCGGCACCAGCATCCACTATCTCGAAAAGCGCCTGGCAGCGCGTCAGATGAACCAGGTGTGAGGCCTGCTGGGGCACGCCTCGTCCTGCGACGCGGCACGCTGCAGGGAGGCGAGCCCGCGCACCGCTTGCCGTACGCGTGCGCCCATATCGCCGTTTCGCTCACCGCAGTTGGTGTGAATTGCAGGTCTGGCGTCCATGCTGCGTGAACTGACTTTCACCGTCGACCGATCGCAGACGGATGCGCTGTCCGATGCGCTGCTGGCGCAAGGCGCGCTGTCGGTGTCCATCGAAGACGCTCAGGCCGACAGCGTCGACGAACAGCCGCTTTATGGCGAGCCTGACATGGCGATCGACCAACACGCCTGGCCGAGCAGCCGTCTGTGCGTACTGGCCGATGCCGGCACCGATCCCGCGCAACTGCTCACTGCCGCGGCAGATACGGCCGGGCTGCCGGCACCTGTGCTGCAGGGCATGCGCATCGTCGAAGATGCGGACTGGGTGCGGTTGACGCAGTCTCAGTTCCCGCCGACGCGCATCAGCGACCGGCTGTGGATCGTGCCGAGCTGGCATGAGCCGCCCGATCGGCAGGCCATCAATTTGCGGCTGGATCCGGGCGTGGCATTCGGCACCGGGACTCATCCCACCACCCGCCTGTGTCTGGCCTGGCTCGATGCGACCCCGCTTGTGGGTCGGCGCGTACTGGACTACGGATGCGGCTCGGGCATTCTTGCCGTCGCCGCAGCGTTGCTGGGCGCACGCGAAGTCATCGGGACCGACATCGATCCGCAAGCCGTGGACGCAGCTCGCTTGAACTCCCGCGCCAACGGCGTGGGCGAGGAGTCGTCTCATTACACTGCGCCCGATGGGCTGCCCACGGGGTCGGCCGCGACCTTCGACATCGTGCTCGCCAATATTCTTGCCAATCCACTGAAGATCCTCGCGCCTGCCCTGCTGGCACGCGTAGCGCCGGGCGGAGCGCTCGTGCTCGCCGGCATCCTCGAGCGGCAGACGGAAGAGATGATCGCCACCTACGCACAGGTCGACCCGGGCGTTGCGCTGTCTGCCTGGCGTAGAGACGACGGTTGGGTGTGCCTCGCCGGGATCCGTGCCGCCTGATGGCGGAATGCACCGATGGCACTCGCAACGCGCTGCCCCAACTGCCAGGCGATGTTCCGCGTCGTCTCAGATCAATTGAAACTGCGGGGCGGCCTTGTGCGCTGTGGCAGCTGCCGGCATGTGTTCGATGCGATCGGCAGCTTGTCGTACATCGATGACGCTGCGCTGTCCGCCCCGGCTGCGCCTGCGGCACCGTCACGCGAGCCTGTCGCCACGGCCCCGCCCGGCACATCAGCCACGACATCGCTGACCGCCGTCGAAGCGGTGCATGAACTGTCCGACTTGCCCGCCGCGAGCGAGGAGGCACCGCCCACCCAGCACGCCGACGTTCACACCGCCCCCGTGGACGCGGCCCGTGAACCTGCAAGCGTGCACCGGCCGAGCCTGCCTGAAGCGGTGGCCGCGCACGCAGACTCGACCGCCTCCGTCGAGTCCTCCGCGGCAGTCGATCCGCTCGCCGTGCCGACGCTGTTGGCGCCCAGTGCGATGGAAACGACCGAGCCGCTCGATGCGATTGACGGTCAGTCACGAGGCGCCCGACGCGCGCGTACCGAACGTGCCCGAGTCGTGAACGAGCCCGCGGCGTCCACGGAAACGGCGGATGCGGGAGTGGCGCCCGATGCGACCGAGCTGGCACCGGCCGCCGAGGAGGACGTCGCGTTTCTGCGCAACCCGCGGCGGCGACGCGGATTTTCCATCTTCTTCGGCGGTGGCTCGGCCGCGCTGGCAGTCGTGCTGCTGCTCCAGCTTGCCGTGCTGTTTCGAACCGAACTCATCACGCGCTGGCCGCAGCTGCGACCCACGCTGGTGACGCTGTGTGACTTCTATGGCTGCAGCGTGGGCTGGCCCACGCGGGCAGAGCTGCTGGCCGTGGTTGGGACCGAACTGCAGGCGATCCCGGGAACCGACATCCTGGAACTGACCGCGGTGGTTCGCAATCGCGCCTCGTTCAAGGTTGCGCTGCCCGCCGTCGAGATCACGCTCACCGACACGAACAATCGGACGTTGGCGCGCAAAGTCTTCGCACCCGTGGACTACCTGGCCTCCGGTGGCGAGCCGTCGAGCCGCATCAATGAAGGACTCGGCGCCGGTAGCGACTACATCGTTCGCATCACGTTCGAGGCGCGCGGGCTGAACGCCGCCGGGTTCGTCGTGTACCCGTTCTACCTTTAACTCAACCACAACAGCGGCCCGCTCGCCGCGCCCTCTCAAGATGCCTTCCACGCTGATCTGCGGCTCCATCGCCTTCGACTCCATCATGGTGTTCCAAGGCCGCTTCAAGGACCACATCCTCCCCGAGCAGGTCCATATCCTGAACGTGGCCTTCCTCGTACCCGAGTTGCGACGCGAGTTCGGCGGTTGCGCCGGCAACATCGCCTACAACCTCAAGCTGCTGGGCGGCCGGCCGCTGCCGATGGCCACGGTGGGCGACGACGCACAGCCGTATCTGTCGCGACTGGATGCGCTGGGCATCGATCGCCGCCATGTTCGCCACGTCGCATCGACTTTCACCGCCCAGGCTTTCATCACGACAGACCTGGATGACAACCAGATCACCGCATTTCATCCGGGGGCGATGACGCACTCCCACCTGAACGCCGTGCCCGGCGATGGCTCCATCGAGTTGGGCATCGTGGCGCCCGATGGACGCGACGGCATGCTTCAGCACGCACAGCAATTTGCCGAACACGGCGTTCCATTTATCTTCGACCCCGGCCAGGGCCTGCCCATGTTCGGCGCCGACGAGCTCGACTGGTTCATCGCGCGCGCGCATTACATGGCGCTGAACGACTATGAGGCCAAGCTCCTGGTCGAGAAGACCGGCACCGATCTCGCGACGCTGTCGAGGAAGGTAAAGGCGTTGATCGTCACCCGGGGCGGCCTGGGTTCGGAGATCTGGCGTGACGGCGCGGCCACCCCGATTCCGGTGGCAACCGCCCGCCAGGTCATCGATCCGACCGGCTGCGGCGATGCCTACCGCGCCGGCTTGCTCTACGGAATCGTCAACGCGATGGACTGGGAAACCACGGCACGGCTGGCAGCCGTCATGGGGGCGTTGAAGATCGAGAACGGCGGGGCGCAGAACCACACGGCCGACCGTCCGATGATCGCCGATCGCTTCTATGAAGCATTCGGTTACCGCCCCTGGTGATCGTCGCGGGTAGATTCGTTCATGTTCTGCAAGCCAGGACGATCACGCATCGATCGCTGTGCGCTGGAACGCTTAAGCGCGCCGGATGTCCGAGCAACCGAGGTTGACGCAGGTTGATGACAGCAAGGGAGAGTCAAATGAACAAGCGTTGGATGGCGCTTGGCGCGGCAGTCACCGCCTTGGCCTTGACCGGTTGCGCCACACAGCAGCGGTCGGCGAGCGTGTACCGCGCGGGTGAGACGCAGCGCGAACAGATCGTGCGGATGGCGACCATTGAAAGCCTGCGCGACGTTCAGATCGATCGTGGGCAGACCGGTGTCGGCACAGGTGCCGGCGCGGTGATCGGCGGTGTGGCCGGTAGCGGGATCGGGGGTGGACGCGGCTCAGTCGTCGGCGCTGTGGCGGGCGCCGTGGTCGGCGGCATCGTCGGTCAAGCGGTTGAAGGGGGCAGCAGCTTGCGACCCGGCCTGGAGATTACGGTCCGGCTGGATAGCGGCGAATTGCGAGCCATCGTGCAGGAGACCGACGGGCAGAAGTTCATGCCAGGAGACAGAGTGCGGCTGCTCACCCAGGGGGGCGTCACGCGCGTCTCTCGTTAGGCTGCCGACGTACCGTCGTACCGCGGGGCGCCTTGGCGCCCCGTTCTCATTGCGCACTCCAGCGCTACAAGCCCGCGCGGTTGACCACGAGCAGCAGGATATTGACCATGACGATCAACGCCACCGGCGACAAGTCGAATCCGCCGACAAGCGGCAGGATGCGCTGGAACGGCGCAAGAAACGGCCGCAGCAACATGGAGATCGCCGGGGCTATCGGGGCGTGCGGATTCACCCAACTGAGCACCACGTGGATGATGGTCAGCCAGAAGACCAGGTTCAGCGCCCAGCGCAGCACTGTGAACGGAGTGCGGATGAACGCGCGGTCCCAGTAGATCAGGCCCATGCTGACCAGATCGGTCAGCGCCATTGCGATCAGCGCCAGAAGCAGAACGGCGACCAGGGATGCCAAGTCGAACCGGCCTGCCGCAGGAATCACACGGCGCAGCGGTCGCACCAGCCAGTCGGTCAGCGCCAGGACGAATTGCGCCATCGGATTGCGCGAGGGCATGCCGGCCCAGTTCATGTAGAGCCGCAGGAGCAACGCTGCGCCAAAGATGGCGGCAGCCGTTTCGATCAGCAGGCGGGCGATGTCAGTGAACATGGCGTCAGCCGAGAGAGAGTCGTTCGATTGTAGCCAGCGGGTTGGATCGCCACCCGATGGGGTCACCGCAAGGGCGTTCGTGCACCGGCGCAGGCACTGGCGCGACACGCGGGTCGGTCAGGACCGCAGGACACAGGCTCGGCGGCTCACCAAAGAAAAGGGGCGCTGATGACAGCGCCCCTCGGAGGCAGAACACCGTAACGCGTTACGGCCGGCTGCCCGTCGGGAACGGCCAAGCGGCAGCAGGATTGAGCGCAGCTTTCGCGCCCGGAGCTGCAGCAGCGGCCGGAGCGCTCGGCGCCGCAGGGGCGGGAGCAGCAGCTGCAGGTTTCGCAGCCTTCTTCGGAGCAGCCTTCTTCGGTGCAGCGGGCTTTTTCGCCGCTTTCTTTGCAGCTGGTTTGGCGGCCGGTTTCTTGGCCGCCTTTTTCGGCGCTGCTTTCTTAACTACTTTTTTTTTTGCTGCCGGTTTCTTGGCAGCTTTCTTTGCAGCTTTCTTCGCCGGCTTCTTGGCGACTTTCTTGGCGGCTTTCTTGGCCGGCGCCTTCTTCGCTACTTTCTTGGCGGCTTTCTTGGCCGGGGCCTTTTTGGCCGCTTTCTTCGCAGCAGGTTTCTTCGTTGCCATGAATGACTCCTTCAGCTTGCTAGGTTTGGAAGGAAACCCGGCGCGTGTGCGTCCGGGCTATTCATCGG
>LNFM01004426.1_pt1 | contig 30572 bp, 25 predicted proteins | sample 596031 | NCBI WGS metagenome assembly LNFM01 (sample SAMN04254537, study PRJNA301005) | activated carbon metagenome | isolation source: dual media filters at the Ann Arbor, Michigan drinking water treatment plant | place: USA: Ann Arbor
ACAGCCTGCAGCCCGACACGCTCAACCTGGTGGACTGCGCGCGCCAGCTCATCAACGAGGGCTTCAAGGTGCTGCCCTACTGCACCGAAGACCTCGTGCTGTGCCAGCGCCTGGTCGACGTGGGCTGCCAGGCCGTGATGCCCTGGGCCGCGCCCATCGGCACCGGACGTGGCCCGGTCAATCCCTACGCCATGCGCCTGCTGCGCGAGCGCCTGAAGGTGCCGCTGATCGTGGACGCCGGCCTGGGCCTGCCTTCACACGCCTGCACCGTGATGGAGTGGGGCTATGACGCCGTGTTGCTCAACACCGCCGTGGCGCTCGCGCAATCCCCCGTGGACATGGCCGGCGCGTTCGCCGACGCCGTGCGCGCCGGCCGCGCGGCGTACCGCTCGGGCGCCATGCAGCAACAGGACAGCGCCCAACCCAGCACCCCCGTGCTCGGCACCCCGTTCTGGCACCACCCATGAACGTCGACATGAACGTGATGGCGATGGCGCAGTCCATCGTGCAAGCCCACCAATCCACGCTGGCCTTGCCGCTGGCGCCCGGTGCAAAGGCGCTCAAGGGCGACGTGAACGACCTGGTCTTCGCCGCCGCTCTGCAGGCCGCACACCAGCTGGGGTTTGTGCCGGCCGATGCGCTGTGCATTGCTCAAGCCTGGTCCCGCCAGGCGCTGCGCACAGGCGAATTCCACCCCGAACAATGGCCCGTCGAAGCGGTCGATTTCGGCATGGCCCCTTGGCCCCGCAGCGATGCGTTTGCGCCCTGCCCGCCTGCGCTCGGCCTGTACGCGGTAATGCCCGACGCCGACTGGACCATCCGCATGGCGCGCGCCGGTGTGCCCACCGTGCAGTTGCGCTTCAAGTCGGGCGATGCGTCGGCTGTGCGCGCCGAGATCATGGCCACGGTCGCAGGCGTCCAGGGCACCGGTGCGCTCCTGTTCATCAACGACCACTGGCAACTCGCCATCGAAGCCGGCGCCTACGGTGTGCACCTCGGCCAGGAAGACCTGCAGTCCATGTCACCGGCCGGATTGAAGGCCATCAAAAACGCCGGCCTGCGCCTGGGCCTGAGCACCCACGGCTACGCCGAAATGCTGATCGCCGACCAGCACAGCCCGAGCTACATCGCCATGGGCGCGGTGTTCCCCACCACCCGGCTCGCCGTGTATTCGAAGCTGCTGCGTGACACCCCGCGCGTGGCCATCGGCGGCATCGACCTGGCTTCACTGCCCGAGGTGATGAAGGCCAACGTGGGCTCGGTCGGTGTCGTGCGCGCGCTGATGGCGGCAGACGACCTCGACGCGGCCGTGGCGACCTGGAAGGCCGCGCTCACACCGGCCTGAGCGGTGCGCGCCGCCGCACGGCGCATCAGGGCAGTTTGGCCAGGATCTTGTCCATCTCCCCCGCCGGGAAGGCACGCATGGAGCGCGAGCGGACATTGCCCTGCATGGCGATGGCGAGGTTGAACGCGGTCAACGCGTGCTCGTCCTCGGCCTCCAGCACACAGAACAGATCACAGTCCCCCATGGTCCAGAAAATATCGCGCATGTTCACGCCGGTTTTCTTGCCAGCCTCCTTGGCGGCGGCGGCCCGCCGGGTGGTGTCCTTCACGTTCTGAATGCCCTTGTCCGTGAAGCTCAACATTCCAATGTAGGTGACCATCTTGTTCTCCTGTGTTGTTCACGGGGGATGGATCACAGAGGCATGGCTCCCCCCGACGGCGTCGCCTCAGGTCATCTCGAGCGCAGCAAAGCTGTGGTGGGCGATGGCGGCGAAGATGCTACGCCGACGGCCGGCAAAGGACAAGGCGGCGCCAGACCCGGGCCATCGCTGCGCAGCATCGGCTCCACCAGTCAGACCTGTCCGCGCCGCCACACCAGGTTCATCAGCGGCTTCACGCTCAGGCCGTGCATCAGGATGGACATGGCCACCACGATCAGGGTGAGTTGCATCAGCTGCAGCGCCAGGGGTTCGGGCAGGCCGTGCTGGATGGCGTACATCAGGTAGTAGAGCGAGCCGATGCCGCGCACGCCGAACCACGCGGTCATGCCGCGCACCGGGGCGATGGCCCGGGTACCCAGCAGGCCGATGCACACGCTGAGCGGACGCGCCACGAAAAACAGGAACAGCGCCAACCCCACCGCCGCCCAGCTCCACGAGTCGCGGTAGAGCGAGCCGCCGAGCAGCAGCACCAGCATGAGTTCGGACAGGCGCTCCAGATGTTCCTTGAACACCAGCGAGCCCTGGCTCACGGTGGACGCGGCTTCGGCGTCGGAGGCGGCGTCAGATTCGGAAGCTGGCACCTGCACCGCAGCGGTGTCATGCGCCCGGCGCGCCAGCCGCATCTCGGTCTGGCGCAGCGCCACGGCCGCGAAGAACACGGCCAGAAAACCCCAGGCGTGCAGCCACACGCTCAGGCCGTACACCACCCCGATGAGGCCCAGGCCCAGGAAATCGTCGAGCAACTCGTGGCGCTGCGGTGCGCCGCGCAGCCACCAGCCCATGCGCGCCAGCGCCACGCCACACACCACCCCGATGGCGATGCCGCCGGCCGTGGCCCAGACCACATCCAGCATGACCCACTGCGCACCGTTCTCACCCAGGTTGTGCAGGCCCAGCAAACCCAGGCCGAGCATCACAAAGGGAAAGGCCGAACCATCGTTGAGCCCGGCCTCGCAGGTCAGCGTGAAGCGCAACTGGTCGCGATCGCCCGGGTGGCGGCTTTGCACATCGGTGGCGAGCACCGGGTCGGTGGGCGCCACGATGGCGCCGAGCAACACCGCCGCGCCCAGGGGCAGGCCCAGGCCCCACACGCCGAACACCGCCACCAGGCCCACGGTGAGGGCCATGGACACCGTGGCCAGCAGCAACGGCGCACGCCACTGCCGAAAACCGAACGGCACCGGCATCTTCACGCCGGCCGAAAACAGCGAGATCAGCACCGCCACCTCGGTCAGCACCTCGAGCAGGGCCGCCTCTTTCAGCGGGTTGAAGCTGAAGGCACCGAGCACGGTGGGGCCCATGAGCAGGCCCACCGCGAGGTAGAGCATGGCGGGCGTGATGGGCAGGCGTTTGAGCAGCGTGGGCGTCACGCCCATCACGAGCAGCAGCGCGCCGACAAACAGGAACCAGTGGGCGGTGGTCATGACCAACAACAAGGCCGCCGCATCCCGGGCGGGACGCGGCGGCCTTGATCAGAAAGCCACGGGCTGGCGAGTTGCCCGTGCATGGTGGGTCAGCGGGCCTTGATCTGGCCGCTCTCGTCCGACAGCACGATCTCGACGCGGCGGTTCATCTGGCGGCCGGCGGCGGTGTCGTTGCTGCCCACCGGGTTGGCCTTGCCGTAACCGCGCGAGACCACGCGGGTGGAGGCAATGCCCTGGCCCAGCAAGGCCACGCGCACGGCGTCGGCACGCTCGGTGGACAGGGTCTGGTTGTAGGCGTCGGCGCCGGTGCTGTCGGTGAAACCTTCCACCAGCACCGTGCGTTGCGGGTCGGCCTTGAGCGCCTCGGCCAGCTGGTTGACCATGCGCATGCCGTTGGGTCGCAGCGCCGAGCGGTCCACGTCGAACAGCACATCGCCCAGGGTGATCACGAGACCACGCGGGGTCTGCTTGGCGTTGAGTTCGGCCATGCGCGCTTCGAGCATGCGGTTGCGCTCCATCGCCATGGCGGCCTGGCGCTGGGCTTCCACCGTGTCGGTGCGGGCCAGGCTGGCACTGCGCTGCGCTTCCGCCGCGGCGCGTTGTGCTTCGGCAGCGGCGCGCTGGGCGGCGTCGGCCTCTTGCGTGCGGGCCTGCAGCTGGGCGCTGGTGCGCGCGGCACCGGCGTTGGCCACGCTCATCTCGGCGGTTTTGTAGTTCACCGTTTCGCGCACGATGGCCGCGCGCTGCGAAGCCACGTAGGCCAGGTGGTTCACCTGGGCCACGTCTTCGCGGTTGGTCGCCGCGGTGTTGGCCGCGGTCAGTGCGTCAGCGGCCTGGCGCAGCTCGGCCGGGGCCTGGTTTTGCGATCGCGGGTCTGCTTGAACGGTGCGGAAATCTTCCCGCGCCTGGTCCAGTCGCACGTTGGTGGGTGGTGTGGTGCTGCAGCCCGCCACAACGGCCAGGGCGGTGAGCGAGAGTGCGAAGCGGTGCATGGTTTTCATGGGGAGTCCTGTTGTTGTTGTCATTGGGTGCGGTTGATTTCCTGGCGCAGCACGCGGCCGTCTTCGCGGATTTCAGTGGCGGCCTTGTTGGCCCGGGTGCTGCGGGCTTTGGCCTCGGCCAGACGCGCGTCCACCTGCACTTCGTTCGACAACAGCAAAGCGCGGTCGTACTGCTCTTGCGTCATGGCGGTGTCGGCCATCACCTGTTTCTGGCGCGCGATGTTGAGTTCGGTCGGAGCGAGTTCGGCAGCACCGGCGCGCGCGGCGGCGTCGATGGCGGCGCGCGAGAGCGCCAGTTCCTGCGTGGGCGCAGGGATGCGGGTGGCGCAAGCCATCAGGGTGAGCGTGAGCGCGGTGAGACCGAACAGTCGCACGAACTGCTGGCGCGGACGTGAGTTCAGGGATTGAACGCGTGGTGTGAATGGGGTGTTCATCGAAATGTCCTTCTGTCATCAAGGCCAGGGTGGCCGACAGACCGAGCATGGGCGGGTGAACTGGGTGCGTCGGTGCTGTGCCGCACAGACCCCCCGCCACGCATCAACATAAAACAGACGCAGCGGTTCGCACACCCGTGCTTGTTGAAATCGCCCCAACCAAAGGACATCGCATGAACTGGGACACCATTCAAGGCAACTGGAAACAACTCACCGGCCGCGCCAAGCAGCAGTGGGCCGCGACCAGCTCGCCGGCAAGATCCAGGAGCGCTACGGCATTGCCAAGGACGAAGCCGAAGCACAACTGAAGGCCTGGGAAGACAGCTCGGACGATTCGTGGTTGAACATCTCGACCGACGCCGAGCACGCGCAAAACCGCAAGCTCTGATGCGCTGAGCGCTCCCCCTGGCGGGGAGTGTCAGGTCGCTTCCGGGACCGGCAGCAACCGGTCGTATTCTTTCTTCACCGCCTGGTAGCACTCGCAAGTGCGCTGCTCCAGCTTGGGCCGGTCCAGCACCGAGATGCGGCCGCGCACATAGCGGATGATGCCGGCCGACTGCAGCTTCATTGCCGCTTCGGTCACGCCCTCGCGCCGCACGCCCAGCATGTTGGAAATCAGTTCCTGCGTCATCACCAGCTCGCTGCCCGGCAGGCGGTCCAGGCTGAGCAGCAGCCAGCGGCAGAGCTGCTGGTCCAGCGTGTGGTGGCGGTTGCACACCGCCGTCTGGCTCATTTGTGTGATCAGCGCCTGCGTGTAGCGCAGCATCAGGTACATCACCGGGCTGGCGCGTTCGAACTCGGCTTGCACGGCTTCGGCGGGAAGCCGGTAAGCCATGCCCGCGCTTTGCACCACGGCACGGCTGGGCGTGGAGCCCCCACCCATGAAGATGGAAATGCCGACCACGCCCTCGTTGCCGACCACCGCGATTTCCGCGGACGCTCCACTGTTCAGCACATAGAGCAGCGAGACGATGCCGCTGGTGGGGAAATGCACGAAGTTCAGTCGCTCACCGGATTCGTACAGTGCCTTGCCCAGCGGCAGATCGACCAACTCGAGATGGGGCTTCCAGCGTTGCCACTCGGCATCGGGCAACGAAGCCAGCAGTTGGTTCTGACGTGGATTGTCGGGTCGGGTCATGGGGCTTTCCTGCGAATCGGCTTTTGTCGCGGAATGCGGCTAGACCCAAAATTTCAGAGTGCCGAGCATGGGGCAAAGAACACCGTTTGTCTGTTCGAAACCGAACACATAAACATCTGGGGCGCAGAACATCGCGGATGGTCATGATCATGGGTTCGCTGTGCCGCAGTTCGTCGGCGTCACAACAACAGCACCCTGCCATCGCGGGGCCCACGCGGGCGAGCAGTCATTGCGCCCGCCCAGGGCCGGATCACACCGCTTTCGTCTCGGGCAACAAGCGGTCGTACTCCGTCTTCACCACCTGGTAACACTCGCAAGTGCGTTGCATCAACCTGGGCCGGTCCAGCACGGTGATGTGGCCGCGCGCGTAACGGATGAGGCCAGCGTTCTGCAGCTTGAGCGCCGCTTCGGTCACACCCTCGCGGCGCACACCCAGCATGTTGGCGATCAGCTCCTGCGTCATCACCAACTCGTTGCCGGGCAGGCGATCCAGGCTGAGCAGCAGCCAGCGACAAAGCTGCTGGTCCAGCGAGTGGTGGCGGTTGCACACCGCCGTCTGGCTCATCTGCGTGATCAGGGCTTGCGTGTAGCGCAGCATCAGGTGCATCACCGGGCCGGCGCGTTCGAACTCGCCCTTGACGACACCTGCGCGCAGGCGGTAGCCGATGCCTGCGCTCTGCACCACGGCGCGGCTGGGTGTGGAGCCACCGCCCATGAAAATGGAGATGCCGACCGCGCCCTCAAAGCCCACCACGGCAATTTCAGCCGACGAGCCGTTCTCCAGCACATAGAGCAGCGAGATGATGGCGCTGGTGGGGAAATACACATAAGGGACTGCCGCGCCGGACTCGTAAAGCACCATGCCCAGCGGCAGATCGACCAGCTCCAGTTGGGGTTGCCAACGTTGCCACTCAGCGTCGGGCAGCGAGGCCAGCAATTGGTTTTCGAGCGGGTTTTCGGGCTGTTTCACGTGGCGTTCCTTCAAGGTGGCAGTGGTCGCAGCTTGGCCTGCCCAGTCCCTTCTAGTCGTTTGCACACCACCCGCCTACCACCACTCATCAGTTCGATACCGAACACAACCGCCACTGCCACGGCAACACCAAGCGTTCGACAACGAACAGACCACCCACCCGGGCGCCGGTTCAATGGCCTTCGCGTGCTGCCGTGACCAGCATCGGGAGTTTTCCATGCTGGCCGTCATCGTCCCTGCCAACAACGAAGAGGCCAGCATCGGCCAATGCCTGCGATCGGTGGCGATGGCCGCCACATGGCCCGGTCTGCAAGGCGAAGCGGTGTTGGTGATCGTGGTGCTGGACGCCTGCAGCGACGCCACGGCGGCCGTGGCCGCGCAAGCGGGTGCACACCTTGTGTCGGTGGCGGCGCGCAACGTGGGCGTGGCCCGGGCCGAAGGCGCGAGGCTGGCGCTCTCCATGGGCGCGCGCTGGCTCGCGTTCACCGACGCCGACACGGTGGTGGCCCCCGACTGGCTGCACGTGCAGATGTCGCTGTGCAGCGATGCCGTGTGTGGCACGGTCGGCGTGAGCGACTGGGGCAGCTTTGGCGAACCCATGCGCCGCCACTTCGACACCACCTACACCGACGCCGACGGGCACCAGCACATCCACGGTGCGAACCTGGGCGTGAGTGCGCAGGCCTACCAGCGTGCCGGCGGGTTCGAGCCGCTCGCCAGCAGCGAAGACGTGGCCCTGGTCAGGGCGCTGCAAGCGGTGGGTGCGCGCATCGCGTGGTCGGCCGCGCCCCGGGTGGTGACCAGCGCGCGCCGTGCGTTTCGGGCACCGGGTGGATTCGGCGCCACGCTGCAGCGCGTGAGCGAGGCGCACGCACTGACCACCGGGGCAGTCCCATGAAGCCCGACCCCCGCCCCGGTTCGCTGGTGACCGACCTGCAAGCCGCCCTGGACAGGCTGGGGCGCACCGACGCACCGGCCATCTGGCTGGCCCAACTGGTGCACCAGGGCCTGGACCAGTTGCCCATGCCCGGGCGCGGCGCCACGCTGCAGCGCTGGCAGGCCTTGTGCGCGGTGGCTGGCCACAACCTCTCGCTGGCCAAGCTGTACGAGGGCCACACCGATGCGCTCGCCGTGATGGCCGAGGTGGCTCCGGGCATCAGACCGGTGGCGGGCGCCACCTGGGGCATGTGGGCCGCCGAGACGCCCGACGGGCGAACCGTGGTGGAAGCCACCGCCCCAGGCAGCGTGCACCTGAGCGGGGCCAAGCGCTGGTGCTCGGGCGCGGGACACGTGAGCCACGGGTTGCTCACCGCGTGGTGGCCCGACGGTCGCGGGCCCCAACTGGTGCGCGTGGCCATGGACCAGCCGGGCGTGAGCACGTCCCACACCGACTGGCATGCCGTGGGCATGGCGTCGAGCGCCAGCATCGACATCGCGTTCAACACGGCTGTGGGTGAACCGGTCGGGGGCGCGGGCGCCTACCTCCAGCGGCCCGGCTTCTGGCAAGGCGGCGCGGGCATCGCAGCCTGCTGGCACGGCGGCGCTGCGGCGCTGGCTCTCTGTCTGCACCGCGCCTTGGTGCAGGCCCCACCGTCCAGCCGCAACGCCTTCCGCCTCGCTGCGCTGGGCAAGGTGGGCGTGGCCATGCAGTCCACCGCCGCGTTGTTGCGCGAGACCGCGCACTGGATCGACGACCACCCGACCGAGGACGCGAGCGCCATGGCCTTGCGCGTGCGCCTGGCCGCCGAAGCCAGCGCCAGGCTGGTGCTCGACGAAGCAGGCCGGGCGCTGGGCGCCACGCCGTTTTGCCGCGACGCGTCCTTCGCGCAGATGGCGGCCGACCTGCCGGTCTTTCTGCGCCAAAGCCACGCCGAGCGTGACTTCGCCGCGCTGGGTGAGCGGCTGGTGTCGCCGGAAGGACCATCGTGGGCGCTGTAGACATGCCCGGGCTGATCCAGGGCGAGGCCACCGGCGACCTCACCTGGCGGCGCTGGCTGGCCGGCATGCGATGCCACGAGCTGTCTGTGCAGGACTGGCTGCCGAACGACGCCCGCCTGGTCGTGGTCGCACCCCACCCCGACGACGAGATACTGGCCAGCGGCGGCCTGATCTCCACACACGCAGCGCAAGGCGGCCGTGTGCTGATCGTGGCCGTCACGGATGGCGAGGCCAGCCACGCCGGGTCGCCATCGATCCACAGCGACGACCTGGCCGGTATTCGCCGCGACGAGCGTTTGCTGGGCTTGCGCTTGTTGGGCTTGTCGCCACCCGCCGTGCTGGCCCTGGGGCTGGCGGATGGCCAGGCCCGGCAACAGAGCGCCGTCTTGTTCGAGCGGCTGGTGTCGCTGCTGCAACCGGGCGATGTGGTGGTCAGCACCTGGGAACACGACGGGCATCCCGATCACGACACCACCGGAGAGATGGCCCGCAAAGCCTGCGCGGCCACGGGTTGCGCGTTTCTCGCCGCACCGGTGTGGATGTGGCATTGGGCCAACCCGGGTGATGCCCGCGTGCCGTGGCATCGCCTGCGCGGTGTGCCCCTCAGTGCCGGGGCTGCCTCGCTCAAACAAGCCGCGCTCGCTGCCCACCGCTCACAACTCAGCCCACGCGGCGTGGACCTCGGGGCCGTTCTAGGCACCGCCATCGTGCAGCGCGCGGCCTGGCGCACCGAGTACTACTTCGTCTGAGCCATGTTCGATTCACAAACACCGGGACCACACAGCTTCGACGCCTTGTTTCGCGGCAGCGACGACCCCTGGCGTTTCAGAACACGCTGGTACGAGGCGCGCAAACGCGCAGTCACACTGGCGTGTTTGCCTGCGGCGCGCTACGCCCACGGTTTCGAGCCGGGTTGCGCCAACGGCGAACTCTCCGCCGCACTGGCCCTGCGCTGCGACCGGCTGTTGGTCTCCGATGTGTCGCAACGTGCGGTGGCGCTGGCACAAACACGCCTGGCGGCTTTCGCCCATGTGCAGGTGGTGCAGGCGCAACTGCCGCGCGACTGGCCCGACGACGCGTTCGATCTGATCGTGATCAGCGAGCTGGGCTACTTTGTGGATGCCCACAGCCTCGACGCGCTGGCCGACCAGGCGCGGGCCTCACTGCGCCCGGGCGGCACGGTGCTGGCCTGCCATTGGCGCCGCCCCATCGAAGGCTGCGCGCTGGACGGCGACGCGGTGCATGCCCGGCTCGCGCAGCGGTTGGGCCTGGCGGAGCTCACCGAATTGAGGGAAGCCGATTTCGTGCTGCATGTGTGGAGCGACGACGGTCGATCGGTGGCGCAGCGCGAAGGTTTTGACTGGTGACGAGGTAACGAAACGCAAACGTGAAGCCCGCCCGTCGAACAACGTTCGTGAGCGCACAGACCCCCGGCACCACAGCCTTTACGGTAGCCCCTCTTCGAACGACACCCGGCACCGAATCTTCCTGCGCCGGGTTGGTCCTTCGACACAGGAGTGAACATGGCATTTCCCACCCACTTGAGCGCGGACTCGGCACACACAGGACGCGTCATCGGCGACCTGCACGACGGTCGCCCGCCGCGCTCCACCAGCGCCGTGTCATGGGCTGCCATCGCAGCCGGTGCCGCCGCCGCCGCGGCGCTCTCGCTGATCCTGCTCATCCTGGGCGTGGGCCTGGGCTTGTCGTCGGTGTCGCCGTGGGCGCAAGCCGGCGTGACGGCCACCACCCTGGGCGTGACCACCATCGTGTGGTTGACCGTGACGCAGTTGCTGGCTTCCGGCCTGGGCGGTTATCTGGCAGGCCGCTTGCGCACCAAGTGGATCGACACACAGACCGACGAGGTGTACTTCCGCGACACCGCGCACGGCTTCCTCGCCTGGGCTGTGGCTTCGCTGGCCACGGCGGCCATGCTCACCTCGGTGATCGGCTCCATCGTGGGTGGCGGCGTGCAGGCCGGTGCCACGGTGGCCGGTGGTGCAGCCGTTGCGGCCACCTCCGCCGCCACCGGCATGGCGCAAAGCGAAGAAGGTGGCTCGATGGCCTACTTTGTCGACACGCTGTTTCGCCGCGATGCCGGTGTGGTGTCGGCGCCCGCCACCACAGCGCCTGGCACCGAGCCCACGACAGCCAACACAACCAGTGGCCCATCTGCCGATCCCGCCGGTACCTACCTGGACAACGAGCGCGAGATCGCTGAGATCGGCCGCATCCTGATGTTCAACGACCTGTCCAAACCCCTGCCGGAAGACGACGTGCGCCACGTGGGTCAACTGGTCGCCCAGCGCACCGGCTTGTCGCAGGCTGACGCACAGAAGCGCGTGACCGACACCTACGCCCGCGCGCAATCGCAGGTGCGTGAAGCCGAAACCGACGCACGCGCCGCCGCAGACGCCGCGCGCAAGGCATCGGCCACCGCAGCGCTCTGGCTCTTCGTGTCGCTGCTGATCGGCGCCTTCTGCGCCAGCCTGGCGGCCACCTTCGGCGGTCGTCAACGCGACGCCTGAACCCACCCACACACCCCAAAGAAAGCCCACCATGCGCTCACTCCTTCTGCTCTTTCTGGGCATCCCGATCCCGATCATCATCTTGATCGCGCTGTTCACCTGACCGCCCTTCATCCCAACCACCAAGGAAGCACCATGATCCCCAGCACCCCCTCCAACCCCTACGTGCCCAACACCTCCCTGCTGTCCGACAGCGAAAAGATCGCCCCGGTGGCCGCCGACACGATCGACAAGGCGGTCCAGGGCGCGCACAACGCCGTCGACCGCCTCGCCGACACCGCTGCGCCCACCGTGCGCCACCTGGCCCAGACCGGTGATGCGTGGGCCTCCAGTTGCCGCGCCACCGTGCGCGCGCAACCGCTGATGGCGCTGCTGGCGGCGTTTGCCGTCGGCGCGCTGGTGGGCCGCATCACGCGCTGACCCGCCACCGGCGACCACAAAAAAAGGCCGGGGGTGCAGCGATGCACCCCCGGCCTTTTTGTTGTGACATCCGGCACCCCGGCGCCGGATGTTCTTGCGTGGCTTCAGGCCAGCGTGCGCACCGACTTCTCGCGTGCCCACTGGCGCGTGCACGCCGCCGCCACAAACGCGTTGGCGTCGTCGGCGCCCACCACACCCGCATCGGCCTTGATGCCCGCGGCCTTCAGCACCGCTTGTGCGCCCGCGTCGGCCGCCATCGCCTTGAGGTGGCCGAAGGCGTCGCGCACAAAGTCCAACGCCGCCGCTTCACGGCTCAGGGCCTTGCCCGCCGCGTCCGACAACACCAGCGCCACCGCGTCGAACAGCACCGAGGGCGTGCCGGCCAGCTGGCCATCGGCCGCCAGCTTCTTGCCGTCGGCGAGCGTGACACCGCCGACCTTGGGCGCCACGATCTTCACGCGCGCACCGGCCGCCTCCACCGCCTTCTTCAGCGCGGCAACGGCCGCGCCGTCCGAGCCGTTGTCCACCAGGATGGCGACACAGCGGCCCTCCAGCGTGTCCTTGGCGTTGTCGATGATGCTCAGCGCGGCCGAGGGTGGCAGGTCCATCACCGGTTGGGCCGGGGTGGCGGGCGCGGGCAGCTTGTCCATGCCCAGACCATCGGCCACGCGCTGGCCCAGGCCTTCGTCGATCACTAGCAGGTGGGCCACCATGGCTTCACGCACATGGGGGTGTTCCACCTTGGAGAGCTCGAACACCAGCGCCGACGCAAGGTGGGCCTGCTCGGGTTCGCTCTGGCTGATCCAGAACTGGCGCGCCTGGCTGTAGTGGTCGGCGAAGCTGGCCGCGCGCACGCGCCCGCGCTCACCGCCTTCGTCCAGCGCCACGCTGGCAAAGCCCTTGGCGCGGTCGGCGCGCGGCGCGTCGGTCGACAGCGTGTTGGGCTCGTAGGCCACACGCCCGGCCGGCCGCGTCATCTGCATGTGGCCGTCGCGCTGCTGGTTGGCAAACGGACACTTGGGCGCATTGACCGGGATCTGCGCAAAGTTCGCCGAACCCAGGCGCGAGAGCTGCGTGTCCAGGTACGAGAACAGGCGGCCCTGCAGCAGCGGGTCGTTCGAAAAGTCGATGCCCGGCACCAGGTGCGAGGGGCAAAACGCCACCTGCTCGGTCTCGGCAAAAAAGTTGTCAGGCCAGCGGTCGAGCACCAGGCGACCAATCACCTGCAGCGGCACCAGTTCCTCGGGAATCAGCTTGGTCGCGTCCAGGTGGTTGAACGGAAACTTGTCGGCCTCGGCTTGCGTGAACAGCTGCACCGCAAATTCCCACTCGGCCACTTCGCCCGCGCCCAGCACCTCGAACAACTCACGGCGGTGGAAGTCCGGGTCGGCGCCGGCGATCTTCACCGTCTCGTCCCACACGGTGGACTGCATGCCCAGCTTGGGGCGCCAGTGGAACTTCACAAACGTCGGGTGGCCGTCGGCGTTGATCAGGCGGAAGCTGTGCACGCCGAAGCCTTCGATCATGCGCAGCGAACGCGCGAGCGTGCGGTCCGACATGATCCACATCACCATGTGCATGGCTTCGGGTGTGAGCGAGATGAAATCCCAGAAGGTGTCGTGGGCCGACGCGGCTTGCGGAAAGCCGCGGTCGGGCTCCATCTTCACCGCGTGCACGAGGTCGGGGAACTTGATCGCGTCCTGGATGAAGAACACCGGGATGTTGTTGCCCACGATGTCCCAGTTGCCCTGGGCCGTGTACAGCTTGATCGCGAAGCCGCGCACATCGCGCGGCGTGTCCGACGAGCCCGAGCCGCCGGCCACGGTGGAGATGCGCGAGAACACCGGCGTCTTCACGCCGACCTCGGTCAGCACCTGGGCCGTGGTGTAGGCACCCAGCGAATGGGTGAGTTCGAAGAAGCCGTGGGCCCCGGTGCCGCGCGCGTGCACCACGCGCTCGGGAATGCGCTCGTGGTCGAAGTGGGTGATCTTCTCGCGCAGGATGAAATCTTCCAGCAGCGTGGGGCCTTGGGGGTGCGAGCGCAGCGAGTTCTGGTTGTCCGAGACCACCAGGCCTTGCTGGGTGGTCAGCGGTGGGTGTTCGGCGTTGGCCTGTTGGTGCAGTTCGCCGCCGTTGCCCAGGTGGGCGTCTGGTGTGGGTTTCTTCGCCATGGGTGTTCCTTCGTTCAATTGGATGGGGCGGGCACTTGCGTGAGCAGGTCCGCGAGTTCGTCGGCGTGCTCTTCTTCCACCGCGAGGATGGATTCGAGCAGGCGGCGCGTGGTCGGGTCGTCGGCACCGACCGATTCGATCGCGTGGCGGTAGCTGTCGATGGCGATGCGTTCGGCCACCAGGTTTTCGCGAATCATCTGGGTCAGCGTGGTGCCTTCCACGTACTCGGCGTGGCTGCGCTTCGTGAGCGAGTCGGGCGAAAAGTCGGGCTCACCACCGAGCTGCACGATGCGTTCGGCCAGCTGGTCGGCGTGGCCCTGCTCTTCGTTCGAATGCACCAGAAATTCGGCTGCGGTGGCGTGCGAATGGATGCCGCTGGCCATGAAGTGGTGGCGGCGGTAGCGCAGCACACACACGAGTTCGGTGGCCAGTGCGTCGTTGAGCATGGCAATGACTTGTCCGCGGTCGGCGCTGTAGCCGGCGGTCACGGCGCCCTCTTCCATGTGCTGGCGGGCGCTTTTGCGCAGCTCGGGGATGTCAAGCGGCTTCAGGGGTTCGTTCATGGTGTTCTCCGATCGGGTTGGGTTGGCGCGGGGCGCGAAGGTGCTTTTCATCGAGGTGTCCTTCTGGTCGACGGCGGTGCCGATCGACCCGTCCAGCATCGGTGTTGGTGCCGTTGGCGTCGGTGCTGTTGCGCACAGAACGCCGGCATGCCCCGGTCATGCTAGAGCGAGGTTTTTGCCGCCATCAAAGTGGAGTGCAACAGCTTGTCGGCCTCATAACAACTGCAGGCCTTGCCCTCAAGACCGGCCCGATCCAGCACCTTGAGCTCGCCGCGGGTGTACTGGATGAACCCGCTTTTCTGAAGGTCGCTGGCGGCCTGGGTCACGCCCACGCGGCGCACGCCCAGCATGAGTGAGACGAATTCCTGCGTGACGTGAAAGTGGTCGGTGCCGGCGCGGTCCTGGCTCATGAGCAGCCAGCGCGCCAACCGCTCCACGATGGGGTGAAAACGTTCGCAAGCCGATGCCAGTGCCTGCTGGTGCAGGCGGACCATCAGGCTGCGCTGCAACACGCTGTGCAACGCGGGCATGTCGACCAGGGCCTTGCGCAGCGCCTGCGCTTCAATGCGCCAGCTGTGGCCAGCACCTTGCACCACCGCCCGCCAGGGCGTCATGGCCACCCCCAGCACCAGCTCGGAGCCCAGCATCGCCTCGCGACCGACCATGCCCACCTCCAACGGCGGGTGGCTGTCGACGTCGATCACCAGCGAGATGAAACCCGTGATGGGAAAGTAGGCGTGGGTGAGCAGTTCGCCGCGTGTGCTCAGCTCGGCCGACAGCAGGAGTTCAAAAGGTTCGCAGCGCGCGAGAAATCGTTTCTGAACGGCCGTGGACAGGCGCTCGATGAGGTGGTTCTGGATGTTGGACATGTGGATTCCGCCTGTGACACAAGCGAAGCCCCTCCCAGGGTGAACTCATGCGGGTTGCACAGGCACGTTGCCTGTCAATCCCAAAAACATACTGACGCCTTCGGGTTGTGCTGTCTGTCTGTGAGCGTACACATGGCGGTGTTTGAGTTCCATGGGTTCATCAACCGACTCAGAGCTGGGTGTCGATGAGCGAGGCCAGCCATTCGGTGAACTTCTCGCGCGCCGGTCTGGCCTGCCACTGCGCATAGGTCACCGGTTTCGCCAACGCCAGGTCGGCTTCAAACGTAGCGGTCTGCACGCTCGCAAAGTCCTTGTCCACGATGTTCAGCGTGGCTTCGTCGTTGAGGCGGAACGACCGGTTGTCGAAGTTGGTGGAGCCGACCGAGGTGAGCAGGCCATCGACGATCAGCAGCTTGCAGTGGTACATGGTGGGCGTGTACTCGGCGATGGTGGCGCCCGCCTGCAGCAGCGGCCCCCAGGTGGCGCGCGAGGCATTGCGCACGGTGTCGCTGTCGATGTGCTCGCCGGGCACCACGATGCGCAGCTTGACGCCGCGCTTCAGCGCCTCGGTCAAGGCCTGCAGCGTGAGTTCGTCGGGCACGAAATACGCGGCCGACAGATCGATGGTGCGCGAGGCCGCGGTGATGGCCAGCAGGTACATCAGCTGCATGCTCTCGCTGCCACCGCTGGGTGAGCTGCTGAACACCTGCGCCAGCGACGGACCCACAGGCGCCAGGGCGGGAAAGTAGTCCGGTCCGTGCAGCACGTCGCCCGTGACCTTGATCCAGTTGTCGATGAACACGGACTGCATCTGCGCCACCACCGGACCCTCCACCTGAAAGTGGGTGTCGCGCCAATGTTCGGGGTCTTGGGCACGGCCGGTCCAGTGCGAGGCCACGCCCACCCCACCCGTGAAGCCGAGGCGACCATCGGTGATCAGCAGCTTGCGGTGGGTGCGGTTGTTCAGGCGCCCCAGGTTCGACCAGTGCGGTGGATGAAACCGCCGCACCTGCACACCGGCCTGCTCCAGCGTGGCCATGAGGCTCTCGTCCATCTTCGCGCTGCCCACCCAGTCGAGCAGCACATGCACCTTCACGCCCGCGCGAGCGCGCTCGGCCAGCGCGTCGGCGAACTGGCGCCCGATGTCGCCCGACCAGTAGATGTAGGTCTCGAAGGTGATCGACACCTTCGCAGCGCGAATGGCGGAGAGCATGGGCGGGAAGATCTCGTCGCCGTTGAGCAGCGCCCGCGCCTGGGTGCCCGGCAAGAACGGCGGTCCGAGCAGCACGCCCAGTTCCTGCACGAAGCGCGGATCGTCCAGCGAATACAGGCGTTCGATGCGCCGCTCGATCTTGGCTTCACCGCCGACGAAGTTGGCGATCAGCACGCCGACCACCGCACAAACGATGGCCACAACACCTGCGACGAGGAAACGACGGGAGATGCGACGCATGGCGAGCTATGACGACGGCGGGCGCGCAGCCGGGAGCAATTCAGCTTGCCTCGTTCGCCGGCAGCAGGCGGTCGTATTCCTTTTTCACCACGCGGTAACACTCACAGGCGCGGTGTTCCAGCCCCAGGCGGTCCAGCACCGAGATGTGGCCACGCGCATAACGGATGAGGCCCGCAGTCTGCAGCTTGAGCGCGGCTTCGGTCACGCCTTCCCGGCGCACGCCCAGCATGTTGGCGATCAGCTCCTGCGTCATCACCAGGTCGTTGCCGGGCAGGCGGTCGAGGCTGCGCAGCAGTGAGCGGGAGAGCTGCTGGTCCAGCGAGTGGTGTCGGTTGCACACGGCGGTCTGGCTCATCTGTGCCATCAGCGCCTGCGTGTAACGCATCATCAGGCGCAGCACCAGGCCCGAGCGTTCGCATTCGGCGCGGATGGCATCGGCGCGCATGCGGTAACCCTGGCCCGCGCTTTGCACCACGGCGCGGCTCGGCATGGAGCCGCTGGTCATGAAGGTGGAAACCCCCACGACCCCTTCAAAACCCACCACCGCAATCTCGGCCGACGAACCGTTCTCCAGCACATACAGCAGCGAGACGATGGCGCTGGTGGGGAAATGCACATGCGCAATGGCCGCGCCGGACTCGTACAACACCTTACCCAGGGGAAGGTCGACCAGCTCAAGCTGGGACTTCCAACGTTCCCACTCCGCCTCTGGCAACGCGGCCAACAACTGGTTCTGTCGCGGGGTGTCGGGCAGGGTCAAGTGGCTTTCCTCCAGGATGGCTGTTGACGCGAGAAGCGTGCGAGCTCTTGATGTGATGTTATTTTTGAGCGGGGACTGGGCGAGCATGACAGGTAAATGCCCGCGCGTCCGTTCGGGAGCGAACATATAAACACCAGCCGTTGGTCAGCCCGTGGGCGCCGTCTCCAGCGAAACCACGCACACGCTGTGGGCCGGCAGCGCCGACCAGGCGAGCGATTCGCCCACCGCCAGGAAGCCCACCCCCTGGCTGCCCCAGCTGGCGCGCACCGCGTCCGCGCTCTGGCGCACCAGCACGAAGCGCATGGTGCGCCCGTCGCGCACCAGCGTGATCTCGGCGCGCGGCCAGTGCGCCGGCAGGCAGGGCGCAAAACTCAGGTCGTGCGCCGTCATCTTCAGGCCCAGGATGGACTCGATCGCCGCGCGGTGCAGCCAGCCGGCCGCGCCGGTGTACCAGCTCCAGCCACCGCGGCCCACATAGGGGGGCTGGCTGTACACGTCGGCCGCCATGGCGTAGGGCTCCAGCCCGTAGGCGGCGCCCCAGGCGGGGTTGCGCGCACGGTGCGCCGGGCTCAGCCACGTGAAGTGGCGGTAAGGCTCATCGCGCGTGGGGGAATCGGCCGGCTCCTGCACAGCCAGCGCCGCCACCGCCATGAGGCCCCACACGCCCGCGTGGCTGTACTGGCCGCCGTTTTCGCGCACGCCCGGCGGGTAGGCCTGGATGTAGCCGGCGCTCGGTTGGGCCCGTGCCAGCGGCGGCGCGAGCAGCTGGAGCAGGCCGGCGTCGGTGTTGAACAGCTGCGCCGAGGCGGCCTCCATGGCGCTGCGTTGGCGCGCCAGCGGGGCCTGCCCACTGAGCACCGCCCACGCTTGCGCGATCAGATCGATGCGGGCCTCGGGCTGTGTGTGTGAACCCAGCGGGCTTCCGTCGTCGAAGAAGGCGCGGCGGTACCAGTCGCCGTCCCAGGCCTGGGTTTCCAGGGCCTGGCTCCAGCCCGCCAGCGCGGCTTCCCAACGCTCGGCGCGCTCCAGGTCGCCGCGTTCGCGCGCCAGCGGAATCCAGTCGCGCACCACGGCGCACAGAAACCACGCCACCCACACCGATTCGCCCCGGCCTTCGTGCCCCACGCGGTTCATGCCGTCGTTCCAGTCGCCCGTGCCCATGAGGGGCAGGCCGTGCGCGCCCACCGGCAGGCTGCGGTCGATGGTGCGCGCGGCGTGTTCGAACACGCTGGCCGTCACGCTGCTGATGCGCGGCGTGTCGTAGGCGTCTTCGGCGCCGGGCGCGATCGTCAGGTCTTCGAGGAAGGGCACGCTCTCGTCGAGCACGGCGGCGTCGCCCGTGGTGCGCAGGTAGTGCGCGCAGGCAAACGGCAGCCACAAGAGGTCGTCGGAGAAATGCGTGCGCACGCCGGCACCCCCCGGCGAGTGCCACCAGTGCTGCACATCGCCCGCTGCAAACTGGCGCGAGGCGCACAACACGATCTGGTCGCGCAGCAGGCGCGGCGCGGCCCAGCTCAAGGCCATGGTGTCCTGCAACTGGTCGCGGTAACCGGTGGCGCCACCCGCCTGGTAGAAGCCGGCCTTGGCCCACAGGCGCGACGAGACGGTCTGGTAGAGCAGCCAGCGGTTGGTCATGGCGTCGAACAGCGGGTCGGGCGTGACGATGGTTGTGGCACCGAGCAGCGCGTCCCAGCGGGCCTTGGTGGCCTCTTCGCGTTCGCGCGGCACGCGCTTCATGGCACGCACGGCGAGCTCGTGCGCGGCGGCGGGTGAGGCGGCAAAGCCCAGCAGGTAGACCTGCTCCAGCGTGGCGCCGGGGCGCACCGTCACCGGGCGCGAGAGCGCGGCGCAAGGGTCGAGCCCGCTGCCACGGCGCTGGCCCAGCCGCAGCGGCAGCCGCAGCTGGCCCTGTGCGTCAAAGAAGGCCGCGCGGTCGCAGGTCCAGTCCAGGCCCTCGCTGCCGCCCGGTGTGGCCAGGGCTTCCACCAGAAACGCGGTGCCGCCGCCCCAACCGGCACCGGCCTCGGTCTGTGTCGCCATCAGACCCACCAGCCCAGCGGGAGCGTCCACCATGCAGCGGCGCGAGTGCAGCGTGGCGCGGTCGCTGCGCTTCTCGCCCATGAGCCACTCCACCATGGCCACGGTGCGCAGGTGCGCCATCTGGCGGCCGCGGTTGACGATCTCGATGCGCACCTGCTTCACGGCGGTCTCGGCGTCCACGCTCCAGTGCACCGAGATATCAAGGTCACCGCGCCGGTGGCTGATGGTGGTGCGGCCCTGCGCGTGCACCACGGTGTGCTTTGCCTCGGCGTCGCCCCAGGCCGACGGCGTGAGACTCCACACGGCGTGCGTGCGGCGGTCCTGCAGCAGGAACCACTCGGCCGGCGTGTCCGCCACCGGGTCGTTGCCCCAGGTGGTGAGCTGGTTGAGGCGGCTGTTGCCGGCCCAGGTGTTGCCACCGCCGGTCTCCGACACGATGGCACCGAACCCCGGGTTGGCCAGCACGTTGACCCACGGCCTGGGTGGCCGCTGGGCAGCCGACACCTCGAACGCAAAACGCCGGCCACCCGCCTCGAATTCGCCGGTCGACGGCGAGGGCTCGGCGATCGGTGCGTGGGTGGGAACACGCTCGTGCGGCGTGCTGCGCAAGGTCGCCTGCGCCGCGTCGAAGCGCGCGCTCCAGGTCTGGATCTGCTGCGTCCAGCTCACCCCGTTGGCCCGCAGGTGGATGCGCGCCAGCGCGTCCAGCGTGGACAGCTGCTCGGGGGTCAGGGCGTCGGGGCGCAGCAGGTGCAAGCTGCCGATGGGCGCGCCTGCGTGCGGCGCATGCAGTTGTTCGCGCAGCAGTGCCAGTTCACGTTGCAAGGGCATCTGGTACGAATGCGCTTCGCTGCTGAGCACCACCACATCACAAGCCACCCCGGTGCGCGACCACTCGTTGAGCGCCTGCACCACGCTGCGCAGCAGGCCCAGGCCCTGGGGCGAGCCCGCGCTCACCAGCACCAGCGGCCGGTCGCCCGAGATGGCCAGCGGCCAGAGCGTGCGGCGGTCGCACACCCGGTGGGCCTTGCTGTCCGTGACCGGCAGGTCCACCTTGGGCAGCGTCATCAGGAGTGCCGTGGTGAGCGCCTGGAAGGCGGGCAGGTGTTCCATGCGCGGGCGCCCGGGCGCCAGCTGGATGCTGGCCAGCGTGGCCGACATGACCGACGCGCGCTCCACCGAGCTGGGCTGGCGGTACTTGTCGACGATGGCCATCAGCTGCGCGGGGTGGTCGCTGGCGGCGGTGGCAAACGTCACGCAGGCCTGCGCGCCGGGCATCAGGCGCAGCTTCACGCCCAGGGCCGCCACCGGGTCCAGCCCGGTCTCCAGCGCGGTGGATGCGGTGGGCACCGCGTTCATGCGCGCCAGCGGCTGGTTGGCACTGTGGTTGCGGCCCAGCCAGTGCGCGCGGTCGGTCTGGCAGAGCAGGCCCAGCACCTCACCGCGCACATCCGCCACAAAGTGCGCGGCCTGCACGGTGGTCTCGGTCTGCAGGCGCGGTGTGCGCACAAAACGCAGGGCCTGTTGGTCGGCCAGCCAGTCGGCCTGCACGAAAAAGTTGGAGAACGCGGGGTGGGCTTCGTCGGCCACGGCGCGGGCCAGCGTCACCTCCATCGCCGAGATCAGCTCCAGCTCGATCACCTCGCTGCTGCGGTTGGTGAGCACCACGCGCTTGAGCTCGATGTCGTCTTCCGGGCTCACCCACACCGTGGTCTGCACGCTGAGTTCGGGCCACTGGGCTTCGAGCACCACACGGTCGGTGTGGAAGGTGCTCAGGTACTGCGCCGCCGGGTCGGGCGCGGGGTGGCTGCTCACCGACACCGGTGCGGCGCGCGGGTCCAGCCGCAGGTAGACGAAGCTGCCACAGGCGTCGCGCAGCGCGTCGTCGCGCCAGCGCGTGATGACGGTGGCACCCCAGCGGCTCCAGCCCGCGCCGTTGGCGCGCAGGCTCACGCTGTAGTGCCCGTTGGACAGCAGGTGTGTGGGCTCCAGCACCTGTTCGCCGGGCACCACCGTGCGCACATGGTCCTGCGCGCGGCGGTGCAGCGCCTGCAGCGGCAGGTTGGGCAGGGGCTGGTGCACCAGCGCCGACAAGGCGCGCGGCGTGCGCTCGTGCAGCAGCGACGACACCGCTTCCAGGCTCGGGTGGGCCATGCCCCAGCGCTGCGCCACGTTGTCGCGCAGCACATTGGCCAGCGCCACGATGGTCATGCCCTGGTGGTGGGCCATGTAGGTGGCCACCGGCGTGCAGCTGCCGCCCTGCGTCTGGCGCGCGGCGGTGAAGTCGAGCGCCTCGATGAAACCGTAACGACCGCGCGCGGCCAGCCGCGTGAGGTAGGCCAGGTTCTGGCAGGCCAGGTGCGGGTTGACCAGCGTGGCCAGCGTGGTGGCGTAAGGCGCGATCACCTGCTCGTCCAATGGCGTGCGGCGCAGCGCGAGCCGGGGCACACCCTGGGGTGCGTACTGGTAGGCCAGCGTGTGGTCGCGCCCGGCGTAGGCACTCTCCGAAATGCCCCACGGCATGGCCTTGCCCTGCACGTGCGCGATCTGCTCCATGAGCGCCGAGCAGCCGGCTTCACGCAACACGCTGCCCGGCGGCTCGGCCATCACCAGCGTGGGCATGAGGTACTCGAACATCGAGCCCGACCACGAGCGCAGCACCGCGTGGCGCCCGTTGGCAAACAGCGGGCGGCCCAGCGCGGCCCAGTGCTTCATGGGCACGTCGCCCTTGGCGATGGCCAGCAGGCTGGTGCTGCGCGATTCGGAGGCCAGCAGGTCATAGAAGGACTTGTCCAGCGCCTGGTCGTCGAGCCTGAAGCCGATGTGCAGCAGGTGGCGTTTGGGGTGGTACAGAAAACCGAACTCGGGCGCCCAGGCCAGTTGCTCCAGCGACTGCGCCAGGTCGAGCAGGCGGCGCGTGGCGCGTGGCCCACCGCCCTCGGCGGCGGCGCTGCGGTCCTGACCCACCGAACGCAGGGTGCCGAGGTGGTCGCCCAGCAGCGCGTGCAGGCTGTCGTGGTCGCGCGCGATTTCGTCCTTCTCACCGGTGCGCGCCGGGTCGGGCTCGGGGCGGGGGTGCGGGATGCGCACGAGTTCGAGCGAGGCAGCGTCCAGCAGGGTGGCGAAGGCCGCGCTGGCCTCGGCGTCCAGCGGGTCGGGCAGCGGGGCGTGCAACACCTGGCCGAGCGCGGTCTGTGCCAGCGGCTGTGCCAGCGCGGCTTCGAGCCAGGCCTGCTGGTGCTGCAAGGCCGGTTCCAGCCGCTGCTGGCTGCGCTGCAGGGCTTGCGCGGTGGCCTGCGTGGCGTGGGGGTCGCGCGCCAGCAGGCGGCAGGCCTGGGCCACCGCGAGCAGGTGCACGCTGAGGTTGCCGCTGTCCACGGTGGACACGTAGCGCGGCAGCAGCGGCTGCAGGGTCTGGGTGTCGTACCAGTTCAAAAAGTGGCCGCGGTGGCGTTCCATCTGCTGCAGGCTGGCCAGCGTGGCTTCCATGCGCTGCAGCAGGTCCTGGGTGCCGATCCAGCCGAACTCGCGCGCGCACGCCGTGCTCAGCAGGTACAGGCCGATGTTGGTGGGCGAGGTGCGGTGCGCCACCATGTCGTACGGCAGGATCTGCAGGTTGTCGGGCGGCAAGTGGTGGTTTTGCTGGTCGACACAGCGCTCGAACAAACGCCAGGTGTCGCGCGCCAGATCGTCGAGCAGTGCCCGGTCGGCGGCGGCGAGCGGGCGCGGCGCTGTGCCGGGCCACGGCTGGTGGGCCAGCCACGAGATCAGCGGGGCCAGTGCCCACAGCACCAGCAGCGCCACGCCCCACACCGGCGGCTGCGGCGTGGTGAACCACAGCAGCGCGAGCAGCGGCAAGGCCACCGCGGGCTCCAGCGCATGGCGCCGGAGGGAGGGCCACAGGCCCGGGCGCAAGGCCGCGCTGGCCGCGTCGGCCGTGGTCCACGCCAGCAGCTGGCGTCTGGTCACCGCCATGCGCCACGCGGTGCGCGCCACCGCGTCGGCAGCGCGCAGCGCCTGCTGCAGCAGTTGCACCATGTGCCACACGCCGCTCAGCAGCGCGCGCCATGTGTCGGCCGCTGCAGCGCGGGCGAATCGTTCGCCCAGCAGGCTGGCGCGGTGCGGCACCCAGCCGGCGAGCGCGCCCAGCACCGGGGCGGCGGCCTGCGCGGCCAGCGCCAGCCACAGGGCAGCGCCCAGGCTCAGGCCCACGCCCCACATGGCCAGCAAGAGCAGCAACAACGACGCTGGCGTGACCAGCGAACGGCGCAGGTTGTCCAGCAGCTTCAGGCGGTTGATGGGCGAGAGCTGCCAGCGGTGCGGTCGCAACAGGAACGGCAGCAGTTGCCAGTCGCCCCGCGTCCAGCGGTGCAGGCGCGAGGCGGCCACGTCGGCGTGTTCCGGGTCGGCCTCGATCAGGGTGATGTCGGACACCACCGCGCAGCGCGCGAGCGCGCCTTCGAGCAGGTCGTGGCTGAGCACGCGGTCGTTGGGCAGGCGGTCGCCCAGCACGGCGTGCATGGTGGCCACGTGCAGCAGCCCCTTGCCGGTGAAGCTGCCTTCGCCGAACACGTCCTGGTAGACGTCGGAGCTCATCGCGCTGTAGGGGTCCAGACCGCGCTGGCCGGCGGTGATCCACTGCCACAGCGAGGTGGTCGAGGTCTCGGGCAGCGGCGGCACCACACGTGGCTGCAGGATGCCGTAGCCCTGCACCACGTGGCGACCCGTGGGGTCCAGCCGGGGCCGGTTGTCGGGGTGTTCCGCCACGCCCACCAATGCACGCAGCCGGCCCGGCGGCAACTGCGTGTCGCTGTCGAGCGTGAGCACATAGCGCGTGCCGCTCGCCATGCGCGAGAGTTCGCCCAGCGGCAGGAACGGGCCGGGCACTTCGTGCACCAGCGCGGCCACCAGCTGCTCCAGCTTGCCGCGCTTGCGCTCCCAGCCGATCCAGCGGCCCTGGGTGGTGCTCAGCGTGCGGGCGCGGTGCAGCAGCAGGAAACGCGGGGGCGCGCCGGCGGCCACCGGGTGGCGGTGGTTGAGCGCGGCGATCTGGGCCTGCGCCTCGGCGAGCACCGTCTCGTCTCCCGGCAGCACCGGGCTGTCGGCGTCGGCAAAGTCGCTCAGCAGCGCGAACTGCGCGTGGGCTTCGGGGTTGGCCAGAAAGTGCAGGTGCAGCCGGTGCACCAGCGGCGCCACGGACCGTGGGCTGCCCAGCAGCGCCGGCATCACGACCATCACACGCGCCTCGCGCGGAATGCCCTCGGCCAGCAGATAACGCGGCAGGTGCGCGGGCCGCGCCGATTCGCTGATGAGCCGGTTGACCACCGCCACCACCGTCTCGGACGCGGGGAACACCATGAGCAACAACACCAGCGCCGTGACCGCATGGCCAAGCCAGCCATCGACCGGCAACGCGGCCGCAGCGTACACCGCCGCCACCAGACCCAGCGAGCCTGCGAGCATGACCGTGAGGTAGGTGGGCACGCGCGCCGTGCGCAGCACCAGCCGCCGCCACACCCGGCCGCGGTGGCGCAGGCCCAGCCGCTGCTCCAGCGCACCACGCCCACCGCCCGCCAGCCAGTGGCCTGCGTGGACGTCGTCCTGCATCAGCACCAGCAGCGTGCGGGCCACCTCGGTTTCGCGGCGCTGGCTCTGCACGGCCAGGCGCTCGATGCGGTGCAGCGTGGTGCTGCGGGTGGCGTCGTCCTCGGCCGCGAACACGTCGGAGGTCAGCATGAGCTGCATCACGCGGCTGGTGCGTTCCACCACACCCGACCAGTCGGCTGCGCCAATGAGCCGCAGCGAGGTGATGGCATTGCCCACGCTCAGGTGGTCGGCCGCCTGATCGGCGTGGTGCTGGGCCTGCAGGGCCGCGAGGTCGGGCACCGCGTCCTTCAACCACGGACGCACCTGCTGCAGGAACACATCGCCTGTGGGCGGGCGGTGGCCGTCGAGGTTTTGCGCCAGGTGGTAAAGAAACACGCGGCCCACGCCGCGCTGCTCGGCGACCGTGTGCAGCGCCTGCACGGTGGCCAGGTCCAGCTCGTCGATGCGGTGCGCGATCAGGCTGGCGAGCTCGCGCGCGGCCTTGTGGCTGGCGATGCGGTCGGCCAGGCGGCGCAGGTTTTCCACCTGCACCACGCGCAGCGTGGTGGGCAGCGCCCACAGCTCGCCGTGGCTGAGTTCGTGCACCTCCTGGTAGGCGTTGAGAAAGTGGGTGAGCAGGGTCTCGTCGAACGCGCCGTCGGTGTGCGCCACAAACGCCCAGGCGATGCTGTAGATGCGTGGCAGGCCCTGCAGCGGTGCGTCCTGCAACACCGGCAGCGTGCGGTAGTAGCGCGCGGGCAAACCGTCGTGGATCTCGCGCAGCTGGTCTTCGATCAGGTGGAAGTTGTCGAACAACCATTCAGCGCCGGGGCTGATGTCCTGCCCGCTCAGGGCGTGGCTGGCAATGTGCTCGTGCGAGGCGCGCAGGCTCTGAATGTTGCTCTGCAGGCGCGGATAAAACGTGGTGCTGCCAAACACCGCGCGCGCGGCGTGGTGCGACTCGGCCAGGCTGCGGCCGTGTTGTTCAAAACGGGCCAGGCCAAAGATTTCGGACCGGATGGGCTCCAGCGCCGGACCCAGCGCAGGGTCCAGCATGCGCCGCACAGGCTGCGGTACCCAGTCGGGCTGACCGGTGGTTTCGCGCTCCGTCACCTACGACACAAGCCACGTGGTGCCGGCCAGCAGGGTGACGATGAACACGGTGGTGACCAGCCTGGGCACCACGAAGCCGCGAACCACTGAAGCGCCGGTGCGCAGGGCAGGCCACGAACCGCGCGAGCGGCTGCACACCGAGAGGTGATCGGCCAGCTCCGAACAGTCCATGGGCGAGGTGTCGGCCGGGTGCCCGAACGAAGAAGTGTCCCAACTGGGGGCAAAGGGGGTGGACTTCGGCATGGGCTTCTCCTGATTGACACGCCAGCGGAAAGAGTCCGGGAGGGTGAAGCCATTTGTAAAGCTGCGAGGGGGTGTGGGTCTGTTCGGTGCCACACCCATGCGCTCACAGCTTGCAAGCAATGGTGACTTTCTTTACCGCGCAGACACCGTTCGTGCGCGCTACCGAACAGACCAGGGGCGCAGTATCCAACATGCTTCAACCCATCGGCCGGCGCCACGCTCCGGTCTTCGCCAAACGGCTGTCACACCAGGAGAACTCCATGAAACCCACCGCCAAACGCTCTTCGCCCTTGCTGCGCCTCACCGCCCTGGCCACCCTGGCTGTGGCGGGGCTGGCAGGCTGCGCCGCACCCTACCCGGTGTACGAACAACCGGTGTCGCAACAGGCACCCACCTACCAGTACCCGAGCCAATACCCACAGGCACAGCAACAGCCCGACCGTCGCGATTACCGCCGCCGCAACCAGGAGACCCTGTACGAAGCGCCCGTGACCTCGGTGCGCGCGGTGGTCGGCCCCAACACCGGCCAGCGCTGCTGGATCGAGCGCGAAGAAGTCGTGCAGCAACCCCAGCGCAACATCCCCGGCGCCATCGCCGGTGCGGTGATCGGCGGCATCCTGGGCCACCAGATCGGCAATGGCAGCGGTCGCGACATCGCCACCGTGGGCGGTGCTGTGGCGGGTGCGGCCGTGGGCTCCAACGTGGGCCGCAACGGCTTCGGTGGCCAGCCACAAACGCAAGACGTGCAGCGCTGCACGCAGGCCAGCAACGGCCAGCCCGAGTATTGGGACGTGACCTACACCTTCAATGGCATCGGCCACCGCGTGCAAATGACCTCGCAGCCCGGCCGGACCATCCTTGTCAACGCCAACGGCGAACCCCGCGTCTGACCACCAGACTTTTCTGAAGTTCCCCCCCTTCCCCGCGCTGCAAGCAGGACCACGTCCTGCCGGCGCGGGTTTTTTTTGTGCGCTGCAAATGCGGTCCAATGGCGGCATGACCGAACCCCTGCATGCCACCCCCGACACCGACCAGCGCCTGACCGATCTGGAGATCAAGGCCAGCTACGCCGACGACCTGCTCGACACCTTGAACGCCCTGGTGGCGAAACAGCAGGAGCAGATCGATCTGTTGCTGCGCGAGGTGAGCCGGTTGCGCCAGCGCGGCGGCGACGACGGCCTTTCAGCCGGGCCGCGCGATCCGCGCGACGAACTGCCACCGCACTACTGAGGCGCTACGGACGCTGCGGCGTGAGGGGTGTGCTGGCGACGCGCTCGAAGACCGAGGCGGCCACCGAGTAATCCCACTGCTCCACCACACAACCGGTGGCCGGCAACCAGCGCACCACGTTCACCGAGTTCGGCACGCCGCTGCGCACGCGGCTGGACACCGACGTGCCGGCCTGCACCGCCCACAGGGAGCGCGCGAGACCAGGCAGCGGCATCACATACGGCAGGTGGATGTGGCCACCCATGACCACATCGGCCCCGGCGGCGGCCCAGGCCTGCTGCGCGGCGCTGTGGTTGTGCAGCCGGTTGGGCAGGTCTTCTTGCCGCATCACATCAATGGGCTGGTGCACCACGACCACACGCAGCTGTTCGGCTGTGGCCTGGCGCAGTTGCCGCGCCACGCTGTCGATCTGTTCGCTGGAAACTTCGCCGTCCTTGTGGCGCCGCGCGCGCGTGGTGTTCACGCCGATCACCAGCAGATCGTGCGAGGCGAACACGGGTGCAAGGTCGGACCCGAAGGCCGCGCTGTAGCGCGCGTAGGGGCGCACGAAGCGGCTCCAGAGGTCGAACAGCGCGATGTCGTGGTTGCCGGGCAGCGCGAGCAACGGCGCGCCCAGGCGGTCCATGGCGGCGCGCGCGGCGCTGAACTGCTCGGTGCGGGCGCGCTGGGTGATGTCGCCCGAGAGCACCACCAGGTCGGGCCGCAGCTGTGCGGCGAGCGCAACCAGCGCGTCGACCACGGGGGTTCGTTCGGTGCCGAAGTGAGGATCGGAGACCTGCAGCAGGACGCTCACGGTGCGGCTCTCTCGGGCGCTGCCTTGAGCAGCCACAACGGCTGCGGCAACACGCGGATGGTCATCGGCGAGCGCATCCAGTCCACCTCGCCGTCGAACGCCACCTTCACCTTGCGCCGCCCCATCAAGCGCGAGGGTTTGATCACCAGGCTCTGGCACACGAAGCGCTCGATGCCGCTGGCTTCACCGAGTTGCCCGAGCGCGCCGCGCAGCATCAGCCCCAGCATGGCCAGCGTGCCGATGGGTTTGAGGATCACGGCGGTCACGTGGCCGTCGGCCGCGGCACCTTCGGACTGCTCGGCGGAGGTACCAAGACCCAACTGCTCCAGTTGCAAGCGGTTGTTGCCCACGAACAGCGTGAGCGTGCGCACTTCGCGCTGCTGCCCTTCCCATTCGATGGAGAGTTTGAGCCGGCGCTGCGCGCGCAGCAGCGTGGCCATGCCCGCGCCGAACGCTACCAGGCGGCTGCGGCCGAAGCGCCCTTTCCAGGTCTCCCGGTCTTGCAGCAGGTCGGGGTAGAGGCCCAGGCTGGCGTTGACCAGAAACACCTGTTCGTTGATGGCCGAAATCTGCACCGGCTCGGGCCGCGCGTCGAGCAACCAGCGCAGCGCCTCAAGGGTCTCGGTGGGGGCGCCGTGCTCGCGCGCGAAGTAGTTGAAGGTGCCGCGGGGAATCACGCCCATGGTGCAACCCGCTGCGTGGGCCGCCTGTGCCACGGTGTTGATGGTGCCGTCGCCGCCCACCGCCACCACCGCCGACCCATCGGCGTGGGCGCGGGTCGCGGCCTCTCGGGCCACTCGCGCGAGTTCGCCCGGCGCGGCAAACAACACCGTGCCGGCGCGCCCGGCTTCGCGCAAGCCAGCCTCGATCGCCTCGCGCGTGGCCTCGGCATCGCCGTGGCCCGACTGGCCGTTCACCACGAACTGCAGCGCTGCCGCCGGCTGGAAAAGCGGACGCTGCATCAGAAGCCCACGGCCTGGCCGTCGCGGCGCGAATCGCTCGCGGCCACATACCCGGCTTCCATGTCGTCGGCCAGGCGCCAGATGAACTGGCCGCTGCCGAAGTCCATGTAGGCATCCGCTGCGGGCTCGAAGCGGTGGCCCAGGTCTTTCAGGCCTTGCAGCAGCGCGGGCGCCATGGTCGGCTCGAAGTCCACGTTCAAACCGGTGCCCACCTTCCAGCGCGGCGCGTCACACGCGGCCTGCGGCTGCTGGCCGTGCGCGAGCATGCGCACCAAGGTCTGCACATGGCCTTGCGGCTGCATGTTGCCGCCCATCACGCCAAAGCTCATCTGCGGGCGGCCGTCCTTCATGACTAAGCCCGGGATGATGGTGTGGAACGGCCGCTTGCCACCGGCCACCTGGTTGGGGTGGCCCTCGGCCAGCGTGAAGCCGAAGCCCCGGTTCTGCAGGCTCACGCCCACGGAAGGGACCACCACCCCGCTGCCAAAGCCCATGTAGTTGGACTGGATCAGGCTGATCATCTGGCCGCGCTCGTCGGCCGCGGTGAGGTACACCGTGCCGCCACGCGGCGGCGTGCCGTGCGCAAAGTCGCCGGCTTTGCCGGGCTGGATGAGCCTCGCGCGTTCGGCCAGGTACGCATCGCTCAGCAGATCGCTCGCGCTCACCTCGCGCATGTGGCCCGCATCGGCCACCCAGCGGTAGGTGTCGGCAAAGGCCAGCTTGATGGCTTCGATCTGCAGGTGCTGGGACTCGACGCTGTCCACCGGCAGGCGGCCGATGTCGAGGTGCTCCAGCATGCCCAGCGCCATGAGCGCGGCGATGCCCTGGCCGTTGGGCGGGATCTCGTGCACCGAGTAACCGGCAAAGTTTTTCTGGATCGGCAGCACCCATTCGGGGCGGTAGGCGTCGAGGTCGGCCATCGTCATCGTGCCGCCATTCGCAGCCGCGTGGGCCACCAGCGCTTCGGCAATGTCGCCGCGGTAGTAAGCCTCGCCGCGCGTGTCGGCGATCTTGCGCAGCGTGGCGCCCGCCGCCTTGAAGGTGAACCGCTCACCCGGGGTGGGGGCACGGCCGTGCGGCATGAAGGCTTCGGCAAACCCCGGCTGGTTTTTCAGGATGGGCACCTGGCGCGCCCACTTGTCGGCGGTGATGCAACCCACGCCGTGGCCGCGCTCGGCCAGCTCGATGGCGGGCTCCAGCAGGTCGGCAAAC
>LNFM01003532.1_pt1 | contig 30556 bp, 30 predicted proteins | sample 596031 | NCBI WGS metagenome assembly LNFM01 (sample SAMN04254537, study PRJNA301005) | activated carbon metagenome | isolation source: dual media filters at the Ann Arbor, Michigan drinking water treatment plant | place: USA: Ann Arbor
CGACCTCCGGTACGTGCCAGCTCCCCGTGAATCAAGGCGCGGGCTTCATCACGCGTGGCGAGCCGCAGATCGTCGTCACGACGTTCGACGCCACCGGCGTGACGCTCTCGTCGATGGTCGCCCAGCCCACCGGTAACCTCGCGCGCGACCGCTTCATCGAGCGCGCGCGCCAGCCCGCCGCCGGCATCCCGGTGCAGATGGTGGCCGGGCGCTTCGACGAGGACGACACCCCGGATCTGTTCTGGTACTTCACGCCGCAGTTCGGCACCGGCACCAACATCCAGGTCGCCTACGGCCGCACGGCCCTCGGCTCGCCGCTGACTGCACTCGGCAACATCGTCGGCAACATCGAGGATGCCTTCGCTGCCGACCTCGATGGCAACGGGCTCGACGAGCTGATCGCGCTCCAGGGCGTGGACTTGCTCGTGGTGAAGACCGGGACGACGCTCACCGTCCCGGTGGACGTCGATCCGACGTGTGACGAGGGGAACTAGGTCGCCGGCGTCGGCGTGCCGTCGCTCGGCGGGGCTTCCTCGTCTTCGATCTCGCCGAGCGCGGCTTCGATCGCGGCCGAGAGGCGCGCGTACTTCACCGGATCGTTCAAGAGCTCGAGGCGCGCCTGGCGCGTCTCGGGGGAGTTCGCGGCGCGTGCGACCGCTTCGGCGACGCTCGGCAGCATCTCCAGCTTCTGCGGCTGCGACGGTGGCTCCTCCACGATCTCGTCGAGCTCCTCGGCGAGCGCCTCGTCGTCGAGCTGGATGCTGCCCGACTCGTCGAGGCCACGCGGCGGCGGCGCAGCGGCGGCGGCGGCGGCCTGGGCGGCGGGGCCGGGTGCAGGTGGCACCGTACCCGGCGCGAGGGCGCTCGGGACCGGGTCGGGGGCGGGCTGCGCCCACGCCGCGGCGAGGGCGGCTTGTCCCGCGGCAGCGCTCGCGGACGGCGTCTCGCTGGTCACCTTCGGTAGCTGCGTCGTCACCGACGTCGACGGCGTGGACGTCGCGATCTTCGCCGTGACCGACTTCGTGTCCATCGTCGAGCTCACGGGCGGGATGGTCGCGGTGCGCTGCGGTGGCGCCGGCGGAGCCGCCGGGCGAGCGCTGGCGGGGACTCCGCCGGCAGCCGCGCCGGAGGGCGGCGCGCTTCGATCCACCGGCCCCGACGTCACGGGGCGGCGCTGCGGCCCCGAGTGCTCGGGCAGGGGGGCCGCGGGATCCACCTCGAGCCGGAGCGGAGCAAAGACTTCCTTGCCCGCCGGCGGCAGGTTGGCCCAGCGACGCGTGAGGTCGGCGACGGGAACGAAGATCTCCTCGCGGCGATCTTCACCGAGCATACGGCGAAGCACGAGCTCACCCGGGCTGCGCGAGTGCTGTGCGATCTTGTGCACCATCGGCGCGACCGATCCGATCAGACGCTCGGCGACGACGCCCGTACGGGGCAGCTCGTTGAACGGCTTGCCATCGACGGAGAGGCTCACGGTTCCGGTGCGGTGATCGCCGAGCGCGCGCGCCGCGGTATCGAGCTTCTTCAGCATCGCGTCGATGGCCGGCTTGTTCGTGCTGTCGACGGTCAGCTCGCGCACGGGCTCGCCCGTCACGTTCTCGACGGAGATTTCGCCCTTCGGGGTCATCACGAGGTCGAAGCCCCCGCTGGTGGTCTCGGCCGTCGAGCGCAGCCGGACGAGGGTGCTGCCCGTCGCGCCGCCGGTCGTGACGAGCTTGACGATGTGGTAGCGGCCGATCTTGTACGGCACGAGCTTGTCCGACTTCTTCAGCCAGCCGCCGACCTCGAGCGCCGATAGCTCGGCGTGCTCCGCCAGGCGCTCGACCCGCAGGTCCGGCACGAGGTCCGTGCCCGCCGGCAGCTCGAGCCCGACGGTGGCGTCGATGCCATATGGAGTCTTCTGACGGGCGAGGGCCGCGACCTTCGTGCTGGTCCAGGTGACCTCGATGGTCTTCTCCGCGCCCGGCAGCTCGTGGGACTTCAGGAGCTTTTCGACGATCTCCATCCCGCGCGAGCGCAGACCGAGGTCCTCCTTCTCCACGCGCGCCACATCAGCCGCGAGCGCTTCACGCACTCCGGCGCTCTCCTTCTCCACGGCCTCGCGCGTCTGCTTGACGATGGTCTCCGCGCAGCGCCCGATCGCGTTATCAGCCTGCTCCGTGGCCACGACCTCGGCAAGCTCGGTCGTACGCCGCGACAATTCGTCCAGGGCGGCCAGGACAACGTTCGCGTCCTTCTCCAGCGACCGGCGCTTGTCGCCCGCCGAGGTGAGGGTGCTCTCGTGCTCGAGGAGGACGACGGAGCAGTCAATGACTTCCTTCAAGAAGGCGAGATAATTGAACTCGAGCCCGGCCTCCGACGAGTCACCCAGGAGATAACGCACACGTCATCTTACTCCGGAACGGCGTGCGTCCGCCCACCGTATCTGGCAGGGTTCGACCGTGCCTGGGCCTCGCCTGTTGATCGCGTTGCTCGTGATCTTCGTCGCTGCGGTCGTGCCCGCGGTGATCGGACCTACGCTGCTCTGCCGCAAGGAAGACCCGGTCCTCGAACGCTACGGTGCGGTGCCGCCGTTCAAGCTCGTCGACGAATCGGGGACCGAGGTCACCGAGGACGCACTGCGCGGCCATCCGACCATCGTCGACTTCATCTTCACGCGCTGCGATTCCATCTGCCCGACGCTCTCGCTCCGCATGCAGCGCATCGCCGAGCGCACTTCGGATAAGCGTGGGTTACCCATCAAGCTCCTCTCCATCTCCGTCGACCCGCAGTACGACACCCCCGCTCGCCTCGCGACCTACGCCGAGCACTTCAACGCCGACCCCCGGCGCTGGAAGTTCCTGACGGGCGACGCCGCGCAGATCAAGGCGCTCGTGGAGGGTCCGTTCATGAACTCCATGGTGCTCGAGGGCGTCACGCAGTCTGGCGCGCCGAACATCTCGCACAGCGGCTACTTCATGCTCGTCGATAGCCAGCTCGAGATTCGCGGCATCTACGACTCGAACGTCGAGCAGGAGCTCGATCGCATGCTCCACGATGCCCGGTTCCTCGCGCGCACGGCGACCAAGGGCTACAAGTTCGGAGGCGGCGACTAGCCGTGGGCCTCGTTCTCGACATCGGCTCCGTCGTGGTCGGCATCCTCATCCTGTACTGGGGTGCGGAGTGGCTCATCCGCGGTTCGGCAGCCGTCGCACGTGCGTTCGGTGTCAAGCCGCTCGTCGTGGGCCTCACCGTCGTCGCCTACGGGGCGTCGGCGCCCGAGCTCGCGGTGGCGACGAAGACCGTCGCGCTGCATCCCCCGATCGCCCTCGGCACCGTGATCGGCTCGTGCGCGGCGAACATCAGTCTCATCCTCGGCATGACCGCGCTCATCGCGCCGCCGACCGTGGACGGCCGCATCATCCGTCGCGAGGTCCCCATCCTCCTCGGTTCCGCGATCGCCGTCCCCATCTTCCTGTGGAACGGCGTTCTGTCGCGCTTCGAGGGGATGATTCTCATCGGGTGCGCGGCGCTGTTCACGATCGTCACGCTGACCGTGTCGGCCGGCCTCGAGCCTGACGACGAGCTCGACCCCGAGCACAAGCGCGCCAGCGAGAGCGGCGGAGACCTCGGCGGCAAGGCCCGGCCGAAGACCTCGCGCGGACTCGCCGCGATCATGACGGCGCTCGGGCTCGTCCTGCTCGTGCTCGGTTCGAACCTCTTCGTGCGGGGAGGACGCGCGATCGCGGAACACGTCGAGATGTCCGAGCGCATGCTCGGCCTGACCGTGATCTCGATCGGCTGCGCGCTTCCCGAGTTGATCGGCTCGATGGTGGCCGCCTGGCGCGGTCACGCGGCCCTCGCCGTGGGCTCGGTGATCGGTTCGAACCTCTTGAACGTCTTCCTCGTGCTCGGCGTGAGCGCTTACCTGCATCCGATCCGGCTCGGCGAGCGCATGCACACGGCCGAGGGCATCGCGCTGGTGCTCATCACCCTGCTCGGCATCGTCACCCTCCGCGGATCCAGAAAGATTTCGCGCGCGGAGGGCGCGGTGCTCGTGCTGGCCTACGTCGCGTTCATCGTGACCTCGGCGCTCCTGTGACCTCCGCCCGCGCCTACGCGCTCGGCATCGTCACGGGGGACACGCTCGCCGCCAAGCTCGTCTCGCCGCCGGCTGACCTGGTCCTCGAGGACGCCGAGCCGCCGCTCCGCCTGCCCGGCCCCACACGTCCGCCCGAGCTCGTGATGGTCCCTGGTCGCGAAGCGCGCGTACCGCCCCTCGCCGGCTTCCGCGATCCGAACCAGCGGGCCCGCATCATCCACGCGCTCGCGAACCACGAGCTCCAGGCGATCGAGCTCTTCGCATGGGCCCTGCTCGCCTACCCCGACGCGCCGCTCGCCTTTCGCCGCGGCCTCGTCGCCATCCTCGCCGACGAGCAGCGCCACCTCGAGCTCTACCGCGGCCGCCTCGCGGCCCTGAAGACGCAGTTCGGCGACCATCCGGTCACCGGACACTTCTGGAACAAGCTCGATGACTTCGTCGGTCCGCTCGAGCTCGTCTGCGCCATGGGGCTCACCTTCGAGAACGCCAACCTCGACTTTGCCGGCGACTACGCCGAGGCCGCCCGGGCGTGTGGCGACACCGAGACCGCCGCCGTCCTCGAACGCGTCCACGCCGACGAGATCAGCCACGTGCACTTCGCCTGGGTCTGGCTCGGCAAGCTCGCCCCCGACCAATCCCCCTGGTCCGCGTACCTCGCCCACGTACGTCCGCCTCTCGGACCCTCGCGCGCCCGTGGGGCCCGCATGGATATCGACGCCCGCCGCCGGGCCGGGCTCGACGACGAGTTCATCGCGAACCTCGCCGCTGCCTCCGCGAAGCGCCCCTCCGGCGAACCGCGATGACCTTCATCATCGACGCGAACCTCGATGTCGAGGCGCGCTGGGCCGGTGGCTCCCTGCCCGGTGGCGTCGCCCGCCGCGTGTCGTTGTATGGCGCGCTGGTCGCGGCGCTCGCGGACGGCGCTGATCACGAGGTGTGGACGCCGGCCGCGATCGATCCGCGTCGGATCGTCGGCCTGCCGCCCGCGACCTACTGTGTGGGGCGCCCGCCTCGGTCCGACCTCGCCTGGGCGAAGGACACCCCCGCCGCCCAGGCGGCGAACGACCGTCGCCTCGTCCACGCCCTCGGACTCGCCCTGCCCGGCGCGTTCGTCGCGTCGGAGCTCTCGGACATCGAGCGCGCAGGCTCCGCCGATTCATCCACCTTCGTGGCGAAGGCGCCGTGGACGGCGGCAGGACGCGATCGGATGCGGTGGACGGGGGCCCTCGCGTCCGACCAGCGGACCTACGTGCGGCGCCTCATCGCGCGCCAGGGAGCGGTCGTGGTCGAGCCATGGTGTGACCGGCTACTCGACGTCGGGGTGTGCGCGCGAGTGGATGCGGAGGGACGCGTCGCCATGGAGGCGCCGCATGGCATCGTCGTCGATGCGCGCGGCGGCTTCGTGGGCATCGATCTGACGCCGCCGGCGCTGGAGGCCGGGGAGCACGAGGCGCTGCGGGCCGCGGTCGTCGCCGCGGGCCTGGGCATCGCGGGCGTGGGGTACCGCGGGCCCTTCGGCGTCGATGCCTTCGCCTACCGCGTGGCTGGTGAGCGGCGGCTACACGCCGTGTGCGAGATCAACGCGCGTCACACGTTTGGCTTCGTCGCGCGGGCGCTCGGCGCGACGCGGCTCATGCTCGCCGGCACGCCCCCCCCCGGAGCGCGCGTGCTGATCACGCCCGGCGACGATGGGGTCTCCGCGTGGGTAGAGTAGCGAGCATGGACGCAGTGCTCGCGGCGGTTCGGGACGGACGGGCGCGGACGGGGCGGATCGTCGTGCTCACCGGCGCGGGCGTATCGGCGGAGTCGGGCATCCCGACGTTTCGCGGCAAGGAGGGATACTGGACGGTCGGCGCACGCGAGTACCACCCGCAGGAGCTCGCGACGCACGCGGCGTTCGAGCGGATGCCGTGGGACGTGTGGGCCTGGTACCTGTACCGACGCGGCGTGTGTCGCGGCGCGGAGCCGAATGCGGGTCATCGCGCGCTCGTGGCGCTCGCGGCGTCGGAGCGCTTCGCACTCGTCACGCAGAACGTGGACGGGCTGCATATCCGCGCGGGGAGCCCGCGGGCGTCGACCTACGAGATTCACGGGGATATCGAGCTCGCCCGGTGCGCGGACGAGTGCACGCCGACACGGTTCCCGATCCCGGCGGCGGTTCCAGACCTCCAGAAGGGCGAGCCCGTCTCGGCGGAGGCGCGGGCCGCGCTCGTGTGCCCGCAGTGCGGAGCGATGGCGCGGCCGCACGTGCTCTGGTTCGACGAGAGTTACGACGAGGACCGGTTTCATCTCGATACCGTCCGGCGGGTGGCGAGTGAGGCCGCGCTCCTGGTCGTGGCCGGAACCTCCGCCCAGACGAACCTGCCGTGGCAGGTGGTCTCGCTCGCGGGGCGGGCGGGCGCGGTGATCGTGGACGTGAACACCGAGGACAACCCGTTCGGTGATCTCGCCCATGCAGTGGCGCGCACGTCGGCCGCGACAGCGTTGCCGTTGATCGTCGACACGCTCGCCGACATTTGAGAGGGTGCGGCCCGATGTCGCTGCCCACCGAGGACAACGTCCCCGAGCCGGTGTCCGACCGGCCCGCCGAGGGTACGGGCGAGATCAGCATGCTGCCGCCCGAAGAGGCGCAGCAGATCGCCGCGGACATCAAGGCCATCGCCGAGAGCCGTGGCGAGGACTCCGAGGTCGTCGAGCTCGTGGACTTGCCGGTCACGGGCCGGGCCCGGCGCGCCACGATCGCGCCGCCGATGCCGACCGTCGGCCCGCCCCTCGAGCCTGACAAGGACGAGGACCTCACGGTCGACGAGCTCCGCGATGCATGGCCGCTCCTCGACCTCGAGGAGCGCAGCGACGGTCTGCGGGTCCTGCCCCGCGAGGACGCGGAGGAGTTCTTCGTCGCCCTCACGGCGTCCGATCACGCCCAGCTCTTGCTTCACTTCCGCCCGGGCCAGCGGCGTCAGTGGATGCGTCTCCTCGAGCCCGACGACGTCGCCGACGTGGTGCAGGAGGCAGGCGACGAGCACAAGGCGACGCTGCTCGCCCTGCTCGACGCGCCCACCCGCAAGGAGGTCAGCGCGCTCCTCGCCTACGAGGAGGACGAGGCCGGTGGCCTCATGTCGACGCGCTACGCGCGGCTGCGCCCGTCGATGACGGCCGACGAAGCGATCCTGTACCTGCGCAAGCAGGCGCAGGCGCGCATCGAGACCATCTACACCGCCTACGTGCTCGATACCGAACAGCGCCTCGTCGGGGTGGTGTCGTTCCGTGACCTGTTCGCCGCTGATCCGACGAAGACGGTGGCCGAGATCATGGAGGTCGATGTCGTCCGCGTGACGGACGAGATGGACCAGGAGTCGCTGTCGCGCCTGTTCGCCGAGCATGATCTCACCGTCGTCCCCGTCGTCGACATCGACGGCAAGATGAAGGGCATCGTGACGGTCGACGACATCGTCGACGTCGTGCAGGAAGAGGCCACGGAGGACGCGCAGAAGTTCGGTGGTATGGCGGCCCTCGAGGTGCCCTACCTCCAGTCGAGCCGGCGCGAGATGCTCTGGAAGCGCGGCGTGTGGCTCGTGCTCCTGCTCATCGGCTCGACCCTGACCGCGAGCGCCCTGGGAGCGTTCGCGACGCAGATCGAGAAGGAGCACCTGCTCGCGCTCTTCATCCCGATGATCATCTCGACGGGAGGCAACTCCGGCTCGCAGGCCTCGACGCTCATGATCCGCGCGATGGCCCTCGGCGAGGTGCGCTCGGCCGACTGGTGGCGCGTGCTGCGTCGCGAGCTGGGGCTGGGCCTCCTCCTCGGCGCCGTGCTCGGGACGGTGGCGATCCTGCGCGTGCTGATCTGGGGGTACTTCGGGTCCTACGGCGACCACTTCATCTTGCTCGCCACCACGTGCGGCATCTCGGTGGTGGGCTGCGTGCTCGCCGGCACGCTCGCGGGCGCGATGCTGCCCTTCGGTCTGCGTCGCCTCGGGCTCGATCCCGCGGCCTCCTCGGCGCCGTTCGTCGCGACTCTCGTCGACGTGAGCGGCATCTTGATCTACTTCGGGATCGCGAACGTGATCCTGCGAGGAGTGCTGCTGTGATCCCGACCCGCGTCTACCACTACCGTGATCCTGCGGCCGTCATCCTGGGGCTGAAGGAGCTCCGCAAGCAGGGCCTGACGCCGCGTGGGCTCCTGTTCGTCGCGCTCGATCCCCGCGGGGAGACCTCGATCGCGGTGCCCGCTGACTTCGACGCCGTCGAGAGCATCCGCGTCGGCGACAAGCTGTCGCTCGTCCCGCCGTGGGAGGGGCGCTACTTCCACTTCGATGCCGTCCACCGCCTGCCCGGCGACAGCGTGCTCTGGAATGGTGACCGCCGCCTCGGTGACACCGGTAGCGCGCCCGAGGTGGCGTGCGCCATCTCCGAGTGGATGAAGGGCAGCTCGGCCAAGAACGTCTTCCTCGGCTGTGGCCCCCACGTGCCGGGCGCCTGGTGGACCGTCGATCACCTGTCGGAGGTCACCGAGCTCCACTCGCTCGGCTTCCTCGATTGCGTCGTCACGACCACCGGCATCCTCGCGCGCAAGATCGATGACGCGCGGCTGTGGCTCCTCCCCTTCTCGGCCCTGCGGGAGCATGGCAAGCCGACGACCGGCTGGGTGCACGTCTTCGAGACCGGCGACTTCGGCAACATCCTCCTGCTCGAGCGCCGCGTGCTGCAGTACCGCCTCGTGCTCACGTGCGAGCGCGGCCTCGTCGAGGTCGACCTGTCGCACCTCCCCGAGCGCGCCCGCGAGACCGCGCGCGTCCCCATGCGGTCGGGCTTCGGCGTCGTGGGCCGGATCGCGAGCAAGCGGACGCTTGTGAGCAGCGGCGCCGAAGGGCGGCGCGGTGAGATCGACGGCGGCGCCTTCGCGGTGACCGCGGGCAAGATCGAGCCGTGGGGGCTCACCGAGATGCGCCCCGCCATCCTCGTGGGGTCGCCGACCGGCGAGCTCCTCGATCTACCGCGCACGCTCCGCTCCATGCGCCTCGATACCGACGAGGTCGAGAAGCAGGACGAGACGTAACTACGGCGAGCCGAAACGGCCGACCAGCACGAACAGGCCGACCATCAAGAGCAGCGCCGCTGTCAGTGGCCACAGCCCGAGCGCCAGCGCCAGCGCCCCTCGCAGCTGCTGCGCGAGCATGCCCGGCTCCGGTGGCGGAGCGGGTGGCGGCGTCAGGTACTGCCCGTGACTGCGAACGACACGAGCCTGAGGGAGCTGGTCATACGTCGCCATGAGACCAGTATATCGTGCGATGCGATGACGACCAGGCTCGTTGATTGTTCGCAGGGCTTCCGGAGCAAGTACCTCGATCACGCGGCGCTGACGCACCAGCTCCGGGTCTGGACGGAGGCCTACCCCGCTCTCTGCCGCATGACGTCGATCGCCCGGACGCCGGAAGGTCGGGACGTGTGGTTGCTCACGGTGGGGCGCGATCTCGACGAGGCCAGGCCGGCCGTGATCGTCGACGGAAACCTACATGCCGCCGAGCTCGCCGGTTCGAGCGTGGCCCTCGCCATCGCCGAGGAGGTCCTGCGCCTCCACCTCGAGCCAACCACGTTGGATCTGCCATCCACGATCATCGAGCGGCTGCGGCACGTGAAGTTCTTCATCGTGCCGCGGATCACACCGGATGGCGCGGAGTGCGTGCTGACCAGCGGGCGCACGGTGCGATCGCTCCCGCGCGACCACCGCGTCGAGCGAGGCAGCCCGCGCTGGATCCCGCAGGACATGGACGGCGACGGTCGGGCCCTCGCGATGCGTGTCCTCGACCCGAGTGGCGAGCTCGTCGAAGCCAAGGAGCTCGCGGGACTTCTCGTCGAGCGCACGCTCGAGGACGAGGGCCCCTTCTACAAGCTGTACCCCGAGGGCCTCATCGAGAACTTCGACGGCAAGCGCGTGCCGTCGCCGTACTTTCTCGGCGACAACCCGATCGACCTGAACCGGAACTTCCCGTGGTCGTGGGCCCCCGGTCACGAGCAGATCGGCGCGGGCCCGTACCCCGCCAGCGAGCCCGAGTCGCGCGGCATCCTCGAGCTGGCGACCGCGCATCCCGAGATCTTTGCCTGGCTCGATCTCCATACCTTCGGTGGGGTGTTGATCCGCCCGCTGGGTCACGCCGCCGACTCGAAGATGAACCAGGAGGACCTCGCCGTCTTCCGGCAGCTCGAGGCGTGGATGCTCGATCACACCGGCTATCCCACCGTGTCCGGGCACGACGAGTTCCTCTACGAGCCCGACAAGCCCTTGCGCGGTGACCTCACCGACTACGCGTACAACCAGCGCGGCGCGCTCGGTTACGTCGTCGAGCTGTGGGACCTCTTCGCGCGTCTCGGCATGCCGCGGCCTCCGAAGTTCGTGCAGTACTACGAGCGCGTCACCCGGGAGGACCTCGTCAAGCTCGCGTGGTGGGACCGCGACGAGAACGGCGGCCAGTGCTTCCCTCCGTGGCAGCCCTTCGACCATCCGCAGCTCGGGCGCGTCGAGATCGGGGGCGTCGATCCGCGCATCGGCATCTGGAACCCGCCCCTGCACGAGCTCGCCGACGTCTGCCGCACGCAGGCCCAGGTCTTCCTCCGCGTCGCCGCCCTCGCCCCGCGCGTCCGCGTGGTCGGCGTGGAGCGCGTGGCCCTCGCCGACGGTCTCACGCGCGTCAGCGTGACGATCCAGAACGACGGGTACCTCGGCACCTACGGCCTGCCCTCGGCGAAGGCCCTCGACTTCAACGAGCCCCTCTACGCCACCGCCACCGCGCACGACTGCGCCTTCGTCGATCCCGGCGCCGCCCACCAGATCCTCGGTCACCTCGACGGCTGGGGCCGCGGCCTGCACAGCGGCGCGAACCTGCCCGCGTATCCGGGCACGCGCGGCACGACGAGCACGGCGTGGGCAACCTACCTCGTCAAGGGGAAGGGGCACCTCGAGCTCAAGATCGGATCGGCCCGCGCGGGCTTCTTCACGACGACGATCTCGGTCTGAGAGCGTGCTACCAACGCTGCGTGGCTCGCTACGCCGTCGGCGACATTCAGGGCTGCATGACCTCGTTCGAGCGTCTGCTCGCCGTGATCGAGTTCCAGCCCGGCCGTGACGACCTCTGGCTCGTCGGGGACCTCGTCAATCGCGGCCCCCGGTCCCTGGATGTACTGAAGTGGGCGAAGGAGCACGATAGCTGCGTGACGGTCGTCCTCGGCAATCACGACCTCCACCTCCTCGCTCGCGCCGCCGGCATCGCTCCCGAGAAGAAGCGAGACACGCTCGGCGATGTCCTCGGCGCGCCCGATGCGGGACCACTCCTCGCGTGGCTGCGGCGTCGCTCCTTCTTTCATGTCGTCGGCGACCAGGCGCTCGTGCATGCGGGGCTGCACCCGGGATGGACGGTCGCGATGGCTCGCAGCTATGCCGCCGAGCTCGAGGACGTGCTGCGGAGCGCGCAGTACCTCGAGCTTCTCACCGCCGCCGCCACCGCCCAGCCCGTGCGCTGGGACAATTCACTGACTGGCCCCGACCGCTGGCGCTCGCTGCTCGCGTACTTCGTGCGGGTGCGCATGCTGAAGAGCGATGGTCGCGTCGATCCGGACTACGACGGCCACCCGTCCACGGCCCCGGCGAATACCGTCGCGTGGTTCGCGTATCCCGACCCGGCGTGGCACACGCACACGATCACCTTCGGGCACTGGGCCGCCCTCGGACTCGACCTCGGACCGCGCCACCAGGGCCTCGATACGGGGTGCGTGTGGGGCCGGCAGCTCACCGCGCTGCGCCTCGACGACAAGCAGGTGTTCCAGGTCAAAGGCGTGGAAGCCGCGAGCTGACGGCCACGGACCCGAGGGCCGGGCGCTGACCGGCGGCTCGCTCCGCGACCTACTTCTTCTTGTCGCCGGGCGGCGGGACAGGCGGCGGCGTGGCGCGGCGGACCGTGTGGGCGGTCGTGATCGGGGGCTTCACCGCGGGGGTGGTCTGTCCGTGCGGATCCACGGCGGGCTGCTGTCCGCTCGGGCGCGCCGGAATGGAGGGCACGGTCTGCACGCCCGTCGAGCGCTTGGGCTGGAGCATGAGCGGCTCGACGTCGAGGTCGGCCTTCGAGAACTCGACGTCGACCGACTGCTTCGGCGCCTGGTGCTCCGTCGTCGTGGAGTCGTCGCCGGGGACGGCCGCGCGCTCGGCCGTCGTGCGGGCTCGCGCCGCGATCACCGCCGCCCCGAGGGCCGTGGTCGGGTTCACGCCGACCGCCTGCTTCATCACCTGGCCGAGGGCCTGCGCGAACTCGTCCGCGCTCGTGTAGCGATTCGCCGGGTCGGCGGAGAGGACCGTGTCGAGCACGGCGGCGAAGGCCGGCGGCACGTCGGGGCGACGCTCGGTGATCGGGGGCACCTGGCAGGCGCGGATCTTCTTGAAGTGCTCGACGTCCGTCTTCCCGTCGAAGAGGCGCTCGCCGGTGAGGGCTTCCCACAGGCACGAGCCGACACCGAACAGATCGCTCTGCACCGAGTTCGGCTTGCCGAAGGTGACCTCCGGGGCGAGGTAGGAGAGCTTGCCCTTCACCGTGCCCGGGGCGGTGAGGCTGCCGGCGCGATCGCGCGCCCGGGCCAGGCCGAAGTCGGAGAGCTTCACGACGCCGTTCACGCCGAGGAGGACGTTGTGCGGCGAGATATCGCGGTGGATCACCGGCGCGGGCGTGCCATCGGGGGCGATGCGATCGTGCGCCGCCGCGAGACCACGCAACGTGCCGATACCGATGGCGGCGATGAGCGGCCACGCGAGCTGGCTGCCCGCGTCGCGGGCGTGCTTGATGAGGGCGCCGAGGTCGATGCCTTCAACCCACTCCATGACGAGGAAGTAGCTCCCCGCCTCCGAGCAGAAGTCGTGCACCTGGACAATGTTCGGATGGGCGAGCTCGCTGCCGACGCGCGCCTCCTCGATGAACATGTCGATGTAGTTCTTGAGCGCCCGGAACTCCGGGCGGATGTGCTTCACCGCGACCGCGCGTTGAAACCCGGCCGCGCCGCGGACGACCGCCTTGTACACGGTGGCCATGCCGCCTTCGCCGGCGATCGAGACGAGCTGGTACTTCCCGTCGAGTACGTGGCCAGAAAGATCCACGTCGAGAGCTTACCCCACTCCCCCCGGGGAGGGGTACCCCGGCGCCTAAGAGGCTTCGAAGGCCGCGCGGGCCGTGTCGAGATCGGCCATCGCCTGTTCCCACCGCGGGTTCAGCTCGTCGAGCTTGTCCTGCGCAGCCTGGAACTCGGAGAGCAGCTTGTTGCGGCGCGGTGCGTCGTTGTAGACGGTCGGATCGGCGAGCTCGGCGGAGCGTCCCTTCTGCTCCGCCTCGAGGACACCGATGCGCTCCTCGAGCTGCGCGACCAGCTTCTCGAGCGGCCCGAGCTTCGCGGTGCGCTTCTGCCGGGCCTCGGCCTCGCGACGCTTGCGCTCCTTCTCGGCGTCCTTCGACTCCTTGGCCGGTGCCGCGAGGGTCGCGCCGCCCGTGCCTCGCTTGCTGCCGGTGGTGGCCGTGTCCGTGGCCGCGACGGCGATGCGCCGCTGCGCCATCGAGTAGAGGTACTCGTCGAGAGACCCTGGATACGTCTCGACCCGCTGGTCCTCGACGTTCCAGATGCGGGTGGCGAGCGTGCGGATCAGCGACCGGTTGTGGCTGACGAACACCAGCGAGCCGTCGAAGGTCTTCAACGCCTGGGCGAGGCTCTCGGATGACGCGAGATCGAGGTGGTTGGTCGGCTCGTCCATCAGGAGCAAGTTGCCGGGCTTCACCAGGAGCCGCGCGAGCGCCACGCGCGCCTTCTCGCCACCAGAGAGGACCTTGACCGGCTTGTCGGTGTCGTCGCCCGAGAACATGAAGGCGCCGAGGATCGAGCGGACCCGCGCGGGCGGAGTATCGGGCGCGGCCCGCTGCACGACCTCGTAGATCGTGGAGCCCAGGTCGAGGGTGTCGGCGTGGTGCTGCGCGTAGTAGCCCACGGTCACGCCATTCCCGAGCTTGATGGTACCGCCGTCGTTCGGCAGCTCGCCCGCGATCATGCGGAGCAGCGTCGTCTTGCCGGCGCCGTTCACGCCGATGATGCCGATCTTCTCGCCGCGCCGGACGGTCAGATCGATGCCGGGGAAGACCACGTGCGAGCCGTAGGACTTCTTCAGTCCCTCGACGCGGATCACGTCGTTGACCGTCCGTTCCGTCGGCGGGAACGAGAACCGCATCACGCCGCGCTTCTCGTACGTCTCGACGTTCTCCATCTTCTCGAGGAACTTCACGCGCGACTGCACGGCCTTCGCCTTGTTCGCCTGGGCGCGGAACCGGTTGATGAAGTCCGTCAGGCGAGCGCGCTCGGCCTTGAGGTTCTTCGCCTTGCCCTCGAGGATCGTCTCCTCCTCGGCGCGCTGCTCCAGGTACTTCTCGTAGTTCCCCGGATACGTCCGGAGGCCCTCCGGCTCGAGGCTGGCGACCTTCTTGATCTGCTCGTTCAAGAACTCGCGGTCGTGGCTGATGAGGATGAAGCAGCGGTTCCACTTCTTCAGGAAGTCGGAGAACCACGCGACGGAGGGCATGTCGAGGTGGTTCGTCGGTTCGTCGAGGAGGAGCACGTCGGGACGCTGGAACAGGAGGCCCGCCAGCACCCCACGCATCTTCCAGCCGCCCGATAGCTCCCCGATGTCGCGCTGCTCCTCGCCCGGGCCGAAGCCCAGGCCAGCGAGGATGGTGAGGGCCTCGTGCTCGCCGAAGAAGCGCTCGAAGTGATCGATCCGCTCGTGTAGATCGGCGACCTCCTCGACGAGCTGGAGCAGCTGCGTCTCCTCCACCCCGTCGCGTGTCCCCTGCTCGAGCTCCTGCTCCGCCTGCGCCAGCCGCGCGTCCAGCTCGGTGCGCCCCGGCACGCTCGACAGGATCATCTCGATGAGCGAGCGCCCGCCCTGGATCGAGATGTCCTGCGGCAGGTAGCCGATACGGACCCCGTTCGCGCGCGTGACCTTGCCGTCGTCGATCTCCTGGTCGCCGGCGATGACCTTGAGCAGCGTCGTCTTGCCCGAGCCGTTCGGACCGATGAGGCCGATCCGATCACCGTGGCCGAGGCGAATGGACGCCGCGTCGAAGATCATCCGATCCGCGAAGAACAGCGAGACTTCGTCGAGGACCACGAGACTCATGAGGCGCGCGTTCTTAGCGCATACTCCGCCCGTGAGCTACCGCGACGACCGCGATGCGGACCAGGCCCGGATCGAAGCGCTCGAAGGGGACCTCGCGTCGGCCCGGCGGCGGATCGCCGAGCTCGAGGGCAAGCAGTCGCTCGCCCTGGTCCCGGTGTCGGGGAGCGCCCTCGCGGTCGTCGAGGGGAAGGTCCCCTGGTACGGCTCGCCGCTGCGCATCGACCTCACGCGCACGTTCGACGGCGCCTACCCCGCCGACGCGTTCGAGGAGCTGATCGACATCGCGCGAGAGATCACCGGTGACTCCGGGCGCAGCGAGGTGCTGAAGTCGTCGCTGTCGTGGAAGAGCGACTCGAACCAGAAGGGCGTCGGTCCGTTCCTGAACCTGACCGTCAGCGTCCGCGAAGGCCGCACCGTCGTCACGCTGCACGACCGCCTCGGCGGGTTGGCCGGCGCGTACTGGGGCGGGGTCGGCGGCGGCGTCGGCGGCGGCGCGATCTCGGCGCCCATCATGCTGCCGATCGCGGCCGGCGCCCCCGCGCTGATTCCGGTGTTCGTCCTCGGATGGCTCGGAGCCATCTTCTTCGGCGTCCGCTCGCTCTACAAGCGCTCCGCGAGGAAGCGCGCCGTCCAGATGCAGAAGCTCTTCGACGCGATCTGCGTCGCGGTCGAGGCGAAGCTGTCCTGACTACTTGCGCTTGCTGCGAGCCACGAGCGCGCTCGGCAACGCGCCCGACGCTTCGAGCGCACGGATCTCGTCGCCGAGCCCACGCAGCACGGCCAGGCGAGCCGGATCATCGCGGTACTGATCGACGAGCTCGCCGTAGCTCTCGCGAACCGCGTCACCGTCGGGCGGCTGGGCGATGACGGCGCGCACGACGCCAATGCGCCAGCGCAGCGCGAGGTCCCCCCCCAGCTCGGCGGCGAGCCCATCGCCCTCCGCGCGCAGATCCGCCAGCGTGGCTGGCTCGTACTCGAGGCGGGCGGCGAGCTCGGTCAGTCTCGCCGTGGCATCGCTCACGGCACGAAACTAACATGTTACGAAGGGCCTGGCTCACGTGCGCTTTCTCCTCGCTGCGGTCCTCGTCGTCGTCGGTTCCACGTCTCCTGCGTTCGCCGGTCCGGACTGGCACGCCGGCCTCGATGTGCGGATCGATCAGGGGGCCCATCCCGTCCGGGTCACGGGCGGGCTGACCTTCGGCAACGTCGACACCTGGCTCGTGCTCGATCCGATGATCGTGACCGACGGCCAGCACGACCTCGATCTCCTCGCCGCGTGGTGCCCGTGTGGTCCCGGCGGCTGGGGGCTCCTCGGCGGCTGGCGCACGACGACGATCGGCATCGAGGACGGCACCCAGTTCCAGCAGAAGCTCATCCTCGGCGTCACCGCGCCCCTGCCCCGCCTCGGCCCGATCCAGGCGCGGTGGGCCTTCGAGCTCGCGACGCTCGTCGTGAAGCATGGCGCCGGGCTCCCGACCGAGGCCATCGGCTTCTCCCAGGGCCGCGACTTCATCGACCTCGTGAACTTCGGCATGTTCGTGACGTTCGAGCTCGGGAGCCGACGCGATGCGAAGTAGGGCGCTCCTCGTCCTCGCGCTCGCCGCGTGCGATCGGCCCACTCCGCTCGTTGTGTGTCACAACGCGAACTGCGCCGAGCCCGTGAACCCCGAGGCCGACGACACGATCGAGGCGATGCGCGAGTCGCTCGCGCTCGAGTCCGACGGACGCCCGACGATCGACGGCATGGAGCTCGACTCGATCCTGCGCGACGCTGACAACGCGTGCCTGTTCGCCCATGACTTCGACCAGCTGAACCCGGCGCCCGCGATCGAATCTGCGAACGAGCTCGCCGCGTTCTTCGCCCGGACCGGGCCCATCTCGTACGGCGACCGCCCCTTCCGCATCGAGCTCGAGCTGAAGGCCTCGACGAGCGACGTCCCGCTCAAGCGGCACACGCCCGAGCAGCGGATGATCCACGCGCAGTGCGCCTGGGAGCTCTACTCGATCCTCTCGGAGTCGGCCTCCGCGAACGGACGGACGATCGAGGTGTTCTTCGCGTCCTTCTCGCCCGAGCTCCTGGCGGCCCTCGTTGCCTCGCGGCCGGAGATCACGCTCGCGCCGGTCGCCTACTCGGCCCTGCAGGGCATCCCGAAGCCGCTCGACGCGGAGACCCGGCCCCTCGACGACTACGGCGGCCTTCCCATCACCGCCGTCGAGGTGCACTCGCAGTGGTTCAGCGACGCGCAGTACGAGGCGATCCGCTCGCGCGATCTCGAGCTCGGCTTCTTCATGTTCTCGGCGACCGCGGAGACGTTCGCGCAGGTGGAGCAGTTTCAGCCCACCATGGTGGTGACCTCGGAGGCCACCCTCTTCCGCCGCTGGATCGCGTGGTAGTGTCCGCCGCATGGCAGCGCGTTCTCCTCGCCTACGCTTCTCCACCCCGTTCGTCATAACGATGGCGGCCGCGGTCCCCTTGGCCACCGCGTGCGTCGTTCGCAGCACGAGCAACCCGCCCGGCCCCCACACGAACCCGCCCGGGCCGACGGCGAGCAACGATCACGCCGGCCACGAGGGCCATGGCGATCACCGCCCGCCCACGCAGAGCCCGCCCGGGACGGAACCGGCGACGCCGTCGAGGCCGCCCACGCAGAACCCGCCCACGCAGAACCCGCCCACGGGCCAGACGCCCGAGCCGACGTGGCCCACGCCGACGACCGGCGGTGGGGGCAAGCCGCCGACGGGGAACCCGCCGCCGCCCACGCCGACCTCGGACCCGGCTCCGAACCCGCCGTCGAACCTCCCGACGCACGCGGCGACCTGGACGGTGACGAAGGCCGGGGACACGTGCCGCGCAGCGATGCCCGTGAACTGTCCCAAGCCCCAGACGCCGGGTGGGGCGGTGCCCACGTGCAACCCGCCGCCGCCGATGGCGTTCACCTGCCCGCCGCAGATGGCGTCCACCGGGAGCGTGACCGTCACCCGCAAGGCCGGTGAGACCGACTGCACCGTGTCCGAGTACTTCCCGGAGTGCCCGGTGAACGCGAAGTGCGCCAAGAAGCCGTCGTACCGGACGGCCTGCCCCACGCGGTGAGCCCGATGCCGGCCTCGGGCGAAGCGCTGCCGGATGGATCGACCCTGGCGCGTGTCCAGGCAGAGTGGCGGGCGCGGATCGCGGCGGAGTATACGTCCGCCGCCGTGACGCAGAACCTGGTGCTCTGGCTCATCCAGGCCGGCGCACCGCCGGAGCTGCTGGACGCCGGCCTCGCGATCGTCGCCGACGAGCTGGTGCATTCGCGGATGTCCCACGAGGTCTACACGGCCGCCGGCGGGACCGAACCGCCTGCGATCGACCAGCAACTGCTCGGGCTGCCGCGCACGAGCGAGTCCTTGATCGCGGACATCCTGCAGGTCGCGGTTCGCACCTTCTGCCTCGGCGAGACGGTGGCCGTGCCGCTGTTCTCTCACCTCCGCGCGCCGTGCACCGAACCGGTCGCGAAGGCAGCGCTCGACCGGATCCTGCGCGACGAGGTCCGGCACCGCGACTTCGGCTGGGAGCTGCTCGACTGGCTGCTCACTGTCGACGAGAGCGTACCGGCGGTGGTGACCGCGATGCTCCCCACGATGATGACGGAGCTCGAGCGAACCTATGGCGTTGGCAATCAGGCCGTCGCCACTGACGATGGTGTGATGACCGACACGGAGCGGTCCTGGGGCCTCGCCCCGCCCCGCGACTACGCCGAGATCCTCACCCGGACCATCGAGCGTGACTACCGGCCACGGTTCGCGGCCCGATCCGTGACGCTGTAGCCAGGCGACGGGCGAGCACGGGGTTAATGCCCTGTAACGAACGTTCCCCTGTTCCCCGGGCGTCTCGTATTATGAACGGAGCATGATGATGGTACGGGTAGCACTGGTCTGCATGCTGGCGGCATGCAGTGCGGAGGGGGGCGACGACGCCGCGAGCGACGATGGCGGCGGCGACGCCGACGGGATGGTCGAGCAGCCGACCTCGACCACGTACGACTTCGGTCCGTACGAGATCGCACCGGGCGAAGAGGTCGAGGACGACTGCGTCCAGATCACGCTCGGCAACGCGGGCTTTCTCTACGTCAACGCGGTCGAGCTGACGACGGGCCCCGGCTTCCACCACTCCAACTGGCTGCACGTCCCCGAGACCACGTTCGAGGGTCCCGACGGCACGTTCAAGTGCGCGGATCGCGGGTTCACGGAGCCCGGGGGCGCCGCCGTCGGTGGCGTCATCTTCGCGCAGTCGACGCAGTCCCCCCACGAGGTGCAGCAGTTCCCGGCGGGCGTGATCGTGAAGGTGCCCCCGAAGTCGAAGCTCGTGGCGCCGATCCATCTCCTGAACGGCGGCGACACGACGATCAGCCTCGCGCCCACGATCAAGATCTCGTCGATTCCCCGGGCCGACGTGACCACGCAGCTCGCGGGCATCTCGTTCCAGAATCAGTCACTCGAGTTGCCCGCGGGGCGGGCGTCGAGCTTCTCCGTCGAGTGCGACATCGACTCGTACAACCGGAACATCACCGGCGAGGGCATCAGCTTCAACATCTACTACGCCCTCGCCCACTACCACGACCTCGGCACCGGGCTCACGCTCGAGGCCGTGAAGGGCGACGGCACCGCGACCACGATCTACACGACCGACTCCGAGGTCGGCGACAACCTCGGCGGCCCGATCGAGCCGAAGTTCAACATGACGGGTTACGAGAAGCTCCGCCTGACCTGCGACTTCTTCAACCCGCGAGCCGAGGTCGTGAGCTGGGGCAACGGCGACGGCGAGATGTGCGTCTTCCTCGCGTTCTCCGACTCCGAGTACAACTGGGGCGGCGGCGTGCTCGACCATCGCGTGGCGCCGCAGAATCCGGTCGATACGGCCGACAAGATCAGCTACTCGAATCCCTGCACGCTGATCGCCGCCCCCTCCGAGCACTAGCCCCTCCGGCGGTGGCATAGTCGCCGCCGCATGAAGATCCTCATCACCGGTGCCGGTGGTCAGATCGGGCACGACCTCATCGGTGCGCTGATCGCCGCCGGCCACGACGTCACCTCTACCGACCTCGCGCCCCGGCCGCCGAGCCACGCGCACGCGGGTGGCGCCTGGCATCGCCTCGACGTCACCGATGCCGTCGCCGTGCGGGACGTGTTCTACGAGGTGAAGCCCGAGCTCGTGTTTCATCTCGCCGCCATCCTCTCCGCGCGCGGCGAGCAAGATCCGCGGCTCGCGTACGACGTGAACCAGACGGGTACGTGGAACGTCCTCGAGGCCTGCCGCAAGGGCAAGGTCCTACGCTTCATCTTCACGTCGAGCATCGCGGTGTTCGGTCCGCCCCCCAGCGGCCCGCTCCCCGATCCGACGCCGGACGACGTCGCGCTGCACCCCACGACGATGTACGGCGTCACGAAGGTCTCGGGCGAGCTCCTCTCCAGCTACTACCGCTCGCGCTTCGGCGTCGACTGTCGGGGGGTGCGGTTCCCGGGGCTCATCTCGGCGGCGATGCCGGGCGGCGGGTCGTCGGACTACGCGCTCTTCATGTATGTCGATGCCGTCCGCAAGGGCAGCTACGACGCGTTCGCACGCGCCGACACGCGGATCCCGCTCATGTACATGCCCGATGCCGTCCGGGCGCTCCTCGAGCTGTCGATGGCCGACAAGTCGAAGCTCACACGCAGCATCTACAACATCGCCGCCTTCTCGCCGCGCGCCGACGAGATCGCCGCGTCGGTGCAGAAGGCCGTCCCCGGCGCGACGTTCACGTACACCCCCGACACGGTGCGCCAGGGCATCCTCGACTCGTGGCCCAAGGCCCTCGACGACGCGGCCGCGCGCCGCGACTGGGGCTGGAAGCCGAAGTTCGACCTCGACGGCATGACGAGTGACCTCGTCCCGCGCATCCGGCGGATGCTCGAGCTCGGCGCCGTCCTGTCGTCGCACTGAGCGCTCGGATATCCGGGCGGCCGTGGTACGCACGGCGCATGTACGACCGCGCCAAGCAGGTATTCGCCGGGCAGCTCGCCGAGATCGAGCAGGCCGGGCTGTGGAAGCACGAGCGCACGATCACGTCCCCGCAGTCCGCGCACATCCAGAGCGGCGGCAAGGAAGTGATCAATTTCTGCGCGAACAACTACCTCGGCCTCTCGAGTCATCCGCAGGTGATGGCCGCAGCGGCCAAGGCCCTCGACGAGCGGGGCTACGGCATGTCGAGCGTGCGGTTCATCTGCGGCACGCAGGACAAGCACAAGGAGCTCGAGCGCGCCGTGTCGACGTTCCTCGGCACCGAGGACACGATCCTGTACGGCTCGTGCTTCGACGCGAACGGTGGCTTGTTCGAGACGCTGCTCGGCGAGGAGGACGCGATCATCTCCGACGCGCTGAACCACGCGTCGATCATCGATGGCATTCGCCTGTGCAAGGCAGAGCGCCACCGGTACGAGCACGACAACCTCGAGGACCTCGAGGCGAAGCTTGCGGCCACCGCCGGCAAGCGCCTGCGCATGATCGCGACCGACGGCGTGTTCTCGATGGACGGCGATATCGCGCGTGTCGATGCGATCTGTGATCTCGCGGAGAAGTACGGCGCGATGGTGATGGTCGACGACAGCCACGCGACCGGCTTCGTCGGCAAGACCGGCCGCGGCTCGGCGGAGCTGCGCGGCTGCATGAACCGCGTCGACGTCTTCACCAGCACGCTCGGCAAGGCGCTCGGCGGCGCGTCGGGTGGCTTCACCTCGGGCAAGCAGGAGATCATCGACCTGCTTCGCAATCGCTCGCGTCCCTACCTGTTCTCGAACACGCTCGCGCCCCCGATCGTCGCCGGCTCGCTCGCGGCCCTCGCGCTCATCAGCGAGTCGACGGCCCTGCGCGACAAGCTCGAGGTCAACACGCAGCGCTTCCGCGAAGGCGTGACGCGCGCGGGTCTGAACGTGCGGCCTGGCACGCACCCGATCGCCCCTGTCATGCTCGGCGACGCGAAAGTCGCGGTCGACATGGCGCAGCGGCTGCTCGGCCACGGGATCTACGTGATCGGCTTCGCATACCCGGTGGTGCCCAAGGGCCAGGCCCGCATCCGCGTGCAGGTCTCGGCCGGCCACTCGACCGAGGACATCGACCGGGCCATCGCGGCCTTCGCCAAGGTCGGCGCCGAGCTGGGAGTGCTCAAGTCATGAGCCCGGACGCCATCATCGAGAAGATCCGGGTCGCCCTGCCCGATGCCCAGGTCGAGCTCGAGGACCTGACGGGGACCAAGGACCACTGGAAGGCCCGCGTGATCTCGGCCGCATTCGAGGGCAAGACCCTGATGCAGCGTCACCGGATGGTCATGGCCTCCCTCGCGGAGGAAATGAAAGGCCCGATTCACGCTCTGACGCTCGATGTCATGACCCCAACCGAAGTGAAACACTGAGGTTTCGTCAGCAGTAAAGACCGTGCACACGGTAGTGGGCTGTGCGACCCTACCCGCTCCTCAACGGGTCATGGTCGCCGACGTCGCTTCCGAGGAGCAGTTTGGTCCCTACCTGGTCTATGAACGACTGGGTGTGGGTGGGATGGCCACGGTCCATCGCGCCCTCGAGCGCGGGATGGTGGGCTTCGAGCGCGTCGTCGCGCTGAAGCGTTTGCTCCCTCATCTCGCCGAGGATGCGAGCTTCATCAAGTCATTCGTACGCGAGGCCAAGCTCGCGTCGCTGCTGGGCCACCCGAACGTCGTCCAGATCTTCGAGCTCGGTCGCGTGGGCTCCGAGTACTTCATCTCGATGGAGTACATCGACGGACGCGACATCCGTCAGATCCTCCGGCACGCGCGCAAGGTCACGGGCCCGCCGCCGCTCGGCGTGGTCATCGGCCTGCTCCTGCAGCTCTGCGACGCGCTCGACTACGCGCACACGAAGACCGATGAGTCCGGCGAGGCGCTGGGCCTCGTGCACCGTGACGTGTCGCCCTCGAACCTGCTCGTGACCGGCGCCGGGCACCTGAAGGTGATCGACTTCGGAATCGCGAAGGCGCAGACGCAGCAGCTCCGCACGCAGACCGGGAAGGTGAAAGGCAAGCTCGCGTACATGGCCCCCGAGGCCATCACCGGCTCGCGCGACCTCGATGCCCGCAGCGACCTGTTCTCCGTCGGCGTGATCATGCACGAGCTGCTCACGGCGCGGCCGTTGTTCGCGAGCAAGAACGAATACCAGACCCTCTTGAAGGTCCAGCGCGGCGACATCATGCCGCCGTCCACCTACAACCCGAACGTCCCGCCCGAGCTCGACGCGATCGTCCTGAAGACGCTGGCGCGCGATGCGAATGATCGCTACGCGAGCGCCGCGGACTTGAAGCTGGCGCTCCTCGGCGTGCGCAAGCAACTCGCGCTGGCCACGGGGGTCCGCGACGTCGGCGCGTGGCTCACGTACGCGTTCTCGATCGAACAGGCGCCGGGCCCCGACACCACCGCGATCATCCTCCCCACGGCCGAGGAGATCGCCGCCGAAGCGAGCAAGCCCGTCGTCTCGGCGAAGGAAGCCAAGGAGGTCGAGGAGGCCGTCGAGGTCGCCTGGGGTGGGGGCGTGCAGGAGGAGGTCTCGGACGTCCACGACGTCGACATCGCCGCGATCCCCGACGTCTCGGCGAAGCACCTCGTCCCCGATTCCGCGGAGATCCGGAAGGCCGTGGGGCCGTCGCCGCTCCTCGATGACATCCCGCCGGCGGAGCCGAGCCACGGCGTCCGCACGCGACCGAAGACGACGGGCAGCATGGCGATTCCCGCTGGCCTCGCACCACCGCGCGTTCGCACCGTCACCATCCCGCCGCGCGACAACGCCGCGGCGGAGAGCGATGGGGGGCGCGCGACGCCATCGCCGCGCGCGAGCGAACGCGTGGAAGCGAAGGGCGATGCGGAGCGACCGCCCCGGGCGGCGACGAACCTGCCCGCCCGCGTGTCGTCGGCGACGATTCCACCACCGATGTCCGTGGCCTCGCCGCTCCAGCGGGCGTCGGCCCGTTCGATGACGGAGCAGCGACCGATCACCGGCACGCCGGATCCGTCGAACATCTCGTCCGACGACATTCCGATCCCCGACGCGAGCGCGACGGATCCAGACCTGCCGGTCGTGAGCGAGCGCTCGCGTCGCACGACGGGCCGCGGCACGGGCGTGGTCCCGGCGACCAAGCCGGGCGTGGTCCCCAACCGCGCCGCGACCGGTCCCGTTCCTCGGACGCGCCCGGCGACGCGACCCTCGACCCCGATGCCCATGATGCCCATGATGCCGGCGGTCGGCTCGGGGATGATCGAGCGCCAGCGAACGGGGCGGGTGTGGCCGGTGCTCCTCACGCTGCTCGTGCTCGCCGCGGCCGCCGCCGGCATCGTGTTCTATCTCGTGAAGGGTGACTCCTCGACGGGAGACGGCGCGCTGGCGGCGGCGCAGCTGCCGACGCCGACCGTGCAGCCCCAGAGCAAGATCAAGTTCGACACGCAGCCGATCGACGCCGAGATCACCGTCGAAGGTCACCCGATGCATGCCGGTGCGCCGTGGTCCATCCAGCTCGAGCCGGGCGTGTATCCGATCCGCATCCAGCGCGCGGGCTTCAAGGCGTGGCTGACCTCCGTCGAGCTCTCGCCTGGCGAGACCTACTCGCTGCGGGTCGTGCTCGAGCCGCTCGACGCGGGGAGCGACGCCACTCTCGTCATCGATTCGTCGCCGTCGGGGCTCGAGGCCGTGCTCGACGGTCAGCTCCTCGCGATGGCCACGCCCTTGAAGCTCTCGATCGCTCCCGGCCCGCACACGATCGTGTTGCGCCAGGGGGGCGTGGAGGTCTGGAAGCAGAACCTCATCGCGCAGGCGAATGCGTCGTACCAGTTCACGCCATCGATGACGGCCGAGAAGCAGCGCGAGCGCCGCGCGCGGGCCTACATCGCCGACTCCGACGACACCGCGGATCCGAAGCCGCCCGCCACCCGGCCGGTCGTCACCGGCGAGCAGCCGCTCACGCCGGACCAAACCACGAGCCCCGGCTCGGCTGCGCCCGTGCCCCCACCGCCCCCGACCACCACACAGCCAGTCGTCCCGGCACCGCCGCCGCCGCCGATCAAGGTCCCCCCCGCCCCCGTCCCGCCGACGCCCACGCCCGCGCCGGTGAAGCCCACGCCACCACCCGCGAACCCCGTCGCGAAGGGCCCCGTGGTGGTGCCTCCGACGGCTGTGAAGCGCATCGGCGGCGCGATCCCGACCGTCGCCAGCAGCAAGCGCGATCAGATGCCCGGGGCCGTGTCAGCCAAGGTGTGCATCGACACGTCGGGGACGATCACGGACGTCGCCATGATGACCAAGCTCGAGCGGATGACCGCGTTGGACCTCGCCCGGGGCATCCGGACCTGGACCTATGCGCCCTACAAGGATAACGGCGTCGCGGTAGCCGCCTGCTTCGTGGTGAGCTTCAAGGTCAAGTAGCTAGCCCTTCTCGGCCACGACCACGCCCGACAGCATGTCCATGCCGCAGGCGAACTTCACTTCACCGTCGGTGGGCACCGTCACCGGAACCTCGACAGGCTTGTTCATCGGCAACTCGACGAGCTTGCCGTCGGGCGTCTTCAGCTGCGCGACGCACTCCGAATCGGACGTGCGCGTGAACACGAGGATCAGCTTCTCGCCGGGCTTGCCCGGGATGCGCTCGGGCGCGTAGCCATCGATGCTCGCGTTGACCTGGATCGTCCGCACGCCGTCGGCCGACACCGTGCCAGTCTTCGTCGTGGCCGGAGGCGGCTTCGCGCCCTGCTCCTTCTTGCACCCGAGAAGAGCCACCGTCAGGATGAACGCGATGCGCAGCATGCGCGTAGCCTAGCGCGACTACGCGTAGCGCGCCGACACGGCGCCCTGAACCGTCTGGGCCTCCAGATCCGCCATCGGATCGGCCCAGTTCTCGAACTGGAGGATGCCCAGCTCCTGGAACCGCGTGCGCTGGCGGTCCGAGAGCAGCCCCATCTTCTTGATGGCGGGCACGATCTTCGCGAACAGCATCTGCCGGAACATCACCTGGCCCTGGTTGTGAAGCGCGATGTCCATGCACTCCTTCACCGGCAGGCCGCGCTTCTCCCAGACTTCCTGGAACAGGAAGCGGTCGCGCATGAGGCGGGCGGCCTCGAAGACGAAGTCCTCGCGCTCCGCCTTCATCTTCTCGTTCTGCTCGACGTAGTAGTCACGCAGCGACAGGACCCCGAAGGCCACGTGGCGCGCCTCGTCACCGATGACGTACGCGGTCAGGTCGCGAAGCAGCGGCTCCTTCGTGTTCATGCGGATCATGCCGAACGCCGCGAGCGCGAGGCCCTCGACCATGATCTGCATGCCGAGGAACTTCATGTCCCACCGGCTGTCGGTGAGGATCATGTCGAGCAGCGTCTTCAGATGCGGGTTGCACGGATACGACCAGCCCACCTTGGTGTGCAGGTAGCGATTGAAGACGTCGACATGGCGCGCCTCGTCGACGACCTGGCTCGCCGCGTAGAGCTTGCTGTCGAGATCGCGGACCGAGCCGACGAGCTGCGCTGTCGCGAGGAGCGCCCCCTGCTCGCCGTGCAGGAACTGCGAGAGGGTCCACGCGAACGCCTCGTTGTTGGTGTCGTGCTGCTCCTTCGCCGACATCCGGTTGAAGATGTCGCTGCCATGGAGCGGCATGAGCTGCGGTGGCGCCAGCTCCTTGCCGAGATCGACGTCCGTGTTCCACGGCAGGACGTCATCGGAGATCCACTGGGCGCGGACCGCCTTGTCGTAGAGGCTCCGCAGCTGTTGCCGCGTGTCCTGGTACCCCCACGTGTACGTGACGTCGAGCATCGCCTCGAGCGTCTCGATGGAAGGACCAGCCAGATTCATCGCCGCCGCTTCAGAAACTGACATTGATTTCACTTTGTGCTGGTGCGGCTCCGTCGTCAAGCGCATTCTGGGATCGTGGCCACGCGCAGCAGTCCAGAGGCGCTACTCAGGAGCACGAAGGAGCCTGACTTCCGGCAGGAGCGCTCCCGGCGCAGCTACATCGCCCTACTCGACGCCGCCACGGCGCTCTTCTCCTCGCAGTCCTACGATGCCGTCGGGACGCCGGAGATCGCCGAGCGCGCCGGCGTGTCGGTCGGCACGTTCTATCGCTACTTCGACGACAAGCACGAGGTCTACCTCGAGGTCGCACGGCGGATGCTCGCGCAGGCGTACGCCGAGACGATCGAGTCGCTCACACCGGAGCGCTTCGTCGGCAAGGCCCGCCACGAGACGATCCGGATGACGGTCTCGGCGCTGTTTGGCCACGTGCTCTCCGCGCCCCAGCTCTCCCGCAGCTTCATCGAGATGTCGCTGCGCGACCCCGATGTCGCCGCGCTCCGGCGCGCCTTCGAGACGGTCTCGATGGAGCGCCTCACCGCTCTCATCAGCGCCGCGGTCCCGCGTAGCCAGGTCCCCGATCCCGAGGCGACGGCGTTCGTCCTCTACGGCGCGTCCATGCACACCGCCTACGGCCTCGCCGGCCATATCGGCCGCCCGCCCGTCTCCTCCGAGCGAGCCAAGGAGGCGCTCACGCAGTTCGTCGAGCGCGCTCTCTTCGGCGGGGTCGATTGACTCGGGTCGCTGGCCCGTAGCCGCCGACTACGTCGCGGAGCGGGTCACGGCGTCGACGACCTTGGCGGCCGCGTTCTCTTCCGGAACGCCCTGCGCGACGAGCGCGTGATACACGCACGCCGCCGAGCGCGATGCGCACGTCGCGAAGTCCATCGGCACGATGTACGACTGCCGCTCGCCCGACCAGACGGTGAGACAGGCATGGTCGACGGCCTCGAGGATCCAGAAGTGCGGGATGTTCGTCGGCGTCTGCCAGGCATGAACCTGCCGGGTCACGTCCAGCGACGAACGGACCGCTTCCTTGGTGTTGTGCGACGGATTCTCCACCCAGGTGCGGATGCTCCGGATCATGTCGTCGATGTACTTCTTCGGCGCCTGCGCCCCCGTCTCCGGGTAACCCGCGTGGACCAGGTCGAGTGCGGCGAGCGCGGCGCGGACGGCGTGAGTGCGGTCGTCGGCGACGGTGCGGCGCACCCACTCGACGAGGCCGCGCGAGGCGTATTGCTCGGCGCCGGCCCAGGCGTTGGCGACGTTGGTGGTGCTCTCGCCGAGCTCGTGAAGCGCTTCGAAGCTAGGGCGTGGTTCGATCATATGTCTACGTAGCTCCCTTCGGCGGCCGCGAACACGGGAACCGCGGTTCGCGCGGCGGTCCGTGAGACGACCTCATCGATCATATCGTCGGTGGCATCGGGGCTGTGATGGAAGAGGGCGAGCTTCTTCGCGCCGGCACGCTCCGCGACGACGACCCCAGCGCGCGCCGGGGAATGTCCCCAGCCACGGCGAAGCTCGTAGTCCTCGTCGGCATGCATCGCATCGTGGATCAGCAGGTCGACGTCGCGGGCGAGGTTCACCGCCACGGGCAGCGGATCGTCGACATTCGGATACTCGACGTCGGAGAGGTACGCGATGGTCTTGCCGTCCGCGGTGATCCGGTAGCCGGTGGACCACATCGAGCCGTGCGGGACGGCGGCGGTCGTGACCATGAAGCCGGGGACCTCGAAGGTGGAGCCGGCGGCCACGGTCTCGATCGAGACCCCCGCGGCGAGGTTCTCGAGGCCGTTCAGCGGCGAGTAGTGCGGCGCGAGCTGGTTCTGGAGAGTGGCCTCCAGCGTGCTCCCCACCGACGGGTTGGCGCCGATGATGCGGATGGTGTTGCCCCTGATGAAGAAGGGCGTGAAGAACGGCAGGCCCTGGATGTGGTCGAGATGGGTATGGGAGAGGAGGATCGGCAGGTTGCCCGCGCCCTTGCTGAACTCGCGGCTCATGAGCGTCTTGCCGAGCTCGGTGGCCCCTGTCCCGAGGTCGATGAGCAAGCGCTCGCCCGCATCGGTGAGGAGCTCGACGCACGTGGTGTTGCCGCCGTAGCGAAGGAACTCGCGCCCCGACATTGCGAACGAACCGCGCACGCCCCAGAACCGAAGCTTCATGCGCTATGACGCCTCGGCGGGCGCGGGCCCGATCGGTAGCGTCATGCCCTCGAACGACGTCAACACCTCGATGCCTCGCTTGGCACCGAGCTCGAGGTAATCAGCTGCGACCTTGTCCATCTGGTCGTCGGTGTGCGACGGCGCGTGGTGGTAGAGGACGAGGCGGCGGCAGTGCGCGGCTTCACAGACGTCGAGCGCCTGGTCGGGGGTGGAGTGGCCGTAGTGCGGGAAGCGCTCGTACTCCTCGGGGAGGAAGTGGGTGTCGTAGATGACCGTATCGACGCCTTTGAGGCCGCGAATGAGCGCGTCGCGCATGTCGCCGAGGGAGGTCTTGTCGTCCTCGGAGAGCTCCTCGGGCCCGGGCAGAAAGTGCTGCTTGTGGAGCACGCGATCGAACGGCGCGGTATCGGAGACGTACGCCCACGACGAGCCATCGCAGTCGATGCGATACCCGACCGAGCCGAACGGATGATTGAGTGCGATCGGCATGACCTGGAACGGTCCGATGTCGATGCCCACGCCGGGCGCGACCTCGTGGAAGTCGAACGTGGCGGGGACTGCCTCGAGCGACATCGGGAAGAACTCCTGGCGGGTGATCCCGCCGATCACCTGCTGCAGCTCGTCGGCCGCGGTGAGCAGGGCGTAGATGGAGATCTTCGTGCCCGCGATGTAGGCGGGGGAGAAGAACGGCAGGCCCTGGATGTGATCCCAGTGCACGTGGGAGAGCAACACGTGGTGGTTCTGCGGGGCCGTGGCCTCGCGCAGGAGCTTGTTGCCGAGGGCGCGCATGCCGGTCCCCGCGTCGACGATCAGGCATTCACCCGACGCGGAACGCACCTCGACGCAGGACGTCTGGCCGCCGTAGCGAACCGTCGCGGCGCCCGGGACGGGGTAACTGCCCCGCACGCCCCAGAAAGTGATCTGCATGCGTGGGGCGAATTGTAGCTCTACCTCGTGCCGTCCCCCAAATCGCCCCGGTTATAGAAGCAAGCGAATGCACTCGACTCCAAGAATTCTCGTGATGGGAGCCGGTGGGATCGGCGGCATTGTTGCCGCCACGCTCACCGAGAGTGGGGCCGCGGTCACGGCCGTTTCGACCAACGCGGCGATCCGCGCCGCCGTCGACAAAGCGGGCTTCCGGCTCGTCGACGAGGGCGAGGAGCGGGTGGTCCGCGGCTGGGTTTCACCAGCGCCGGAAGGCCGTTACGACCTCTGCATCCTGGCCACCCAGCCCCCGAACGTCGAGGAGGCCGC
>LNFM01003535.1_pt1 | contig 30543 bp, 27 predicted proteins | sample 596031 | NCBI WGS metagenome assembly LNFM01 (sample SAMN04254537, study PRJNA301005) | activated carbon metagenome | isolation source: dual media filters at the Ann Arbor, Michigan drinking water treatment plant | place: USA: Ann Arbor
GAGGTCCGGGCGGGCGCGTTCGCACAGGCCGGTGTCCACCAGCGCGGTCAGCGCGTCGCACTCGGCCAGGGCCTCGCCCCATCGCCCCGCCACCATCAGCACGTTGACCCGGGAGAGACCCAGATAGACCCGATCCGGCGGGCCGCAATCGCGCACCCGCGAGGCCTGCCGGCCGCGTTCGGCCCATTCGAGCGCCGTGCCGATCTGCCCGCGCTCGCTGTAGGCCCAGCATTGTTCGGCGCAGGCCAGCAGCATCTCCTGCGGCATGTCGGCGTCGCGCGCGCACGCGTAGGCCTCGGCCACGACGCCTTGCGACTCGGTGAACCGGCCCGCGCCCGCCAGCGCCACGCCGAGCGTCGCCAACATCGTGACGAACTCGGCCGCGTGGTCGGGGCGCAGTGCCTGCGGCGGCAGGTGGCGCCGCAGCTCGACCGCCGGCAGCATGTCGGCCAGCGCCTCGGAAATCTGCCGGCGCTCCCAGTGCACCAGGCCACGCATGTACAGCAGGTCGGACTCGGCCTCGGCCACGCCGGCGCGGCGTGCGGCCGCAAGGCCGCGCTCGGCGGCTTCGAGAGCGCTGTCGTAGTCGCCCCGGCCGATCTCGAGCGAGGCCTCGCCCACCGCCGCCCGGGCGATCTGCGCGTCGGAGGCGGCCAGCGCGACGGTGCGCTCGACGAAGCGCCCGAAGACCTCCGCTTCGCCGACCGACGCCGCCGCGTTGGCACCCGCGAACCAGGCATCGAAGGCCGCGGCCCGATCCCCTTCGTCTTCCAGAATGCGGCCCAGCGTGGCGTAGGTCTGCGCGGCCTCGGCGTACCGGAAGCGCGCCGTCGCCTGCTCGGCCACCGTCTGCAGGCCGGGCACCGCGCGCGCCGCCAGCCCCGCGTCCTGCCAGTGCTGCGCCACGCGTGCCGGATCGCCGCCGCGCTCGCCGAGGAAGCGGGCGATCTGCGCATGCAGCTCGCGGGCGATCGGCGCCGGCACCGACGACAGCGCCGCTTCGTAGATCAGGTCGTGCGCGAACGCGCCGTCGCGCAGGATCTGCGCCGCGTCGAGCTCGTTCCAGGCATCGGCCAGGTCGAGGGCCGGGGTCTGCAGCACCGCGCTGGCGAGCGCGGCCGAGAAGTCCTGGCCCGCGACCGCGGCACACCGGGCCAGCCGCACTGCGGCGGGTGTCAGGCGCGCGATGCGCTGCAGGATCAGGCGATCGACGGACGAGGGCACGCCGGGGTCGGCCGTGAGCGCACCACCGATCCGGGCCTTCAGCACTTCGAGCACGAACAACGGGTTGCCGCCCGTGCGCCGGTGCATCGCAGCGGCCTGCGCGTCGGCCGCGACACCCGGGATGGCCAGCGAGTCGAGCAGTTCGCCGACCTGGACCGCCGCGAGCGGCTCGAGCGTGACCGTCCGCAGCCGCTGCTCGCCGGCCAGCAGCTCCAGCGCGCGGGCCACGCGCGTCGGCAGCTCGGCGGCGCGGAAGGCGACGGCGACACGCAGGCCGCTGCCCTCCGGACCGCGCGTGCCGAGGGACAGCAGCAGCTCGGCGCTGGCCGGATCGGCCAGGTGCAGGTCGTCGAGCACGAGGCCCTGCACGCCGGTCGCCGCAGCCCGGTCGAGCGCCGCCTCGACGGCGTTGACGAAACGCGTCTCGCTGCTGCTGGCCGCTGGCGCCTCGGGGCTGCCGAGTTCGGGAAGGATCGTCGTCAGCGCGCTGCGCACGCCGGGCTCGAGGTTCATCCCGTCGCGCGGCAACAGCTGCCGCAGCAGCCGGCTGAGCACGGCGTACGGCAGCAGCGCATCGCCCGGCCTGGCCGCGAGGCTCACCACACCCGGCCCGCGCGAGCGGGCGAAGTCGCCGACCAGCCGGCTCTTGCCGAGCCCGCCTTCGCCCGACACTGCAACGAGCTCGCCGGCCTGCCATGCCGCGGCCAGAGCCTGGAATTCGCGGTCGCGCCCCACTCTCCGGGGCGGCCGCAGCACGCTGGCCGGCACGACCATCGGCGGCGGCAGCATCGCGTCACCGGCGGCGGCCGAGACGTTGGCCAGCAGCGCCAAAGTCTCGGCCGAAGGCCGCGTGCCGACCTCGTCCTTCAGCACCTGTTCGCAGCGGTCGAAGGCCAGCAGCGCGGCGGCGCGGTCGCCGCGCAGGTAGTGCAGGCGCATCAGTCGGCGGTGCGCATCCTCGCTGAGCGGATCGAGCGCGAGCAGCTCCTGCGCGTGCGACAGCGCGTCGTCCCAGTCGCGCGCCCGTTCGGCGCCTTCGCTCAGCTCGACCAGCGCGCTGCGCACGCGGTCGTGCCGCCGCCGGCGCTGCTGCGACAGCCACTCGGCGAACTCGCCGCCGATGCCGATCGTCACATCGGCCAGCACGACGTCGGCGTCGTTCAGGTCGTGGTCGACGCCCTGGGCCAGCGCCAGCATCGTTGCGTCGCCGCCGACCAGCTCGACGCCGGTGGTCTTGCGCAGCTTGAACAGGCGCTGGCGCAGCGAGTTGCGCGCCGCTTCAGCGTCCTTGTCGGGCCACAGCAGCGCGGCGATGCGCGCCCGCGGCGTCGGGCCCTCGATCGCCAGCCAGGCAAGCAGCGCGGCGTCGAGCGCGGCCAGCGGCTGGCCGGTGCCGTCGCCGACGGCGAAGCGTGGTGCGGAGGCCAGGTGCAGCTGCATCGTCGGCATGCGTGGGCGGGAGCCCCGGCGGTGGCGGTCGCCCGATGCTAGCGGTGCCGCCGCCCGTCCGGCCGGCATCACGGCAAGCTCAGCACCAGCAGCGCATGGGTCACGGTGAAGGCGATCCGCTTCGGGCCGAGCACCGCCATGCCGCCGTAGACCCGCGTGAACCCGTTGATCACCGCCGAGCCGCCAGGCCGATCGAGCCCAGCATTTGCCACATGCGCCCCATGATCCGCTCCCCGGCCCCGCCCAGGAGCCACGGACCGGTTTGTAGGGCGCGCGGTGTTAGCGAGCCGTTAGCGGCTGCTGCAGCGCGAGCAGCGCGGCCGACATCACCAGCCTTCGGGCGAGGCCGCAGGGACGGTCGGAAGTTCAGCCGGTGAGGTTTCGTCCTGCAGCTCCTGCGCGTGCGACCGCGCGTCGATCTCGGCCAGCGCGGCGGCGGTGCCTGCCAGGGTGCGTGCAAGGCCCCGGTGGCGGTGGTGCATGCTTCAACGCCTGAGGGCCCTGGTGGTGGGAGGACGAGTGGCTGCCGGCGCCAGCGGAACCTCATCGCGCCGGGAACTCTCGGGCGCTGCCGCCGAGACCCGCCCTGCACTGGCGACAATGGGCACAGACCATGTCGCCCCGCTTGCCGGGCAGCAGACTCTCCCCCTTCCCGAGATCCAGAGACCGCATGCCATCGCTTTTCGACCCCCTGCGCCTGGGCGCGCTGACGCTGCCCAACCGCATCCTGATGGCGCCGCTGACGCGCGTGCGCGCCGGCCGCAGCCACATCCCCAACGCGCTGATGGCCGCGCACTACGCCCAGCGTGCCAGTGCCGGGCTGCTGCTGGCCGAGGCCACGATGGTGGCCGCCGATGGCTGTGCCTTCACCGGCGAGCCCGGCATCTTCGACGAGGCCTGCGTGGCGGGCTGGCGCCTCGTCACGGACGCGGTGCATGCCGCAGGGGGCCGCATCCAGCTGCAGATCTGGCACCCGGGGCGTTCGGCGCACTCCAGCCTCAACGGCGGCGTGCAGCCCGTCAGCAGCGGCGAGCGTGCCATCCAGGGCCAGATCAGCACGCCCAGCGGCAAGCAGCCCTACGAAAAGCCGCGCCGCCTGCGCGACGACGAGCTGCCGGCCATCGTCGAGCTCTTCCGCCTCGCCACGCGCCGCGCGCTGCAGGCCGGCTTCGACGGCGTGCAGCTGCATGGCGCGCACGGCTACCTGCTCGACCAGTTCCTGCGCGACGGCGTGAACGACCGCAGCGGGCCGGGCTTCGAGGGCTACGGCGGCAGCATTGCCAGGCGCGCGCGGCTGCTGCTGGAATGCCTGGACGCCGCCATTGCCGAAGCCGGCGCCGACCGTGTGGGCCTGCGGCTGTCGCCGCTGGCCGGCAGCCACGACCTGCACGACAGCGACCCCGAAGCCTTGCTGGCCCACGTCGCGTTGCAGCTCAGCCAGCGCCGCATCGCCTACCTGGAACTGCGCCACATGGACCCGGCGCTGGAGGCCGAGCGCCGCATCGCCGCCGTGGCGCGCCAGCACTTCCAGGGCCCGCTGCTGCGCAACGGCGGCTACACGGCAGCCACGGCGCAGGCAGCGCTGGACGAAGGCAGCGCCGACGCCATCGCCTTCGGCCGTGCCTACATCGCCAACCCCGACCTCGTGCAGCGCCTGCGCCTGGGCGCCCGCCTGAACGAGCCCGATCCCAAGACCTACTACGGCGCCGGGGCCGCGGGCTACACCGACTACCCCTGCCTGGCCGATGAGCCCGCCGCCAGCCTGCCCGCCTGAGCCGCGCCCGCACAGCCACCCCGGAAACCTTGCACCCATGCACACAGACACCTACGGCATCGGCCTGCTCGGCACCGGCATCATGGGCCGCAAGATGATGGCGGCGCTGCAGCAGCACCCGCGCTTTCGCGTGGTGGCGGCCTGGGATCCGGACGCCGCCGCCCTGCAGGCCGCGCTGGCCCAGGCGCCGGGTGTGCAGGCTGCGGCCAGCGCCGACAGCCTGGTGCAGCACGGCGCGGTCGATGGCGTCTACATCGCATCGCCCCCGGCCTGGCACGCCGGCGCGGTGCGCAGCGTGCTGCAGGCCGGCAAGACCACGTTCTGCGAAAAGCCCTTGACGCACGACATCGCCGAGGCCGAAGCGCTGTGCGACGCCGTGCGGGCCGCGGGCCTGCCCTTCGCCGTGAACTTCCCCTTCGCGCGCGCCACGGCCAGCAACCGCATGCGCGCCATCGTGCACGGCGGCGAGCTGGGCGCCATCACCTCGGCCAGCCTGCGCCTGCGCTTCGCGCGCTGGCCGCGCGCCTGGCAGGCGGGGGCCAGCGCCTGGCTGGCCGGGCCGGCCGAAGGCGGCTTCACGCGCGAGGTGATGTCGCACTTCGTCTTCCAGGCGCTGCGCCTGTTCGGACCGCTGACCGTCGCCCACGTCGAACTGCAACGCCTGCCCGGCGAGGCCGAAACAGCGCTGCGCGCCCGTTGGTGGCATGCGCAGTCGCGGGTGCAGGTGGATGTGGACGCCGCCGTGGCCGGCGACATCGCCGACGACAACCGGCTGGAGGTGGTGGGCGAACACGGCGGCGTGGCGCTGACGGGCTGGTCGCGGCTGGAATACCAGGGCCAGACTTCGGAGCGCGTGGACAACACCGCCAACACCCTGGACGGCCTGGCCGCGCTGATGGACGGCCGTGCCGACCACGGGCTGGCGACGGTGGAGGAAGCGGCGGCGGTGGTGCGCTGCATCGAGACGATGCTGCGGGCTTGACGCGCTGACGCGCTGAGCCCTTCAGGCGCCGCAGCGGGCCGCCACGGCGCGGCCCGGCCAGCGCCACGCCGACCTGCACCGCCGGCCGCACGGCCTGGGGCACGGCCTGTCGCACAGCCCCAGCCCTACACTCCTTCGACATCCCCACCGCGTCGCGCGCGGCGCTGTCCATCAGCCACCGCGCTCGTGCGGGCGGCCAGGGTGGCCAGGGCGGGGCTGTGGCGTGGGGCACGATGCAGGAACAAGACATGGCCGCGCTGCGCAAGGCCATCGAGGCGCTGGAAACCCAGCGCGCCACGCTGGGCGACGCCTTGCTCGAGATGGCCACCGCGCCCCTGCGCGCCCGCCTTGCCAGCCTCTTGCGGCCCGCCGGCCTGAAGCACCGCCAGGTCACGGTGCTGTTTGCCGATGTCGTGGGCTCCACGGCCATGGCGCAGGCGCTGGATGCCGAAGACACCCTGGCCGTGCTGAGCACCGCGCTGCGGCGCATGGCGGTCATCGTCGAGGCCCACGGCGGGCGCGTGCTGCGTTTCACTGGCGACGGCCTGAAGGCGGCCTTCGGCATGGACGAGGCGCGCGAAGACGATGCCGAGCGCGCCGTGCGCGCCGGCCTGGCCATGCTGGAAGCCGCCCGGGGCCAGGCCGCGGAAGCGCAGCGCCTGCATGGCGTGCGCGATTTCGCCGTGCGCGTGGGCGTGCACACCGGCGACGTGGCGCTGGGCGCCGGCGTCGAGGACGACAACACCGCCATGGGCGCGGCCGTGAACATCGCCGCGCGCATGGAGCAGAGCGCCCCGCCCGGCGGCCTGCGCATCAGCCACGACACCTGGGGCCAGGTGCGCGGCCTGTTCGACGTCGAGCCGCAGCCGCCGCTGCTGCTCAAGGGAGTCGACGCGCCGATGCAGACCTACCTGGCGCGTGCGGCGCGCGACCGGGCGCTGGCCAGCGTCGAGCGCGGCCTGCAGGGCGTGCGCACGCCGCTCGTGGGCCGCGCGGCCGAACTGCAGCGGCTGCTGCAGGCCAGCGCGCAGGTGCGCCAGACGCGCCAGCTCCAGGCCCTGACGCTGCTGGGTGACGCCGGCCTGGGCAAGAGCCGCCTGCTGCGTGAATACCAGTCGGCCTTGGCCGGCGAGCAGCCGGGTGCCCGCCTGCTGACCGTGCGTGCGCAGCCCGACGGCCAGCTGCGGCCCTGGGGCCTGCTGCGCAGCTTGCTGGCCGTGCAATGCGGCGTCGCCGACACCGACAGCGCCGAGCTCGCGCGCCGCAAGGTGGAGGACGGCCTGAGCCCCTGGTTCGCCGAGGGCGGCGATGGCGACAACGAGGCCTTGCGCCAGGCCCAGCTCATCGGCCAGCTTTCGGGCCTGGACTTCGCCCACAGCCCGCTGGTGCGCGGCCTCGATCCGCGCACCTTGAGCCAACAGGCGCTGGCGGCCTTTCGCGCCTACCTGCGCGGCCTGGCCGCCGGCGGCGCCTGGCCGGTGCTGATGGCCGAAGACCTGCACTGGGCCGACGACAGCTCGCTGGACCTGCTGCAGCACCTGCAGGACCACGCCGCCGAGTTGCCGCTGACGCTGGTGATGACGGCCCGGCCCGCGCTGCTGGCGCGCCGGCCCGGCTGGGGCTTGCCGAACGGACTGGTGCCGCTGCAGCCGCTGGGCGCCGCGCAGGGCGACATGCTGGCGCTGGCGCTGCTGCAGCGCCTGGGCGAGGTGCCGGCCTGGCTGCAGGAACTGGTGGTCGGCCGCGCCGAGGGCAACCCGTACTACATGGAAGAACTGGTGCGGCGGCTCATCGACGACGGCGTCATCAGCACCGGCGTCATCAGCACCGGCGCCATCAGCACCGGCGCCATCAGCACCGGCGCCATCAGCACCGGCGATACGCACTGGCAGGTGCACGAAGAGCGGCGGCACCGGCTGCGCCTGCCGGGCACCCTGGTCGGCCTGCTGCAGGCGCGGCTGGACGCACTGCCGGCCGCCGCGCGCCAGGCCGCGCGCCAGGCCAGCGTCATCGGCCATGTGTTCTGGGACGACGCGCTGCGCGCGCTGGAGCCCAGCGCGCCGCAGGCCCTGCCGGCACTGGAGCGCGCGGCCTGTGTGCGCACGCACGACAGCAGCGACGTGGAAGGCACGGCGCAGCGCCAGTTCGACCACCATCTGCTGCACCAGGTCACCTACGACACCCTGCTGAAGGCCGAGCGGCGCCTGGGCCATGGCGCGGCGGCACGCTGGCTGGCCGAACGCACGCGGGGCCGCGGTGCCGAGTTCCTGGCGATGACGGGCCAGCATGCCGAAAGCGCCGGCGACACGGCCCTGGCAGTGGACTGCTTCGACCAGGCGGCCACCGAGGCGCGCCAGCGTTATGCCAACGCCGCGGCGATGGCCTGGCTGGGCCGTGCCGTGGCGCTGCTGGGCGAAGGCGAACCGGCACGCCGCTTCGACCTGCTCGACCGCCAGCAGGCCATCGCCGACACCGTGGGCGACCGGGCCGCGCAGGACGCCGGCCTGGCGGCCATGGCCGCCGTGCTGGAGCGCCACCCTGACGACGCGCGCCAGGCCCGGCTGTGGTTCGCGCTGGCCTTGCTGGCCGACCGCCGCAGCGACACCGCAGAGTCCGAGCGCCTGTCGCTGCGGGCCTTCGAGCTGGCCGAGCGCTGCGGCGCCGCCAACACCGCGGCCTGCGCGCAGGGCAACCGGGCCTGGCTGCGGCTGGCGCGGCAAGACCACGAGGGCGCCCTGGCGCCGCTGCAGATCGGCCTGCAGTGGGCCGCCAGGATCGAGCCGGACGCACAGCGCGCCGAGACCGAGGCCAAGCTGATGATGCTGTCGGGCATCATCGCCGTGGTGCAGTGCCACTTCGGCGCCGCGCGCCAGACCCTGATGGCGGTGCTGCAGCGTGGGTTGAGCCTGGGCCTGCCACGCCTGCAACTGGGCGCGCTGGACAACCTGGCCATGGTGGCCTCTTACCTCGGGCATTGGGACGAGGCCATGGACTGGGGCGAACGCATGGACCCGCTGGCACGCGCCACGGGCGCCGCGCCCGACCTGGCCGGTGCGCGGCTGCGCCAGGCCCAGGCTGCGGGCTCGAAGGGCGACCACGCCAAGGCCATCGCCCTGCACCGGCAGAACCTGCCCGTCGTGCGCGGCATCGGCAACCTGCGCCAGGAGGCCATCACGCTGCGCATGCTGGGGTCTTCGTGCCTGGCCCTGGGTGAGCTCCAGGCCGCCGCCGACTGGTACGCCCAGGCCCAGGCCGTTTACGACCGGACCCAAGAGCCGCTGGAGGCCTGCGAAAACGCCGCCGAGGCCGCGTTTTGCCAGCTGCAACGCGGCCAGGCCGAAGCGGCGCTGCGGGCGGCCACCGCGCTGCTGCCACGGCTGCATGGGGATCTGGCGAGGTGCGCCGCGCACGAGACCATCGACATGCGCTGGCACTGCCAGCAGGTGCTGGCGGCCGCGGGCGACGCGGCCGCCGCGCCTTTGCTGGCGCAGCTTCACCTCGATGTGCAGGCACGTGCCGCAGCACTGACGGACGCCGCCGACTGCGAGCGCCTGATCCACGCCATGCCGGTGTTCCGGGCCGTGGTGGCGGCGTGGCGCCAGACCTAGCGCCACAGGCTGGCGCTTGCCAGATCGGCTCCGGCCTGGCGCCGACTTGCCTGCGGTCGAGCTCTTCGTCGAAGGCCGTCGAGGCTCTGAGACGCCGGCGCCAGCAGCGCGGGCAGGGCCAGCGCCTGCAGCACCACGGCCATCAGCGGCCACATGGGCGCGGTGACGATGCCGCTGGCCAGGTAGCTGGCCAAGGTGACGGCCAGCAAGGCGAGCTTGAAGTTCTGGATGATGGTGCGCTGGGCGTCGCGTTCCAGGCCCTTGAGCGTGCACCACAGCGTGGGTATGGCACCGGTGAATCCGCCCAGCGGGCCCGTCAGGCCGCCGCAGGCACCGGCCAGGCCGTCAGCCAGCCTGTCGGCGCGGGCATGTCGCAAACGCAGGTGCGGTAGGCGTGCCGAAAACAACATCAAATGGCAGCACAGCGTCAGCAGCGCGCCGATGCCGGCACGAAAACTCTGGGCGTCCACATGCGGCCGGCAGCCGGCCGCTGAGGCCGCCGAAGACAGCCAGCACGGCGGCCAGCTCAGGGTCCAGCACCCAGGCCCAGAAACTCATGGCGACGAGCGCAAAACCGAAGCCGTGAGGCCCTGCACAAAGCCGGCGGTGGCCGCGCCGACGATGATTTAGGCGACTTGGGTCTCCAAGCCCCATGCTAGAGCCACCTCTCACCCCCGGGCCCATGCGCTACTTGAACTTCGACATCAGCGAATCTGGCGACGGCGTCACCACGCTGGAAGCCATGGCCGCCACGCGCGCCGACGAACAGGCCGCCGTGATGGCTGAAGTGCAGCAGGTGCTGGACTGGGCCTGGCAGCACTTTCCGCACAGCCACGGCCCGGTGGACGACGGGCACGACTGGCAGCACGAGCTGCAGACCGGCGTGGAGGGCGGCGAGGCCGGCCGCAGCTGGCACAGCGTGACACTCACTTTGAGTGGCAGCGACCGCTTTGTTGCCGAGTTCCTGCCACGCTTCGGCCCGCCGCCCGACTGAGCCTGGCCTGGCAGCCCCGGCGCCCGCGCTGTCGCGCCGTTCAACCGCCGCCGCTCAACGGCCGCCGCTCAACGGCCGGTGCTCAGCAGCGGGTGCAGCCGGGTGTGACGGTGATCTCGCAGTTGCCGGCCGGGCTCTCCGCTTCGGCGCCCTGGCAGCAATGCGCCGTCAGGTAGGCGAGCAATTCGTTCATCTGCGCCAGCGCGGGCCGGTAGATGAGGCGGCGGCCGTCACGCTCCTGGCTCACCAGGCCGGCATGCATCAGTTCCTTGAGGTGGAAAGACAGTGTCGAGGCCGGCACGTCGAGCGTGGCCGACAGCGCGCTGGGCGTCAGCCCTTGCGGTCCGGCGCCGACCAGCGCGCGGAACACGCGCAGGCGCATGCCCTGGGCCAGTGCGGCGAGCGCCAACACGGCGCCGTGCTCGTTCATCGCGTTCATTGCGCTCATCGCGCTGAAGCCTGAGGCTGGGGTCATGGGGCGGCTTTTGCTGGTGCGACGGCGGGCGCGGCCAGCGCACGGCGTGTCGGCAGGGCCAGGGTCAGGGCCCAGCAGGCGGCCAGCATCAGCGCCGAGCCGAGCAGCGAGTACAGCAGGCCGCCCCATTGGTAGAGCAGGCCCGACATCAGCGTGCCGAAGAAGCGGCCCAGCGCATTCGCGGCGTAATAGAAGCCCACGTCTTCGGCTGCTTTCTCGCTGCCGGCATAGGCCAGCACCAGGTAGGAGTGCACCGAGGAATTGACGGCGAAGGCAAAGCCGAACACGCCCAGCCCGGCCACCACCACCCACACCAGGTGCGGCACCTGCAGGGCCACCAGCGCGGCCAGCAACAGCGGCACCACGGCCAGCAGCGCCGACCACAGGCGCGCGGCCGGCACTTCGGTGCCCAGGCCGTCGGTGCTGCGCTTCACCAGCGCCGGTGCGGCGGCCTGCACGGCGCCGTAGCCGATGGTCCACAGCGCGAGGAAGGCGCCCACCATCGTGAAGTTCCAGCCCGAGGCGTAGAGAAACACCGGCACGCCGACCACGAACCAGACGTCGCGCGCGCCGAACAGCGCCACGCGCGCGGCGGCCAGGAGGTTGATGCCGCGGTTCTTGGCAAACAGCTCGCGCGCCGACTTCGAGGCCCGGGCCTTGCCCATCAGCGGCGGCACGAAATACAGCACGGCGACGAACACCAGCGCCAGCAAGGCCGCCATCAGCCACAGCGCCTTCTGGAAACCCACGCTCTGCAGCAGCAGGCCGCCGAGGAAGAAGCCCACGCCTTTCATCGCGTTCTTGCTGCCGGTGAAAAACGCCACCCACTTGAAGAGCAGGCCGGCATTCGCCTCGGCGTCACCCGCGGTCAGCTTGATGGCTGACTTGCTGGCCGTCTTGGTGAGGTCCTTGGCCACGCCGCACAGGCCCTGCGCGCCCACCACCCATGCCACCGACAAGGCCACGGTCCATGACGGTGACAGGGCCGAGAGCAGCAAAAAGCCCGTGATCTGCGTGGCCAGGCCCACGGCCAGCATGCGGGCAATGCCGTAGCGCGTGGCGAGCCAGCCGCCCACCAGGTTGGCTACCACGCCCATGGCCTCGTACAGCAGGAAGAGAAAGGCCAGCGCGAACGGCGAATAACCCAGCCGGTAGAAGTGCAGCAGCACCAGCATGCGCAGCGCGCCGTCGCTGAGCGTGAAGCCCCAGTAGGCGGCGGTGACGATGGCGTAGTGGCGGGTGCCGGTGTTCATGCGCGGGCGCCTGCGGTGTTCAGAGGCCGCGCTGCTGCAGGTGGCAGGCCAGGTCCACCATGCGGCAGGCGTAGGCCATCTCGTTGTCGTACCAGGCGTAGACCTTCAACATCGTGCCGCCGGTGACCAGGGTGGACGGTGCGTCGACGATGGCGCTGCGCGTGTCGCGGGCGTAGTCGGCGCTGACCAGCGGGCGTGCTTCGAAGCCCAGGATGCCGGCCAGCGTGCCGGCGGCGGCCTGCGCGAACAGCGCATTCACCTCTTCGGCCGTGGTCTCGCGTTGCAGCTCGAAGACGCAGTCGGTCAGCGAGGCATTCAGCACCGGCACGCGCACGGCGTGGCCGTTCAACTTGCCTTTCAGCTCGGGGTAGATCAGCCCGATGGCGGTGGCGCTGCCGGTGGTGGTGGGCGCCAGGCTCAAGAGCGCGCTGCGCGCGCGGCGCAGGTCCTTGTGCGGCGCATCGACCACCAGGTTGGTGTTGGTCGGGTCGTGCAGCGTGGTGATCTGGCCGTGGCGGATGCCGAGGGCCTCGTGCACCACCTTCACCACCGGCGCCAGGCAGTTGGTGGTGCACGACGCCGCGGTGACGATGCGGTGCTGCGCCGGTTCGTAGAGATGGTGGTTCACCCCCACCACCACGTTCAGCACGCCACCGGTCTTCACCGGCGCGGCCACGATCACGCGCCGGGCACCGCGGTCCAGGTGGCCTTGCAGGGTTTCGGGCGTGAGGAACTTGCCGGTGCATTCCAGCACCAGGTCCACGCCCAGCTCGCCCCAGGGAATCTCGGCCGCCGTGGCGTGCGATGAAAAGCCCAGGCGCCGGCCGTTGATGTGGAGGGCGGCCTCGCCCTCGTCGCTGACTTCGGCGTGGATGTCGGCGCGCCAGCGGCCCTGCACGCTGTCGAACTGCAGCAGGTGCGCGCTGGCTGCAGCACCGCCCTTCAGTTCGTTGAGGTGCACCACCTCCAGGCGGTTGCCGGCGCGGGGGTCGTCCTGCGGCCGCTCGGCCGCGCCCATGGCCGCACGCAGCGCCAGGCGGCCGATGCGGCCCATGCCATTGATGCCCACTCTCACAGGATGCTGCCTCGCTGCAATTGAAGTGTCTGATATTTCCAGGAATGTGGAAATTTAGACCATCCGCATGACAGATGCATGACGGGCCCGGCCTCAGCGCGGGTTCGTGCCTGGGGCCGCCGGCGCCTCGGGGCCCGGCGTGGGGTGCTGGTGTGGCCCTGGCTGTTCTGACCGCCCGGGCTGCGCCGTCGGCGCCGGCTGCGCCGTCTGCGCCATCAGCCAGCCGCGAAAGCTCAGCATCGCCTCGCTAGGTTGTTTGCTCAGCAGGCGCGTCAGCCAGTAGCCGCCGACATCCACTTCCAGCGCAAACGGCCGGACCAGCCGGCCTTGCTGCAGTTCCTGCGTGAACATCGCCGGCGGCGCCAGCGCCACGCCTTGGCCGGCCAGCGCGGCCTGCACCATCAGCGTGGAGGCATCAAACAGCGGCCCGCGTGCGGCCACGTGGCTGGCGCCCGCGGCATGCAGCCAGGTCGGCCAGTCCTGCTCGCGGTAAGAGCGCAGCAGCGCCAGCCGGCGCAGGTCGTCGGGCTGGTGCAGCCTGCTGGCGTCGCTGGCGCTGCACAGCGGTGACAGCGGTGCGCGCATCAGCAGCTCGGCGTGGGCGCCGCGCCAGGGGCCGTCGCCAAAGCGGATGGCGAAGTCCAGGTTTTCCGCGGCGAGGTCGACCTTGTTGTTGTGGGTGCGCAGGCGCAGCTCGATGTGCGGGTACCGCGAACGAAAGTCCGCCAGGCGCGGCATCAGGAAACCGAGGGCGAAGGTGCCCACCACGCCCAGGCTCAGCACCTCTTGCGGGCCGCCCTGCCTGAAGGCCTGCAGCAGGCGTTCGATGCGGGCAAAGGCATCGGCCACCGTGGGGGCGAGCAGCGCGCCTTCGTCGGTGAGTTCCAGGCCGCGCGCCTGGCGGTGGAAGAGCGCCTTGCCGATGTGGGTTTCCAGCGCCTTCACCTGGTGGCTGACCGCCGCCTGCGTGACGCACAGCTCGTCGGCTGCACGGGTGAAGTTCAGATGCCGCGCGGCGGCATCGAAGGCGCGCAGGGTGTTCAGCGAGAAGCTGCTCAAGGGCATAGAGCTCATTCAGAAAAGTATGGCCTCGTTCAAAAAAGCATAGCTTGTCCGGCCAGGCTGCCCGGAGAAAACTTGACCTCGTTCCACCAACCCATACAAAACTTATGAGTCATGCCCCCCTGCACCTGAACCGCCGCCGGGCCCTGTCTGCCGGCCTGGCCTGTGTGTTGCCCACCAGCGTGAAGGCTGCGCCTGCCGCGCCATCGACCCTGCATCACGCGCCGCTCGCGGCGCTGGAAAAGAAGGTCGGCGGCCGTCTGGGCGTGGCCTTCCTGAACACCGCCAACGGCGCGCGCACCGGCCACCGTGCCGGCGAGCGTTTTGCGCTGTGTTCCACCTTCAAGCTGCCCTTGGCAGCGGTGGTGCTGCGGCAGATCGAGCAAGGCCGGCTGCAGGCCGCGCAGTGGGTGCCTTACACCCGCGCCGACATCGTGGCCCATTCCCCCGTGGCGCTGGCCCAGTTGCGGCGGGGCGGCATGACAGTCCAGGCCCTGGCCGAGGCCGCACAGACCACCAGCGACAACGCCGCCGCCAACCTGCTGCTGGGCCTGCTTGGCGGGCCCTCCGGCTTCACCGCCATGCTGCGCGAAACCGGTGACAGCGTGACGCGACTCGACCGCCTGGAGCCGCACATGAACCTGGTGGTGCCCGACGACCCGCGCGACACCACCACGCCGATGGCGATGAGCCTGAACACCGCGCACTGGTTGACCGGCGGCGGCCTGCAGCCCAGGTACCGTGCGCTGTTGATCCGCTGGATGGTGGCCACGCGCACCGGCGCCAAGCGCCTGCGCGCCGGCCTGCCACCGGCCTGGCGTGCCGGTGACAAGACCGGCACCGCAACGGGCGACGGCGTGACGGACATGACGGACAGGTACAACGATGTCGCCATCGCCTGGCCGGTGGCCGGCGCCGCGACGGGAGGCTCTGCCGCCACGCCCGCCAGCGCCGGCCCCGTGGTCATCTCGGCCTACTACGAAACCGCCGTGGCCCATGGAGGCCGGATGCGCGACGAAGACCAGGCCGTGCTGGCCGAGGTGGGGCGCATCGCGGCGCGCTGGGTGCGGGGCCAGTGAGGCCCATGGCCGACGACCGTCTGCCCCGCCCGCCAGGCGCGCCGCTGGCCAGGACCGCCCCACCAAGCACAAACCCCGCCGAGGCGGGGTTTGTCGTGTCGGCGCTGGGCGCCAGGAAGCCTGTTCAGGCCTTGCGGCGGCGGCTCAGGCCCAGGCCCAGCAGGCTCAGGCCGGCCAGCGCCAGGCTGGTGGGTTCGGGCACCGACTGCACCAGGGCATAGGGGGCTGTGCCCTGAGCGCCGAAGAACTCGAGCGTCGCGCCACCGTTGTTTTCAAAGTAGATGATTTCCACCGTGTGCAGGCCGGCCGCGAAGTTCGCGGTGATCAGGCTGTCGCGGTTGTCGGCGACACCGTCGTTCTGAACCATCAGGGTGCCGTCGATGATGAGCCGGGCACCGTCGTCGTGGTTGATGCCGAAAGTCCACGTGCCGGCGGTGGCGACGTTGAAGTTGCCGGTGACGCGCACGGCGAAGGTGTCGAGGATGTTGTTCGGGAAGGCGTTGTTGACGCTGAAGCGTCCCCGGCTGACGTCGCCGAGATCGTCGAAGTCGATGATCGAGGCGTAGGAGGTCGAGGTCGCCGGGGTCGTGTTGATGGCATTCAGGGCCTGCGCCAGGTTGGTCATCGGCGCCACGTCGAAAACCTGCACGACATAAGCCGACGCCTGGCTGGCGGGCAGAACCGCCAGCGCGGCCACCAATGCAAGAGACTTGAGATGCTTCAAAGTGCTTCCTTCCTTGTACGCGCAGGCGGAATGGCCTGACCCCGGCGTAACAAGATGCACTTTCCATGTCTCAGAAAAAATCCAATGGAATCAATCACTTGAGAGAGGCGTGTGCCGCGCGGTGCTTGACGGTGTCAAGCCGGCCGACACACGCCGTCACGGATGGTGGCGGTCCGCGCGTTGCTGCCACAGCGGCAAGGCCAGCAGCCGCCACAGCGAGCGTGTGCTTTCGCCTTCCACGCCCTCGACGCCGAAGCTCAGGGCCGCCTGGGCCCCGCGCGGCACGGCATGCAGGCTGCCAGCCAGCCTGTCCCACACCGTGAGCAGCGTGCCGAAGTTCAGATTGGCCAGCGCCGGCTCGGCGGCGTGGTGCACGCGATGCAGGTCGGGCGTGATGATGAAGCGCGACAGCAGCGCCTCGGCACGCTGCGGCAGCGCGGCATTGGCATGGCAGAAGAAGTTGTGTGCGATGAACACCGCCTCGGCCAGCACCACGACCCAGGGCGACACGCCCAGCACCAGCACCGCAGCCGCTGACAGCAGCCCCAGCAGCAAGGTTTCCAGCGGGTGGAAACGTGCGCCCACGGTGCAGTCGAATTCGGTGTCGCAGTGGTGCACCTGGTGCACGCGCCACAGCCAAGGCCAGTGATGCGAGGCCCGGTGGGCTGCCCAGCGCACCGCGTCCAGCAGCAACAGCGTGGCCACGAACTGCCAGCCCAGCGCGATACCCGCTGCGTGCAGGCCCGTGCCGCCCAGCCATTGCAGATGCCAGGCCGTCAGCAGGGCCAGGCCCGGGGCCATCACGTAGCCCATCAGGTTGCCCGCGACAAACAGCCCGAAGTTGCCAGCCCAGCGCCGGGGCAACTGGGCCGAGCTCACAAACAGGGGCCGCCGTGTTTCCCACACGGCGGCCCCGATGAAAGACAGCAAAGCCAAGCCGACGAAGATGTTCCCCAGGTGGGGTTGCACCTCGGGCATGGGCGCGCTACTTGCGTTTGTTGCGCGCCACCACCACGCCTATCGCGCCAGCCAGTGCAACCAGCGCCCAGGTGCCGGGCTCGGGGACGGCGTTCGGCGTGCCGGCAAACGCAGCAAACGGCAAAGACGCGGCCAGAGCGGCGACCCATTTGGCAAGGGAAGGGACCGTGTTCATGCGGAGCTCCTGGTTCAGAAAACTGTCGAGCCAGGATTGTGGCCACGCCTGCAGCGCCGGCAACCCCGCGCCCACGGTGCCGGCCTCCCGATTTTCTGTATCAGAAAGAATCTTTCACGCATGCGTCACGGTCGGTCTGCGGTTGGCGGCCTGCGTGGGCCGGGCGCCGCCCATGCTCAAGGCGGTTTTCGAGGCCGCCAGCCGCCAGAACGCAGCCGGCCCGGCATCGCCTGGCACGGCCCGGCTTTGCGCGGCACCGGGCACCGCGCATCGCTACCATCTGGCGCTTCGCGTTTGCCGACCGATAGGGAGCCCACCGCATGCGCCTTCTGTCTCGCCTCGAGTTTGTGCGTCACGGCGCACTGGCCGCCTTGCTGGGCGCCGCGCTGCTGCCCGCCGCGGCGCAGCAGAAGTTCAGCTTCACCACCAATTGGTATGCGCAGGCCGAACATGGCGGCTTCTACCAGGCCGTGGCGGCCGGTCTGTACAGGCAGGCCGGCCTGGACGTGACACTGAAGATGGGCGGCCCGCAGGTCAACATCATGCAGTTGCTGGCCGCCGGCCAGACCGACTGCGTGATGGGCTACGACATGCAGACCTTCAGCGGCTGGGAGCAAGGCGTGGCCGCCGTCACCGTGGCCGCGGCTTTCCAGAAGGACCCGCTGGTGTTGATCGGCCACCCCGAGGTCTTCAAGCGGCTGGAGGACCTGAAGGGCAAGACCGTGCTCATTTCGCCTGCCGGCTTCACGGTGCAGTGGCCGTGGCTGAAAGAGAAATACGGCCTGGATGACCGCCAGCGCCGGCCCTACAACTTCAGCATCCAGCCCTTCATCGCCGACAAGAACCTGGTGCAGCAGGGCTACCTCAGCAGCGAGCCCTATGCCATCGAGAAGGAGGCCAGGTTCAAGCCCACGGCCATCCTGCTCAGCGACCATGGCTGGCCGCCCTACAGCCAGACCATCGTGTGCATGGAGAAGACCGTGAAAGAGCGGCCGCAGGCCGTGGCCGCCTTCGTCAAGGCCAGCATGCAGGGCTACAAGGACTACCTGAAGGGCGACCCCAAGGCCGCCAACGCCCTGATCAAGCGCGACAACCCCGCGATGACCGACGACCTGCTGGCCACGGGCAGGCGCCTGCTGAACGACAGCGGCATGGTCTTCGGCGGCGACGCGGCCAGCCTGGGCGCCGGCATCATCACCGACACGCGCATGAAGACCACCTACGAAATGATGGTCAGGCTGAAGCTGCTGGATCCGGCCAAGGTGGACCTGAAGCGCACCTACACGGCGCAGTTCGTGAAGGACTTGAAGATCCTGCCGTGACCGGACCTGCCGTCGAGATGCGCGCCGCGGCCAAGACCTATGCCAGCGGCACGCAGGCCCTGCTGCCTGTGGACCTGCGCGTGGCCGCAGGCGAATTCCTCACGCTGCTGGGGCCCAGCGGCTGCGGCAAGAGCACGCTGCTGAAGATGGTGGCCGGACTGCTGGCGCCCAGCAGCGGCGAGGTGCGTGTCTGGGGCCAGCCCGTGCAGCCGGCGGGCACCGCAGCGGCTGCCGCTGCGGCGGCGGCGCAGGGCAGGCTGGGCTTCGTGTTCCAGGAGCCGACCCTCATGCCCTGGGCCGACGTCGACGCCAACGTGAGCTTGCCGCTCGACCTGGCCGGCGTGCCGCAGGCGCAAGCCCGGCCGCGTGTGCGCGAGGCCTTGCAGCGGGTAGGTCTGGAAGGTTTCGAGCAGCGCCTGCCGCGTGAACTGAGCGGCGGCATGAAGATGCGTGCGTCCATCGCGCGCTGCCTGGTGACGCAGCCGCGCCTGCTGTTGATGGACGAGCCCTTCGGCGCGCTGGACGAGATCACGCGCTACCGGCTGGACAGCGACCTGCTGGCGCTGTGGCGCGCAGCCCAGCAGGCGCAGGGCCTGACGGTGATCTTCGTCACCCATTCCATCCACGAGGCGGTGTTCCTGAGCCAGCGTGTGCTGGTGATGGCGGCGCGGCCGGGCCGCGTGGTGGACGAGGTGCTGATCGACGAGCCGTATCCGCGCGGCGCCGGGTTTCGCGTCAGCACCGCCTTCGCGCGCCACGCCGCGCGCCTGCAGGACAGCCTGATGAGCGCCAGCACCGCATGAACACCGGCTGGCAGAAGCTGGTCTGGCCCGCCGCGGTGGCCTTGCTGCTGCTGGCGCTGTGGCAGGGCCTGGTGGTGGCCTTCGAGGTGCCGGTGTTCCTGGTGCCCTCACCGCTGCGCGTGGCGCAGGCCTTGTTCGAGGACGCCGGCCTGCTGTTTGATGCGCTGCTCAACACGCTCAGGATCACGCTGCTGGCGTTTGTATTGGCCGTGCTGCTGGGCACGGCCATCGCATTTGCCTTTGTCCAGAGCCGCGCCATCGAGACGGCGTTTTTCCCCTATGCCGTGCTGCTGCAGGTGACGCCGGTGGTGGCCATCGCGCCCTTGATCATCATCTGGGTCAAGGACCCGACGGCGTCGCTGGTGGTGTGCGCCGCGCTGGTGGCGCTGTTCCCGGTGATCGCCAACACCACGCTGGGCCTGCGCAGCGTGGACCCCGGTCTGCTGGCCTACTTCCGCCTGCAGGGCGCCACCCGCTGGCAGACGCTGCGGCGCCTGCGCATCCCATCGGCGCTGCCCTACTTTTTCGGCGGCCTGCGCATCAGCAGCGGCCTGGCGCTCATCGGCGCCGTGGTGGCCGAGTTCGTGGCCGGCACCGGCGGCACCGGCACCGGGCTGGCCTACCAGATCCTGTTCGCGGGCTACCAGCTGAACATCCCGCGCATGTTCGCGGCGCTGGCGCTCATCGCCTTGGCCGGCGTGGCGCTGTTCGCGCTGATGGCGGGCCTGTCGCGCTGGGCGCTGGCCGGCTGGCACGAGAGCGAAACGCCAGCCGAATAGGGGGCGAGCCCGCGAAACCGCCGCCGGCTTCAGGCCTGTCGCTGCGCCAGCAAGTCCCGGCCCAGGGCCTCGGCAACCTCGATGCCGTCCACCCCCGCCGACATGATGCCGCCGGCATACCCGGCGCCTTCGCCGGCCGGGTACAGGCCCTTGACGTTCAGGCTCTGCAGGTCGCGACCGCGGGTGATGCGCAGCGGTGAGCTGGTGCGCGTCTCCACGCCGGTGAGCATCGCGTCGGGCATCGCAAAGCCCTTGATCTGCTTGTCGAAGGCCGGCAGCGCTTCGCGGATGGCGTCCAGCGCATAGACGGGCAGGCTGGGTTGCCGGGGGTCGGCCAGGTCGGTGAGCCAGACCCCGGGCTTGTAGCTGGGCTCGACGCTGCCGAGCACGGCGCTCTTCTGGCGCCGGATGAAGTCGCCCACCAGCTGGCCCGGTGCGAGGTAGTTGCCGCCGCCCAGCTCGAAGGCGCGGCTTTCCCATTGGCGCTGGAAAGCCACGCCGTCCAGAGGGTTCACGGGGCCGTCGCTGCGGCCGTCTTGGCGGTAGTCCTGCGGGCTGATGCCCACCACGATGCCGGCGTTGGCGTTGCGTTCGTTGCGGCTGTACTGGCTCATGCCGTTGGTGACGACGCGGCCTTCTTCGGAGGTGGCCGCCACCACCGTGCCGCCAGGGCACATGCAGAAGCTGTAGACGCCGCGGCCGTTGCTGGCGTGGTGCACCAGCTTGTAGTCGGCCGCACCCAGGATGGGGTGGCCGGCGCTGGCGCCGAAACGCGCTCGGTCGATGAGGCCCTGCGGGTGTTCGATGCGAAAGCCGATGGAAAACGGCTTGGCTTCCAGGTACACGCCGCGGCGCTGCAGCATCGCGAAGGTGTCGCGCGCGCTGTGGCCCAGGGCCAGCACCACGTGGTCGGCGGCCAGTGTTTCGCCACTGGCCAGCGTCAGGCCCCGGATCGCGCCGTCTTCGATGTGCACATCGCTGACGTGCTGCTGGAAGCGAACCTCCCCGCCCAGCGCCTCGATCTGCGCGCGCAGTTTCTCCACCACGCCGACCAGGCGGAAGGTGCCGATGTGCGGTTTGGCGACATAGAGGATTTCCTCGGGCGCGCCGGCCTGCACGAACTCCGTCAGCACCTTGCGCGTGAGGTGGCGCGGGTCGGAGATCTGGCTCCACAGCTTGCCGTCGCTGAAGGTGCCGGCACCGCCTTCGCCGAACTGCACGTTCGACTCGGGGTTCAGCACGCTCTTGCGCCACAGGCCCCAGGTGTCCTTCGTGCGTTCACGCACCTGTTTGCCTCGTTCCAGCACGATGGGTCGCAGGCCCATCTGCGCCAGCACCAGCGCGGCGAAGATGCCGCAGGGCCCGAAACCGATGACCACGGGCCGAGGGCGGCCGCTGGCGTGGAAGTCGGCAGGCGCGTGGCCGACGAACTTGTAGCCCGTGTCAGGCGCCACGCGCACGTGGGGGTCGGGCTGGTCGCGCTGCAGGCGCGCCAGCACCTGGGCTTCACCCTCGACATCGCAGTCGACGGTGTAGCTCAGCACGATGGCAGCCTTCTTGCGCGCGTCCCAGGCGCGCCGGAAGACCGTGAAGGCCTTCAGCGCGCTGCTGGCAATGCCCAGACGCGCGAGTACGGCCGCGCGCAACGCGGCCTCCGCATGGTCCAGCGGCAGTCGAAGTTCAGTGATGCGGAGCATGGGTGCAGCACCGCGGCCGCTGGCTAGGGCCGCTGGCCGTGCGCCGCGCGTGCGGCAGGGCCCGGGCCAGCCGGGTTCAGCCGCCCTTCTTGGGGCGCTTGCCGGGGTTCTTCTTGCTGCGCGTGTGGGCGCCGCGTTCCAGGCTGTTCTTCTGGCCGCGGTGCACGGTCACGGTCACGCCCACGGGGGCAGGGGGGCGGGGCGTGGCGCGCTTGTCGGCTTCGGTACGGATCTTCTGGGCCATGATCGGCTTTCAAGGAAATTGGGGTCGAACCCGCGATTAGGCCACAGCTTGGCCGCGCCACGGCGAGTGGGCCGGCATCGGGCCCGGAAAACAGCGGCGGGTGGCACAGCCCTGAGGCCTGCCAGCCGCGGTGGGCAGTGCGCGCAGGCCCTCGGCCGCGGCGGCGCTCGCCTGCACCCGCGCGTTCCGCGTTTTCGCGACCTCGGCCCGGCCGCTGTCCTGCACCGACGAGGTGAGGCCGCCGTCGGCGATGTGCTGCGTCACTGCCTCGCTCACCGCTTGCCAGCGCGGGCAGGCAAGCGCCCGCGAGACCGGCAGCACCGGCTTGGCGGACAATCCGGGCCATGATCCAGCAGCGCACCATCCAGGCCCTGACCCGCGCCGTCGGCGTGGGCGTGCACAGCGGTCAGAAGGTGGAACTCACCCTGCGCCCGGCAGCGCCCGACACCGGCGTCGTGTTCCGCCGTGTGGACCTGCCCGAGCCCGTGGACATCCCGGTCAATGCCTACGCGGTGAGCGACACCCGGATGGCGAGCACCATCAGCCCTGGCGGCAACCCCGATGCGCCCAAGGTGCAGACCATCGAGCACCTGATGTCGGCCTGCGCCGGCCTGGGGCTGGACAACCTGATCGTCGACATCACTGCCGAAGAGGTGCCCATCCTCGACGGCAGCGCGGCGAGCTTCGTGTTCCTGCTGCAGAGTGCGGGCATCCAGCTGCAGAACGCGCCCAAGCGCTTTCTGCGCGTCTTGAAGACTGTGGAAATCCGCGAGGGCGAAGGCCCCGGCCTGAAGTGGGCGCGCCTGGAGCCCTTCCACGGCTACAAGCTCAGCTTCGAGATCGAGTTCAACCACCCCGCGGTGGACGCCACCGGCCGGCGCGTGGAGTTCGATTTCAGCGGCGGCCAGTACAAGCGCGACATCGCGCGAGCGCGCACCTTCGGCTTCACGAAAGACGTGGAGATGATGCGCGCCCGCGGCCTGGGCCTGGGCGGCAACATGGACAACGTCATCGTCGTGGACGACTACAAGGTCTTGAACAGCGAAGGCCTGCGTTACGACGACGAGTTCGTGAAGCACAAGATCCTGGACGCCATCGGCGACCTGCACATCGCCGGCAAGCCGCTCCTGGCCAGTTACGTGGCCTACAAGAGCGGCCATGCACTGAACAACAAGCTGCTGCGTGCGCTGCTGGCTGATGACACCGCCTACGAGGTGGTGACGTTCGAGCGCGACGCGCAGGCGCCGCGCGGCTTCGCAGAGCTGGCGCCGGCCTGGTAAGGCCAGGACAGCGCAGCCCAGATGTTGATCTTCCGCCTGGTCGTGGGCCTGCTGCTGGTGTGCGGCCTGCTTTGTTTTGCGATGTACATCGGCACCGGCCAGGTGCTGTGGCGTCAGCGCGGCCTGGTCATCGTGAAATGGACGGTGCTGGCCGCGCTGGGCTTCTTCGCGGTGCTGATCCTGGAGCGCGTGGCGCTGTTGCTCTAGGCCACCGTGGCGGCCTCAGCGCCCAGCCGGCTGTGCCGCGCTGCGGCGCTCGCCCACCTTCACCTTCAGGCGCAGTTGTTCGTCGCCACGCTGGGCCACCACCACGGCCTCTTCGCCCGGCGCCAGCGCAGCCACCGCGCCGAAAAGTTCGCCGACGTTGCGCACGGGCCTGTCGCCCACCTGCACCACGACATCGCCCGGGCGCAGGCCGCCCTGGGCGGCCGGGCCGTTCTGCAGCACGCCGGTGATCAGCACGCCCTGGCGTACTGCCAGGTTCAGGCTTTCGGCGAGCTCGGCGCTGAGGTCGCGCGGCTCCACGCCGATCCAGCCGCGGCGCACCTTGCCATCGCGCAGCAGTTGCTCCATCACCTGGCGCGCGGTATCGGCCGGCACGGCGAAGCCGATGCCCAGGCTGCCGCCGCTGCGGCTGAAGATGGCGGTGTTGATGCCCACCAGCGCGCCGTTGGCATCCACCAGTGCGCCGCCCGAATTGCCCGGGTTGATGGCGGCATCGGTCTGGATGAAGTTCTGGAAGCGCGAGGCACCGGCGTCGCTGCGGTCGAGCGCGCTGACGATGCCTGCGGTGACCGTCTGTCCGACGTTGAAAGGGTTGCCGATGGCCAGCACCGCATCACCCACCTGCAGCGCACGCACGTCGCCCAGGGCCACCACGGGCAGCTGGTCGAGTTCGATCTTCAGCACTGCGATGTCGGTTTCGGGGTCGCTGCCCACCAGGCGTGCGCGCGTCTGGCGGCCGTCGGCCAGCTGCACCTCGATCTCGGTGGCGTCTTCCACCACGTGGTGGTTGGTCAGCAGATAACCCTCGGGCGAGACGATGACGCCCGAGCCCAGACCCACCTGCGGCGTGGCCGGGCCGTCACCGAAGAAAAAGCGGAAGCGCGGGTCGCTGTGCGGGTTGTTGCGTGCCATCTTGGTGGCACTGATGCTCACCACGGCGGGCGCGGCGCGTTTGGCCGCCGTGGCGTAGCCCGCACCGCTGGCCGCCGTGCCCGGCGGCAGCGACATCTGCAACAGCGTGGGCGTGGGCAGCAGCCGCGCGGCCACGCCGCCCTGGCCACCGGGCAGCCATTCGGGCTTGAGCGTCAGCAGCACGAAGAGCACGGCCACCGCCACCGTCACGGCCTGCGAGAAGACGAGCCAGGTTCTACGCCACATCAGGGGGGATATCTCACGCGTGCCCGACAATGTGCGCCATGGCCGAACGGGTTCAAGTCGACGATTTCCTGCAGCAGCTGCTGCAGCCACAAGCCTTCAAGGATTATGGGCCGAACGGTCTGCAGGTGGAGGGCGCTGCCGAGGTGCGCCGCGTGGTCTCGGGCGTCACCGCCAGCCTGGCGTTCATCGACGCCGCCATCCAAGCCGGCGCCGACACGCTGCTGGTGCACCACGGCCTGTTCTGGCGTGGGCAGGACGGGCGCCTGACCGGCTGGCTGGGCGCCCGCGTGCGCCGGCTGATGACGGCAGGCGTGAACCTCTACGCCTACCACCTGCCGCTGGACGCCCATGCCGAGCTGGGCAACAACGCCCAGCTCGGGCAGCGCCTGGGGCTGGTGGCCGATGCACGCTTCGGTGAACAGGCGCTGGGCTTCATCGGCTGGGCCACGGCCGGCATCCAGACCCTGCCGGCGCTGGTGCACGCCGCGCTGGTGCAACTGGGCCGCGACCCGGTGGTGGTGCCGGGTGACGGCCGGCCGCTGCGCCGCATCGCCTGGTGCACGGGCGGCGCCCAGGGCTACTTCGAAGATGCCATCGCCGCTGGCGCCGATGCCTTCCTCACTGGCGAGATCTCCGAGCCCCAGGCCCATCTGGCACGCGAGACCGGCGTCGCCTTCATCGCCTGCGGCCACCACGCGACCGAACGTTACGGCGCGCCGGCGGTGGCTGCGCACCTGGCGGCGCACTTCGGTCTGGAGCACCAGTTCATCGAGATCTCCAACCCCGCATGAGCCCGGTGAAGCAGCCTTTGCTGGTGACCATGGGCGACGCCGCCGGCATCGGCCCCGAGATCATCGTTCGCGCCTTCCAGGCCGGTGAGCTGGCCGACGCCGTGGTCTTGGGCGACCCCGCCGTGCTGCGCCGTGCCGGCAAGGTGATGACGGCCGTGATCGAGACTCCGCAAGACCTGGCCGAGGTGCCGCCGGCTTGCCTGCCGGTGCTGGTGCCGCCCGGCTTGCCGGCAGGGCTGGCCGGGCTGCCGATGGGTCGGGTGCATGCCGACAACGGTGCTGCGGCGGCGCGGTGCATCGAAGCCGCCGTGGCCCTGGTGCAGGCGCGCCTGGGCGCGGCCATCGTCACGGCGCCCATCCACAAGGAAGCCCTGGCCGCGGCCGGTGTGCCTCATCCTGGCCACACCGAGATGCTGCAGGCCCTGGCCGCCACGCCGGGCCAGGCGCTGCCGCCGGTGCGCATGATGCTGGCCAATGAAGAGTTGCGTGTGGTGCTGGTCACCATCCACCTGTCGCTGCGTCGCGCACTGGATGCCGTCACCTTCGATGCCGTGCTCGGCACCCTTCGCATTGCCCACCATGCGGCCGCCGCCTGGGGCCAGCCTCGGCCGCGCATGGCCGTGGCGGGGTTGAACCCGCATGCCGGTGAAGGCGGCCTGTTCGGCGACGAGGAGCTCAACATCATCGGCCCCGCCGTGCAGGCTGCGGTGGCCGAAGGCATGCTGGCCAGCGGGCCCTATGCACCCGACACCGTGTTCATGCGAGCCCGCCGCGGCGAATTCGACCTGGTCGTGGCCATGACCCACGACCACGGGCTGATTCCCGTGAAGTACCTCGGCGTCGAGCAGGGCGTCAACGTCACGCTGGGTCTGCCGTTCGTGCGCACCAGCCCCGACCACGGCACCGCCTTCGACATCGCCGGCCAGCGCCTGGCCGATCCGGCCAGCCTGGTGGCCGCACTGCGCATGGCGCGCGCCCTCGTGGCGCGCCGGGCCGCTGGCTGAGGCGAGCCTTCAGCGCGCGGCAGCCGCCGCACCCGCACTGCCGGCGAGCGAGGCCAGCTGGCGCCGCGCACGTGCGGTGGCGCGCTCGATCAGGTAGGCGCTTTCGAAGGCCTTCAGCCGCCCGGTTTCACACAGCCGCGCCAGCATGCGCTGGGTCAGCGAGATCGTCTTCCGGTGGCGGCCGCCGTGGCTGAAGATGTAGAAGCTCTTCGCCGGGCTGACATGCGAGAGGCGCACCTTCTTCCAGTTGCCGTCGATGTGCATCTGGTAGGCGAAACCGATCTCGAGGTGTTGCGCCAGTTCCGCCCCTTGCGTGGGCTCGGCCGGTTCGGAGGCAGCCGGCAGGCCTGGCGCCACCGGGCCGTTGTCGGGTGGGGGGTCGGCCGTGAGGTCGATGTCGATCTGCCCGGCCCAGTCCACCGCCGATTCCTGCACCAGCCCCACCTGCTGCGCTTCCTCGGCACTGAACTGCGGCGCCGGCAGCTCTTCGGTCAGCACCGGCAGCTGCGAGCTGACCTTCAATTCTTCGCGCGAGGGCAGCGGGCGTTTCAGCGCCATCTCCACCTCGTTGGCCATCAGGTTGATGTCGAGCTGGCGCGCCGGGGCCTGCTTCAGGGCCTCGGCATGGGCTGGCATGAGCTGGCCGAAAAACTGGCGCCGCGAATCTTCGGGCCAGGCGATGAGGTTCATGCCCTCGGTCAGGTCCTGCATCAGCCTGGGCAGCTGAGTCAGGAAGGCCTTGCGCAACGCCGGCGTGGCCTTGGGCTGCACGCTGAGGAAGAGCTCGCGCGCCACGCTGCGCATGCGCAGTGCCGTGGCGCTATCGCTGCCGCCCTGCTCGGCGGCACGCATCAAGACCTGGCTCCACACCCTGCTGATGAAGTCACGCAGGAAAGGCGGTGCCTGCACATCCTTCAGCTCGCCTTGCAGCCGTTGGGCGTACAGCTGGCGCAGCCGCAGCTGGTCTTCCTTCTCCGAAAGCAGTGCGGCCGTGGCCTGCTCGGCGCTGTTGCTCTCCGCCAGTTCGCCCGTGAAGGCCTCCAGCGCGGCGAGTTTTTGTTCGTAGACCTCGATCTGGTCGAAGTCGCCCTCGACCACCTCGTGGATCAGCGCCTTGACCTTGGCCAGGAACTGCTTCGCACCCTCGTCGCCGAAGTCTTCAAACGCCGCGCCGAGCGAGGCGATGCGGTTGATGAAGCGCCGCACCGGGTGTTTGCGCGACGAGAAGAAGCTGGGGTCCCCGAGTGCCGCGCGCAGCACGGGCAGCTGCAGGCGGGCGATCTGGCGCGCCATCTGCGGCGGCACCTTGGGGTCGGCCAGGATCTGGTCGAAGAGGAAGCCGATGACGTCGATCACCATGTGATCGAGAGCGCCCTTGGAAGCCTGCCGAAGTTCGTCGCGGTGCGCGCGGATGACGTTGGGCGGCAAGGCCGCCACGGCGCCGTCCATGCCGCTGTCCTCGCTGTAGCCGCTGCCGTAGGAGCTGCTGGAAGCGCCGGCGCCATCCACATAGGCCAGGCGGCGGATGAGCGTCATCAGCGCCGGGTCGACATGACCGAAGGACCCGCCGGGGTGGCCCGGCATGCCGCCGCGACTGGGGTAAGCCCCGGCGTGGGTGGCGCTGCCGAAGCCGCCGGTGCGCCGTGCGTTGTCGTGAGCCAGCCCGCCACCCGCAGGCCCCATGCCACCGCGGCCGAAGTGGCTGTGCCCCGAACCGACGCCGGGCTCTGCGTCGTCTTGTGCCGAACTGGCGAAGCCCGGGCCGCCAGGGCCGCCTGCGCCACCCGGGCCGCGTGCACGGTTGCGCACCGTCAGGCCCAGCGGTTGCACGCCGGCATGGCGCAGGTCGGCCAGGATGTCGGCGTAGCAGCCGCGCAGCAGGCCGCCCAGTGAACGGCTGATTTCCGTGGTCAGCACCTTGCGCACGTCGGCGCGCTCAGAGACGGTGTCGATGCCACGCAGCATCGCGTGGCCCACCAGTTCTGGTTTCAATGGGTTGCGGTCGCGTTCGCCACCGGCCGCGCCCAGCATGGCGCTGACATAGCCGTCCAGTTCGCGCAGCTCCCACTCGCAGGCCGAGGCGATGTCCATGCCGAAGCGTTCCGCGGAGATCTGCGCCTCGACGTCCTTGTCTTCCACCAGGCTCAGCGAAGCCCAGTCGGTCAGGCCGCTGGACGACGAGCTCTGCTCGCGGGTGCTGCTGCTGTCGGGGTGGTCGAAGGCGCCTGCCAGCGGCCCGCCCAGCGGACCCAGCTCACGCAGCACCCGTTCATCCAGGGTGTCATTGAAATGCAGCGCGAAGATCGCTGACTTGCGGTTCAGTTCGAACTGCGCCCCGAGCAGCCCGTCGCGCTGGTAGGCGTTGTTGGCAGCCAGGGCCGCCAGGCCCAGGCTTTCAATGGTCCGTTCGGCAGCCTCGCGCGCCGCCAGCTTCAGGCGCTGCACGGCCGCCTCCAGCGGCGCTGGCAGACGATGGACGGGGTTGGGCTTCATGGGTGCTTGCGGGCTGCCGGCGGACAGGCCGCCGGGCAGCCGTCAAGTATGCGGCATGAGCTCGCCGCCCATCCGCGCAACACCCGGTCACAACAGGCTCACTTCCTCAGCGCATCGCGGATTTCGCGCAGCAGCATCACGTCTTCCGGCGTCGGGGCCGGCGGGGCCGGGGGTGCCGCCGGAGCCTCACGCTTCAGGCGGTTCATCTGTTTGACCATCAGGAAGATGATGAAGGCCAGGATGATGAAATTGATCGCGATCGAAATGAAGTTGCCGTAGGCGAACACGGCGCCCGCCTTTTTGGCCTCCACCAGGGTGGTGGCGGTCTGCCCGGCCAGCGGGAGGAAGTAATTGCTGAAGTCCAGGCCACCGAAGATCTTGCCGACGATGGGCATGATGAGATCGCCGACGAGCGAGTCGACGATCTTGCCGAAGGCGCCACCGATGATCACGCCCACGGCGAGGTCCATCACGTTGCCCTTGAGGGCGAACTCCTTGAATTCCGAGCTGAAGCTCATGTGCAGCACTCCTGTTGTGTGTGTGGAAGGCGCCCCGTGGTCTGCTTGGCAGGGTGCCGGCGAGGCGGCGAGCGCACGGTAGTGGGCGTGGCGCGAGGCGTCAATGGCCGCGGGCTCGGGTCGGCCTTCCTGGAGCGTCAGCCCCGCGAAGGCCGCTCGGCTAGAATTCGTGGTTGATCTGAACTCTGTAGCTGACTGAGGAACTTCATGAGCGACGCCACCGTCGGGAACACCGTGGGCCAGTCCGTTGACAAGGCCGCTGGGTCTGTCGACCAGGGCCGCCGCACCTGGATCGCCATCACCTGTGGTGCCGGCGCCGTCGGCGGCGCAGCGGTCGCCGTGCCATTTGTCAGCACCTTTGCGCCCTCCGAGCGCGCGCGCGCCGCCGGCGCGCCCGTGCAGGTCGACATCAGCAGCATCGCCCCGGGCGAAAAGCTGACGGTGGAATGGCGCGGCAAGCCGGTGTGGATCATCCGCCGCACGCCCGACCAACTGGCCACGCTGGCCAAAGTGGAGTCGGAGCTGGCCGACCCCAAGAGTGACCGCAAGGCCTATCCGACCCCGGACTACGCGAAGAACCAGCACCGCTCGATCAAGCCCGAGTTTTTTGTCGGCGTGGGCATCTGCTCCCACCTCGGCTGCTCGCCGAGCGACAAGTTCCAGCCCGGTGCCCAGCCCTCGCTGCCCGACAACTGGGCCGGCGGCTTCCTGTGCCCTTGCCACGGCTCCACCTTCGATCTGGCCGGCCGCGTGTTCAAGAACAAACCGGCGCCCGACAATCTCGAGGTGCCACCGCACATGTACCTGTCGGACACCACGCTGTTGATCGGCGAAGACAAGAAGGCCTGAGCGGCCGAGTTTTTGGCAGTTTTCTAGCAGTAATCCCCGAAGACCGAGGTCAAGATGGCTGAATTCAAGGAAGCGCCGGCCGGTTCGTCGGCCATGACGCAGACGACGGTGTGGCTCGAGAACCGGTTCCCCTCCGCGTTTGCTGGCTACAGGCAGCACCTGTCCGAGTACTACGCGCCGAAGAACTTCAACTTCTGGTACTTTTTTGGTGCCTTGTCGATGCTGGTGTTGGTGATCCAGATCGTCACCGGCATCTTCTTGACGATGCACTACAAGCCGGACGCGGCCAAGGCCTTCGAGTCCGTCGAATACATCATGCGCGACGTCCCGTGGGGGTGGCTGGTGCGTTACATGCACAGCACGGGCGCCAGTGCCTTTTTCATCTGCGTCTACCTGCACATGTTCCGCGGCCTGATTTACGGCAGCTACAAGAAGCCGCGTGAACTGGTCTGGATCTTCGGCTGCGCCATCTTCCTGTGCCTGATGGCCGAGGCCTTCATGGGCTACCTGCTGCCCTGGGGCCAGATG
>LNFM01005974.1_pt1 | contig 30537 bp, 27 predicted proteins | sample 596031 | NCBI WGS metagenome assembly LNFM01 (sample SAMN04254537, study PRJNA301005) | activated carbon metagenome | isolation source: dual media filters at the Ann Arbor, Michigan drinking water treatment plant | place: USA: Ann Arbor
GAGCCTGTGACGTTCGGCGGCGGAATGACGATGGAGAAGGGTTCGGCGGTGGCGCGGTCCGGGCGGCCGGCCTTGAAGGCGCCGGCCTTTTCCCAATCGTCGCGAACGCGCGGCTCGATGGCGGCCGGCTGGTAGGTCTTCTCAAGCATTGTGGCGGGGTTCTTTTTGCATGGGAGCAGGGGGATGGTCGTACGACCCCGCTTCCATGCCTGTCAACGTCCCCCAGGGGGCTGGATCAGATCAGGGATTGGGCTTGCGGCCGAGCGTAGCGTCGCGCTGGAGGGCGCGTTCGACGATGCGCGGCATATTCTCGTCGATCCACTTTTCCAGCAGCGGACGGAGCATGTCGGCGACGACCCCTTCAAAGGAGCGGTCGGATGCTGGCGTGTCAGACGTCTTGGTTTCCGGGGCAGGTGCTGGCGCGGACTTGGTTGCGGCGGCGGCCAGCGCCTTAGCGGCTAGGGTTTCGACTTGGGGGGCCGGGGGGGCTGCGGGGGGATCGATGGCCGCCGGGGCGGGCTCGGCTTGTTTGGGTGCCGGAGGAGCGTGCGCCGGCTGGGCCGTGCCATTCAGTTCGGCGGCGAGATCGTCCAGCATTCGGGCCGATGCGGCGGCCGGAGCCTGCGTTGGTGCGGTCGGCTGGGGTGGGGCAAATCTGGCCGACACGTGCGGCGTGGGTTGCGCAGCGGGTGCCGGTTCCAGGGCTGAGGCGGCGGGTTGCCAGAACGGAACGAAGCCGGCGCGGGTGGGTGCGGCCGCGTTTGTGGGCGGCGGCAAGGGCGCTTGAGGAGCAACTGCGGCTGCCGGTGTTTCCGTGGCAGGCGCCGGCAAGACCGGGTCGGGACGCGGTTCCTGCGGCGGATAAAAGCCGCCCTTTCGCGGCGCGAATAGTCCGCCGAAGCTGCCGGGCGCTGGAGCCGCCGATTGCGGTGCGATCGGTGCGGGGGCTGGCTGCTGTGCGGGAGCGGTTGCAGCCGGTTCGGCGATGGCTGCGGGCGGTGTCTCGACAGGCTTGGGCGCAGCGCCGTTGGGATTGAGAAGGTTTGCCCACTTTTCACGCGCCGCTTCGATCGGTGAAACGGCAGGCGCGCTGTTTGCCGGAATTTTTAACTCGGCTCTTTGGTGCGCCGGCTCGGCGACGTGATGGGCCGGTGCGTCGATCAGGTCGTCGAGATCGGCATCGATGGCGGCGGCGCGCGAGCGGGGCGGGGTTGGCAGAGGCGTGGCTGCGGCAGGAGCGGGTGCCGCGTCAACGATGGAGCGGAAGGACGGCATGGCCGCGGCGCGGGGTTCCGCAGCGGTGGGGGCGGCCGGGGGCGCGGGCGGTGGGTCTTCCGTGAAGTTCTTGCGGATCGAAGCCAGGATCTCTTCGATCGATGCTTCCGAACCTTCCGCGCTACTCATTCGCCGTGCCCCATCTTCGTCGCCAGATTGCGGATGCCGCTACCGGACCTTCTTACCGCCTGCCTGCAAAACATGGAAATGCGGCGATCGGACGGCTGTGGACAAGCCGCCGGGACGGCGCGGCCGTCCCGGGCTTTGAAGGTTGCGCCGGCTGGGCCGCTTACTTCTTGGTTGCCTTGCCGGATTCAGCCACTTCGATGTGCAGCGCCTTTTCAACCATGCGGGGCATGTTTTCCGCCAACCACTGGCGCAGCATAGGACGCAGAAGATCGGCCGTGGAGTCCTCAATCGGCGCGGATCCGGAGGCGGCCATCGGTTCGACGACACTATAAACCGGCACGGGCGGGGGGAGGTGCTCGATCGGCGCCATGGCCATTGGCATGGCAACGGGCGCGGCTGGGATGACATCAGCCGGTGATGGATCGGCGGCGAGGGAGGGATATGACGCGACGATCGCGGCTGCGAGGCTGGCGGGCGCCTCGACGGCAAGGAAGTCGTCAGTCTCAGCCGGGATCTCGGCCATCAGAAGGGGCAAGGGAGCGGTCTCGTGGCTCGATGCCGCGAAGGACCCAGTTGCGGACGTGGCCGCAGCCGCTTGGACCAAAGCTGCGGTTGCCGCAGCCTCAAACGGCGAGACCTCGGGTTGCATGGGGGCTGTCGCGACGGGCGATGCACCCATGCCGCGAAAGCGCGTGTCTTTGAAGGCTGCCATCTGCCGGGGCACTTGCGGCGCTGCCTGGACCGTGACTGGCGTCGGATAGGGTGCCGCCCCATTGGTGTGCATCATGTCCGCCTCCGTGGGCGTGGCGAGAACAGGCGCGGGGATGGGCGTGGTGGATTCGCTGGCCGCGGATGCCGCTAATTCATCAAAGCGCGGGGACGTCGCTTCGTGAAAGGTGGAGAGAAGAAAGTGAGAGGCATTGGTGCTGTCGGACGCTTCGGCACGATGCAGCTTCAAAGAACTCAAGCCATGATCCGTGCGGTCGACCGTCTGACCGTTCGTCGAAGCGGCCCGAATAGCGTCACTGAGGCGGCCGAATAGCGGACCTGGTTTGTCATTGGACGGGGACGCTGATTGGGTTTTGAACATCGACGGGAGGTCGAAGTCGCTTGGGTCGTCCAACAGACCGTCGCCGCGAGGATATTGCATCGGCCTGCCGAGGTCGATGACGGGGGCCGACTGGCCTGGCTCCTCCGCGATGATACGCCGGACCGAGGCCAAAATTTCCTCGATGCTTGCGTGACCGTTTTTCTCCGTCAGTTCCATGTCTCGACCTCGCTGACGCACGCTACAAAAGATCCCCGATTACCGGGGCTTGCGACTAGAGGAACGGTTTGGGAGAGGGGTTATTCGCGAGATTATTTTTTCTCGCCTCCCTCGCCCTGGATCGTCCCGGAAGCACCATCACCATTGGTCTGCAGAGTACAGGGGCGACCGCCCGACTTGCCCCCGATCCCGGCGCTTCATGGATTTTTCTAGGGTGGGCGCACGGCGAAGGTGTGGCGAAAACGCCGCGGGCCAAGAAAAATGATTCAATAGGGGGCTGCGGCTGATGCGACCGCGCTCCGATGGTGGAAGTCTCAATACGTTCAGGCTTTGGCGAATTATCGAGACAAGTCAGGTGAGCGGCCAGTCGAGAGCATCCGCCGCTGCCCCGGCGCGCGCGGTCCCGCTCACTGCTCCAATCGCGGCGAAATTGTGATCATTGTTGGAGAGAAGCGCGCGAGCTTCACTTCATGACTTCGGGATCGATATCCAAGCGCTCGCGGCGGCCATCCTCATGCGTGATGGAAATGCCAAACCACTTGCGATCGACTTCCTCGGCGTGGACGACGGGGTCGTACACGATGCCGGTGACTCCGAGGCTCAACGCATCCAACCGGCCGAGAGCGGCCTGAAGGCCATAGGCGGCGACGATCACGTTGCGGCGCGTGGTGACGAGATTGACCTGCGACGCCAGCAATTCTTGCTGCGCGTTCAACACTTCGATCAGCGTGCGCTGACCGACGCGCTCTTCCTCACGCACACCGGTGAGGGCGGTCTGGTTGGCGTCTACGGCGGCTTTGGCGCTTACCAGCTGCGCGCGGGCGCCGAGCAACTGAGACCAAGCTGCAATCACGTTCGCCTTCACGACGACGCGGGCCTGCTCGATGTCCTGCAGCCGGCCCAAGTGCTCATGTTTGGCCTGACGGACCTGGGCATGGATGATGCCGCCCGACTGGTAGATAGGGACGGTCAAGCGGCCGACGACCTGGGCGGTCTCCGTCGACCGAATGCCATCTGATTCGCCAAACCGATCCACATAGTCGGCCTCGACCTGAACTTGCGGCAACAGCGCGCCGCGGATTCGGTCGACGTTAAAGCGGGCCGCCTGCTCATTGTAGAGAGCGCCGACAACGTTGGGGTTTTCCTGGGTCGCGATACCGACGGCTTCATCCTGGGAACCGGGCAGCATGGCTGTCTTCAACGATGGCTCTACCAGTCCGGTGGCGGGCAGGCCCACAGTCCGCTCGAAGCCCGCGCGGCTGGTTTGAAGGTTGGCGCGGGCTTGATCGAGTTGCGCCAATGCATCGGCGCGGCGCGCCTCCGACTGGGCGACATCGGTGCGCGTCACCTCGCCGACGGCGAAGCGATCTTGTGTGGCCTGCAGTTCTTCTGAGAGAACCTTCAGGTTGTTTTCGTTCAGGCGAATGATCGCCTGATCACGGACGACATCCATAAACGCGGTGACGGCCTCGAGAAGAATTTCCTGCTCGACGGCGCGCAACGCTTCGCGGCCTGACCGCACGAGCGATTCGGCCTGGCTGACCGCGTTTGTTACCTGGAAGCCTCGGAAAACGGGCTGAGTTAAGCTGACACCGTAGCCGCGCGGCTTGCGTTCGTCGGTGGTGCCTGGGTTGGTATTCGTCGAGCGATAACCGTAGTCGGCCGTAGCGCCAATGTCAGGGCGATACCCCGATTGGGCGATCGGAACCTCTTCATCGGTGGCGCGTAGGCGCGCGCGCTCTGCATCGATGCGGGGGCTATATTCATAGGCCGAGGCCAGGGCTTGATCGAGTGTCAGAGCGATCGAGGGCGTTGACATGACAAAGCTTGCCGCCGCTGCCGAGGCAACGAAAACCGGAAGCTGCCACGTCAGACGACGCGCGCTCGTACGCGGCTTAGGCCTCTTCAAGAAATGCTCCCCTCGTTCCGCAGCGCGGCCTAAAATGCTTTCAGCGGGGCTAGGCTCATGTCCCCACCGACCTCACCTCTTTGGATTTGTCGACGCCAACAGGACTAAATTGATTCTCTGCAACGTGCCGATTTTTTACACTAAATTAGCTATTCGTAGCAGTGCCCCCATCGAATTGTGATGGCAGCGTGACCTCGATCCCACACCCGGACCCGACGTCACATATGCTCGGCAAAGCTGAACGGGATCGTTCGGTTGTCCGCCCTACGACGTCAGAACACGAACTTCTGAACCGGTTCGAACCCGGGCAGGTAGGGAGCTGCGGCGTCGAAGCCATCGCTTTCGGACACGGCCGATCCGTTGCGCTGCCAGACGAGAGCACGGCTGGTGCGGCCGTCGGACAAAATCGCGACGAGACGGCCGCCGTCCTTGAGTTGACCTAACACTGCTTCCGGGACGTTGGCGACCGCGCCCTCGATGATGATGGCGTCGAAGGGGCCCTCGGCCGGGTAGCCCGCCGTTAGATCGCCTTGGACCATGGCCACCGTGTCCACGCTAAGGGACTGCAAGATCCGGGTTGCCTCTTGGACCAGGGCCGCGTCGCGCTCAAGGGCAACAACGGTTTGAGCGAGCTGGGCGAGAATGGCCGACGAGTAGCCCGTGCCGCAGCCGATATCGAGAACGATGGCGTTCGGCTCGATCGAGGCCAGTTGCAGAAGCTTGGCGAAGGTTCGGGGCGCCAGTAGAACCCGGCCTGTGCTGGTCTGGCCGGGTACATCCAACGGTAGATCGGTGTCGAGGTAGGCGAGACTGCGGCGAGCGGCCGACACGAAGGCCTCACGGGGAACCGCTTTCATGGCGCGCGGGATACGCCGATCCGTCACGTCGCTCGGCCGAACCTGGGATTCGACCATGTTGAGGCGCTGCAGCGATAGATCGGACATGTGGTGTTTCCATTGCCGGATGCCGGGGGACAATAGGCCGACGATCTCTCCTGCCCCATACCGCAAAATGCCCTATCCGACCAAGGTCGTCCCTTCGGTTAGGAACTCTTTTGTAATCACGGCCGCGTCCCTTGTGCGCCGTTCGCCTCCCGTGCTAGTCACCCCCACCGGTTAGTAACCCTGCCATCGCGCGGCGGCCGTCTTCCGGATCAGAGGCCACGTGGCGGAGTGGTGACGCAGCGGACTGCAAATCCGCGTACCCCGGTTCAATTCCGGGCGTGGCCTCCAAACTCATGCTTCGATTTGGACCAGATGGTTGACGCGACCAGCAGTCTGAACTGTGTCGTTGGCCGTGGCGTGGTGGAGGTTTTTTGGTCGTTGGCGCGACATGCCTCTCGCCGTGTCTGGTGGCAAGACGCTCCGTGATGCTTTAGTGCCGTGCCAATTTACGCCGTCTGAGGTTTGGTGTCCGGTTCGCTTTTGCTATAACCAGCATCACTATGGCGCGAAAGTCAGCGGCGTCGCCACGTCTGGACGACATGAAAATCGGGTGCATCTTTAAATGGCTTAGAACCTCTCGCACAGCAACGAAGCTCCGTTGCGCCTTGCCCGCGCAATGGAAAGCAATGTCACGTCACAGCATGGCGAAGACGGGATCATCTCTGCAATTGCAGAGCGCCTTGGCATTGCTTCAGGATGCGCAGTCGAATTCGGCGCTTCATGGGATGGTGAGCACGTTTCAAATACGGTCCGTTTGCGGCAAGCCGGCTGGAAGGTTTGCCTTATCGAAGGCGACGATGTGCGCTATGCATCGCTCAAGCGCAAGTGCAGCGATGCAGCAAATATCGTGTGCGTGAAGGCCTGGATCACTCCAGACGGTGAAAACACGATCGACCGCTTGCTAGAGGCGCATTTTCCTCACGACATCGACTTCATGTCGATCGATATCGATAGCGATGACGCTGCGATCCTGGAATCGATGAAACTGCAGCCGAAGTTTATTTGCATCGAGTTCAATCCTACTTTTCCTCCCTCGATGCACTTTCGAAATCCGCGGGGCGACTCTGTTGGCTCATCCTTGCGCTCGACGATAGATATCGCAAATCGTAAGGGCTATGAATTTGTGTACTGTACGAATACCAACGCATTTTTTGTCAGAGCCGACTTCGGCCATCTTTTTGATAAACCTGACCCCTCAGAGATCTTTCCGAAATCCAGTTGCCACGTCCTCGTGCGCACGTATGACGGCCGGAATGTCTTTATGACGCACGAGGGGTCCATAGAAGAACCCAGCAACCCATGGTCCGGCGGAGCCGCTGCCTTCGCAGTTCATCTTCCGCGCGTCCTTTTGAGCTTGCCAGGGCCTTTGAGGAAGGTTGCTGTTCGAGGTTATATCTTTCTGTTTTCGCCCGTTGGTTACCTCCGGCGCCGGTACCGCAGGGCCATGGGGCCTTAGTCAACCCGTGGGCCGCGACGACTGTTTGCGTGTTCCACAGTCTTGCGGGCTCAGCCGGGAACGCGACCGAAAAGCACTTCTCACCTCAGGACGGTTCTGCTAATCACCCCGAACGCGTCGTTGGCGCGTCTGTTCCGCGGTAGCTCAGTGGTAGAGCATCCGACTGTTAATCGGACGGTCGTAGGTTCGAGCCCTACCCGCGGAGCCAAGTTTACCCAAGCATCGACTTAAATGAAAAATCGCCCTGCCGGCTGGTGGACGGTCGATGGGCCGTGACCTGCCAGCCGCGGCGGCCGTCGTCAGACGCGCTTAGGGAGCTAGACCACCCGACGGCGGTGGCGGAGCGTCGGGATCGACGACCCCTGCTGCGGCGGCGAAGGGCTGACCGTCGCGATTGTAGATGTCGGTCCGGAATTGGACCTTGCCATCCTGTTCGGCCCAGGCGGTGATGTAGGTGAAATAGACGGGGATGGGCCGGGTCAACTGAAGGTCGAGCGGCAGACCAGCGTCTATGACGGCATCGACCTGACCCGGGTTTTCCCAGCCGGGCTCAAAGGACGCGATCCAAGACACGAGCTTGAAGACATCCTGAACGCGGACGCAGCCGGCGCTGAAGGCGCGCGCGCGCTGATCAAACAGGGTTTTGAGCGGCGTGTCGTGCATGTAGACGCCGTGCTCGTTCTGCATGTCGATACGCACAAGGCCGAGCGCGTTCTGCAGTCCTGGGTCTTGGCGCAACTTGATTTTGGAGGGGTCGGCCGTCGACCAATCGACGGCGGTGGCATCGATCTCGGGGCCGTTGAAGTCGTTCATGACAACGCGGATTTTTTCCTTCTCCAGATACTCCGGCTCCTTCACGAGGCGCGGAAACACATCGAGCTGGGCGACGCTGTCGGGCACCTTCCAGTGCGGGAAGAAATTCAACGCCTTGATGGTGGCGCGCAGATCCGGCGTTTCGCGCTGCTGGCGGCCGACGACGACGCGGTGACGCTGCGCGACCTCGTAGCGGTCAACGGCTTCGAGCTGAAAGGCTGGCGAATTGACGAGGACGTAGCGCTCTTCGATGGGCTGCTGGAGAAGCGCAAAAATGCGCTGGCGGTTCAATTCCAATTGCTGGAGGCGCTCATCGGCGGAGACGTTGAGTGCGGCCAGTGTCGGTTGATCGACGCGCCCGCTGACGCGCAAACCGTGGCGTTCCTGAAAGCGGCGGACAGCGTCTTCGGTGGTGCTGTCGAAATTGAAATCTTCAAAGCCGGAGCTGGAGCCCTTGAGTTCGCCCGTGGCCCGCAGGCGGCGGCGCACAAGCGGCAACCGCTCGTCGTCGTCGCCAGGGCGCATCATGCGATTGCCGGGGATCTTAGGCCAGCCGCCCTTGTTCGCGATGGCTTGGTACTGAACGATGGCCTTGTCGATGAAGGTGACCATCTCCTCGCTGCGATACGGGACACTGCCCGGTCGCAGGTCATTGACGACATCGGGCTTCAGGGGTGTGCGCTCGGTCGAGCGTTTGCCGGTGTAATCAGGCGTGCCGAAACTTTGGATGCCATCCCACCACGTATCGGCCATCGACCGCGTCGTGGTGCTTGCCAGTGCTGATGCTGCCAGCAGCCCGAGGGCGGCGAGCCACCGAAAGCTAAAGGAGGGCAGGCGAGCGGAGCCTGTCGAGGCCGTGCGCGTCGTGGACGTCACGTCTTGCATTTCCAATTCGTCTTTCCCTCGGCCGGCACTGTGGGCCTTTCCTTCAGGGGACCGCACAGTGTCGATTCTGACTGCGTCGCAGCATTCGTTCATGGATGTGGCCAAAGGAAGGACGATTATCAAGACATTCCCGGCCACAGGGCAGCGCTGAAAGTGAACGGCTCCAGGCGCATAGAGGTGATGCGGCGTTGCGTCCGCGATGTCCGCGTTCCTCAGAAGTGGTCCCAACCTTTGGGTTGCATGGGACGTTCGCCCGCCGGTGTGGACAACCGCAGGCCGCGTTCGCTGCTCATGGTGCCGACCCGGGTCACCTTGAGGCCGATGGCGGAGGCGGCGGTTGCGATGACAGGCTCGTTCTCGGGGCGGGCGGTGAAGAGAAGTTCGTAATCGTCGCCTCCGGTGAGGGCGAGTTCGAGGATTTCGGGGATTGTCGCTGCCAGTCTCTTCAGTGGAGGGGACAAGGGAATGCGCGTACTGTCGATGATCGCGCCGGCGCGGGCGGCGGTGGTGAGGCGGCCCAGATCTTTGGCCAGACCGTCGGAGAGGTCCATGGCGGCGGTGGCGTGGTGGCGGATGATCCCTGCTGCGGCGAGACGGGGTTCGGGCCGCAGATAGCGGGCGATGAGGCCGGTGCGCTCGTCATCGGAAAACGGCCAATTGCGCGCATCGGCGTCATCGCGGCGGAGCTTCAAGCCGCCGGCTGCATCGCCCACCGTGCCCGTCACGAAGATCGCATCGCCTGGGCCGGCGCGGTCGCGGGTGCGGCGCAAACCGGTGGGAATTTCGCCGATCGCGGTGATGGTGATCGTCATGGGGCCAGGGCGCTGGTCGGTGTCGCCGCCGGAGAGTACGATGCCGAAGGCGGATTGTGCTTGCGCGAGGCCCGATGCGAAGCGCTGCATGAACTCATGCGTGGGGGCTTGCGGAAACGAGAGCGCCATCTGATAGGCGCGCGGCGTTGCTGCTTTGGCGGCGAGATCGGAGACGTTTACGGCGAGCGCCTTCCAGCCAATATCTTCGGGCGCGTCATCGGGGAAAAAGTGGACACCAGCAGCGATGGCATCGGTGGTGACGACGAGTTCCGTACCCGGTGACGGGCTAAAGATCGCGCAGTCATCGGTGAGTTCAAAGGCACCGGCATTTTGCTTTGCCAGCGGAGCCAGATATACGCTGATTAACTCGGCCTCGCTTGTGACATGCCGTATCATGGCGCAACAGCTGTTGCTGCGGTCAGATGAACGTGGAGACGGCGCGCGGTCATAGGTGTCAGCGTGTCGAGAAGGACCAAGGCCCGATAGCGGCCTAGCGGTACGCCGATCACCGCGATATCTCCGGTGATGACGTTGCCGGCTTCGAGACCTTCCGGCCCGACGGTCAGGTTGCCCGCTGCGGCTGGAAGTAGGCCTGGAAACATTCCGGGCAACGGTGGTTCGAACCCGGACACTGTGATTTCAACGTGCGGATCTGATGTTGCGTTATCGTCCCAAGCGGTGGCGGCGATCAGTCCGCAATCGTGAAAGGTCACGAGCGTTCCGCCAAAAAGGTCGTCTGGGAAATGCTGCCCCTTGCTCGCCACCATGGCGTGGAAGTGGCTTACGGTGTGGACGCGCCGATGAAGAATTTCGAGCATTCCGCGACCTCTCACACCCACGGCCCTGTCCCGCTTCTAAGACGACCGCCCCTTTGCATCGAATTCGTCGGCACGCAGTTTGCGGCCGAGTTTGTCGAGGACGCCGTTGACGACGCGGGGTTCGTCCTCGTCGAAGAATGCGTGGGCCACATTGATGTACTCGTTGATCACGACGCGGCCCGGCACATCGCGGCGTTCCAGCAATTCGAAAGAGCCGGCGCGAAGGATAGCGCGCAATATCGCATCGACGCGCACCAGGCGCCAACCGGCGGCCAGCTGTTCGTGGATCATGGGGTCGACGTCGCGCTGGCGGCGGACCACACCGTGCACGATCTCGGAAAAGAACACGGCGTCCGCTTCCTCAAGGTCGGCTGCGGCGTCGTCTTCTTCCAGCGGGGCTGGATCGTCGGGCTTATTGAAGCGCAGGCGCTCGAATTCATCGACGACTTCGGATACGTCGGCGCCGGCCAACTCCATCTGATAGAGCGCCTGCACGGCGGCCATACGCGCTTTGGAACGTGGGGTGGCGCCTTTGCTTGCGGATTTTTTGGGAATTGCGGTCATGCCGAGGTCTCGGCGAAATGCTGCTTCAGCGCGATCATGCCGAGGCAAGCGCGCGCTGCATCGCCCCCCTTACCGGACGGCGCGCCGCCAGCCGCTCGGGCCAGCGCCTGTTCGCGCGTATCAACGGTGAGGATGGCGTTGCCGAGGGGAATTGAATAGCGGATGACGATCTCCATAAGCCAATGATTGGCATTGTTGCAGACGATATCGTAGTGCGCGGTCTCACCGCGGATAACGCAACCGAGGGCGATGACACCGTCGTAAAGCGTGCCTTCAGCGCCGATGGTGCCGGCGGAGACGGCAGCGGCAAGGGCCTGGGGAATTTCGAGCGCGCCGGCGACCGCGACGCGGTCGGCACGGCAGCTGTTGTCAGCCAGGACGGCGAGAGCACTGTCGAGAAGCTGACGATTGATATCCGCGTAATAGGGCGACTCGATGATAAGCACGCGGGCGCCCCGCGCCAGCTTCAATGCGCCGGCTGCTTGCCGTTCGTCTTCGGAGCGATCCACCATGGGGCTACTCAATCGCTCGTGTTTCGACGATGCGCAGGCCGAAGGCTTCGACGCCGATATAGACCTGTTCGGGAGAATTGGTCAGCAGCACCATGTCGCTGATGCCCAGATCGCGCAGGATCTGCGAGCCGATGCCGGTTTCGACTTGGCGGCGGTTGGCCGGTGACGTGCCACTACCGCCTTTGCTGCGGCCGATCCAGTCGGAGACGCTTTTGGCGCCGAGATCACGGATGAGGACGACGACGCCGCGGCCTTCACGTTCGATGGCGCGCAGCGATTTGGCAATCAGGCTTTCGCCGTCCTTGGTTTCGCCCAGCCCCAAGAGGTCGGCAGGGACATTGACGGCATGGACGCGGACGAGGACGGGGCCGGGGCCGCCGACGTTGCCCTTTACGATGGCGAGGTGCTCGGCCTGGTCGACCGTCGTCGCATAGACCTTGAGATCAAAGGGGCCGCCGAAGGCGCTATCGAAGCGCGTTTCGGCGACGCGTTCGACGAGGCGGTCGTTCTTCAAGCGATAGGCGATCAGGTCTTCGATGGTGCCGATCTTGAGCGCGTGTTGCTTGGCGAAGGTGACGAGGTCGGGCATGCGCGCCATGGTGCCGTCGTCGTTCATGATCTCGCAGATGACAGCGCTCGGTGCGAGGCCGGCGAGTTTGGCGAGATCGACGGAGGCTTCGGTATGGCCGGCGCGGATCAGGACGCCGCCGTCGCGCGCGATGAGGGGGAAAACGTGGCCGGGCGAGACGATGTCGCCAGCGCCTTTCGTCGGGTCGATGGCTGTCGAGATCGTACGGGCGCGATCATGGGCTGAGATGCCGGTGGAGATTCCCTCGCGGGCCTCGATGGATTGAGTAAAGGCGGTGCGGTTGCGCGAGGCGTTGTTGCGCACCATCATTTCGAGGCTGAGTGCTTCGGCGCGCGCGGGCGTCAGTGCGAGGCAGATGAGACCGCGGCCGAACCTCGCCATGAAGTTGACGGCGTCGGGGGTTGCCATCTGGGCGGCGATAACGAGGTCGCCTTCGTTCTCGCGGTCCTCGGCGTCGACGAGTACGACCATGCGCCCGTTCTGCAGTTCCTCGACGATCTCGTGCGTCGGGGATACGGCGGAGGCGGGTTTCAACGTCGCGGCGGTCGCCTGTTGGCCGCTCGTCTTCGTTGCGCTCACGGACGGAACTCCAAAAGCCGCGCGACGTAGCGCGCGAACATGTCGACCTCGAGGTTCACGAGATCGCCCGGCTTTTTGCGCCCCCACGTCGTCCGGGTCAAGGTGTGCGGGATCAGATTGATTCCAAAGCGATTTTGGTTGACTTCGTTGACGGTCAAGGATGTGCCGTCGAGGGACACGGAGCCCTTGGGGGCGATGAAGCGGGCGAAGGTTGGCAACGCTTCCAGTACGAACCGCACGCTGTCGCCATCGGGGGCGATGGATTGGATGCGGGCGAGGCCGTCGACGTGGCCGGAAACGATGTGGCCGCCCAACTCGTCGCCGGCCTTGAGCGCGCGTTCAAGATTGATGGCGCGGCCGGGCATCCACTCGCCGAGTGTGGTCTTGGACAGCGTTTCATTCGAAACATCGACCGTGAAGGCGGAGCCCTTGCCGTCGGGTCGCACGGAGGTCACGGTCAGGCACACACCGTCGCAGCAGATCGAGGCGCCGAGGTCGATGGTGACGGCTTCGTAGATCGAACGGATGGCGAAGCGTCCGCCTTCGCGGCCGATGACTTCGCCGATATCGGTGATGATGCCGGTGAACATGGGTGTTCCTGGGGCCGGGGTCGAACTGGCCGGATCGCTGATGTCGCTTAAGGCTGCGTCCGGCGCAAGCACCACATCGTGTCTGTGCCCACCGGGCGGCAATCGGTCTTGTGCAGCGTTAATGCCGAAGCATACAGTTGCAGAGCAAAGGCCGCTTTTTCGGCATGAGGCGGGCCGGCCATGAAGAGTGATACTTCATCCACGAGGCCGCTGCCAGCGAAGCTGCGCCAGACGGTGGGGCCACCTTCGACGAGCAGGCGCGTGACGCCGCGGGCGGCGAGGGCTTCGAGCGCGGTGGCAATGCTTTGATCTGGCAACGCGATGATTTCGGCACCGGTGGCTGCCAGGTCGCGATCGGAGGGGAGAGCGGCGCCAGCGCGCAAGACCAGCACCGGGATTTTGGCGGCGGTTGTGACCAGCTTGGCGGTTGGATCGAGGGGTGAGCTGCCGGCGAGGATGACGCGGATGGGGGAGCGGTGCGTGAGGCCGGGCAGGCGGCAGGTGAGGTCAGGATTGTCGGCGCGGAGTGTCCCGGCACCGATCAAGATAGCATCGGCTCTGGCGCGCAGCATATGGCCGCTCGCGCGGGCCTCTGGTCCTGTCACCCAGCGCGGGGCCGTGCCGTCGCCGGGGGCGATGTGGCCGTCTGCATCGGTGGCGATTTTGACGGTGACGAACGGGCGCTTTTGTGTGACGCGCAAGATATGTCCGAGGGTCGTCCAACGCGCCTCGGGCTCGATGACATTTTCGGTGATGTTGATCCCGGCAGCGCGGAGTTTGGCGATGCCTTCTCCGGCGGTGCGCGGATCGGGATCACGCGTGCCGACGACGACGCGCTTCAGGCCGGCTGCGACGATGGCGTCGGCGCAGGGTGGGGTTTTGCCGAAATGGGCGCAGGGTTCGAGCGTGACGTAGAGCGTTTGTCCGCGGGCGCGAGTGCCGGCGCGGCGGATCGCTTCGGTTTCGGCGTGCGGACGGCCGCCGGGTTGTGTCCAACCCCGCGCGATGACTTCACCGGTTGTCTCGTTCGCGATGACGGCGCCAACGGCGGGGTTGGGCGCGGTGTTGCCGAGACCGCGCGCGGCCACGCGCAGCGCGATGCGCATCATGTCGAGATCGAAGGCGGATGCGGGAGATACGGTCATGCGTTTGTTGAGACCCAAACAGGCGCCGACTTCTCCCCTCCCCCTTGCGGGGAGGGGCCGGGGGTGGGGGTCGGGCTTGCAGTGCTTTTTGCGGCGATCATGAGCGACGATCTGGCTTGGGAGTTTGAGGCGGTATCACCCCACCGCTTTTATCACCCCACCGCTTTTATCACCCCACCGCTTTTATCACCCCACCCCTAACCCCTCCCCGTCAACGGGAGGGGGATTATTTGTTGCTGGCTTGGCTCTAGCCTCCTGTACGTCATCCCGGCGCGCGAAGTGAAGCGGAGCCGGCCGGGACCCAGACAAGCCACAGCGATACGGCTCGTGAGGTCTTGGCCACAGCGGGGGACGCGGGCTGCGCTGTTCGTCGCGCTCACCGTTGACTGGGTCCAGGCCATCGCCGGGATAACGGTGGAGGGGTGGGCTCTAACGGGCAATCAGCTGCCGAGGCGTTTGGTGTGGAGGGGGATGACGGTGTCGTCGCCGGCGATTTCGCCGAGGACTTCTTGGAAGTCGGCGGCTTCGGTGAAGTCGCGGTAGACGGAGGCGAAGCGGACGTAGGCGACGGGGTCGAGCCCGCGCAGGGCTTCCATGACGCGCTCGCCAATCTGGGATGAGGGAATTTCGGTTTCGCCGCAGCTTTCGAGTTGGCGGACGATGCCGGACACCATGCGCTCAATGCGGTCGTCGTCGATGGGGCGTTTGCGGGTGGCGATGGTGACGGACTTCATCAGTTTATCGCGGTCGAACGTGACCCGGCGGCCGGACCGTTTAAGGACGATCAGTTCGCGCAATTGCACGCGCTCGAATGTGGTGAAGCGGCCGCCGCAGTCGGGACATTCGCGGCGGCGGCGGATCGAGGCGTTCTCATCCGTCGGGCGGCTGTCCTTGACGCTGGTGTTTTCGCAGGAGCAGTAGGGGCAGCGCATTGCGGGAACCTTTGGACGACGGGGCTTAGAGGCTCCTGTCTAAGGCCGATTTTGGCGAGTCGTCTCTGTGCGCGGTTGCGATACCCCCGTTATACACATGCTCAAAAAAGCAAAAACGCCGGACGGGGGCCCGTCCGGCGTTTTGATTGGTCGTGTGCCGTTGCGACGGATCAGCCGTAGAGGGGGAAGCGGCGGCAGAGCGCGGTTGCTTCGCCCTTGATCTTGGCTTCCACGGCGCCGTTGCCCTCTTCGCCGTTCTTGGCGAGACCTTCGAGGACTTCCGCGATCATGCGGCCGACGTCGCGGAACTCAGCGACGCCGAAGCCGCGCGTGGTGCCGGCGGGCGAACCGAGGCGGATGCCCGAGGTGACCATGGGCTTGGCCGGATCGAAGGGTACGCCGTTCTTGTTGCAGGTGATGTGCGCGCGGCCCAGCGCCTTCTCGGAGATGTTACCGGTCAGGTTCTTGGGCCGCAGATCGACGAGGATCAGGTGGCTATCGGTGCCGCCGGAAACGAGAGCGAAGCCTGAGTTGACGAGCACTTCGCCCATCGCCTTGGCGTTGTCGATCACGGTCTGGATGTAGTTTTTGAAGTCCGGCTGGAGGCATTCACCGAAGGCGACAGCCTTGCCGGCGATGACGTGCATCAGCGGGCCACCCTGGATGCCGGGGAAGATCGACGAGTTGAACTTCTTGGCGAGCGCTTCGTCGTTGGTCAGGATGATGCCGCCGCGCGGCCCGCGCAGGGTCTTGTGCGTGGTGGACGTGACGACGTGGGCATGCGGGAACGGGCTCGGGTAAAGACCGGCACCGACGAGGCCAGCGAAGTGGGCCATGTCGACAAGCAGATACGCGCCGATTTCGTCGGCGATCGCACGGAACTGGGCGAAGTCGATCTTGCGCGGATAGGCCGAGCCGCCGGTGATGATGAGCTTGGGCTTGTGCTCATGGGCGAGCTTGCGGACTTCGTTGAAGTCGATGAGGTGGGTTACGGGGTCGACACCGTAGTGGACGGCCTTGAACCACTTGCCCGACTGATTGACGGGGGCGCCGTGAGTCAAGTGACCGCCGGCTGCCAGCGACAGACCCATGATGGTGTCGCCTGGTTGGATGAGAGCGTTAAACACGCCCTGGTTGGCTTGCGAGCCTGAGTTCGGCTGCACGTTGGCGAAGCCGCAGTTGAACAGCTTCTTGGCGCGCTCGATCGCGAGATCTTCGACGATATCCACGTACTGGCAGCCGCCGTAGTAGCGCTTGCCGGGGTAGCCTTCGGCGTACTTGTTGGTCAGCACGCTGCCGGCAGCGTCGAGGACGGCGCGGGAGACGATGTTTTCAGACGCGATGAGTTCGATTTCATCCTGCTGGCGGCCGAACTCCTTGGCGATCGCCGAGGCGACTTCGGGGTCGGTTTCCTCGATGTGCGCTTTAAAAAAGCGCTCGGTCGAGCTCGACTGCCCCTTCATATTGAACATGGCGTTTCCTCGCTGATTTTGCGGATCTAGAATTGCGGCGGCTTCGGGTTGCGCGACGAGCAGAGGACCACGGATCGCCCCCGTTCGACGAAAGTCATACGACCGGGAATACCACGTGGTCCACTGACCCCACAACCGGCCCCCCAACACGCGGCGACACTACGCAGGGATTCCCTGACGTGAAAACGCCCCCCGGGGTGGGTTGGACCAACCCTTTCGGTGAGGCGGGGGCGTATTTAAGTCATTCCGCCGCGAGGCGGACGGTTTGGCCCTGGGACAGGGGGCAGGCTGCCCAAAGTTCCGACAACGCATTGACGAGGGCGTCCATTTGGGCGTCCGTGTGCTGGGGCGACGGGGTTAAGCGGATGCGCTCGGTACCACGCGGGACGGTCGGATAGTTGATGGGCTGCGCGTAAATGCCATAGCGGTCGAGAAGGGTATCTGTGACGGCCTTGCAGTGAACCGGGTCGCCGACGAGGATCGGGACAATGTGGCTCGGGTTGTCCATGACCGGTATCTTGGCCGCTTTCAGCTTCGCCTTGAGGGTGCGGGCGCGTTCCTGATGGCGGGCGCGCTCAATCTGGCTGCCTTTCAGGTAGCGAATCGAGGCGAGTGCGCCGGCTGCCACGGCGGGGGCGACCGACGTTGTGAATATGAAGCCCGCGGCGAACGAGCGAATGGCGTCGCAGATGTCGCGCGAGGCGGCGATGTATCCGCCCATGACGCCGTAGCCCTTGGCCAACGTGCCGTTGATCACATCAACCCGGTCCATGACGCCGTCGCGCTCGGCGATGCCGCCGCCGCGGGGGCCGTAAAGGCCGACGGCGTGGACTTCGTCGAGATAGGTCATGGCGCCGTATTTTTTCGCCAGATCGCAAATGGCGCCGATGGGCGAGATATGGCCGTCCATCGAGTAGACGCTTTCGAAGGCGATCAGCTTGGGCGTATCGTAGGGGAGTTCGGCGAGTTTCACTTCAAGGTCGGCGATGTCGTTGTGGCGGAAGATGCGCTTGTCGCCGCCGCCGCGCCGGATGCCTTCAATCATGGAGGCGTGGTTCTTCTCATCGGAGAAGATCACAAGGCCGGGGATCAGCTTCTGAATGGTGGAGAGGGTCGCGTCGTTGGCGACATAGGCGGATGTGAACAGCAGGGCTGCTTCCTTACGGTGCAGGTCTGCGATCTCTTGCTCAAGCTCGACGTGGTAGCGCGTCGTGCCGGAGATGTTACGCGTGCCGCCGGAGCCGGCGCCGGCAACATCGATGGCCGCATGCATGGCGGCGAGCACATCGGGATGCTGGCCCATGCCGAGATAGTCGTTCGAGCACCACACCGTGATCGGGTGGTTCGACGTTTCGGTAAACCGCGTTGCGGACGGGAATGCGCCGCGCTGGCGCTTGAGATCGGCGAAGACCCGGTAGCGTCCCTCGGCCTTGATCTGGTCGAGTGCCGCCTTGAATCGTCCGGCATAGTCCATCTGCACGTTTCCTGATCCGATCGGGGCTGTTGTCGCCCGCTTTTCTTGCACTTTGCCCCGGCTCCAAGCCGTTGATCAACCGCTTTCGTGTCGCGACCTTTTGCAGATCAATTTTGCTCGACATCCGTTTTATGCGAGGGCCGGTCTGACCAATTCCCAACTCGATTTGTTCATACGTTCTGGCCGCAAACTTGGCCTAGGTGTGGCCTGATGGCGGGCTTGCGGCATTGCGACTAGAGCATTTGGTGCGACATCACCAGTTGACCGACGTCAATCCCGGCCCGACCGGAACGAAATGTCGCGCCATGTTGCAGGTCAAATTTACGAATTGGGGCCGCGAGATCCCGGGGATCAATAGGTTGTGGCTGATTCCGAGCCGGACTTGTCGCGGTCGTAGAGATCGCGGCGGAACTGGATGACGCCGTCGGGGGTCGCCCAAGCGGTCAGATAAGCGAAATACAAGGGCGCCGGCTTTTTCACCTTGGCGTCGATGCGCTCGCCGTTTTCCTTGACCGAGGTGATGCGGTTGGCGCTCCAGCCCGGCGTGTCGGACAGGAGCCAGGCCGCCAGCTGCTCGATGTTGGCGACGCGGATGCAGCCGGAGGACGCGGCGCGGAAGTTGCGGCCGAACATGGTCTCCGACGGGGTGTCGTGCATGTAGACGGAATGCGAGTTGTTGAAGTTGATTTTCAGGAAGCCCAGCGGATTGTCCTTGCCGGGCTTCTGGCGGTAGGAGAGGCCGGCTGGCTGCCCGGAGGACCAATTGATTTTTTCCGGATCAACCTTTTTGCCGGCGCCGTCATAAGCGTCGATGCCGAATTTGACGAGGACGTTCTTGCCCTCCTGCTGCATCTCGCGGCCGCGGGGAATGAGATCCTTTGAAATGACCGTCGGCGGCAGGCGCCAGACGGGGTTGAAGTTCATTTCGTGGATGGCCGTGCGCAGGAGCGGCGTTGGCCGGTCGGGTTTGCCCACAACGCCGGTGTGGCGAGAGACGACCTTGTCGCCTTGGACGGCTTCGACTTGGGCGGCGGGTATATTGACAGCGACGTACTTCTGCTTGGCGGTGCTGCCGACATATTCCTGCAGGCGGGACAGCGAATTCTTGAGCTGGCGCAGGCGGACTTCGGCTGGAACGTTGAGGGCTGCGGACGTGCGCTCGTCGACGACGCCGGTGGGGGTGAGGCCGTTGGTGGCCTGGAAGCGCTTCACGGCGAGGTCGAGATCGGAGCCGAAGTCTTCCGATTCATCGCCGCCAGATGCCAATTCGCCCGACACCGCGAGGCGGCGTTTGAGGACGGCCACAGCAAAATGCGTTTCGCCGTAGACCATCTTAACCGCGGGAACAGTTTCCCATCCGCCATTGGCGACGATGTCTTGATACTTTTTGATTGCGGCTTTGGTGGGCGCGACGTTGGCGGGCGAGAGCGTCGGGAAGCCGGGTGGCGGGTTTTTTTCCCACTCGCGGACGAATTCCCGGTCCACGGCGCCGGGGCTCGCGGCCCCTGGACCAGAGGGGCCAAACTGGATGCCGTTGTTGTCGAAGGCGGCGGCGGGCAGCGCTTGAAGGCAAACGGCGACCGTCAGAGCGGACAGACCGCGCCGTATCGAGACAGGGGTGACGCGGTCTATCATAGCTTCCGCCAACAACTGTCCATGGGATCAATCGAGTGCGGACAGTGTGTTATTCGCGGCCGGTTGAAAAGCCCCCGTGGTGGGCGGTGGCGCGCGCCCTACGTCACCAGAGCTGCGTCGAGGCAGCAACGGACGTCCAAAAAGCGAAAGGATCGCGGCGTGGGCACCGCGATCCCTCAATTGGTCCAACCCCGCCTCGGCCCCGATTACAGGCGGTACAGGATCTGGTGCGACCAGAAGCGTTCCAAGCGCATCAGCGCTTTGTTGAGATGCTTCAGGTCTTCGTTGTCGACGCTGCCGACCGTTTCGATCGAGCTCAGCTGGCGCTGGTAGAGCTTATTGACCACATCGCAGACGTCGTGGCCCTTGTCCGTCAGGCTAACGCGCACGCTGCGGCCATCCGTTTCGGATTTCTTGTAGTGAATGTAGCCCATGTCGACGAGCTTCTTCAGGTTGTAGGAGACGTTGGAGCCGAGGTAATAGCCACCCCGCTTCAGGTCGCCCGCCGTCAGCTCGCTTTCGCCGATATTATAGATCAGCAGCGCTTGCACGCTGTTGAGATCGGAACCGCCCTGGCGCTGGAATTCATCCTTGATGACATCGAGCAGCAAACGATGCAGCCGTTCGATCAGGCGCAGCGCCTGGAGATATTCGCCCTGGACGCGGGCACGCGCATCCATAACAGCACTCATTGCCCTGGCCTCTTACCTGTTTGAACGCACACTCCCGGTTTTTTTGATCTCCGGGTTTCAACAGGCAGACTACCTTCAATAATTAAATCTTACCTGAATATATATAGTAAAAGAATAGTTCCCGGGGGTGCCATTCAATCATTGTTTATATTGTCTTACGTCGGCGCTTGGCTTATCCCGCGCTGATGCGCAAACTATTGCGCGGTTTTTCTTAAAAACATTTCTACAAAAATGAACGTTATGCGCGCATGGCTTGCATTTCGGCCCGGCTCGGCAGGCTGAGGGCATCATTCGAGAGCGGCGCGAAATAGCGTTCAATAGCATCGGATGTGACGGCGCCCGGACTGGCGGGGTGCCAATTTGGCGTGTTGTCTTTGTCGACAATCAGAGCGCGGACGCCTTCAAAGAAGTCGTTGTCTTCGAGACAGCGGCAGGCGAGGCGATAATCAGTTTCGAGGACTTGGCGCAAATCGCGTGATTTGCTTTCGCGGATATGGCGCAGCGTGATGGCAAGTGACAGCGGTGATCGTTGCCGGAGTTCCGCTGCAACGGTGCGCGCCCATTCGGCGTGGGTGCCGCTTTCGGATTGAAGACGGGCAATGATCGCGGTTACGTCAGGGGCGGAGAAACATCTGGCAATTGTTTCGCGCTGATGATCGTGGTCGCCGGGGCCGGGATCGGTGTGGCGATCATCGAGCAGAGGATCGACCGGCTGGGCATCTGCGAGACCATCGACGATGTCGACGAAGTGTGTGGCGGGGATGCAGTGCGTTACCAAACCCAGCGCATAGGCGTCGGCGCGGTCGATGGTGCGCCCGGTGAGGCCGAGATAGAGCCCCATCTCATCGGGCATGCGGGACAGCGCGTGGCAGACGCCGACATCGGGGAAGAGGCCGATTTTGGTTTCGGGCATCGCGAAGCGATAGCCCTCGCCGGCGATACGGTGTGTTCCGTAGAGGGAAATCCCGACCCCACCGCCCATAACCATGCCGTCGATTAGGGAGACGGTTGGCTTGGAGAAGCATTCGAGCCGCCAATTGAGCGCGTACTCGTCGGCAAAGGTTTGCCGCGCCGCAGCCATGTCCGCGCGGCCCAGGGTGGCGACTTCGCGCACATCGGAACCGGCGGAGAACGCCTTGGGTGAGGCGGACTGAATGATCACCGCGTAGACGTTGGGATTGCGGGAAAATTCAGGGAACCAGCCAGCTAAGCTCGCACGCATATCGATCGTCAGCGCGTTCAGTGCGCGCGTGCGCTGCAACGTAATCACGGCCGCCGAACCGTTATGTTCGAGCCGGATATCGGCAGCGGAGATTGGTTCGCTTGGGTCGGCCACGCCGGTCCTTTCCACAGCTTGTCAGCACACTGACGCGCGCACGACTGACTTTCCAGCGCACATGGTTGTGATCCACAGGGCATCGCTATACAGTTTGGGTCCTGCGGAGAAAACCGCTTCGGGCGCGTGGCCGGTGTGGCGCTTTCGCCATATGTCTCTGGTTGTGTTCGCGTGCGTCTTACGAAGACCTCCAACGCACGCCATGTTTTCCCATTGGAAAGCCGCCCCCTTTGCGACGCGGCCCTCGCACGAGACCCGACGTATGACGCTTCCCGCACGCGCACTTGTGTTGGCCTTGATGATGGCGGCTCAAATCGAGACCGCGGCGGCGGCCGATGACGTGCCGTTGCCTCTGAAAAAGCCGAAGGATGCAAACGGTCAGCCGCTGACCAAATCGACTGCGCCTGTACCCGACGCTGCAGTTGCCCCCGCGGCTCCGGACAAGGCGGGCGGCATCGAAGCCAAGGGCGTGTGGCCAAAAACTGTCGACGGCGCGAAAGAAGAGGCCGCCGCGAAGGCCAATCCGCCGCCGGTGCCGACCGAATGGCCGGCAGATGAGATCGCTGCGGCCAAGGCGATGTGCAAAACCATCCTGGAAAAGATCGATGCGGTGACAATTGCGGAAGCGCCCTTCCGGCAAGGCGACTGCGGAACGGCGGCGCCGGTGCGACTGCTCACAATCGGCAAAAACCCGGAAGTGGCGTTGTCACCGCCTGCCGTCATGACGTGCGGCATGGTCGGCGCAATGCATACGTGGCTGACGAAGGATTTGCAGCCCTTGGCGAAGAAGACGCTGGGTGCCGAGGTGATCAAGATTGAAAACATGAGCGACTATTCGTGCCGCAATGCCTATGGGCGCACCAAAACGAAACTCTCCGAGCATGGGCGCGCGAACGCGCTCGATATTCGCGGGTTTGTCACGTCGAAGGGTGAGACGGCAATTGTTCTGAAGGGCTGGGGCGAGACGAAGCGCGATATCGCGGCGCGTGAAGAGGCGGTGAGAGTAGCTGCGGAGAAAGCGGCCGTGGAGGCGGCGAAGATTGCGCGGCCAGCGGCCGTGCCACCAACGGGGGCTCCTGCTGTGGCGGCTGGCGAGGCGTCCGGGGTGGCTGTGCGCAGCACGATTGCGGACGGGATCGAGGGAGAGCCGCAAAAGCCGGCGTTCGGGGTCGCGCCACAGCGGCTGGGAGGGCCGGAGCGTCCGCCGGAGCCGCCCGCCCGTATGACGTCGTTTTTGAAAGGCGCGCATGCGGCGGCCTGCCAAATCTTCGGGACAACGCTCGGCCCGGAAGCCAACAACGCCCACCGGAACCACTTTCACGTCGATATGGCGCCGCGTAAGGTGAAGAAGATTTGCGATTAGCCGCGCAATCCCGGTCGCGTTGACCCTTGTTTGCCCCTCCCCTTGCGCGGCGCTCGGTTCGCCGTATGGTCGGGCGCGATCTGCACCTGCCAACAACAGAGCCGTGTTCATGACCGAAATTTCCGATCTTTCCGGCGCGCGCGGGGGCTATCCGCATATTCGTCCGCGGCGCAACCGCCGGGCGGCGTGGGCGCGCGCGCTTGTGTCGGAAAACACGCTGTTGGCGTCGGATCTGATCTGGCCCCTGTTCGTGCTCGAAGGAACGGGCACGCGCGAGGCTATCCCGTCGATGCCTGGCGTGGAGCGGTTGTCGATCGATTTGATCGTGGAGGCGGCGCGGGAGGCAGCCGCGCTCGGCATTCTCGCCGTGGCGCTCTTTCCCTACACCGACCCGAAGCTGCGCACCGACGATGCGCGCGAAGCGTTCAATCCCGACAACCTCGTGTGCCGGGCAACGCGGGCGATCAAGGCTGCGGGGATCGATCTCGGCGTCATTCTCGACGTGGCGCTCGATCCTTACACGAGCCACGGGCATGACGGCCTCGTGCGCGATGGCGTTATCCTCAATGACGAGACCGTGGCGGCGCTCGTCAAGCAGTCGCTTAATCAGGTGGCGGCAGGCTGCGATGTGTTGGCGCCCTCGGACATGATGGACGGGCGCATCGGCGCGATTCGTGTGGCGCTCGAGGCGGCAGGGCATCACGACACGCAGATCATGTCGTATGCGGCGAAGTATGCGAGTGCCTTTTATGGCCCATTCCGGGATGCGGTCGGGTCGTCGTCAACGCTGAAGGGTGACAAGCGCACTTATCAGATGGATCCGGCCAACACGGATGAAGCGCTGCGGGAAGTGGCGCTCGACATCGCGGAAGGGGCGGACCTCGTGATGGTGAAACCGGGGATGCCGTATCTCGATATCGTGCGGCGGGTGTCGGAGACGTTCAAAGTGCCGACGTTCGCGTATCAGGTGTCGGGGGAATACGCGATGTTGATGGCGGCGGCGGAGCGCGGGTGGCTCGATGGGGACAAGGCGATGATGGAAAGCCTGCTCGCGTTCAAGCGAGCAGGTGCGTCAGGGATTTTGACGTATTTCGCGCCGAGGGTGGCGCGGATGCTCAGTTCTCGATAACGCCGCCGAGCACCGTGTTTTCGCGCCATGTAAACGGCTGGCCGATCAGCGTGCGATAGAGCCTGGGGAGCATCGGCAGGACGAAGAGGCCGATCATCGCGCCCGAGGCGGCGCCAATGTGGAGCGCGTCGAGGTCGTAGCCGGCGGCATAGAGAATGCCGATGGAGGCCAAAATGCCGACGAACGCGGCGGCGAGGCCAATGTAGCAAACCATGAAAAGCGCGTCGGCGGCGATCAGGCGGTTGTCGGTCATGGCACGGGTCCTTCGAGGTTGCGCTGAAACAGGGCCGGAGCCATCTCCGGTGTGACCACACCTTTACAACTGCGAAGGACCGGCGCTGTTCCAAGTGGAACAGTAGAACCGGGGTCAGACCCCTTCTCAGGGGTCTGACCCCGAAGGCACCGTCTGCGGGTTATTCGCTGCGGCGGCTGAGCGAGACTGCGTAGGAACCGGAACGGGCGGGCAGGAACGTGTCGCCGGGGAAGCCAGCGAGACCTTCAGCCAAATTGTTCGGGTCGAATGTGGTGGCGTCGCACTTCGCCTCATTCTCGCGGCCGGCGATGTCGAGCTTGCCCAGCGCGACCTTCGACCGGTCCGCTTCCGGCCATTCGGCGGTCGGATCATCGGTGGGATCGGCCGCCGTGCCGATGATTGCGACGAGATTGAACGACACCGGACCAGATTTGAAACGCTCATCGAGTTCGGCGGTGAAGAAGCCCTCTTCTTTTGCCTTGGCTTCGTCGTCGGTCAGCCCCAGTTCGCCGGCTGCAGGTTCGAACTTGAATTTGACGGTCGTTTTCTTGCCATCGACGGCGGTGGCTTCGAAGGCATGGATGGAGTGATAGGGCAGCCCCGCATAGCTTGCGGGCACTGGCTTGGCGGCCACCCACGCGCCCTGCTTGGCGGTCCAGGGATGAGCTTCCGTAAACGCCTTCACCTTGGCGGGGTCGGGCTTGCCGTCGGCGGCGGGAACACGGGCTTCGAGGAAGCCGACGACTTCGGCGGGATTGCGGGCGAAGAAAATCGGAGCGGAGAGGAAGACGAAATCGGTAGGCGTCTTGCCGTCCGGGTCGAAGCGGAGTGCCAGACCGCGCGGGGACTTGGCTTTGTCGGAGGCTTTCGGATTGCCGCCGCCAAATGAGAAGCGGCCGAGCACGGGCACCGGGCCTGCAAAGAATGGCACCTTCGAGAGTGCGGGAGCGCCAGCGCCCGGCGTGAATGTTCCCGTCACACACAGGCCCTTGGCGTGGCTGCCGCGAGTCTTGGCGTGCTTGCCGAAGACACCGTTGAGGCTATCGACGAGTTTATCGGGGGCAACGTCTTCGGCGGTTGCACCGACCGTCATCGCTGCACTCACCATGAGAACCGAGACAATCCGCTTCATATGTATTCATCCTTCGCGAACTCGCAGACGGGAGATGCCGCCAGCATCAGCCTTCCTGTTACGGCGGGCTGCTGGTTGGGTTTCAGATGGAAATTATACGCCGAAATGACAAATGTCGGGAAATTAGCGCCGGACGCGGCGGCGTGGGAGATCATCGCTGGAGCTCTCACCGGTGCCGGCGTCGGCTGCGCCATCAGCGGCACCTTCGGTGGGTGGGGCGGCGGCAACCGGGTTTGAGGGTTCTTCGCAACCGGTGAGCCAAACGTCAAAGACGGGGTGTTCGACGGCGTTGAGGCCGGGACTTTCGGCAAACATCCAGCCGGAGAAGATTTTCTTTTCCTGACCGTCGAGCTGCACTTCCTGGACTTCGACAAACGAGGTTGTCTTGGGCTGTTCGGTCGGCGGCCGGGAGTAGCAGATGCGGGGCGTGACTTTGAGCGCGCCGAATTCGCGGGTTTCGTTCAATGGAACGGTGAGGGTTTTGATGGTCGCGGTGACCTTATCCAGCGCGGAAAAAACGGCGACCTTGTTTTCCAGACGTTGGGCATGCGCGCACGGGATCAGGGCGCCGGCCACCAGGGCAGCGGCGAGACCTGTCGGGCGGAGAAGAGAGCGGGGCACCATGCCGATACGGGATCTCACAAAAGCGATGCGCTCTGTCGGAGATGCGCTTCGATTGGACTAACACGGAAGACCGAAGTGTCACATTGGGGAGTGATCGTGTCGCGAACGTGATCGCGGGCACGCGAATTTAGTCCGGTTGCCAAGGCTTGTAGTCACCCGTTGCTCGCGGGCGGGCGGCGGTGGCGGTCAATATCGAACCTGAAGGGCGGTAGGCCGCCGGGGTGCCGGTCGGGTTGGCCTCGTGCGGCTTTTGCCAGGGGCGGGGGGTGTAGGACCCGGGGGTCGGCAATTCATCGACGGTGTGGTGCATCCAGCCGTGCCAGCCGGGGGGGATCTGGGACGATTCCGACATATCGCGGTACGTCACCCAGCGGCGCGGTTTGCCGACAAGGATCTGCGGGCCGGATGTCTGCTCATAATAGCGGTTGCCGAACTCGTCTTCGCCGACCAAACGGCCGTGGCGCCACAGCGTGAAGCGCGTGCCCCACGTGTTGCCGCTCCACCAGCTGAAGATTTCCTTGAACAGGCCCATCGGTGCCCCTCGATTGGGTGTCATGTCTTGTCTTGCGTGTAGGACCGGGACGCGGCTCTGTCCAGTGCGCGAAGGACCGCGGCCGAACGGCCACACCCGTGGCAGGACTCCACTGAAGGAATCGTCCTAGCTTTGCCATAAATCCGGGGGCGGCCGATCGGTTGATCTGGCAATTCACACCCCCCCTGGTGGCGGGGTGCCCCTACAAACGCCCGCGAATCCTGACGAACTCGGCACGTCAATCCCCAAGTTACACACACCACTACATCTAGTGGCTGGTCGCATCTACTACCCCCAATGGGTCGTGACGGAGGGGGCGAATCGCGCCACCTTCGATCTCAGCCGCGAGCCTCTCGGTTATGCTTTCGGGGCACCTCTTCCATCAGCTGTACCGGGCCGGTTGGCCCCGTTGTCGAGTTTGCGGATGACCGCCTGCGCCGTGAGGGAACGGCAAGGGTGACCGGTCTTCGCATTGGACTCGCGCGTGTGGCGGATCGTGGGGTGTCGCGTTGCTTGCCTTGAGGTGCGGACCGCAATCCGGGTGCCATTTGTTTCGCGTGCAGCACCCCCTTTAGACCTGATGGGGGCACGAATGAAGATCACACGCCGATTTACGGAAGCTGGCCAGTCGCCTTACGCGAAGATCGCGTTCCGGCGCGCCACGTCCGAAATCAAGAACCCCGATGGGTCGGTCGTTTTCCGTCTTGAAGGCTTCGAGGTGCCCGAGCACTGGAGCCAGGTGGCTGCCGACATTCTGGCGCAGAAGTATTTCCGCAAAGCCGGCGTGCCCAAGGCACTGCGTAAGATCGAAGAGACGCAGGTTCCTTCGTGGCTCTGGCGCTCGGTTGCGGACGAGAAAGCGCTGAAGGGTCTGCCGGAGAAGGAGCGCATTGCGGGGGAGAGCGACGCGCGGCAGGTTTTCGACCGTCTGGCCGGCACATGGACGTACTGGGGCTGGAAGGGCGGCTATTTCACCACGGAAGAGGATGCGCAGGCTTTCTTCGATGAACACCGCTACATGCTCGCCATGCAGATGGCGGCGCCGAACTCGCCGCAGTGGTTCAACACCGGCATGCACTGGGCTTACGGCATCGATGGGCCGGGCCAGGGTCACTATTACGTCGATCACGAGACGGGCGAACTGACGGTGTCGTCGTCGGCCTATGAGCATCCGCAGCCGCATGCCTGCTTCATCCAATCGGTCGAGGACGATCTCGTCAACGAAAACGGCATTATGGATCTCTGGGTGCGCGAGGCGCGCCTGTTCAAATATGGTTCGGGCACGGGTTCGAATTTCTCGGCGCTGCGCGGGGCAAATGAAAAGCTCTCGGGCGGCGGGCGTTCGTCAGGCCTGATGTCATTCTTGAAGATCGGCGACCGGGCGGCGGGAGCCATCAAGTCGGGTGGCACGACGCGGCGCGCGGCCAAGATGGTCGTGGTCGACGTCGATCATCCCGATATCGAAGAATACATCGACTGGAAGGTGCGCGAGGAGCAGAAGGTTGCCGCCCTCGTGACCGGATCGAAGATCTGCCAGAAGCGGTTGAAGGCTGTCATGGCAGCTTGCGTCAATTGCGAAGCGGATGGCGACGCCTGCTTCGAGCCAATGAAGAACCCGAAGCTCAAGGCGGCCATCAAGGAGGCCCGTCGCGACCAGGTGCCGATGAACTACGTGCTGCGTGTCATCCAATTTGCGCGCCAGGGCTACAAGGACATCGACTTTGCTATTTACGATACCGATTGGGATAGCGAGGCGTATCTGACGGTTTCGGGCCAGAACTCGAACAACTCGGTGCGCGTGACGGATGAGTTCCTCAACGCGGTCGAAGCCGATGGCGACTGGACGCTCACCGCGCGCAAGGACGGCAAGGCAACCAAGACGCTGAAGGCGAAGGAACTGTGGGAATCCATTGGTCACGCTGCCTGGGCGTCGGCTGATCCCGGCATTCAGTTCCACACCACGATCAATGACTGGCACACCTGCCCGCAGTCGGGTCCGATCCGCGCATCGAACCCATGCTCTGAGTATATGTTCCTTGACGACACGGCGTGCAACCTCGCCTCGATGAACCTGATGACGTTCCGCCGGGCGGACAAATCGTTCGACACAGAGGCATATGAGCATGCGTGCCGCCTGTGGACGATCGTGCTCGAAATCTCCGTCACGATGGCGCAGTTCCCCTCGAAGCAGATTGCGCTGCTGTCGTATCGCTATCGGACGCTGGGTCTGGGCTTTGCCAACATCGGCGGACTGTTGATGGCGGCGGGTACGTCGTATGACTCGGATGAGGGCCGCGCCATTTGCGGTGCGATCTCCGCCATCATGACAGGTGTGGCGTATGCCACGTCGGCGGAAATGGCGAAGGAACTGGGTCCGTTCCCCGGTTACGAGCCGAACAAGGCCGACATGCTGCGCGTGATGCGCAATCATCGCCGCGCGGCTTATGGCGAGAGCGTGGGTTATGAAGCGCTCAGCATCGCGCCGGTGCCGCTCGATCATGCCAACTGCCCGGACAAGCGTCTCATAACGGCTGCCAAGATGGCGTGGGACGAGGCGCTCGCGCTCGGCATGGCGCACGGGTACCGCAACGCGCAGTCGACGGTGATCGCGCCGACCGGCACGATCGGTCTCGTGATGGATTGCGACACGACGGGCATCGAACCCGACTTCGCGCTCGTCAAGTTCAAGAAGCTGGCGGGCGGCGGGTATTTCAAGATCATCAATCAGGCTGTGCCGGAAGCGCTGCGTGGGCTCGGCTATCGTGAAAGCCAAATTGCCGAAATCGAAGCTTACGCGGTTGGCCATGGCACCTTGCGGCAGGCGCCGTCGATCAACCACACCTCGCTCATGGCGAAAGGCTTCACGGAAGAGGTTCTGGCTAAGATTGAGGGCGGGCTGGGTAGCGCGTTCGACATCAAGTTCGTGTTCAACAAGTGGGTGATCGGCGAGGACTTCCTCAAGGACACGCTGAAAATTCCTGCCGACAAGCTCGCCGATCCCGCGTTCGACATCTTCGCCTACCTTGGATTTTCCAAGAAGGATGTGGAACTGGCGAACGAGCACGTCTGCGGAGCGATGACGCTGGAAGGCGCGCCGCACTTGAAGGCTGAGCATCTGCCGGTGTTCGATTGCGCCAATCCGTGCGGCCGCAAGGGCAAGCGGTATCGCAGCGCAGCCGTTCATCTCGGGCGCGATCTCCAAGACGATCAACATGCCCAACGATGCGACGGTGGAAGACTGCAAGCAGAGCTACATGCTCTCCTGGCGTCTCGCCTTGAAGGCCAACGCGCTCTATCGCGATGGCTCGAAGCTGTCGCAGCCGTTGAACTCGCAGCTTCTGGCCGACGACGCGGATGAGGCGGAAGAGGCGGTCGAAGCGCTTGTTGCGTCGCCGATGGCGGCGCGGACGGCGGCTGTCACGGAACGGATCGTTGAGAAGATCATCGAGCGCGTCATCTACGTGAAGGAAGAAGAAGCGCGCGAGCGTGAGAAGCTCCCTGCCCGGCGCAAGGGCTACACGCAGAAAGCCGCTGTCGGCGGGCACAAGGTGTATCTGCGCACGGGAGAATACGATGACGGGCGCGTCGGCGAGATCTTCATCGACATGCACAAGGAGGGCGCAGCCTTCCGGTCCTTGATGAACAACTTCGCCATCGCGATCTCGCTCGGCCTGCA